>Ga0007797_1000471_pt1 | contig 12164 bp, 8 predicted proteins | sample CryBogmetaGMA25M_FD_60364 | JGI IMG/M metagenome (GOLD analysis project Ga0007797, IMG submission 60364) | Freshwater microbial communities from Crystal Bog, Wisconsin, USA - MA2.5M | ecosystem: Environmental > Aquatic > Freshwater > Lake | place: Crystal Bog, Wisconsin, USA | collected 2009-07-06 | reverse complement strand
ACGACGTACAACTTAGCCCGCATGAACATGATCTTGCATGATGTTCATTTTTCAGACTTTGATATTAAGCAAGAGGACACTTTAGAAAAGCCTCAGCACCGGGAACTGCGCTTTGATGCAATCGTCGCTAATCCTCCGTTTTCAGCTAAGTGGAGCGCTAACCCACTCTTTATGAGTGATGATCGCTTTAGCGTCTATGGCAGATTAGCTCCAAGCTCTAAAGCCGATATGGCCTTTGTGCAGCACATGGTCTATCAATTAGCTGAAGAAGGTGCGATGGCCGTAGTGCCACCCCATGGCGTATTGTTCCGCGGAGCTGCTGAAGGTCATATTCGGCAATACCTGATTGAAGAACTCAATTGCTTAGATGCCGTCATTGGCCTGCCAGCTAATATCTTTTATGGCACTTCTATTCCGACATGCGTGCTCGTCTTTAAGAAATGTCGCAAGAATCCAGACGATATCCTCTTTATAGATGCCTCCAATCACTTTGAGAAGATCAAAACTTCCAATGTGCTGCGGCCAGAGCATATTCAAAAGATTGTCGATACTTATAAAGCCCGAAGGGTTGAAGATAAATATATAGCCCTAGCTACGATTGAATCGATTAAAGCCAATGACTGGAATCTGAACATACCAAGATATGTTGATACGTTTGAGGCGGAAGAGTCGGTTGATCTAGCTGCAATCTCAAAGCAACTAGTAGCACTAGAGGAAGAAAGCAAAGCAACCGATAAAACGATTGGAATCATCGGTTACTCGGCGATATTTATTCGTTTAAAAACGGTGTTAATGCTGAGAAGTCTCAATATGGAAGCGGGTACAAATTTATTAATGTATTAGACATTATTAATAATGACTATATTAGCTACGAAAATATTATTGGCTCTGTAAATATTTCAGCTGTTGAATTTACCAAGAATGAAGTTAAGCATGGGGATATTCTTTTTCAGAGAAGTTCTGAGACAAGAGAGGATGTCGGTCAATCAAATGTTTATTTGGGTATAGGTCCAGTCACTTTTGGTGGCTTTGTTATCAGGGGTCGTGCTGAAGTTGAAATAGATCCAATCTTTACACACTATCTTTTAAAGACTAGTTCGGCTAGAGATCAAATAACCCAAAGAAGTGGTGGCGCAACAAGATACAACATCGGCCAGGAATCTCTATCGGCAATATCAATTTGCACTCCCGAACTATCTGAACAAACCAAAATCGCCAAATTCCTCACCGCTGTTGACTCCAGGATCGCCCAACTCACCAAGAAACATGAATTACTCACTCTTTATAAAAAAGGGGTGATGCAGAAAATCTTTAGTCGGGAATTGCGGCTTAAGGATGATGACGGGCGGGAGTTTGGGGGAGGATTACCCAAGAAATATGGGGTGAATTACTATTCTTCATCGCAATAACCATCCCACCAGGAGTTTGTATCCACAAAAAAGGCTCTCTCAGCGATATCCAATTCGGCAGGACACTCCACATGACTCTGGAGCTCACACGTGAAAGGGAAGGACTAATTTCCTGCAATACCCTCTCCGCGGCTTAGGTCCCCATTTGATCCCCATTGAAGTTCAACTTCGACAGTTCCAGAGGCTTTAAGGTAAATAAATTCGCTGCAAACCCTTGAGATAGTTACCGCCTCTACATTAATGTCATCGATGCAATGATGTGTTGCTAGCTCATCAATTGCGCCAATAGTCTCACCAATTGCAGCAGCTATAACCTCTTTATTAATCTGTGCCTCGAGCGCACGAGCTAGCTGAACACGACACTGGTTCGCAAGCACAATAACGTCGTGCAATGCATTAATAGCTAGATCAGCCTTGTCGGAAGCGCGCAATACGTCAATACCAAATGTATCTTCATTTACATGGGTATATTTATGCAGTGTGTTGATCGCATCTATAAGTCTCTTCTTATTAACCAGAACATTTAGCTTTAAGGTTTTGATTACGTAATCGCTGCTTAAGCCGCCCTGAAGAACGTAGGTAATTGCATGAGCACGAGTGATGCCAGTTCTTGATGTCTTGTCAGGCGCGTACCACGCGCAGACCCTGAATTCAGAATCTGGAGCCATTTCGCTCAATACGTGTCGAATAAGCTCTCGATACCCTGAACAGAAGTTATTAAAGCAAAGCGGATTAGCTATGTCCTCTAAATTTTTTAGCGATGCTGAAAGTAGCTTTTTTGAAAATCGTTTCTTAATAGCGGGAACAAATTGTTCGTGAAATCTTTAAGCATCAAGGTCAATCTTTGTAATATTGCCCACAAATAGCCAGCAGTCCAGAGTTTTCATGAAAGCCTTACATTTACTTTATTTATGAGAGGGGCATGTCAGGAAGCGCAAAGAATTCAACAAGCCCCACTGGAATACCTAATTTTTTTACAGTATTTTTATGACGCTTTAATTCCGAATTACCATGGTAACTAATATTCCAACGAACAGTAGCGACATCAATGATCTCAACGATTTTTTTAAAATACTCTAGGTCAACCTCCGATATTGAATGCCCTAATATGTTGATGGTCTTGATATCCGTAAGTCGTTCAAAAAAAATAATTGTTTTGCTCGATGATGGTTTTCGTCGGCTTATAGGTCTTTTTAAAGTAGTCATCAATTATTTGATTGCCCTCACTTATTCTGATATCCCCATCCATATCACTACTGCATAGCTGAGATAGCGACTCTCTCTTTTGGACTCCAGGCATGACCTAGAGTCAGATTTGAATCTGGCTGCGCTGCCTTCCCATGTATAAATAGAACCTTTGAATCAGGTATCGAATAGATTGACTTCAAAGAATTTGTGTAATTGAATGTAAGATACTCAGCGTCTAGATTTAAATAATCCAACCTTCTCGGCGCCTCCAGTGCACTAGGTATAGGAAGGCAATATACTCGCTGAGTAAACTGCCGTTTTAACCCAATTGATAGCTTATCTACGACTTCATTAATTTCATATTGATAGTTATGATGAAAAGAGTCGCTCCAATCTTTCACTGCATACGATACCAAGAACTCTGATGCATCCTTGAGTAGAGGAAATAAACTTTGTCGAGTTTAAAGCCGTAAGTCATTGATTGTTTTATGAAGAATAATCTCAAGAAGGTTTGTCGAAGAGGGTATTCTTCAAAATCTAATTAAAACCCCTGGGCTTTATGGGTAACAAAGCCAGCGCTACCGATGGATATTGGACACAGAGCCTCATCCCTTTTATATGAGTGATAGCTTTATCCATAACGATGCACTACAGCTACTGGAGATGATCCCATCAAATACTAGGCCGTGTATTGTTGCAAGAAACACAACTTACACCATCGTGATCGACTTCTTCAGCTCATTCCTAAAGTGTTCTCTACCCTGCACCTCCCTGAAGGAGGTTGAGCTGTTGGGCACACTCGATTCGTAGTCAGTAGCGACAAACCAGCAAGTCAAAAACCTTCTCGAGCAAGCATCAATCATGGATTACGGATACCCCTTTACTTCCTCATGATGCTTCCATTTTCAAAATCGGAAGGCCGATTGTTCATTATCCCCATGCTTTTACCTTTTAAGCCATTACATAAATCAAATACCCTTATTGGTGAGACTCCAATCGCGCCGATTTTGACTCTAGATCATGGCCCAAAATACCAGCATTGGCCAATAGGCGCAGTCGTGCCGAGCGATACTCGGCAATACACCGAATGCGCTCTTGCTGCGCTTCGGCTAAGGCCGTTTGGGTGCTGAGCAACTCTAAGATATCGGCCACACCCTTGTCATAGCGCTTCACCGAAGAGTCCACAGCGTTCGTGGCCGCTTCTAATAACTTTTGCGAAGACTCTAAATTGGCCAAAGAAGATACTGCATCAGCATAAGATTTCACAATCTCGGTCAATATTTGGTGGGTAGTGTCTTCGAATTCAGCCTGTGCTTTTTCAGCCTGTGCTTGTTGCCCCCGAATTTTATATGTAGTCCCAAAACCCTCAAAGATCGGAATGGTCAGTGTTAAGCCCACAGTCGACGTGTTAGCGTTGGTAGGTTGCAAACCCTGATTGGGGTAGCCATTTTGATAAAAGTTACCGACAAAATCAAGTGTTGGTAAGCCAGCTGCCCTAGCGGTAGCAATCTTTTCTTTAGCAGATTCCCACTGTGCCTTAGCCGCTTTAATCGCTGGATGCTCCTCTTCGGCATTTGCCAACCAGGCATTGAGATCTTTGGAGTCCTGGCGAGCTGAGCGCCCCTCTGATTCTTGTAGTGTCAACTGAGTATTGGTCGGCAATCCCATGGCAAAAATCAGAGCAGCTTGCGCCTTATGATAATCGCCAGATGCCCTACTGCTTGCTAATTGTGCTTTAGCTAAAGCCGTTTGCGCTTGCAAAGTATCACTTTTGGCGAACACCCCTTTATTTTCGCGGCGCAAGGTGGCTTGCCAAGAAGACTGGGCAAAGTCTGCTGCTTGCGCTTTAGCTTTGACTGTTGCCTTGGCGGTCAGGACATCAAAAAAACTTTGAATGGTAGCGGCCATGGCCTTTTGAACACTAGCATCGTGTGAGGCTAAGGCCGCCTCTAATAAAAGATTGGCCGAGGCTCGGTTAGCTGCTCTACCACCAAAATCAAATAAACGCCACGTCAAATTAGCATACGCCATATGGCCATTGGTAATGGTGTTGGCATAAGGATACTGCGGATAATTGACCTGCGTTTGCTGTGGACTGAACGAGGCGCTCGCAGTAGGTAAATAAGCAGATCTAGCCTCGCCAACAGCTCCCGCCTGAATTTTAATGACGGCCCATGCTTGCTTGATTTGTGGGTTATTACATAAAGCCAAATCAATCACTTCACTCAATGTCAAAGCTTGAGTTAAATCGACGGGTGCTGGACACACAATCGGCACGCCATCTGGTAAGTTAGGGCCCATTTTTAGTGTGGGGGGCTTGGTCCAAAGGGGATCACCTATCGCATCGGGAAGATTTGGAAGTTCAGGCATGTCAGTCCAATCAATGGCAAAGACATGGGCTGCGTGCAAACCCAAGAAGAGAGCTCCTAAAGTTAAGCCGAACCTTGTCATAGATTTGATGAAGCGCCTAACATGGAGCGCCCTAGCGCTCATGCAAACTCTCATGGGTATGCGTGATTAATGGCGAGAGTACATACTCGATGATGCGGCGCTCACCCGTTTTAATTTCCACGCTACCGCTCATTCCTGGCGATATAGGAAGCTCTTTTCCATCGACTAATATAGTGGGTTTTTGCAAGGTCACTTTAACTGCATACATGAGGCCTTTGTTCCTGCCGCCATCCTTTTTAGAGTCGACATCTTTGCCGGCTAATTGTCCCGTGCCATTTCCAGAAAAGTCCACCGCATCGCGCGAGACATGTGTCACGATGGCCGAAATAGTGCCGTACTTGGTGTACTCATAGGCATCAATCTTGACCTGCGCACTTTGCCCTTCTTGCATAAAGCCAATATCTTTATTTTCGACATAGGCCTCTAGCTCAACGGTATGCTGACTGGGCACAATAAGCATTAAAGCTTGGGCCGCAGGCACCACACCACCGACCGTATGCACGGTCAGCTGTTGCACCACGCCATCCACAGGCGAGACGATCCGCAGTTGCTCGCTATGAGCTGATGCTTTATTCATGTCTTGCACAGCCCCAGACCAAATGCGGGTGGCTTGATACAAATCGTCTTGGGCCGTTTTACGCGTCTCGGCACTCAAGCTGGCTAATTGCGTCTTGGCATCCTCTAATTGACCCAACAAATCAATACGTGCTTGTTCCTTTTCCAGATAGGCATGCTCAGAAACATCATGCTCTTTAGCAAGTTCTTCATAATCTTTTGCCCGGCGAGTCGCTAGTGGCAATGCATCGCCAAAGCGTTTAATTTGTGAGGCGATGCGATTGCGTTTAGCAATATAGTCGCGCCATAAGTCTTGCAGGTGTTTGGCTTCATTTTGAAAGTGCGAGGGATCTATATCATCAAGTGGGGCAAGCTTGGGCTCCTGATTACTACTAAGCGATTGCAGCAAGGCTTTAGAGCGCTCCATTTGTAATAAGGCTAACTGACGATCGCCTTGCGCTTTATTTTGCTCGCTATCTGGGCCTCTCGCATCTAACTCAATTAAAAGATCGCCCGCTTTGACGCTTTGACCTTCTTCAACATGCAGACTTACTACTTTGGCGACTTCGACTGAAGCAATGGTTTTGGTATATCCACTGGCGATAATCTTGCCTTGACCGTTAACGATAATGTCCATTTTCCCTAAGAGGGACCACAACAATACCGTTAACAATAAACCAATTAAGAGGCGTGCAACCCATCGCCCTGCAGGCGATACTGGCGAGCTTTGCAGTGCTAATGCAGCCGGTAAAAATTCGGCTTCGTGCGCTTTGAGCTCTGGCATCTGGATTTGATTACGATGCGCCCACCAAAATGCAAATACCGCTTTGTAGTGCTTCCATAATTCTTGATACGCCTGTTTTCGATGTTGCCAACTCTCCAGATGGATTTTGGTGTCCAATCGCGATCGCAGTTTTTCAAGGCGATCTGCTATAGATTGTTTTTGATTGCGCCAATCCATCAATGCACTCCACGATCTGGAGATTTGCTTGGAGCGCTCTCGCCACCTTGCTGCAGACGAAAGAGATGGCTATAGATCCCTTGAGGATTTTGGAGCAACTGGGCGTGACTACCCACTTCCACAATTTGCCCCTTATCGAGGACCACAATACGATGGACATCTCTCACGGCCGATAGTCGGTGGGCAATAATAAGCACAGTTCTACCTTTGCAAATATCGCGCATATTGTCCTGAATGATTTTTTCCGATTCGTAGTCTAGGGCGCTGGTCGCTTCATCGAAAATGAGCACCCGAGGATTACTAATCAGGGCTCTAGCAATCGCAATGCGTTGACGCTGCCCACCCGATAACCCTGTACCATGTTCGCCCACCATGGTGTCATACCCCTCGGGAAGCTCGCAAATAAACTCATGCGCACCGGCCAATTTAGCTGCGGCCATAATCACTTCAATCGGTAAGGCCGGATTAGTCAATGCGATATTGGCCTTGACTGAACGGTTAAAGAGCACATTCTCTTGCAAAACTACGCCAATTTGTTGGCGCAGGGATGTCGTATCAATAATCGCAATGTCTTGACCATCAACCAAGACTTTGCCGCGATCAGGCACATAGAGGCGTTGCACTAACTTGGTCAGCGTACTTTTTCCCGAGCCTGAGCGCCCGACAATACCAATGATTTCACCTGGCGCAATCGATAAGCTAATTTGACGCAAGACGTCCGAGGCATCTGGGCGATAGCGAAAGGATACCCCTTCAAAGGCAATCGTACCTTGTAGGCGTGGTAAACGCGTCTTTTGTCCTTCGATTTCAGTGCGGGTATTAAGGATGTCTCCTAAACGACTCATCGAGATTCCCACTTGCTGAAAGTCATTCCACAATTGCGCCAATCTGAGGATGGGATTAGAGACTTGGCTGGCCAACATATTAAAAGCCACGAGCTCACCAATAGTCAATTTGCCATCAATCACTAAAGTAGCGCCAATCCACATGATGAGCGCGGTCACTAACTTACTAATAAGAGTGACAGCGCCACTAGCAATGGTCGAGACGTTAGTGACCGACAAACCTGATGAGACATAGCTAGCCAATTGTTGATCCCACTTTTGCGTCCAGCGCGGTTCTACCGCCAAGGCTTTAACCGTATCAATCCCAGTAATGGTCTCGACTAAAAATGATTGGTTCTCGGCCCCCTTATTAAATTTATCGTCTAAACGCTTGCGAATCACCGGTGTAAAGATGACCGATAAAATCACGTACAAGGGAATCGAGCACACCACAATGAGGGTCAGCTCGCCGCTATACCACAGCATCACCGCCAGAAAAATGAAGGAGAATAAAATATCCAAGACGAGTGTCATGGCATTGCCGGTTAAAAAGGATCGGATGTTTTCTAACTCGCGAATGCGCGCTACCGAGTCCCCGACTCGGCGCGAGGCAAAATACGCTATTGGCAAACCCAAGAGATGTCGAAACAGGCGAGCCCCCAGCTCCACATCAATTTTGGAACTGGTATGAGCAAACACCCAAGTGCGAATCCCGCTCAGAGCCGCTTCAAAGAGCATCGACAAAATCAGACCAATCGCAATCACATTGAGTGTCTTTAGCGCATGATTGACCAAAACTTTATCCATCACCACCTGAAAGAACATCGGAGTGACTAAGCCAATGAGTTGCAAGGCTAAAGAGATGAGAAGAATTTCACTAAGAAGTTTGCGGTACTTCACGATCGCCGGGATGAACCAGGTAAAGTCAAACTTGGCCATCGCGCCAGCAAAGGACGCTTTACTAGTAAAGAAGATGAGCTCGCCCGTCCACAACAATAAGAACTCTTCTAATGAAATCACGCTCGGCGGCTGCCCCGCCTTTTGAATCAGCACTTTGGTTTTCGGGGAATCTACCGTCTCGTCAATCACTTGAGGATCTGGTGACTCCGCTTGAACTACTGGCTCGATAATTCTGGCGAGAATAAAAAATTCGCCATCTACTGCTTGAGCAACCGCTGGCAAGGGAGCTTTAGTCAGGCGTGTGGCATCTTGCCTAACTGATTTCGCACTAATTGCTAAAGATTGAGCGGCTAAAAGAATCTTTTGGCTATTCAACGGTGTCCCAAACTCATGCGTGAGTTTGGCTTCATCCGCCGCAATGCCATGCAAGGCGGCCATCGAGAGCATAGCCCACAGCCCACTATCGATCGGGGAAGAGGAATTTTGAGAGTCTACATTCATCTAAAGCCGCCAATTTTTAAAAAGAGACTGTCTATAAAATAACTTGGAGAACGGTAATCCCCATGGGTTACAAACAAAGGACTTGCTCCAAAATTGGCTGCGCTGCCTCTGACACACTGATGCCTACCGTAGAAATCATGAACTCAGGAATAATGGGCTTTTCATAGGGATCATCCCAACCCGTAAGGTGCTCAAGATCACCCGCTCTAGCTTTGGCATACAAACCCTTCGGATCGCGCTCCATACAAGTCTTTAAATCAGTGCAAAGATAGACCTCAATAAATTGTCCAGGCTCAAATAAGTCTCTTGCCGCTTGGCGATCTTTCTCATAAGGGGAAATGGCACTGACCAAAACGGTATAGCCAGAAGCAATTAAAAAATGAGCGACATACGCAATTCGTCGTACATTCTCACGACGATCTTTGCGACTAAATCCTAGATCGGCATTTAAACCCTGACGCAGTTGATCGCCATCTAAAACAATCGCGGGAACATTACACCTGATCAGCGCTTGATAAATATAGTTAGCCAAAGTAGTTTTGCCAGCCCCTGAGAGGCCAGTAAACCAATAGCAGCAAGCCGAATGATTTTGGGGATGCATCTAATTAAAAGAAGGATTCGTTAACAAATGATTTCTTTACAAAATCACAACGCCACGAGTATTGAGTTCACCTTTTTCCCAAAATTGGGTATTGGCGTATTTGGCAAACAGATCAGGCGGGATGCAAGGTTGGCGCTCTTGATACGCCACTTTAGCTTTGACCGCATGCAAACCAGGCATCCCTAGTTCCTCATCATAAGTGGACTCGTCATATTCCACTTGATTAAAGTTGTGTTCATGCAAAGGTTCGTCGAGCAAAGAATATAGGGTAGTTACGGTTTGCTCCGGATGCTTAGTTAGGCTTGTGTAAGGAATGAGGATCAAGCGGGATGCCGAATTAGAGAACCAAGCTTCCCGTAGCGTAATCCAAGGCAGCCCAATCAGACCCTGCTCAGAGTTCATCAAGGTTTCGACACGACCATAGACAGATGAACCGGGTTCAAAGTTAAAGACCCGAGATAAATGCAACGGATTTTTAGCGAGCATCTTCTCAAAACTGTCAATAATCCAACCAATCTCTCGCACACAGCAAATGATCTTGGACTGAGGATAGAGTTGTCCTAAAAAGGCCCCACGCCCCGTCCAGACCCGATTAGTATCAAAGACCACTTGATTGCTGTTGATATTGGGAGCCGCAGTAGCGTGACCAACATTCATGTTGCCCGCATAATAACTTTCAAAGACCCCTCGCAATACATTAGTTCTTTTCCTTTCATCAAAAAAGGAATCAAACTCTCCGCCACTCATCTTGGCTTGTACTGCGCCAAGCAGGCTGACTAGGGGGCTGGTGACGCCCGCAGTAAAACGAGGGTTCTGGCGCAAAATGGCTGAAAGCAAAGTTGAGCCTGAGCGCGGTAGACCCGAAATAAAGTGGATAGGTGACGTCATGATGAGGAGTTAAGCCTTCAAATACAGCAATCATCTTAGCCACGATCATTGGCCAAGGCTAGGGAATGAGGTGTTTGCAGATGCGTTAATGCACCGTCGCTAACATACTTGGGGCTGGACCAAGCAAGGCGCCAGGGATCATCGTCTGCAAAGCGCCACCAGAAGGGGTCATCTGACTCATCGCGGCAATCAATTGGCTAGCGCTTTGCAAACTACTGGCTCCACCAAGTCCAGCTAAGCTATTGCTTCCATAGAGCGATTGCATGGCCGTGATATCAGCAGCACTAAGGGTTTGGTTATTGGCCCCTAAGTAGTAGTTTTCAATCGAAGTGGCATTGTTGTTATCGGCTAAACCTAAAGCATGACCGATTTCATGCAAGAGCACTTGCTCAAAAGTCGCATCGGTTCCGGCATACGTTAAGGTGCCATCTGTACTGAACACAGTTTGATTAGGGTCCTCTAATTGGATTTGCGAAGACTCCATTTGAGCGCCGTTGGTTTGATTGGTAGTAAACCCGACGACCCCCGTGGTACTGGTGCCTAAATCGCTCAAGCCCAAAGTAATGTTTGCAGTAGCAGTACTTGATACCTCTTCAAAAGTAAGGCCTGAGGCAGCACCCCAAGTAGCAAAGGCCGCTTCTACGGCGGCAATTTCTGCTGGGGTATTCATAGTCGAGCTAAATGCGCCTAAGCTACTGGTAACTTGAGCTAGATTCCAAGTCACCACATTGCCACTACTAGTATCCCAAGTAGCGCCCGTAGCGACTTCATGGTTATTACCGCTGGCAATCACGCCTTGTACTTCGTTTAGCGCAGATTGTGTTGCGGCCACTTCAGCAGTATTACCATGGGCGCTGTCATATTGGGCTAGGGCACTAATATTGGAGCCCAGTTGTTGATTGATGATGGTTTGATTACCCGCAAAACCATAGCCAGATACGTACTCTGTCGACCAACCTTCTGCGTAAAGAGCAAGGTGGCCATTACTGCCGCCTGAGCCACTAGGGGCCGCATTGTACGCACTAGCTACGTCCAGTACCAATTGCTCTAAGCCCATGAGATTATTCATGCTACTAGAAGCACCCCCACCACCACCAGCAGCCACTGCCGATCGCAGTGTCGAGGAGCCCCCCGAAAGGGCGGCCGCAGTAGCTTGCTTAGCGCCGCCAGTAAAGTCCGATGGGATAGCAGGTTGACCATTTTTTGAGACATTAAAAGCCGTAGTTGAGGTAACCTTGCCCGATTGCTGCAAAGCGGCTGAGGCGTAATTTACACCAGTCACCGTGTTAAAAAAATCCTCTTTATAAACATAATTGATCCCATAACTACCAATGGTATACGCATTATCCATGACTAACTGACCGCTGCCATTGTATAAAAGTACTTGGCTAATTTGGCCGTTAGAGCCATAGACGGTATCTTTAGAAATCGTGCCACTGGCGTTGTTAGAGTCAAGCTCATTTTGTTTTTGACCACTCGCAGAATAGATAATGGTTTTGATCACTTGGCCATTTGCGTTAAAGTTCGTCGTGGTTAATAGGTTGGCGTTACTACCATATTGATTTGTTTGAACCAGTTGATAGGCGCCATTTTCCAAGGCATAAGAAGATACGGTATCGTACGCACCCGCTGCAATGTTATTGCCCGAACCTTCATAGTTAATGACGTTATTGGCTCCGCCCACAATGTAGTTGTTGTTCCCAATCACATTCACGGTGCCGTTTGATGCATTGAGAACGACCGTATTATTTGATCCATTTGCAGTGAGTTGACTACCGGCGCCATTTAACCAAATGCCAGCCCCAGTGCTTTGGACAGAGTTACCTGTGCCAGACAAACCAAAGTTACCACCTTGATTGGCAATGAGGGTATTGCCATTGCCTGCG
>Ga0007797_1000470_pt1 | contig 12177 bp, 10 predicted proteins | sample CryBogmetaGMA25M_FD_60364 | JGI IMG/M metagenome (GOLD analysis project Ga0007797, IMG submission 60364) | Freshwater microbial communities from Crystal Bog, Wisconsin, USA - MA2.5M | ecosystem: Environmental > Aquatic > Freshwater > Lake | place: Crystal Bog, Wisconsin, USA | collected 2009-07-06 | reverse complement strand
GACGCCACCATTGCTCAGACCTCTATCGGTAATGAGTACAACTTCTCGAACATCGCCAATGGTTCCACCACCACCGGTCTGTCGCAAGCCACCTTGGGTGTCTCGACTGCTGTGGGTAACGGCAACCCCGGCGACATGCGTGTCGTTGATATTGCTCCGTACCAAGATAATGCTTGGGGCGATTCTTATGTCATAGTTCGCGTCGTGAATTCACGCTCGCAGTTCTTTGGCACCGTAAACGCTATTGCATAAGGAGAATAAACAATGGCTGCACCAATGAGAAGTACAGACTTCCGTTCCATCGTTGAGCCTATCCTCAACGAATGTTTTGACGGAGTTTATGACCAACGCGCCGACGAATGGAGCCGCGTGTTCCGTGAAGAAGACGGCATCCCTCGCAACTACCACGAAGAACCCGTCCTGTACGGTTTCGGCGCGGCACCTCAACTGCCTGACGGCACCCCGGTGACGTACCAACAAGGTGGTGTGCTGTTCCTGAAGCGCTATGTCTACAAGGTCTATGGTCTGGCTTTCGCCCTGACCAAGGTCCTCGTGGAAGATGGCGACCACATCCGCTTGGGTCAAGTGTACGCACGTCACTTGGCACAATCGCTGGTGGAAACCAAGGAACTGTTGGCTGCCAACGTCTTGAATACGGCCTTCAACAGCTCGTATCCGGGCGGCGACGGCGTGTCCCTGATCAACACCGCTCACCCCATCGTGAACGGCACGTTCAGCAACCAGTTGGCCACCGCCGCTGTGCTTTCGCAAACCTCCCTTGAGCAGATGCTTATCCAAGTACGCCAAGCTGTGGACAACAACGGTAAACGTATCCGTTTGGTGCCCAAGCAGCTCGTCGTGGCTCCCGGTAACGTCTTCCAATCGGAAGTGCTGCTGAAGTCGGTCCTGCGCGCAGGCAATGCCAATAACGACGTCAACCCCATCAAGTCTATCGGCTTGCTGGACGGCGGCGCTACTGTGTTGTCTCGTCTGACCAGTGCAAACGCATGGTGGGTCCAGACCGACGCTCCCGAGGGCTTCAAGCTCTTGATGCGTCGTCGTTTGGAGAAGACCATGGAAGGCGACTTCGAGACTGACTCGATGCGCTACAAGGCCACTGAGCGTTACGACGTTGGTTTCACCGACCCACGCTGTGCTTATGGGACATCTGGCATCTGACGGGGACGTGTAAAACGGGGATGCGTTAAGCTCCGTTTTACTACCGGCTAAGGCTGTGGCGGGGGGCCTTAAACCCCCGCTGCCTAATTCTTTAACACGGTCAAACTTTTCAAGGAGCAGACCATGCCTTCATTCGCAGACGACCTATTCTTAGGCCCGGCCCAGACATACATGGGCACCGGCCAGACTCAAACCGAAGGCACTTTTGCCGGTTCGATTACCACTACTACGATGACCATCACGCAAGTGCTCTCTGGTGAGCCCTTGGTGTTAGGCCAGTATGTCAGTGGAACCGGCATTACCGCAGGCTCATACATCACTGCTTTTGTCAGCGGTTCGGGCGGCGTGGGCACCTACACCGTCAGCGCGTCCTCTTCGGCCACTGGTGCGATCACGATCACGTCCTCCGGTGATGGTGGCTACGGTGACCCGTCCCCCATGGACTTGGGCGTTGGTCCTCTGGGCCGCGTGTACATCTGGGATTGCATACCGCAGACACTGCAAGCGGCCAACATCGCCGCATCGCAGACCCCTGCTGCCGCTGGCGCGCTGACGCTGACTGCTGGCACATCGGCCAAGTCGGTTGTTCGCTCTGACGGCACCACCGTGATCCAGTTGAACACGCCCCGCGCTGTGTCCATCACCTTGGTCACCGGCGGTACCGCCCGTGCCTACACCGTGGCTGGGTACGACTACTTCGGACAAGCCATGAGTGAAGTGATCACCACGGTCGCTGCTGCCACTACCCCCGGCAAGAAAGCCTTCTACCAGATCGCTTCGGTGACCGGTGCAGGTGGCGGCTCTACCACCGCAGTGACGGTCGGTACCACTGACGTGCTCGGCCTGCCCGTGCGCTGCATGGACGCTGGCTACGTCGTCAAGGTAGGCTGGAATAACGCCATCCTGCAGAATGCTGGTACCTTCGTGGCTGCCGACATGACGGCCCCTGCTACCTCAAGCACCGGCGACGTTCGCGGAACCTTTACGCCCACCACTGCCTCGGACGGCATCAAGCGCTTGGTCATGACCATCGCCCTGCCCGGCATCGCAGTCGGCCCCAACGCTACCCGCACCGGCGCTCTCGGTGTGACCCAAGCATAAGGAGTAAATCATGGGCCAATTTAAACCAATGGTGAAGATGGAGACCACCGAGCCATCGGTGATCCTGAAACTGAAAAAAGGTGGCCACGTCGCAGCCCACAAGGATGCTGACGGCCACACCAACATGAAGGGCGCCTCTTTCAAGGCCAAGTACGCCGAGGAAGCTGCTGAGGGTGAGTCCCCCAAGAAGCCTTCGATGTCGGACCGCCGCAAGGCGATGTCCGGCTCCATGCTGAACTCCAAAAAGGGCGGCAAGGCGGTCAAGAAGGCCATGGGCGGCATGATGGGCGCACCAGCGATGGCCGCGCCCATGGCAGCCCCTGCGGCCCCTATGGACCCCCGCAAGGCGGCCATGCTCAAGGCCATGATGGCCCGCAAGGCTATGGGCGCCCCTGCGGCCCCCATGGCTGCACCTGCGGCCCCCGGCATGCCTGCCATGAAAAAGGGCGGCAAAGCCAGCGACAAGTCCCAAGACAAGGCCATGATCATGAAGGCCTTCAAGGAGCACGACGCGCAGGAGCACAAGGGCGGCAAGGGCACCAAGCTCAAGCTGTCCACCGGCGGCCTGACCAACCCCATGAAAAAAGGCGGCAAGGTCTCCGGCGCGGCTATTGACGCGGCTGAGACTAAGACGACCATCGAGGGCAATGCGGGCAAGTTTGCGAAGACCAAGATGGAAAGCAAGAAGACCGATCCCGGTTACGAGCGCTACGCAGCAGGTGGCACCATTGAGGGCAACGAAGGCAAGTTTGCGAAGACCAAGATGGAAAGCAAGAAGACCGACCCCGGCTACCAGCGTTATGCTACCGGCGGTGTTGTGAATGGCATGGCTACCGGCGGCCTTACCAACCCGATGAAAAAAGGTGGTAGCGTTGATTGGGAAAATCGCCCAGCCAATACTGCCGATCATTTTGATCCGGCGTATGGTACCGGCGGTGTCCGCGATGGCAACGCTGGTGGCTACAAAAAAGGCGGTGCAACAAAAAAGCACTTTGCCACGGGGGGCGCAGTTGATACTGGCCGTGCCGTGGCAATGCCCAAGCACTTTGTTTCGCAACCGGTGAGCAACACCCGCCAATCTGGTACCTTCAAAAAGGGCGGTAAGGTGGTGCACAAGGCGGCTGGTGGAATGGAATTCTCCCCAGACCAAGATATGGGCAATGTGACGCCCGAGGACGTGAAGTACGGAAAGCAACGTGCCCAACAATCCTCGGCGATTGACAAGTTGCTGGGGCGCGCCTCTACCGCAGGAGCGGGCCGGGGCGTGGTAAACCCACCCCTTGTTCGCAAGCAAGGCGGACGCGCTTAACGGTAACAAGTAAGGGGCTTAAAATGCCCCTTACTTTTAATTGGAGAATTTTATGGGTACCTACTCTTCCGTCACGCGCGTCGGCGCTTACGAACCTTTTGACTTACAAGTACCGCGAGGACAAATCTCCGGGCATGAGGTATTCAACGTCTTTGGCTACGCAACGGCTGTTAGCACTAGCTATGTAGCGGTATGGGAAAACAACGCAGCTTATGTGTTCCCTACTGTTGCTTCAACCATGCTGGTGACAAGTAGTTCCGCTTCGGATACTGCGGTTACCGTCCTGATCAGTGGTTTGGATATAAATTACGCACGAATTAGCGAATTGGTTACTTTAACGGGTACGTCTGCAGTTACGACCACCAATTCTTATTTTCGTATTAATAGCGTAGTAACTACGGCGGGTAATGCCGTGGGCACGGTGTACGTTAAAGATGCTGGTGGGGTAACTTACGCGCAGATTACCATCGGTTCTGGCCGTACAAATATGTCGGTATTTACGGTTCCTGCAGGGTATACCGCGTACTTATACCAAATAGATGCTTGGTCCTCTACGTCCGTTACATCTGGCGTGTATGCCACCTTTCGGTCATTGTCCACAAGTTCTACTGGCGTAAATAACGTGGTATTGAGCGTACCCTTTCTTAATTCATACAATGTAGCCCGACCTTTTCCGATTCCGCAGCTAGAAAAAACGGATCACCAATACCAGTGCAAATCCAGTGGCGCGGGTTTAGGAATTGGCGTACTAGCCATCGGTATCTTGATCAAGAACCCGGATTAAGCCATGCCACTGCTCAAATCAAAATCCGAAAAAGCGTTCAAGAAGAACATCGCCGTTGAAGTCAAGGCGGGCAAGCCCGTCAAGCAGGCGGTGGCAATCGCTTACAGCACCCGGCGCGCGACCCCCAAGCGGATGGCCGACGGTGGCATGGCAAGCCTTGGCGGCATGACCTCCAGCACGCCTAGCACGCCCGGCCAACAGCTTGGTACGCCCAATCCCCAAGTTGGTTTTGCACAGGGGGGCACTCAGCAGGGCTTGCCGCCTACCCCGCCGGTGCCTATGAACCCCGATGGATCGGGGCCCGCAAACGCCACCGGCTTCAAGAGGGGTGGGCACATCACCACCCGGCGCATGTCTACGGGTAGCACGTCCAAGAAATCATCCAACTGGTAAGGAAACAACATGGCGTACTCCGGCACCGTTGGCCAGACAGTAATATCCGTCCAAACGCTCATCGACCACGGTGCCCGGCGTTGCGGTAAGTTGGCCGAAGAGCTCGCGGTTGAGCAGGTCCAGTCGGCCAAGGAGTCGCTGTTTTTCTTCCTGTCTAACTTGGCCAACCTTGGCATCAACTACTGGGCCATCAACAAGGACGTGATCGGCCTCAACGCAAACCAGTACATCTACACCCTGCCCGTGGGCGCCATTGACGCCCTGAACGTGCTCTACCGGCAGATGTACCAGCCCACCGGCACGTACACCTCCTCTGCGGGCGGTATTGCCCAAGCGGCAGCCGACGACAACATCCTGACGTACTGCCTGCAGACCTCGGCCAACGGCAACGTCGCGGTGGATTACGGCACCAACAACGCGCAGTACATCGGCTCGGTGGGCATCATGCCCTACCTTGCCAGTGGTGGCAGCGCGGTGTGGAGCTATGTCTTGGAATACTCGTTGGACGGTTCCACGTGGAGCACGTTGTACACCGGGACCAGCGTCACCGTTACGGACCAGCAGTGGATATGGACCGACATTGACCCCGGCCAGAACGTCCGCTTCTACCGCATGCGCGCCACCGGCGGCACCACGCTGGGCCTGCGCGAGCTGTACTTCGGCAACGCCTCGCGCGAGATCACCATGTCCCGCCTGAACCGCGACGACTACACCAACCTGCCCAACAAGAACTTTACGGCCAACCAGCCCTTCCAGTTCTGGTTCAACCGCACCATTCCCCAGCCCGAGCTGTACCTGTGGCCGGTACCCGATAACTACTTCGTGCAGATGACGGTGTGGTACTCACGCCAGATCATGGACGTGGGCGCCCTGAATGGCCAGCTGGAGATTCCCCAGCGCTGGTACGAGGCCGTGCTAATGAACTTGTCCCACCGGATGAGCTTGGAGCTGCCCGGCGTGCCATTGGACCGCGTTGCGTACCTTGAGAAAATGGCCGCGCAGTACCTGAATGACGCGGAAAGCGAAGAACGTGATAAAAGTCCAATAATGCTGAGCCCGAATATAAGTGTTTACACAAGATGAATCATTACACTTATGCTCATCAAAAGCCTGATGGCAAAATCTTTTACATCGGTAAAGGGTCGCATAAGCGCGCCCACTCAAGTGTTGGACGAAATTCTATATGGCAGCGCACCGTTAAAAAATACGGCGGATTTTCGGTTTTGATACTTGCCGGTTGGCCTACCGAAAAAGAAGCGTTTGAACACGAAATTTTTCTAATAGATACTTTTCGGGGCATGGGATACGCGTTAGCGAACATTGCGGCGGGGGGAGAGGGCTCTACCGGTTTTCGCCATACCGAAGCACATAAAGCGTCTTTGACAGAACGTATGCTGCGCGAAAATCCCATGAACAATCTCGGTGTTCGCGAGAAACAATTGGCCAATTTAAAAATAGCGATGCGACGACCCGAAGTGCGCAAACATCAAAGTGTTGTGCGAAAAGGCGTTGCGCTTCCAGCAAGTCATGTTTCGAGCCTAAAGCTGTGTCATCCTATGCGTGCTTGCGTAATTAACGGCGTGGAGTACATTTCGCTAATGGAAGCCTCCCGCATCCTTAAAATACGGCACGGAACTCTGCATCGCTGGCTTAATAACCCCGGTGTAGTCCACACCGCACGCTTTGCGCATATCGTCGAATGTCGTTGGAGGACTTCCTGATGCCAAAATTCCTCGACACTCTTGGTGGCTCAGACATCGCCATATTTATCTGCGACCGCTGCCGTCTCAAAAGGCCGCACGCCGAGGCGCGTAATGACCCAAACTTTCCGGGCCTGCTGGTGTGCGGCCAAGGTTGCGCGGATGAGCTAGACCCCTACCGACTGGCGGCGCGCCCCACGGAAAAGATCACGATCCGGTTCCCCCGGCCTGATGTAAGCGTAGCAGTCACGGAGGCTGATCTGGTGACCAACGGGTATAGTTCGTCCATCCTTTCGACCCAAGGCAACACCCAGAATCCTGAAAACAATGGGAACTCGGACAGCCTAGCACCCCTACCCTAATATGGCATCCACCCAAGTATCCTTTCTGGACCTAATGCCTGCAGGCCCGATAACGGGTACCGAGGTGGTGGCCATTGTCCAAAATGGGTGGTCGGTCAAGACAACTACTGCCGCGTTGGCTGGCTCGCCTGTGCAAACACAGAGCTTCCTGACGGTAAACAACGAGCCCTCGTTAAACAACAGCCGCCAGTTGGCCGTTGGCGCTGGTATGAGCCTTGCCGATGGTGGCATACAGGCCGCACTGCAGATCAACCTGACCGGCGCCCTGACCAACCTGAATGGGCTGGGCACGGGCATCATGGTCAAGACTGGCGTGTCAACCATGGCTCCTGTGACGCTCACAACGAGCGGCAGCGGCCTGTCCGTGGCCAATGGCGACGGCACAGCGGGTAACCCCACCTTCCAGCTCACCGGGTTGCCTGCGGCCCTTGCGGCGTCCTCTGGCACGGGCATGCTGGCCATCGTTGGTGGGGCGACCATAGCCAATCGCACGCTGACCGGTACCACGGATCAGATCGCAGTCACCGATGGCAATGGCTCCAACAACCCAACCTTTGGGCTGGCCAGCAACCCGATCATTCCGGGCGTGGCGGGCTTGACACTGCCCGTGGGCGCTACCGCAGACCGCTCTGTGTCCGCTGGCGTGGGCACAATCCGGTACAACACCAGCTCCAGCGCCTTTGAGGGGTATACCTCAACCGGCTGGGGCATCATTGTCGCTGGGGCGGCGGTAACTAGCTTTAGCGCAGGCACCACGGGCTTGACCCCCAGCACGGCCAGCACCGGCGCTGTTGTGCTGGGCGGTACGCTCAACGTGGCTAACGGCGGCACAGGCACGGCTACGCCAGCTTTGGTGGCCGGTACGAATGTCACCATCAGCGGTACATGGCCAAACCAGACGATCAGTTCGTCCAACCCCGGTGGGACAGTGACGAGCGTCACAGGAACGGCCCCAGTTGTATCGTCGGGGGGAACAACCCCGGCAATCAGCATGGCCGCCGCTACCACCTCGGTGAACGGCTACCTGACCAGCACGGACTGGACCACCTTCAACAACAAGCAGCCCGCAGGCACCTACGTCAACTCGGTGAGCGGCACCACTGGACGGATCACGTCCACGGGCGGCGTGACGCCGGTCATTGACTTGGCCAGCGGCGTGGCTACGGCCGGGACCACGGGCTCGGCCACGCTGATCCCCGTGGTGACCATCGACACCTATGGCCGGGTGACCAGCATCACCACTGCAGCCAACCCCCAAGGCACGGTCACATCGGTGACGGGTACGGCCCCCGTGGTGTCATCCGGAGGAGCTACGCCAGCGATCAGTATGGCTGCGGCCACCACCTCGGTTAACGGTTACCTGACATCAACGGATTGGACTACCTTCAACAACAAAGGTTCCGGATCAGTCACCAGCGTTGGCTTTACAGGTGGCTTGATTACGGTAGCCACGGCTACCACCACGCCCGCGCTGACGGTAGCGGGAACCAGCGGCGGTCTTGTCTACTTCTCAAGCGCGTCAACATGGGCGTCTTCTGCTGCGCTCACCCAATATGGGGTTGTCTATGGTGGTGGCGCAGGCGCCACGCCCGTAGCCACGGCGGCAGGCACTACAGGCCAAGTGCTGACGGCCACGACCAGTGGAGCTCCTACTTGGGCAGCGCCAGCAACAAGCGGAACGGTCACTTCGGTAGCACAGTCATTCACCGGCGGATTGATTTCTGTGGCGGGCTCTCCCATCACCTCCAGCGGTACGTTGGCGTTGACAGTAGCTGGTACATCCGGGGGCATACCCTACTTCAGCAGTGCGACCACATGGGCCACCAGCGCGGCGCTTGCGGCGAATGCGCTTGTGATCGGTGGCGGCGCTGCTGTTGCCCCCAGCACGATCACCACGGGCACGGGCGTTGTGACGGCCTTGGGCGTCGCCGTGGGCACTGCCGGGGCGTTTGTGGTCAACGGCGGCGTCTTGGGCACCCCAAGCAGCGGCACGGTCACCAACCTGACCGGCACGGCATCGATCAACATCAACGGCACGGTTGGGGCAACCACGGCCAACACGGGCGCGTTCACTACGGTATCGGCGACGGGGGTCATCACCTCGACGGTGGCTACCGGGACGGCACCTTTTACGGTTGCCAGTACCACGCAGGTGGCGAACCTGAACGCCGCCACGGCGGGCACAGCGACGAACGCAACGAACACGGGCATCACGGCGGCATCTACAGGGGCAACGAACTACTTGACGTTTGTCACGGCGACTACCGGTAACCTTCCACAGTTGGTAAACTCGGGCATCACTTGCAACGCGGTAAACGGCACCATCACCGGTGGCGTTTCCGGCGGAACTTTTTAAGGAAACATCATGGCGGCTACGGGCTACACTCCAATCTCGCTGTACTACAGCGCCACAACGACCAATGTACCTTTGGCGGCTAACCTTGTCGCCGGTGAGCTGGCGATCAATACCGCTGACGGAAAGCTGTTCTATAAAGACTCCAGCAACGTAGTTCAGATTTTGGGCACCAAGGGCGGCGTGGGCACGAGCTCAACCACACAGGTGCTATACAACAGCAGCGGCTTGGTAGTGGGATCGGCCAACTTGACCTTTGATGGCACCAAGCTGACGGTCGGAAATATCTTGGACACGGGCCTTACAGCAAGCCAAGCCGTGTTCACGGACGCCAGTAAGAATCTGGTAAGCAACGCCATCACAGGTACGGGCAACGTGGTCATGTCCACATCCCCCACGCTAACCACCAGCCTGATTACCGGCTCCACCAGTTTTGACCTGTTGAACACCACGGCCACCACACTGAACATTGGCGGTGCGGCCACCACGATAGGCATCGGCGCGGCTACGGGTACGCTGACGGTGAGTAACACCACCCTTGCAGCCAAGGCAATCACAGCCTCCACCACGCTAGGCGTCACGGGCGTATCCACACTGACTGGGGCAGTTACTGCACAAGGACTCACCGTAGGTAAAGGTGCAAGTGCTGTCGCTACCAATTCTGCGTTTGGCGTTAGTGCTTTGGCGGCAAATACATCGGGCGCAAACAACACCGCTGTAGGGTATCAGGCGGGGTATGCAAATACAACTGGAGCAAGTAATGTAGCAATGGGCCTTCAAGCCCTCTACTCCAACACCACAGGCAACAACCAGTCGGCGTTTGGTTACCAAGCCTTGTTTACCTCCAACCGCACGTCAGATAACAACGCTGGCAACTCTGCGTTTGGATACCAATCTGCGTATGCAACTACAACAGGCCAGTACAACTCTGCTTTTGGTTGGGCTTCATTGACGGGTAACACCACGGGCGACAACAACGTAGCTGTTGGTATGTGGTCATTAAAGTCAAACACCACAGGTTCTACTAATACGGCTATTGGCCGAGAATCCCTCCAAGCCAACACCACCGCATCCAACAACACCGCTGTGGGGTATCAGGCTGGGTACTCGAATACTACTGGTACGGCAAACGTAGCCTTGGGTTATCAAGCTGGGTACACAAACACCACTGGCGGAAGTTTGGTTGCTATTGGTTACAAGGCGGGATACACACTCAATAATGCTAATGCGGATGTTGGAGCCACTACTCTTGTTGGGCGTGAAGCTGGAACAGCACTAACCACGGGTGTTGACAATACGTTTATCGGTTATGCGGGTATTACCAATACTACGGGTTCAGCAAACACGGCGGTCGGCTCTATGGCCCTTCGCTCCAACACCACCGCCTCCAATAACACCGCTGTGGGGTATCAGGCTGGGTATTCAAACACCACGGGTGCGTTCCACACGTTTCTTGGATACCTAGCTGGTTACGGTAACACCACTGGTGCAAATAACGTCTTTGTTGGATACCACACGGGTTATACCGGAAGCACCAGCAACTACAACACTGCTGTTGGCGTGGAGTCAATGTACCTATTGACTACAGGTTCATCGAATTCCGCACTCGGAATAAACGCGCTGTACACAAATACCACGGGTTCTCAAAACGTGGCTGTTGGTTATGGTGCAATGTTCTCAAGTACAACCGCTGGTAACAATGTGGCTGTAGGTTGGCAAGCAGGGTACTTTACAACTACAGGCGCAAACAACACCGCCATTGGAACAAGTGCCCTCCAAGCCAACACCACCGCATCCAACAACACTGCTGTAGGTTATCAAGCCGCATACACAAATACAACTGGTACATATAGCACTGCAATGGGTACGCAAGCGTTATATAGCCAAACAACTGCGTTATCAAACACTGCGTTTGGTTTTAACTCAATGTACACAACCAGCACTGGTGCTGAAAACTCAGCGGTTGGCGTGGACTCGTTAAAATTAAATACAACAGGAAGTTATAACACTGCTATGGGCAAAGAAGCCCTCCGAGGTAACACCGTCGCATCCAACAACACTGCTGTAGGGTATCAGGCTGGGTACAGTAATACTACTGGCTCAGTAACTGCGGTGGGTTATCAGGCTTTATATGGAAACGTAACAGGCACTCGGTTGGTTGCAATGGGGTACACAGCGGGTGTTTCCAACACAGGTAGCTACAACACATTTATTGGTGCATATGCGGCTGCCTCTAATACTTCCGGTGAGCAAAATTCTTATTTTGGAGACTATGCTGGCAACCAAACCACAGGTAGCTTCAACACCTTTATTGGAAAATCCGCAGGACAAACTTCAACTACTGGGGCATACAACACATTCCTCGGAACAAACTCGGGTGCGTATGTAACTACCGGCTCCAAGAACGTCATCATCGGTTCTTATCAAGGCTCCGCTGCCCCCATATCCGCTACTGGCAATAACTACATCGTACTGAGTGACGGTGATGGTAATGTGCGCCAGTATTTCAATGGTTCAATTGCCATATTCAACGGCACTATTTCCCCTGTGCAAGCAACTACCGCAGCAGCGCCAGCCTATGTCAAAGGGGCCATGTACTTTGATACTACCCTCAACAAGCTACGCATTGGCGGTGCAACTGCTTGGGAAACCGTAACTTCTGTTTAACTAAGGAACCACCATGACAACCTTCACCACCACCGTCCAAACCATGTACACCCTGCCCCAAGTCGATGGGCAGACCGATGTAGTCGTCACCGTACAGTACGATGTCAGAGGAACCGACGGCGTTTACACCGCTAACATCGGTCTGTCTGAGCAGTACACCATCGCACAGGGCAGCAGCTTCACCCCCTACGCAGACCTCACGGAAGCCCAAGTCATTGCATGGATTCCAGAGTCCGCATTGTCAAGCGCCCAATCGTGCGTACAAGGCCAAATCGACAGCATGATTAACCCACCTGTCAGCCCGACAGCCCAAGCCCTGCCTTGGTCCG
>Ga0007797_1000464_pt1 | contig 12232 bp, 4 predicted proteins | sample CryBogmetaGMA25M_FD_60364 | JGI IMG/M metagenome (GOLD analysis project Ga0007797, IMG submission 60364) | Freshwater microbial communities from Crystal Bog, Wisconsin, USA - MA2.5M | ecosystem: Environmental > Aquatic > Freshwater > Lake | place: Crystal Bog, Wisconsin, USA | collected 2009-07-06 | reverse complement strand
ACATTTGATCCTGCTAGAATATCAAGCTTAGTTGCCTCACAGATTCCAAATCTAGATGCCGCTCAAATAACCTCTGGAACCTTTAAAGCTAGTAATATTCCTACGTTAGATGCAGGTATAATAACTAGCGGAACATTTGATCCTGCTAGAATATCAAGCTTAGTTGCCTCACAGATTCCAAATCTAGATGCCGCTCAAATAACCTCTGGAACCTTTAAAGCTAGTAATATTCCTACATTAGACGCGGGTATAATAACTAGTGGAACATTTGATCCTGCCAGGATAGCAAGCTTAGTTGCCTCTCAAATTCCAACATTAGATACCAGCAAAATTACCACTGGAATATTCCAAACCTCACAAATTCCAGGATTAGATGCAGCCAAAACAACCTCCGGAACTTTTAAAGTTAGTAATATTCCTACATTAGATGCGGGTATAATAACTAGTGGCATATTTGATTCTGCCAGAATTCCAAGCTTAGTTGCTTCCCAGATTCCAACATTAGATACCAGCAAAATTACCACTGGAATATTCCAAACCTCACAAATTCCAGGATTAGATGCAGCCCAAATAACCTCCGGAACTTTTGATGCTGCTAGAATAGCAAGCTTAGTTGCTTCACAGATTCCAACATTAGATACCAGCAAAATTACCACTGGAATATTCCAAGCCTCTCAAATTCCAGGATTAGATGCAGGTATAATAACTAGTGGCATATTTGATTCTGCCAGAATAGCAAGCTTAGTTGCTTCTCAAATTCCAAATCTAGATACCAGTAAAATTACCACTGGAATATTTCAAACGTCACAAATTCCAAATCTAGATACTGCTCAAATAACCTCTGGAACTTTCAAAGCCAGTAATATTCCTACATTAGACGCAGGCATAATAACTAGTGGCACATTTGATCCTGCTAGAATAGCAAGCTTAGTTGCTTCCCAGATCCCAACATTAGATACGAGTAAAATTACCACTGGAATATTTCAAACGTCACAAATTCCAAATCTAGATACTGCTCAAATAACCTCTGGAACTTTTAAAGCCAGTAATATTCCTACATTAGATGCAAGTATAATAACTAGTGGCACATTTGATTCTGCTAGAATAGCAAGCTTAGTTGCTTCGCAAATTCCAACATTAGATACCAGCAAAATTACCACTGGATCATTCCAAACCTCACAAATTCCTACATTAGGTAATATTCTCATTGGACCTAAAAGTAATACTTACTTAAATAAATGTACCAATGTGGCAGAAGTATACACAGTTAATGGAGCTATCTTTCATAGCTTTGATCCAGGTAATATAGGGCCCTTGCTTAGCAGCATGACAGACCTTAACAGCCATAGCGGTCATTGGGCTGCATTGGCGCAATACGGCACCTGGAGTTATAATAACATTGATCATTACGCAACCACAACTTCTCCAGGAGGAACCACTGGCAGCGCATCAGCTACAGGCTGCACTTTTATACCCACTGGAGATATGTCATTATGTTTTTCAGTTTTTGATGCCTCATAAAACATAAATATAATAAAAATAAAGGAGCTATAAATTATGTCATCACCAAATTATGAAACAATGGACGAAGTAAAAAGTAGATTTATGAACATCTTTCTGGCTAATAAAAGATTCTTAGCTAACACAGATGTGGATTCAGCAATACAGAATTTTTATACGATCAATAATGCTACTATTTCAAATGTAAATGATCTTCGAATTTCTCTTAATAGATTTAAAGATAATCTTAATGACAATTACCAGCGTGAACTATTTAATTCAGTAAATAATTTACTTTTACCAATAGAAAATGAATATTTCTTTGAACGATTAGGTTACGGTACGCTAACTTCAAATGCTCGGCAAGAATCTTTTGATGGCGGATTAACATATGTAACTACTGTAACTAGTTTGATTGGTTCTAATGCAATTAATGCAGTTAGTAAATTTGATGATGATACAATCACTGGTGTAATAGGTAATGAAGAATTATTACCAACTACTTTGCTTAATGTTACCTCTGCTTCTCCAACATCGCTTTCAGATGGATATAATAAATTAAGCGAAGCTGTATCAACTGCAATTGGCATTAGCGCATTAAATATTGCCAAAGGGATAACGTTAAACCAATGTACACTAGACCCAAACACTCTTGGAGCAGAAATATATAGCCTTCCTCTATCACCTAATTTAGTTAGCGCATGGAATGCTGTGGCTGCTTGTTCTAACTGGCACATCACTAGCGAAACTTATGGTTATGGGATCACTAATACTGGTAGCGCTGCTGATTGCTATGTTTTACCAACCGAAAAAGCTTTTTCTGGTTGTATCTATTATCTATTAGCTTAGTGTATTTTCTTTTAAAGTTGTCGCTTGTAATGATATATTTACCAGAATAATATGCAACTTTAGATTACTTGTTGTAAGCCTATACTCAACTTCTAAAGTGATATAAAATATAATCTCTTAAGTCAACACTAACTGAGGATAAAAAATAATGCCAAGAAGCTTAACAAGATCTCCAACATTAGCTCCAACAACACAACCAACATTAACTCCAACAACAAATCCAACCCTGAATCCAGTTACTCTACATCCAACATTGAGACCAACACCTACACCAACTACAATAACTAAAAAAGCTACACCAACAGCGAATCCAGTAACAATATCACCAGCATTAACACCAACACCAACTTTAAGGCCAACTTTAAGACCAACCATAACACCCACCGTAACGCCTAGCTTAACACCAACTTTGACACCAACAACAATACCAATTCCTAGTTTACCACCAACTTTATCACCAACATTATTAATTCTTACTAAATCTCCCACTATATTGCCCACAACATTACCAACATTTGCTCAAATTAACATTACAGTTAATGTGAAAAAAAGAGTGGATAATGTATTTAAAGTGCATTCTGTATTTTTAACTGATAATGGTATAATGGAGGATCTAATCCAGAGTTTATTAGTAATTCCTAATCCTACGAGACAAGATCTAGATCACTTGTCTACTGCAATAAATAGTTATAGGTACGGCTTAGGAGCTGATAAATTATGGCTAATTATGGCTATTGATCATTTGGTTCAGGGGCTTGAAAATGATAATAAATTAGAACAACTAGGGTTAACGGAGATAGCTTCTAATTTCCATACTGAATGCGTAAATGGCGGAAATAATCATGTGGTAACAGTTACTAGCGCTCTTGGATCTGGAAATATTAGCAATGTTATTCGTCATAATAACAATGACATTACTGGAATTATTGGTAATAAAACATTTTCTGCAATAACTTTAATTAATATAACTACTCATGATGCTGGAAGTATTTCTGCCATGTTTACTTCATTGAATGTAGCAATCTCTAATGCAATTGGAGCAGTTGCTTCTCTTATTGACAATAGTATTACTGTAAGCGCATGCGATAACAGTCAAAATATCATTAACACAATATATCAAACTTCTAATCCACCAACAGTTGCTGATCATATCAATGGCATTCTTGCATGTAGCAATTGGATAATGAATACAGATAACTACTATATTACTAGAAGTACTGGTGCAGATTGTGTAAATATACTCAACCCTTCTTTAGCCTTCTCTACTTGTAGAAAATATTTAGGAGAAGATGCATTAGCCCATGAAGAATTATAAAAACGCATTCAAAAACAAGCATTTACCATATAAAAAAAAGCTTGCTTAAATTAACTTTAAGCAAGCTTTTTAATAATTATTCTAAAATAAAACTATAAATTTATATTCTTTTGTTACTGAGCATTAGAAGCCTCAGCAACCTCTGCATTAGCTTTAGTAACTTCAGCATCAAGAATAATAGCTCTACGCTTCACTTCATTAATATAAAATCCAGTACCAGCAGGAATTAATCGTCCAACAATAACATTTTCTTTAAATCCTTGTAGACGATCTATCTTACCAGCAACAGCAGCTTCAGTTAAAACTCTGGTTGTTTCTTGGAAAGATGCGGCTGATATAAATGATCTTGTTTGCAATGAAGCTTTAGTAATACCTTGTAATACAGGTATAGCAGTTGCAATCATATATCCTTTCTTTTCAGCTTTTTGATTAATCTCTTCAAACTCTTGTTTATCAATCTGTTCACCAGCAAGTAATGTAGTCTCACCTGGATCAAGAATTTCAACTTTTTGAAGCATTTGACGAACAATCACTTCAATATGTTTATCATCTATTTTTACACCTTGTAAACGATATACTTGTTGAACTTCAGAAACCATATAATGCGCAAGGGCTTCAACACCCATAACTTTTAAGATATCATGCAATACTGGGTTACCATCTAATAATAAGTCACCCTTCTTAATATAATCACCTTCATTAACAGACACATGTTTGCCTCTAGGAATCATATATTCAATTGGTTCAATAGCTTTGTCAACTGGTCTAATTACAATTCTTCTCTTTGACTTATAATCCTTACCAAACTCAACATATCCCTCAATTTCAGAAATAACTGCATGATCTTTTGGTTTACGTGCTTCAAATATTTCAGCCACTTTTGGTAGACCACCGGTAATATCACGAGTTTTTGTTGATTCTCTTGGAATACGAGCAATCACATCACCAGCATGAACTTCAGAATTATCATCAACACTTAAAATAGCATTGATAGGTAAGAAATATCTTGCTTCTAAACCATTAGCTAAGATCTTGATTTCTCCTTGTTCATCAAGAAGCATCATTCTTGGACGTAAATCAGCACCACGAGTTTGTTGCTTCCAATCCACAACAACTCTACTTGCAATACCGGTTGCTTCATCTAACATATCTCTAACAGAAACACCATCCATTAAATCTTTATATGAAACCTTACCACTCTTCTCAGTAATAATAGGTATAGTGTAAGGATCCCATTCAGCAATACGATCACCTTTTTTAACTAAATCACCTTCACTAACGTTAAGTTTAGCACCATAAGGAACTTTAAATCTAGCTTTCTCATGACCTTTACTGTCAGCTAAGATCACTTCGCATGATCTGCTCATCACCACTTTACGTCCATCACTATCAATAACAACGTTATGGTTGACTAAGAAAATCGTAGCATCATAAGACGCTTCAACATTAGAAATTTCAACACCTTTTGTTGCAGCACCACCAATATGGAAAGTACGCATAGTTAACTGAGTTCCTGGTTCACCAATTGATTGAGCAGCAATAACACCAACTGCTTCACCTGGGCTAACTAAATCACCAGTCGCTAAATCACGACCATAGCATTTAGAACATACACCAGATTTTGCTTCACATGTTAAAACAGATCTTACTTTTAATGACTCAATTCCAGCAACATCAATTTTCTCAACCATATCTTCATCAATCATTTCATTCTTAGCAATGATCAATTCATTAGTAGTTGGATGATGAATGTCTGTAGTAGTAACTCTTCCTAAAATTTTATCCGACAATGGAATAGTTACTTCACCACCATCAATCATCGCCTTCACAATAAGGCCATTATCAGTACCACAATCATATTCTTGAGTAATACAATCCATAGAAACATCAACTAAACGTCTAGTTAAGTAACCAGAGTTAGCCGTTTTAAGTGCTGTATCCGCAAGTCCTTTACGAGCTCCATGAGTAGACGTAAAATATTCTAGAACACTTAAGCCTTCTTTCAAGTTAGAGATAATCGGAGTTTCAATAATTTCCCCAGAAGGTTTAACCATCAACCCTCTCATCCCGGCTAACTGTCTTATCTGCGCTAATGAACCTCTAGCACCAGAATCAGACATCATATAGATAGAATTCACTCTTTCTTGATTTGCAGATTCTTCACTTTCTGGTTTCATTGCAGAAATTTCTTTAATCAAATCGATAGCAACTTTATCCGAACATTTAGACCAGATATCCACTACTTTATTATATTTTTCACCTGAAGTTATCAAACCATCAGAATATTGTTTTTCAAATTCTTTTACCTCAGATAAAGTATTTTTAATATGAGTTCCTTTAGTTGAAGGAACAACCATATCATCTTTACCAATTGAAATACCTGACTTACATGCATAATTGAAGCCTAACTTCATTAAACGGTCTGCAAATACAACTGTTCTTTTTTGCCCACAATGACGGAATACCATATCGATAAGATATGTAATCTCTTTTACAGTAAACAGCTTATTAATATTTTCAAAAGGAATAACTGTGTCTTCAAGTAATTCTGATACAATCATTCTACCAGGCGTACTATTTACTAGGACAAATTCTTCATTACCAGTAATAGTCTTAACTTTACGACGATATTTAATTTTTGTATGAAGAGTTACTGCTTTTGCATGCAAAGCATGATTCATTTCAGCACTATCAACAAAACACATTCCTTCACCTGGTTCATTTTCCAGTTCCATAGTCAAATAATAAAGTCCCAATACGATGTCCTTTGAAGGAACGATAATTGGCTTACCATTTGATGGGCTAAGAATATTATTAGTAGACATCATCAATACTCTGCATTCAAGCTGAGCTTCAAGAGATAATGGAACGTGAACTGCCATTTGATCACCATCAAAGTCAGCATTAAAAGCTGCACATACTAATGGATGAAGCTTAATAGCTTTACCTTCAATTAAGGTAGGTTCAAATGCTTGAATACCTAATCTATGTAAAGTTGGAGCACGGTTCAATAATACTGGATGTTCACGAATAACTTCTTCAAGAATATCCCATACTTCAGGTCTTTCACTCTCAACCATGCGCTTAGCGGCTTTAATTGTAGTTGAAATTCCATAAAGTTCTAATTTTGAATAGATAAATGGTTTAAATAATTCTAATGCCATTTTCTTTGGCAAACCACATTGATGTAGCTTTAATTCTGGACCCACCACAATTACTGAACGTCCTGAATAATCAACACGTTTACCCAATAAGTTTTGACGGAAACGTCCTTGTTTTCCTTTTAGCATATCACTCAATGACTTGAATGGACGCTTATTAGCATTTTTTACCACTCGGCTACGACGGCCATTATCAAATAATGCGTCAACAGCTTCTTGTAACATTCTCTTTTCATTACGAACAATAATATCAGGAGCTCTAAGCTCTAATAAACGACGTAAACGATTGTTACGATTGATAACTCTACGATATAATTCATTCAAATCAGAAGTCGCAAAACGACCTCCATCTAACATAACTAAAGGACGAATTTCTGGAGGAATCACAGGAAGAACTTCAAGCACCATCCATTCTGGTTTATTACCTGAGTCTATAAAATCTTCAACTAATTTAAGTCTTTTAACAATTTTTTTTCTTTTAGTATCAGATGTTACTTCTGCAATTTCAGCTCTTAATTGATTTTTAATTTCTTCTAAATCAAGCTGTGATAATAAGGTTTGAACAGCTTCTGCACCAATCATAGCAGTAAAGCTATCTTCACCATATTCATCTAAAGCTTTATAATATTGATCTTCAGTAAGAGACTCATTTTTTGCAAAAGGAGACATACCAGGATCAGTTATGATATAAGATTCAAAATATAATATCCGCTCTAGTTCTTTTAAGGGAATATCCAAAAGATTACTAATTCTGGAAGGTAATGACTTTAAAAACCAAATATGAGCTACAGGAGCCGCAAGTTCAATATGTCCCATTCTTTCACGACGTACTTTTGAAGTAGTAACTTCAACACCGCATTTTTCACAAATAACTCCACGATATTTCATTCGCTTATATTTGCCACAAAGACATTCATAGTCTTTAACTGGTCCAAATACTCTTGAACAAAATAAGCCATCACGCTCAGGCTTAAAAGTACGATAATTTATCGTTTCTGGTTTTTTAACCTCACCAAAAGACCATGACCTAATCTTATCAGGACTGGCAATAGAAATTTTCATTAAGTCAAAATCATAGCTATCTTGAGCACTAAATAAATTCATCATACTCGCACGTCTCCATTAATCATTTCAGTCTTAGTTTTTTATTTCATAATTTTTTTGTTGTTCAAGTTCAACACTCAAACATAATGAACGTAACTCTTTTATCATCACATGGAATGACTCAGGGATACCACACTCAAAATTATTATCTCCGCGTATAATAGAATCATATATTTTAATTCTTCCACTCACGTCATCAGATTTAACCGTCAACATTTCTTGTAAAGTATAAGCAGCTCCATAAGCTTGCAGAGCCCAACATTCCATTTCCCCTAGTCTTTGTCCACCGAAGTGTGATTTACCACCTAAAGGCTGCTGGGTTACTAAACTATATGGTCCAATAGAACGAGCATGGATCTTATCATCAACTAGGTGATGAAGTTTTAGCATGTAGATATATCCAACCGTAACTTTACGATCGAAATATTCTCCAGTACGTCCATCAATAAGTCTCATTTGTCCAGAAGTATCTAAATTTGCTCTTTTTAGCATATCAACGATATCTGACTCTTTAGCTCCATCAAATACAGGAGTTGCAATTGGAATACCTTTCTTTAAGTTGCCTGCTAATTCTAACACTTGAGCATCTGTAAGATCGTTTACTATTTTAGCAATTTTATCATCATTATAAGCATAACAAATTGTACTTTTTAATTGCTCTATATCTCGTTGATTCTCATGATATAACTTAAGCGATTCAGCTACTTGTTTACCTAATGTTACTGCAGCCCAACCTAAGTGAATTTCAAGAATCTGACCTATATTCATCCGAGAAGGCACACCTAGAGGATTCAATACAATATCAACAATAGTACCATCTTCTAAGTAAGGCATATCTTCAGCAGGTAATATTCTAGAAATAACACCCTTATTACCATGACGACCAGCCATTTTATCACCAGGCTGTAATTTATGCTTCATTGCAATGAAGATTTTCACTATCTTCAATGCACCCTGAGGCAAATCATCACCAGCTTGAATTCTTTCAATGCTAGAAGAAAATGTTTTATTTAATTTATCAACAGAAAAACGATACCTAGCTTTTAATGACTCAAGCTCTACCATCACATCTGTATTTTCTACTGTAATATTCCACCATTGGCCTTTTGTATAATCAGCTAATACTTCATCAGTTATAACTGTACCAGCCTTCATTCCTCTTAAGCCAGATGATACTATATTATTTAGTAGTAGCTTTTGTAATCTGGAATACATAACTCCTTCAACAACAGCTAACTCATCATCTCTATCTTTTGCTAGTCTGTCAATTTGCTGACGCTCAATAGATAAAGCTCTTTGATCTTTATCTATACCACGTCTAGTAAATACTTCTACACCAACAATTGTACCGCTAACCCCAGGAGGTAAATGAAGAGAAGAGTCTCTTACATCAGCAGCTTTTTCACCAAATATTGCTCTCAATAGTTTTTCTTCTGGAGTCATTGGAGATTCGCTCTTTGGCGTCACTTTTCCAACTAAAATATCACCCGCTCTAACTTCTGCACCAATATGAGCTATACCAACTTCATCTAAATGGCGAAGATGCTCTTCACCAACGTTTGGTATATCTCTTGTAACTTCTTCAGGTCCAAGTCTAGTATCACGTGCCACACATTCAAATTCTTCAATATGAATAGAGGTAAATACGTCATCTTTTACAATACGCTCAGAAATTAGAATAGAATCCTCAAAGTTATAACCATTCCAAGCCATAAACGCTCCAAGAACGTTACGCCCTAATGCCAATTCTCCTAGTTCAGTACTTGGACCATCAGCAATTACATCACCCTTCTCAACCTTATCACCAACAAAAACTAAAGGTCTTTGATTTATACAAGTATTATGATTTGATCGTTGAAACTTTGATAAATTATATATTTCCACACCTGGAGAATCAATTTCTCCATCTTCTAAGTTACGAACAACTATTCTCGTACCATCAACTTGCTCTACTATTCCAGTAGAACGAGAAACCACTGTTGCACCAGAATCACTAGCAACAATTCTTTCCATTCCAGTACCTACTATTGGCGCATCAACGCATAACAGCGGTACAGCCTGACGTTGCATGTTTGATCCCATCAAAGCACGATTCGCATCATCATTCTCAAGGAATGGAATTAACGAAGCCGCAACCGACACCATCTGCATTGGAGAAACGTCTATAAAGTGAATTTCTTGTGGACTTGCCATAATAAATTCACCGTTTTTCCGGCAACTAACTAAATCAGCAGTAAATTTTTTATTCTTATCTAAATCAGCATTAGCTTGCGCAATAATATATTTCCCTTCTTCAATAGCAGAGAGATATATTACTTCGTTTGTAACGCAGCAATCATCTACTCTACGATATGGACTTTCAATAAATCCATATTTATTTACTCTAGAAAAAGTAGCCATACTATTGATTAGACCAATATTCTGACCTTCCGGTGTTTCAATTGGGCAGATACGACCATAATGAGTTGGATGAACGTCACGAACTTCAAAACTAGCTCTTTCTCTTGTTAAACCACCTGGTCCTAAAGCTGACAATCTTCTTTTATGAGTTATTTCTGATAAAGGATTTGTCTGATCCATAAATTGAGACAATTGTGACGAAGTAAAGAAATCTTTTACAGTAGCAGCTAGTAATTTAGAATTAATTAAATCATGAGGCATAACTGTATCAAGTTCAACCGCGCTCATTCTCTCTAAAATAGCTCTACCTAACCGTACTAATGCTATTCTGAATTGATTCTCTATCATTTCACCAACAGCTCTAATTCTACGATTAGCTAGATGATCAATATCATCTATTTCGCCAATGCCATCTCTTAAATTAACTAGACATTTAATAATGCCTAAAATATCTTCTTTTGTTAAAACAACTAGCTCTTCAGGAAAATCTAATTGTAACTTTGCATTTAATTTTACCCTACCAACTGCAGACAAATCATATCTTTCTGGATCAAAAAATAAACTATTAAATACTTCTCTTGCTCCCTCTACTGTAGAAGGCTCACCTGGTCTTACTACTCGGAAAATATCAACTAAAGCTTCTTCAGGAGTATTATTTTTATCCATAAATAAAGTATTACGAATATAAGCACCGATATTATTATGGTCTATATCTAAAAGAGTAATCTCTTCTACAGCTATTCTATCTAAGAATGCTACCTTATCTGCCTTAAGTTCGTCACCAATACTTAAATATATTTCTCCAGAATCTGGATTGAATATATCTTGGCCAATATATTTACTTAATAAATCTTCTGAAGTAATTAATTGCTGAGTAAAATTATCTTCTTGCAACTTCTTTATAACTTTAGGAGTAAGTTTTGTACCAGCATCAACTACTACTTTATTAGTTTGCGCATCAATTATATCATTTTTAACTTTAGTACCGCGCATGCGATCATAATTAAATGGAGTTGCCCATCCATGAGAAACTTTTTTAACTGTAATTTTATTATAAAAATGATCAAGAATATCAGCAGTAGACATGCCCAAAGCACGCAATAAAGAACTAACAAAAAGCTTACGTTTACGATCAATTCTAAAATATAATGCATCTTTCGCATCAAATTCAAAATCCAACCATGATCCACGATATGGAATCACTCTAGCAGAGTATAAAAACTTTCCAGTATTATGAGTTTTACCACGATCATGATCAAAAAAAGCACCAGGAGAACGGTGCATCTGAGATACCACAACTCTTTCAGTACCATTTACAACAAATGTACCATTATGAGTCATCATTGGAATATCACCAAGGAAAACTTCTTGCTCTTTTATCCCTTTAATTTCACGAACTTGAGTATCTTCATCAATATCCCAAATAATTAAACGAAAAACAGCTTTAAGAAAAGAAGAGTAATTTCCTCCTCTAAGCACAGGCTCACCTAATTCATATTTTATAAATTCTAAAGTTGCTTGCCCAGAAGAATCTTCTATTGGGAATACTGAATTAAATACTTGATTCAATCCTATGTTCTTACGTTGCTCAACATCAATGCCTGCTTGTAAAAAACTATCATAAGAATTTTTTTGAAGTTCAATTAAATTTGGTATTGAGGCAATTTGCTCAACTCTACCAAAACTCTTACGAATTTTTTTATATGCAGTAAATGAACTAACCATTGAATAACTCCGATTAAGTTAAGAAATATGCTGAGTAAAACTAATAAGACTGATAATTAAAGTATATTTATACAAAATTAAATAATGTAAAAAACAATAGCTTATCAAGAATAGAACTTGAGCAAGACTTATATCATTGCAAATAAATCTATAATTAGACGATATAAATGAATATAAC
>Ga0007797_1000461_pt1 | contig 12285 bp, 6 predicted proteins | sample CryBogmetaGMA25M_FD_60364 | JGI IMG/M metagenome (GOLD analysis project Ga0007797, IMG submission 60364) | Freshwater microbial communities from Crystal Bog, Wisconsin, USA - MA2.5M | ecosystem: Environmental > Aquatic > Freshwater > Lake | place: Crystal Bog, Wisconsin, USA | collected 2009-07-06 | reverse complement strand
CACTGCATCGGCTCGAAGACGGCCTACGCGATGCTCCCGGCCGCGTTCATCGACCCCGGCGACGTCACGCTCATGACCGTGCCCGGCTATCCCGTCGCGGGCACCGCCACCCGCTGGTACGGCGGCGTGGTCCATCGCCTGCCGCTCGTTCCCGAGAACGATTTCTTCCCCGACCTCGACGGCATCCCGGCGGACGTGCTCGCCAAGACCAAGATGCTCGTCCTCTGCTACCCCAACAGCCCCACGGGCAAGACCGCCACGCGGGAGTTCTACAAGCGGGTGATCGACTTCGCCCACAAGCACCGCGTGGTGGTCGTGCAGGACGCGGCGCACATCATGCTCTCCTACGACGACCAGCCGCTCTCGTTCCTCTCGGTGGACGGGGCCAAGGAGGTGGGCGTGGAAGTCCACTCGATGTCGAAGGGCTTCCACATGATCGGCTGGCGGATGGGCTGGGTCTGCGGCCACGAGCGGATCGTGCGGGCGTTCGCCGACATCAAGGACAACAGCGACTCCGGGCAGTTCATGGCGATCCAGAAGGCCGCGGCCGCCGCGCTCGCCGATCCCGAGATCCCGCGGCAGGTACGGGAGAAGTATCGCCGCCGCCTGGAGAAGCTCGTGGGCGTGCTTCGCGCATCGGGCTTCGAGTGCGAGATGCCCGGCGGCACCTACTTCCTCTACACCCGCAGCCCGAAGGGGGCCGGTGACCGCGTGTTCGCGACGGCGCAGGATGCCAGCCAGTTCCTCATCCACGACCTCTCGATCTCGACCGTTCCCTGGGACGACTGCGGCGCCTACCTGCGGTTCTCGGTCACCTACGAGGCCGAGGACGACACCGCCGAAGACGACCTGATGGCCGAACTGCACGCCCGCCTGCAGCGGTCGCGGCTCAAGTTCTGAGCCGCTCGCCCGCATTCCGCAGCGCTTCGCCCGGAGACCGTCTCGCCATGCCGCGACTCGCCCGCCTCGCTTCGTGCCTCGTCGCCCTGCTCTGCGGGGCCGTGCTCGTCGCCCCGCTCGCCGGCTGCGGCGGCACCAAGAAAAAGAAGGCTCCGCTGACGATTGCCGAGCGGCTCCAGAAGGCGCGGGCCGACAAGTCGCCGGGCGGCCCGGCCCGCGAACTGGCCAAGGTGGCCCGGCTGCAGGGCAAGTCGGGGGACAAGGCCGGTGCGATCAAGACCCTCAAGGAGGCTCGGGGCACTATTCTCCCCGATGCCGACGCCGCCATCTTCGCGCCGCGGCTGGTGGACATCGCCGCGGCCTACGGAACCATCGCGGAAAAGAATTCGGCCCGCGAGGCGATCGACGCGGCGACCGCCATGGCCGAGCGGCTCGACGACCCGGTCACCCGCGTGGGCGTGCTCGCCCGGATCGGCGAGGTGGTCGGCTCGCGCGAGGCCGGCCTCGGCGACTCGTCGAAGGCGAAGAAGGTGCTCGCCGAGGCCGCCGATCTCGCCGCAGGCGACCGCGTGAGCGATCGCTTCCGGTCGCAGGCGCTCGCCGCGGTCGCCCTCGGCTATGCCAACGCCAACCTCGCCGGTGACGCCGACGCCGTGACGGAGAAGTTGGAGACGCTCGCCGCCAGCCTGCAGGAACTGCGGCCCAAGGCCGAGGCGCTCGCCGCCGCTGCCAACGTGCGAGGGCGAAGCGGCGCCAAGGAGCGGGCGACGGCCTTGCTCGCCGACGCGGCGAAGGCGGCCCGGGCCATCGACGGCTCGGCCAACAAGACCTTTGCCCTGCTGGCCGTGGCGCGGGCGACGAAGGCGGCCGGCGACGCGGCCGGTGCGACCACGCTGGCCGCCGAGGCTGAGAAGACGGCGGCCAAGATCGGCGACCCGGAGCAGCAGAAGGAGGCCCTGCAGGAGGTCCGCAGCCTGCAGGCAGCCCTGAAGATGGAGCCGGCACCGTGAGTGGCCGCAGGTTCGGGAAGTGGCCGCAGGTTTGTAACCTGCGGAATCCAGCGCCCTCTCTCACTGCCTGTGCAGGTTAAAAACCTGCACCCACTTTTGTGCAGGTTAGAAACCTGCACCCACTTTCGGACAAGCGCTCGCCGTCAGCGTTTACCCGTCACCACCTTCAAGGCTTCGAGCGCCAGCTTCCGCGCCTCGGCGTGATCGACGATCGGCTCGGGATAGTCGCGGTCGTCGCCCACCCACCGCGCCACGTAGCCACCGTCGGGATCGAACTTCTCCTGCTGGCTCGTGGGATTGAAGATCCGGAAGTAGGGGGCGGCGTCGGCGCCGCAGCCGGCGGCCCACTGCCAGCCGAGCGTATTGGCGGCGAGATCGGCATCGACGAGCGTGTCCCAGAACCACCGCGCCCCCTCCAGCCAGGAGACCCGCAGGTCTTTCACGAGGAAGCTCGCCACGATCATCCGCACGCGGTTATGCATCCAGCCGGTCGCCCAGAGCTGCCGCATGCCGGCATCGACGATCGGGAAGCCAGTGCGGCCCGTCTGCCAGGCGCGGAGGCCGACCGGATCGTTCGCCCAGGGAAACCGAGCGTAGTCGGCCCGCAGCGGGGCGTCGGCCGTGTGCGGGAAGTGATAGAGCAGATGGTTGGCGAACTCCCGCCAGCCGAGTTCGCGGAGATACGACTCCGCGCCGCCGGTCGTGATCTTCGCGGCGGGCTTGCCCCCCACCGCCGCGCGGACGCCGTGCCACACCCGCCGCGGCGAGATCTCGCCGAAGTGGAGGTGCGGCGAGAGGCTGCTCGTGCCGGCCTGGTCGGGGCGATCGCGACCGGTGGCGTACCCCGAGAGCGCCTCCGCCAGAAACGCCTCGAGCCGCGCGCCGGCCCCGGCCTCGCCGGGCGTCCAGGTCTCCCGCATCGTCGCGGCCCAGTCGATCGCGGGAAGAAGACCGAGCGACTCGATCTCGAGGCTTTTCAGCGCTTGCTCGAGACCTCGCAGCCGCCGCGGGGCCGTCACGGGCTCGGCCGGCTCCTCCTTCGCGAGCAGCGCCCGCCAGAAGGGCGTGAACACCTGATACGGCCTGCCCTCCTTCGTGGCCACCTGCATCGGCTCGAAGAGGAGCGACCCATTGAAGCTCTCGGCCACGAGGCCGGCGGCGGTGAGCGCCTGCTTGATCGCAGTGTCGCGGGCGATCACGACCGGCTCGTACCGCCGGTTCCAGACGACGTGCGTGGCGCCGCACTCCTCGGCGAGGGTCCGCAGCGCGTCGAGCGACGGCCCCTGGCGGATCACGAGCGGCGCCCCGGCCTTCGCGAGCGCCGCGGCCAGTCGCTCGAGCGAATGATGCAGCCACCAGCGCGACGCCGCTCCCGGCTCCCACGGCCGCTCCTCCTCGGGAGCCCAGATGAACACGGGCACGACCGCGCCGCGAGCCGCCGCCGCGGCGAGCGCCGGATGGTCGTCGAGCCGCAGGTCGTGCCGAAACCAGACGATGGTGGGGCCGTTCATGGCCGGATTGTAGGCCGCGCGAGCGCCGCGTGGAGAATCTCCACAGGATGCAGCGCCCGCCGCCCCGTGCCGTCGGCGATCTGATGACGGCAGCTCGTGCCGGCCGCGGCGATGAGCGTATCGCGGTTCGCGGCCCGCACGAAGGGAAACAGGACGAGCTCCCCGATCTGCATCGAGACGCGGAAGTGCTCGCGGCCGTAGCCGAACGAACCCGCCATCCCGCAGCAGCCGCTGGGAATCGTCTCCACCTCATGGTTCACCGGGAGAGCGAGGATCGCCGCCGAGTCGGCCACGGAGGAGAGCGCCTTCTGATGGCAGTGGCCGTGCACTGCGATCCGCCGCGGCTCGGCGGTGAACGCGGCGGCGGTGATCCGCCCGCGCCGCGCCTCGCGGGCGAGGAACTCGTCGATCAGCAGCGTGCGGCCGGCCAGCCGCCGGGCCGCCGGCTCGAGCCGCTCGGGCACGAGATCGGGAACCTCGTCGCGAAACGTGAGGATCGCCGAGGGCTCGATGCCCACCAGCGGGGCCTCGTCGGTGATCACGGGGTCGAGAAGCTCCACGTTGGTGGTGGCCAGTTCGCGGGCGGCGCGGACAAGGCCCGTGGAGAGCTGGGCCCGGCCGCTGTCGACGTGCCGCGGCACCACCACCTCGTAGCCCAGGGCCTCGAGCAGTTCCACCGCCTTGATGCCCATGTCGGCGTCGAGCGTGTCGGTGAACTCGTCCACGAACAGGTGCACGCGGCCGTGCGCTCCAGGCCCGCGGGGTGGCCGCCGCCGAAGCCAGGCCGAGAGCGTGGTCCGCGGCAGCGGCGGCAGCGACCGCCGCGGCGCGAAGCCGGCCGCGACCTTCACCAGCCGCGACAGCAGCGGCGTCCGCACGAGCAGGTTGTAGGCCCACGGCGCCACGGCAGCGCGGCGCAGCAGCGCGGCGGAGCCGGCGACGAGCCGGGTTCGGAGCGGCACACCGTGGGCGTCATGCCAGTGCTGCTGCCACTCCGCCTTGAGCCGCGCCATGTCGACGTTCGACGGGCACTCGCTCTTGCAGGCCTTGCACGACAGGCAGAGATCCATCACCTCCGCGAGCTCGGGCCGCCGCCAGGGATTGGCGTCGGCCGGGGTGCCGGCGAGCGCCTGGCGGAGCACGTTGGCCCGCCCGCGGGTGGTGTCGGTCTCGTTTCGCGTCGCCATGTAGCTTGGGCACATCGTGCCGCCGGCAAGATGCGACTTGCGGCACTGGCCCACGCCGGTGCACTTCTCGGCGGCGCGGAGGATGCCGCCGGTATCGGCAAAGCGAAAGACGGTCTCGTGCCGCGGCGGCGACTCGCCCGGAACGATCCGCAGGGAGGTGTCCATCGGCGGCGTGTCGACGATCTTGCCGGGGTTGAGGATCCCCTGCGGATCGAAGGCCCGCTTCACGCGGACGAAGAGGTCGTAGCAGGCGGGTCCGACCATGGAGCGGATGAACTCGCCGCGGAGCCGGCCGTCGCCGTGCTCGCCGCTGAGCGATCCCCGATACTTCTTCACGAGCGCCGCCACGTCGGTGGCCACGTCGCGAAACATCTTCAGGCCGGCCGGCGAGTGGAGGTCGAAGAGCGGCCGCAGGTGCAGCTCGCCGGCGCCGGCGTGGGCGTAGTGGATGCAGTCGATGCCATACTTGTCCGCGAGCAGGCGATCGAATTCGGCGATGTAGGCCGGCAGATCCTCGACGGCCACGGCCGTGTCCTCGACGATCTCCCGCGGCTTGGCATCGCCCGGCACGTTGTTGACGAGCCCCTGCCCGGCCCGCCGCAGGTCCCAGACCTTGTCGCCGTCGCTCCCGAAAAGCAACGGATAGGCGTAGCCGAGCCCCGCGGCCCGCAGGTCGCCCTCGAGGTTGCCGAGGAGCGCCTCGAGCGTGGGCCGGTAGTCGTGCCGGAGCTCCACCACGAGCACGGCGCCCGGGTCGCCGACCACGAAGTCGCGGTTCCGCGACTGCTCGAGGTTGGCCTTCGTGCACTCGAGGATCTTGTCGTCGATCAGCTCGCAGCCGGTGGGGCGATGCCGCATGGCCACCACCGCCGCCCGCAGCGCCTCGTCCACCGTGCGGCAGTGAACCACGAGGAGCGCTCCCGGCGGCGGCAGCGGCAGCAGGTTGAGCTCGAACTCGACGCCGACGAACAGCGTTCCCTCGGAGCCGGCGATCAGCCGGCAGAGGTTGAAGTCTTCGGCCACGTCGGCATCGAAGGCCGACGCCTGCATGAGGGCGTCGAGGGCGTAGCCGGTGTTGCGGCGGGTGACCTCGGGCCGGGGAAACGACTCGCGGACGAGCCGCCGATTGGCCTCGTCGCCCAGGATCGCCACGACCTCGCGGTAGATCCGGGTCTCCAGCGAATCGGCCGCGAGCCGCTTGGCTTCCAGATAGAGCGGCCCGAGCGGCCCGAAGGTCACCTCGCTGCCGTCGGCGAGGAAGCCGCGGGCCGAAACGAGGTGATCGCGAGTGGAGCCGTAGGCGATCGAGTTGGACCCGCACGAGTTGTTGCCCACCATGCCGCCGATCGTGGCCCAGTTGGCGGTCGAGGTCTCGGGACCGAAGAAGAGACCGTGCGGCGCGAGAACGCGGTTGAGCTCGTTGCGGACCACGCCCGGCTGCACGCGGACGCGGCGGCGGGCGACGTCGAGCGACACGATCGCGTTGAGCGAGCGGCCGAGGTCGACCACGATCCCGTTGCCCACCACCTGCCCCGCCAGCGACGTGCCCGCGCCCCGCGGGATCAGCCCCACGCGGTGGGCCGCGGCGAACCGCACGAGCTCGCCGACGTCGGCCTCCGACGCCGGAAACGCCACGGCGACCGGCTGCTCCTGATACTCCGAAGCGTCGGTCGCATAGGCCGTGACCGCCAGGGAGTCGCACGCCAGTTCGCCGTCGAGACGCTGCGCGAGCGCAGCCAGTGAGCCCCGGAGTTGTGATCGGAGGGAGGCCGTCACGTGCGGCTCCTCGCCGTTGCCTGGCCGGGCCGGGGAGCGGACGCGTGCTGGAGCGAGGCGAGCCACGTGAACATCGAAGACACCTTCCGGCCGGCGAACGCGAACACGGCCAGTGTCCCGGTCGGCGACGGTCCGTTCAACCCGGCGCCGCAACTTCGGCCGGGCCTGGCCGTTGAAGCAAGGCCGCAGGAACCACCCCGATGAGGCACGTGCACCCGAGTTCATCCCCCTGGCTGCTGGTCGCGGCGGCGGCGATCCTCTGGCCGGCGCCGCAGGCCCGCGCCGCCGAGCCGCCGCCGGCCGCCGATCTCGCCTTCTTCGAGAAGGAGGTGCGGCCGGTGCTCGCGCGGCACTGCCACGCCTGTCACGCCGCCACGGCCCCGGAGATCCGCTCGGGCCTGCGGCTCGACTCCCGCGCCGGGATCCTCGCCGGCGGCGACGGCGGCGAGGTGGTGGTCGTGGGTCAGCCCGCCCGCAGCCGCCTGGTCGAGGTGCTTACCTCCCGCGATCCCGACGTGCAGATGCCGCCCAAGAGTCACGGCGGACCGCTGCCTCGCGCGGCCGTCGCGGCGATCGAGGAGTGGATTCGCCGCGGGCTCCCCATGCCCACGGACGAGCCGCCCGCCGCCGGACGACCCGACACCCGCGCGGCGCACTGGTCGTTCCAGCCGCCTCGCGACCATGCGCCCCCCACGGTCGCCGACGCCTCGTGGCCACGGACCGAAATCGATCGCTTCCTGCTCGCGCGGCTCGAGTCGGCCGGCCTGCGGCCGGTCGCCGAGGCCGACCCCGCCACGCTCTTCCGCCGCATCCACTTCGACCTCAGCGGCCTGCCCCCCGAGCCCGCGGAGGTGGAGGCGTTTCTCGCCGACCCGTCGCGGGAGCGGCTGCTCGCCGAGATCGACCGCCTGCTCGCCTCGCCGCGATTCGGGGAGCGTTGGGGCCGCCACTGGCTCGACGTCGCCCGCTACGCCGAGAGCAGCGGCAAGGAGACCGACTTCGCGTACCCGCATGCCTGGCGGTATCGCGACTACGTCGTCCGCGCCTTCAACGCCGACATGCCCTTCGACCAGTTCGCGATGGAGCAGATCGCGGGAGACTTCTTCGCGGCCCGCGACGACCGCGAGCGGGCGGAGCTGCTCGTGGCCACCGGCTTCCTCGCCATCGGGGCGAAGTCGCACGCCGAGCGCAACCGGCTCCAGTTCGAGATGGACGTTGTGGACGAGCAGATCGACGCCGTGACGCAGGCATTCCTCGGCCTCACCGTCGCCTGCGCCCGCTGCCACGACCACAAATACGATCCCATTTCACAGCGCGACTACTACGCGCTCGCCGGGATCTTCCGCAGCACCGACACGCGGTATGGCACGATCCGCGTCGTCCAGAACGCCAATCCCGGCGACCTCGTGGAACTGCCCCGCACGGCCGGCCAGCCCGACGGCGTACCGCCGCTCGACGCCCGGGGCCGCGAGCTGCTCGAGAACCAGCTCGATCGCCTCGCCGATCAGTTCGCGAGCCTCACGGCCGGCGGCGGCCGCCCCGATCCGGGGCAGGCGATCCGCAATCGCACGCTCGTGGCCACCTTCTCGGCGCGGCTCGAGAGCTACGCGGCCGACGGCACGCCCCGGCAGTTCGCGATGGCCGCGCTCGACCGCCGCGTGCCCCGCGACTCCCCGCTCTTCCTTCGCGGCGAGGTGGAGAAGCCGGGCGTCGTCGTGCCCCGCGGGCTCCCCGCGCTCGCCGGCGGCACCCGGCCCGACGCCGCGGAGAGCGGCCGGCTGGAGTTGGCCCGGTGGATCGCTGCGGCCGACAACCCGCTGACGGCCCGGGTGATCGTCAACCGCGTCTGGCTCCAGCTCTTCGGCCGCGGCCTCGTGAACTCGCCCGACAACTTCGGCGTGGCGGGCGAGCCGCCGTCGCACCCGGAACTGCTCGACCACCTCGCGACGCGGTTCGTCGCGGATGGCTGGAAGATCAAGGGGCTGATCCGCCGCCTCATGGCCAGCCGCGCCTACGCCCTCTCGACGCGGCATGACCCGCAGGCCTTCGAGATCGATCCCGACAACGTGCTCCGCTGGCGGATGACACCCGCGCGGCTCGACGCGGAGGCGATCCGTGACGGGATCCTGTTCACCGCGGGCACCCTCGACCTCCGTCCACCGGCGGGTTCGACCGTGGAGAACATCGGCGAAGGGTTCGCCGCCGCCCGGCTCATCGCCCGTGGTCAGCCGCTCGACGAGACGGTGTTCACCCGCGCGCTCTACCTGCCCACGCTCCGCGGCACGCCGCTGGAACCACTCGCGCTCTTCGACGCGCCGTCACCGGGGGTCGTCACCGGAGATCGACCGGAGACGACGGTGCCCGCGCAGTCGCTCTACCTGCTCAACGACCGATTCGTGATCCGGCAGGCCGAGGAGGCGGCGGCGTGGCTCGCCGAGGAGGAGCCCAACGAGCGGCGGCGGGCGGCGCGGGCCTGGCTGCGGTTCTTCGGCCGCCAGCCCTCGGCCGCCGAGATCGACGCGGCGCTCGACTTCGTCCGCCGGCGGGGCCAGACGACCAAAGCCTGGACCGAACTCTGCCAGGCGCTCTGGGCAAGCCACGAGTTCCTCGCCCGCAACTGAAAGGCAGGCAGCACCGATGAACCCGCTCCATCCGCCGCTCGGCTGGTCCCGGCGTCACTGGCTGGCCAGCATCGCGGCCGGCTTCGGCGGCGTCGCCTTCAAGGCCCTCGCCGCGGACGAGGCCGCAGGCACGACGCGTTCGCCCCACTTCCTCGCCCGGGCCAAACGGGTGGTGTTTCTCTGCATGGAGGGCGGCCCGTCGCACGTCGATTCGTTCGACCACAAGCCCGCGCTTCGGCAGCATGCGGGAGAGGCGATCGGCCGCGGCCGCGTGCCCACCGCGAAGCTCCTCGCACCGCGATGGGAGTTTCGCCAACGTGGGGCGAGCGGCCTGTGGATCTCCGACCTGTTCCCCGAGATCGCCGCCCATGCCGACAAGCTCTGTCTTATCAACAGCATGCGGACCGACGTGCCCAACCATCCGCCCGCGTTCCTCCAGATGCACACCGGCATGAGCACGGCGGTGCGGCCGTCGCTCGGTGCCTGGGTGACGTACGGGCTGGGCAGCGAAAACGCCAACCTTCCCGGGTTCGTCACCATCAGCCCGCCGCCCGCAAGCGGCGGACCGGCCAACTACGGCAGCGGCTTCCTGCCGGCGAGCTTCCAGGCCACGAAGATCGGCGGCGCCGGCGGCCGGTTCGCGCGGCTCGGCGGTGCCGAGGCGGGCGTGAGCAACATCGCCAACCCCGGGCTCTCGCGGACGGAGCAGCGGAACCAGATCGACTTCATCCAGTCGCTCAACCGCCGCGCCGTCGAGGAGGGGGCGGAGGCGGCGGCCGTGGAGGGGCTGATCGCGGCGCACGAACTGGCCTTCCGCATGCAGGACACGCTGCCCGAGGCGCTCGACGTGGCCGGGGAGTCGGCGGCGACGGCGGCGCTCTACGGCCTCGACGACGAGGCCACCGCCGACTTCGCGCGGCAGTGCCTGATGGCCCGGCGGCTTCTGGAGCGGGGCGTGCGGTTCGTGGAGGTCTGCCACGGCGGGTGGGATCAGCACCGCAACCTCGCCGTCGAGCACGAGCGACACGCCCGGGCGGTCGATCGCCCGATCGCCGGGTTGCTCGCCGACCTCGACGCCCGCGGGCTACTCGTCGACACGCTGGTGATCTGGGGAGGCGAGTTCGGGCGCACGCCCTACGGCCAGACGGACGACGGCCGCGACCACAACCATCAGGGCTACACGACCTGGTTCGCCGGCGGCGGGGTGAAGGCGGGCCACGTGCATGGCGCCACCGACGAGTTCGGCATGGAGGCGGTGGAGGCGCCCGTGCACGTGCACGACTGGCATGCGACGATCCTCCACCTGCTCGGCCTCGACCACACGCGGCTCACCGTCCGCCACGCCGGCCGCGAGCTGCGACTCACCGACACGAAGGGCCACGTCGTCGAGGAGATCGTGGCCTGAGTCGGGCGGCGCAGCCCGCGGCGGCGCGGGCGAGATCCGCACGTCAGGCACCGCAGGTTGAAAACCTGCGGCCACTTCAGAAAAGACACGACGAGCTCGGGGCTGCCCGTGCCCCGAGAGCCGGCGTTGCTGACAAGCGCAGCCAGGATGGCGGAGCGTAGTCAGCATCGAGCGAGCGGAGGGCAGGATGCCCGCAGCGAACGTCCGGCGACGGGGCATGGGCAGCCCCGAGTGGCGCGGCGGGAGAGTCCCCATCGCTCACGCGATTGGGCTTCCTGGCGGAGCGAGCGGTACGGCCGACAGGTCCCCATCGCTCACGCGATTGGGCTTCCTGATTCCGACCGGCGGCTCAGCGGCTGTGCCTGCGGGCCACCGGCGACACCTCGTCGAGCCGAAACTCCTTGCGGCTCATCGCCTCGTAGTGCAGCCCGATGTCGATCTGCGCCCCCTCGGTCACTTGATTGCCGTGCTCGTCCAGACGGGCGTTCATCGTCGCCTTCTTGCCGCTGCGGCAGATCGTCTTGATCTCGACGAGGTTGTCGGCCCAGGCGAGCAGGTACTTGCTCCCCTCGAAGGGCTCGCCCTGGAAATCGGTGCGGATGCCGTAGCACAACACCGGGATCGAGAGCCGGTCGCAGACGAGCGTGAGCTGAAGCACCTGGATCGGCTCCAGAAACTGGGCCTCGTCGATCAGCACGCAGTGCACCGGCCCGGCCTGCTGCCGCTGGCGGATCGACTCGAAGAAGTCGTAGTCCTTGCCGAACGCGATCGCGTCCGACGAGATGCCGAGCCGCGAATGGATCCGCGGCTGGCCAGACCGATCGTCGATGGCCGGCGTGTAGAGGAGCGTCTGCATGCCCCGCTCCTCGTAGTTGTGCGCGGACTGCAAGAGCGTGGTGCTCTTGCCCGCGTTCATCGCCGAGTAATAGAAGTAGAGCTGGGCCATGGGATGTCTCGCGCAGTGCCGGCAGGAAGGATCGGGGCGTGATTGTGGACGAAGTCAGCGCGGGGGGGAACGGGCCGCGCGGCCGACCGCGGGCATCCTGATCCCGAGGGCGGCGAGCTGCTGTTCCGCCCGCTCGGCCCAGCCGCGGTTCGCCAGCGGGCTCGCTGGGCTCGGGTGCAGGATCGTGCCCACCGGGAGACCCAGGCCATCGAGGGCCACACGGGCCCGCGCCGTGGCGAAGGCACCGATGCCGATCACCTGCCCGGGGCGGCACCAGGCCACGAGCCGCCGCAGGGCCTCGTCGCAGGCCGCGAACAAGGGCTCGGATTCGCGGCGGGGGAGCTTGTCGGGCGTGCGATTGCGGCCCGACTCCTCCATGAAGACGAGCGGGCAGTAGTTCGACACGAGGAACACGCGGCTGAACCTGAGCGGCGTGCGGTAGCGCTGCCGCGCCCACTCCCAGAAGCGGCGGCCGCTCACCTCGCTCCGCGTGCAGGTGAAGCCCTCGACCGGCCGCGCGGGGTGTTCGACCGCGGGGCGATCGACCCGCTCGTCGATGGCCAAAAAGTCGCGGACGAGGCCCACCTCGCCGAACGGCACGCCTGTCTGGGCCATGCCCCAGGGCCCGGGATTCATGCCCACGAGGATCGCCTCGACGCCCTGCACCGCGTAGCGCCGCAGGTAGGCCTCGTGCGACCGGCGGGCGTAGACGAGAGGGTTGTAGACGCAGTGGGTCGGGCGGCGGAACCGGAGGCCGTCCACCTGGCTGGCCAGCCGGCGAGAAATCGTGATCGGGTGCATGCCGCTGGGAGTCTCCCTTGCATCGTTGCCCGAGCAGGATACGTTGCCCCGACCGCCGGCGTCGATCGACCCGGCGACCGCCACGAACTCCCGCGGAGGCAGCCGTGAGCTCGCAGCTCTCCCTGTTC
>Ga0007797_1000460_pt1 | contig 12290 bp, 10 predicted proteins | sample CryBogmetaGMA25M_FD_60364 | JGI IMG/M metagenome (GOLD analysis project Ga0007797, IMG submission 60364) | Freshwater microbial communities from Crystal Bog, Wisconsin, USA - MA2.5M | ecosystem: Environmental > Aquatic > Freshwater > Lake | place: Crystal Bog, Wisconsin, USA | collected 2009-07-06 | reverse complement strand
CTCTAAATAAGAATCGTTTGCACGAGATGTATAGCTGCTGTTAGGGCCAATGATTAATTCGTTATACACGCTTCGTGCATTCTTCATGGCCTTCACATACGCGCCTGCTTCGCCTTTAATGTCAGCATCTTTTACTTCGCCAGTTAACAATACTTTTTGATTAAATGAGGTGACGTTGATATGTGCGTTATCTCCAAATTTTTTATTGAGTGCATTGTTCGCCTCAAGCTCAATTCCTTTATCAATGGCTTGGACTCCTGGTGTACGACGATCGGCCATAATAGTTGCAGTTGCTGTAACTCCACCGACAGCAACGACTGCACATGATGAAAGTTGAAGGGCGGCGATAGTTGCAATAAATAACTTACCGAAAGGGTGAATGTGCATTAGTGTATTTTCTGAAATAAATTGAAGAATGCTTAGTCGTATAGAACGTGATCAACACCATCGCATAAACCATGCAATAAAACTAAGTGGGTTTCTTGTATGCGTGCGGTACGAGTAGAGGGTACGCACAGATGAATGTCGTCTTTATCTAAAAGACTTGCAATCTTGCCCCCTCCATTACCTGTAAACGCAATTATTTTGATACCTAATCTTTTTGCTGCCTCTATTGCTTTGACTACGTTCTTAGAATTTCCTGATGTTGAAATTCCCAAAAGAATATCGCCTTTCTTTCCAAGCCCACGAACTTGTTTACTAAAAATATCGTCATAGCTGTAGTCATTTCCAACAGCAGTTAAAATTGAAGAGTCTGTTGTTAGGGCAATTGCGGCTAGCTCTTCACGCTCTCTTTCAAAACGGCCAATTAATTCTGCTGCAAAGTGCTGGGCATCGGCAGCAGATCCACCGTTTCCGCAAGCCATTACCTTACCACCAGACCGCAGACACTCAACCATTGCAAGCACGCCACGCGCAACAGCCTCTGGAAGGGTTTTTTCAGCTTCTTGCTTGACCGCAATGCTATCTAAAAAATGTTGGGATGCGCGTTGGCGCAAACGTTCAATAGTCTCTTTATCCATACCAATATTATGCTCCAAAGTGGGGGTAATTTCTAAAGCAACGTATCCTCTTACTTATTTACTAATCTTACGCAAAAGATGTCCATATGGAAGTAAGTTCATTCGATTTTCTAAAGCAACAAGACTTGCCAGCAGGAGCCCTGTACATGGTTGCCACACCCATAGGAAACCTAGGCGATATCACATTGCGCGCATTGCATGTTCTCAATGCAGTAGATGGCATCGCCTGCGAAGACACAAGACATAGTGCAGCACTATTGCAGCAATTCGGAATTCACAAAAAATGTCTCGCGCTACACGAGCACAATGAGATTGAAGGCGCCCAAACTGTTATTCGACATTTATCCAAACAAGAGCGCTGGGCGTATATTTCTGATGCAGGTACTCCAGGGATCTCAGATCCTGGTGCGAGATTGGTAAATGAAGTACAAAAAGCGGGTTTTCGGGTAATCCCGATTCCTGGCACCAGCGCTGTGTCGTGCGCTATCTCAGCATCAGGCTCCGTGCTGTTGAATTCTGAAGGTCGCTTTCAATTTTTAGGCTTTTGGCCAAACAAAACAAAAGAGCGAGATGCGCTGCTTCATGACATTTGCAGCAGCAGAAAGACAAGCATCTTTTTTGAATCGCCGCATCATATTCGCGAAACATTACTTGTGCTTGCAGATGCTTTAGAGCCTGTGCGCCAAGTATTGATTTGTCGAGAATTAACAAAAAAGTTTGAACAGCTTGTTTCAATTCAAGCAAGTGAGATCGGATCATGGCTAGAGCATGCAGAGAGCCTAAAGGGTGAGTTCATTATTTTGGTTGCAGGGCGCCAGGCTAGCTCAGATGAAGCTCCTGAGCATGCCTCACTGATGCTTTGGGCAAATACTCTTAGCCCCTATTTGGGTAGCAAAGAGATTGCTGCGGTTTTATCTCAGGCACTAGGCCTTACGAAAAAAGAGGCCTATCAAATTGCCTTAGATGCAAAAGATCAAGGGGCTTAGAAACAAAAAAACTGGCATATAGCCAGCTTTTTTAAGTACTAAAAATTTTTATTTAGCGTTCTGAGCTTTTGAATCTGATGGCGCGCTGGCATCTTGAAAGTTAAGCTGTCCAACCGGCTTAATAATTTGATCAACAGATGCGGCTGCATCTGTACGCTGGCCGCTATTTACATACACCATCAGCAACAAAATAATGACCAGAGGCACAAAAAAACTGGCAAACACCATGATGATGAGTTGTTTTGGGGACTTAATTAGACTTCCGTGCTCGTTGCTCATAAGAATTTCTTGTTTAACGGGTTTTAGGGTTGTTTTGCGGTGATTATAACTAGAGAGTAGGGTTATAGACACTTACAATAGTGGGGCAACCAGTTTTTTCGCTGGCGCCCGTAGCTCAGTGGATAGAGTATTGGCCTCCGAAGCCAAGGGTCGCAGGTTCGATTCCTGCCGGGCGCGCCAAAACAGAGGGGATTTTTGACCTGCATCATGCATCGAAACACAAAAACCACTATCATTTGGGTCTAACTTATTGATTCTTATCGTGTCTACACATCTAAATTCAGCCCTTACCGAGCCTTCTCTAGCTAACCCATTGCCTCCCGAGGCACCATTACCGCACCGCAAAATTATTCGGAGCTGGTTAATTCCGATGGCACAAGGCGAGACAGGGCGCGCAATCGCGCTACTCATCATTGACGCTGCTCTATGGCTTGGCTGTATTGCTGGAACAATATTTGTTGAAAGCGTCATCCTCAAAATCATTTTTGGATTGATTGCTGGATTTGTGACGGGCCGTATATTTATCCTCGGACACGATGCATGCCACCAAAGCTTCACTCCTAATCGCGAACTCAATAAAGTGTTGGGACGTATTGCATTCTTGCCATCGCTTACTCCATACAGCCTGTGGGATGTTGGTCACAACGTCGTACACCACGGTCAAACTAATTTAAAAGGTTTTGACTTTGTTTGGGCGCCCCTTTCAAAATCTGAATATGACGCGCTACCTTCATGGCGTAAGGCTCTAGAGCGCCTCTATCGCAGCGGTTGGGGTCCTGTTTTCTACTACCTTATTGAGATTTGGTGGAGACGTGAGTACTTCCCAAATGCTAAAAATAAACCGGGTGACCGTCCTATTTTCTTAAAAGATAATTTGCTTGTCACAGCATTCGCAATTATTTGGATCGGATGCTTAATTGCAGGTGCAATTATTACGGGTCAATCTGTTTGGCTTGGCCTCATCACCGGCTTTGCAGTTCCATTCTTGTTCTGGAACGGCATGATTGGTTTTGTGGTCTACGTACACCATACCCATCCAAAAGTTTCTTGGTACGACAAAAAATCTGAATGGTTACGTGCCCAGCCCTTTGTTTCCACCACGGTACACCTGACCTTTAACTGGATTTGGGGCTCATTAATGCACCACATCATGGAGCACACAGCCCATCACGTGGACATGAGCGTACCGCTTTATCGCCTCCAGGAGGCGCAAAATACCCTTGAAACTATCCTTCCAGAGCGTATTTTTGTGCAAAAGTTCTCTTGGGACTGGTATTTCGATACCGCTCGCAAATGCAAGCTGTATGACTTTGAAAATAAGGCTTGGCTGGACTTTGATGGCAATAAAACGGCAGATTCGGTCCGAGTTGTCCTAAGCCCAGCCCCTGTAGGACAAAACGGGTAAAATAGATCTTCTGTATAAAGATTTGCCTTACCCGGATTACCCATGACTACATCAACTCCAGCTGCTACCCAAGATACATCCCAAAGCCTAAAGTTTTGCTCTTCTTGCAGTCGCGAGAAGCGACTTGAAGGCGGCACTTGGATTCCAACAAGTAATCGTAAGCAACGCTGGATTTGCGCAAGCTGTTTATACAACCGTACGCACCGTACCGGTTCAGCAAAAACTTAAAGGCTTAGTAATGGCGTACGCCATTACTTCTAATGGGATTTAGTTTACATCCCAAATCAAGTGTCAATAATGAATACTCAAGATACATTCAAATTTGCAGAAACTCATGAGTGGGCCGATCTTGAGAATGATGGCTTAGTGTGGGTTGGAATTAGCGACCATGCTCAAGAAGCCCTGGGGGATGTCATGTTCTTTCAAGCACCCAAGCTTGGACAACAAGTGAAACAAGGCGAAACCATTGCGGTCATTGAGTCTGTTAAAGCTGCGAGCGATATTCATGCACCAGTCAGCGGAGAAATTGTTTCTTTGAATGAAGAGCTAGAAGCCAGCCCAGAACTCGTTAATGAAAAACCTTATAGCATTTGGTTATTCAAAATTAAACCAAGCTCGGAGAGAAGTCTTATTTCCGATCTTGAGCAATTGATGAGCCTAGAAAAATACAGCGCTACTGCTGGAGCTTAAAAAGAAATTTAAATAGCAATTGGGTCACGCTCAATCAACCAACGTATACGCGTTGCCTTACTAATGCGTCCTTGGGAGTTTTCGCGCAACTCCCGATCCATGACCTCCAAAGCCTCTTGTAATTGTTTTCGACTGTCAGATTCAATGAGGAGTTGAGCCCGCTCGCTACCGGCCACGCGCATCATGGCTTTGGGAACCGGGTCATAGACTCTTAGTCCTGAAGATATAGAGCTTTGTTCCTTTAAATATCCTTTGAGACCAGTTAAAAATTGAATCGCTTTGTCTAGACTTCTACCTTCTGCATGCACTAAGGCCTGATATGAAAACGGGGGCAGTCCTGCCTCTTGCCTCTCATTGGCAGTATGGGACAAAAATCCATCAACATCATGTCGCAACAAATATTGAAACACTGCAGATTCTGGATATTGCGTTTCGATATAAATATCGCCCCCAGCTTGATCATCCTTACCTGCGCGACCTGCGCGACCAGCCACTTGCACCAGTTGTGCAAAAAGCCTCTCTGCAGCTCTGAAGTCTTGTGAAAACAATCTCCCATCAGCGTCTAGAACGCCCACCAAACCAATGTTTTGGTAATCGTGTCCTTTGGCAATCATTTGTGTGCCAACGACAATATCTACCTTGCCATCATGGATTTCTTGAAACAGCTCTTCTGCCCCTTTGCTGTTCTTGCTGGCATCTGTATCTACCCGGAGAACTCTTGCGCCTGACCACATCTGTTCAATAGCGTCTTCAATCTTTTGCGTACCTTGTCCCAAGGTTTTCAAGTCAGCATTGCCACAATCAGGGCAATGGCTTGGAATGGGCTTTGCTAGCCCACAATGATGACAACTCAATACTGATTTTTTGGTCAATACTCCTGCTTTATGCATGACCATATATGAAGTGCACTGCTGACACTTGGAGAGCCATGAACAGGCACTACAACTCAATATTGGTGCGTAACCCCTGCGATTTATCAGTATCAAGCTTTGTTTTTTATCTTTTAAATTTTTACTGATTGCATGAGCAAGGGTTTTCGTTACTACACTTTTGTCTTTGGGCCTATCAATATCACCAGGGCTATACTGATTTTGAGGGTCACGCATATTGATCAAATGAACCTTGGGCAAACCAGCCCCTTGTGCTCGCTGATCTAAACGGATGTATTCATAACGACCCGTTTTTGCTGCTATCCAGGTTTCCAAAGAGGGCGTAGCTGAGGAAAGCAAGATCGGCACCTTTACATCGTGAGCGCGCCAAATTGCAAGATCACGTGCTGAGTACCTTATTCCATCCTGTTGTTTATACGATGAGTCGTTTTCTTCATCGACAACTATTGCGCGTAAATTTGGGAGCGGGGTTAAGGCTGCTAATCTTGTTCCAAGAATAATTTGCGCATTACCGGTCATTGCCTCATGCCAAGCAATTCCTCTCTTTTTTTCTGTTACTCCACTATGAAGTACGGCCATCTCTTTCTCAGGAAAATATGCGCGCACTCTGCGCTCCAACTGAGGGGTTAAATTAATCTCTGGGACTAAGAGTAGAACTTGAGCGCTTTCATCTTCCAGGACTCTACTGAGCCAATTTAAAAAGACTGCCGTCTTTCCACTGCCTGTTTGGCCTTGCAAAAGAATTGCTTTGAATTCTTTTTCCTGTTCAGTGCATGCGCGTATTTTTTCTAAAGCTTTCTGTTGTTCATCATTAAGCTCGGACTCGCTAATGAAGCCTTCGCCTTTTGCCTGCGTTATCTTTTTCTTTTTCTTTTCTGCGGCAGCTATCAATTTTTTGGGGATTTTGTCCCAGTTCTCTGGCTTTTTCCACATTTGCGGAATCGCTGGAAGGATGGTTTCTCCAAGTGCATGTATGTAGTACTGACTAGCAAAGTTCATCAGTCTCAAAGCTGCTGGATCAAAAGGTTCAAGGGGTGCTAGCTTACTGACTGTCTTTAATTTATCGAATTCAAATTCAGAGTGAGCGCTAACTTTTATAACTACTCCGACTAGACTAGCACGCCCAAAAGGCACCTCTACAAGGAGGCCAACCCCCGGGGCTCTGCCTAGTTTTTCGCTATCCCACAAGTAATCAAAGCCCTGGGCTAAGGGCTTATCTACAACTACCTGGACCACGATTGGTGGGGTCATTATTTACTTGAATCTTTCGTATAACCTGTGGATAAGTCTGTGGATATCATCCAATGATTCTGATTTGTAAGCTAATTTACCAGCAATCTACTTGTGCACTGTTTTTGAGCTTTTTATTAAAAAATCATATAAATCAATGTCTTATAAAGAACTTCGAAAGTTAATGTTTATATTTATTCGGAATCTTCATGAATTTTGAGTTTTACACCTATCTGTGCATAACTTTCATCAAAATTTAAAACTTAAGTTAGCGACTACTTTGGGCTATTGCTTGGTTCTAAGAACCTTTGAACGCTGAACCACTGTTTCAGCCAAGGCTGTAACACTCTCAGGGGGTGTAAATTGGGAAATTCCGTGCCCTAAATTGAATATATGGCCATCGAGGGGATGCAGACCTGGTTTAAGAGCTGGCGCGCTTGCCAGATCCTCAAGTAAGAGGTTTGCCTGTGTGGCAATCTGCTTTGGCTCTGAGAAAAGGATTAGGGGGTCTAGATTGCCCTGCAACGCTAGCGGCTTATTCAAAGCGAGCAATTGTTTTCGTGCGCGACTAAGAGAGATGGTCCAGTCGATTGCAATGACATCGGCGCCAACCTGGGCCATATCATTTAACCAAATTGCGCCACCTTTAGTGAACATGATCACGGGTATTTTTCTGCCTTCATGCTCACGTGGCAATAAAGCAATCACTTTTTGCATGGATGCCAAAGACATCTTTTGATACCAACCATCTGGCAGCATGCCGCCCCAAGTATCAAAAATCATTAATGCTTGTGCGCCAGCCTTTACTTGTTCAGTTAAGTATGCAGCAACTGATTGAGCATTGATATCTAGTATGTGTTGTAACAAATCGGGGCGACTAAACATCATAGTTTTAGCATGACGAAAATCTTCTGAGCCAGATCCATCAATCATGTAACAAGCCAATGTCCATGGGCTTCCAGAAAAGCCAATCAATGGAACGCGTTGTTTGCCATCTTGTATTAGTGCTTTACGAATTTCTGAAACAGCATCAAATACATATTTGAGCTCGCCCATATCAGCCATACGTAAATTCTTGACAGCTTCTTCAGTGCGAAGGGGGTATTCGAAACTTGGTCCCTCGCCAGCCGTGAATTTCAAGCCCAATCCCATGGCATCGGGAATAGTCAAAATGTCAGAAAACAAAATAGCCGCATCAAGTGGATATCGATCCAAAGGCTGAAGGGTTACTTCAGTAGCATATGCAGGATTTTTTGCGAGGCCTAAAAAGCTACCCGCTTTAGCACGGGTCGCATTATATTCAGGGAGATAACGGCCGGCTTGACGCATGAGCCAAAGCGGTGTTTGATCAACCGCTTCGCCCAAGCAGGCCTTCAAAAATCGATCATTTAACAACAAGGCAATAACCGACTTTTACTTTTTACGACGGAAACGAGCGATAGCAGCAAGTTGAGCAGCTGCCATGGCAAACTCAGACTGAGCCAAAGCTAAGTCAAAGTCGGTGCCACGGTTTTGCATAGCTTCTTCTGCACGCTTCTTAGCTTCTAATGCTTTGGCTTCATCAAGATCATGTCCGCGAATAGCAGTATCAGCCAGTACAGTTACACGATCCGGCTGAACCTCTAAATAGCCGCCAGCAACAAACACGAATTCTTCATCGCCATCGGCTTTTTCAATACGGACAGAGCCAGGACGAATACGAGTAATTAATGGGGTGTGACCATGCAAGATGCCGAGCTCACCACTTTCGCCAGGAAGGGCCACGAACTTAGCCTCGCCACTAAAAATGGACCGCTCAGCACTAACTACGTCGACATGTATGTTTGACATAATTTCCCTAGATGAGTTCGATTAGAGCTTCTTAGCTTTCTCGATGGCTTCATCAATTGAACCCACCATGTAGAACGCTTGCTCGGGCAAGTGATCCAACTCACCGCTACAAATCATCTTGAAGCCGCGGATGGTTTCTTTCAATGGAACATATTTACCCGGTGAACCAGTAAACACTTCAGCAACGTGGAAAGGCTGTGACAAGAAACGCTGAATCTTACGCGCACGTGATACAGCCAATTTGTCTTCTGGTGATAATTCGTCCATACCCAGAATCGCAATAATGTCACGCAATTCTTTGTAACGTTGCAAAGTCATCTGTACATCACGAGCTACTTCGTAGTGTTCTTGGCCAACCACTTGTGGGTCAAGCTGGCGGCTGGTCGAATCCAATGGATCAACCGCTGGGTAGATACCCAAAGCCGCAATGTCTCGTGACAACACAACGGTGGAGTCTAAGTGTAAGAAGGTTGTAGCAGGCGATGGATCGGTCAAGTCATCCGCAGGAACGTAAACGGCCTGAATAGATGTAACAGAGCCAGTCTTAGTAGAGGTAATACGCTCTTGTAATTTACCCATCTCTTCAGCCAATGTAGGCTGATAACCCACGGCGGAAGGCATACGACCAAGCAACGCAGAAACTTCAGTACCGGCCAATGTGTAGCGATAAATATTGTCAACGAAGAATAAGATGTCACGGCCTTCGTCACGGAATGCTTCGGCCATAGTCAAACCAGTCAAGGCAACGCGCAAACGGTTGCCAGGAGGCTCATTCATCTGACCAAACACCATCGCCACTTTGTCGATAACGTTAGATTCTTTCATCTCGTGATAAAAGTCATTACCTTCACGAGTACGCTCACCAACACCGGCAAACACTGATAAACCTGAGTGCTGCTTAGCGATGTTGTTAATCAATTCCATCATGTTCACAGTCTTACCAACACCCGCACCGCCGAACAAGCCAACCTTACCGCCTTTAGCAAACGGGCAAACTAAGTCAATAACCTTAATACCGGTTTCGAGCAAGTCAACAGAAGGTGAAAGCTCATCGAACTTAGGTGCTGGTTGGTGAATAGCACGACGCTCTTCAGTTGCAATTGGACCTGCGTCATCAATTGGACGTCCCAAAACATCCATAATGCGCCCCAAAGTTGCAGGACCAACAGGAACAGAAATTGGCTTACCGGTGGATTTCACTTCCATGCCACGACGCAAGCCATCGCTCGCACCCATAGCAATTGCGCGAACTACACCATCACCGATTTGTTGCTGAACTTCAAAGGTCAAACCTTTTTCAGCAAATGATTTTTCACCGCTATCAACTAATGTCAACGCATCGTAGATGCTTGGCATTTTGTCGCGTGGGAACTGAATGTCCACCACTGGTCCGATACATTGCACGATATTTCCGTTACTCATCGCTTTCTCCGCTTTTAATTCCTAAATTCTTTCGTATTCCCAAATGCTGACCGCTTAAACAGCAGCCGCTCCACCAACAATTTCAGATAGCTCTTTAGTAATAGCAGCTTGTCGTGTTTTGTTGTAATCCAATTGCAATTCACCGATCACATTCTTCGCGTTATCTGAAGCAGCCTTCATTGAGACCATGCGAGCAGATTGTTCGGAAGCCATGTTTTCAGCAACAGCTTGATAAATCATTGCTTCAACGTAACGCTTCAATAAGCCATTCAAAATGGACTCAGCGTCAGGCTCGTAGATGTAATCCCAAGACGGTCCCGATTTGTCTTCGGGTGTGAGCTGAGCTGGCTCCAAAGGCAAAAGCTTTTCCAAAACAGGCTCTTGTTTCATTGCGTTTACAAAGCGGGTATATGCCAAATAAACAGCATCAATTTCGCCACGCTCAAACGCTTCTAACTGGGCAGTAATTGCCCCAATCAAAACGTCTAAATGTGGTGTGTCACCAATTTGAATTGTTTGAGAAATCAGCTTTGCTTTTGAGCGATTCAAAAATTGCAGGCCTTTTGAACCAATTGCGGTATAAGCAATCTCAACGCTCATATCCTGTAAATCGCGCACTTGGTTAGCAATCAAACGCAAGACGTTGGTATTTAAGCCGCCGCACAAGCCTTTGTCTGTTGTAACCAAAATAGTGCCGACCTTCTTAACTTCTCGAGTGGCCATGTAAGCAGGGCGGAACTCAGGATTAGCTTTAGAAAGATTGGCAACAATCTCGCGAATTTTTTCAGCGTAGGGGCGGGCATTGCGCATGCGCTCCTGGGCGCGACGCATCTTGGATGCAGCGACCATTTCCATTGCCTTCGTGATCTTGCGCGTGTTTTGCACGCTCTTGATCTTGGATCGTATCTCTTTTGTACTTGCCATGATTTATGCGAGCCCTCTTAGAAAGAGGCTGAGCGCTTGTAATCCTCAATTGCAGCACGCAAAGCAGCTTCGTCATCTTTGCTGAGATCTTTTGTTTCTTCAATACGTGCAACTAAGTCAGCGTATTTAGATTTCAAATGATCTTGCAAACCTTTTTCGAATGGCAACACGTTCTTCACTTCGAGGTCATCAAAGTAGCCGTTATTAACAGCGTAAAGAGAGGCGGCCATTTCCCAAACTTGGAGTGGCTTGTATTGGGCTTGCTTACACAATTCAGTAACACGGCGACCGCGCTCGAGCTGCTTGCGGGTTGCTTCATCAAGATCAGATGCGAACTGAGCAAACGCTGCCAATTCACGATATTGCGCTAAGTCGGTACGAATACCGCCAGACAATTTCTTAATCACTTTAGTTTGGGCCGCACCACCAACGCGGGAAACAGAAATACCAGCGTTGATTGCAGGACGCACACCAGCGTTGAACAAGTCAGTTTCCAAGAAGATCTGGCCGTCAGTAATCGAAATAACGTTGGTTGGAACGAATGCAGATACGTCACCAGCTTGAGTTTCAATGATTGGCAATGCAGTCAATGAACCAGTTTTACCTTTTACTGCACCGTTTGTGAACTTCTCAACGTACTCAGCATTTACACGAGCAGCACGCTCAAGCAAGCGGGAGTGGAGATAGAAAACGTCACCAGGATAAGCTTCGCGGCCTGGTGGGCGACGGAGCAACAAGGAGATTTGACGATAAGCAACTGCTTGCTTGGTCAAGTCATCGTAAACAATCAAAGCGTCTTCACCGCGATCGCGGAAGTACTCGCCCATAGTGCAACCTGCGTATGCAGAGAGGTACTGCATCGCTGCAGACTCGGAAGCACTAGCTGCAACAACAACGGTGTACTCCATTGCGCCCAATTCTGTGAGCTTGCGAACAACGTTAGCGATGGTAGAGGCTTTTTGACCAATAGCAACGTAAACGCAATAAACGCCTTTACCTTTTTGGTTAATGATCGCATCAACCGCAACCGCTGTCTTACCAGTTTGACGGTCTCCAATAATCAACTCACGCTGACCACGGCCAATTGGAACCATTGCATCAATCGCCTTCAAACCAGTTTGAACTGGCTGACTAACTGATTGACGTGCGATAACGCCCGGAGCAACCTTTTCGATAAAGTCAGTTAACTTAGTATTGATTGGGCCTTTGCCATCAATGGGTTGACCAAGCGCGTTTACAACGCGACCGAGCAACTCTGGGCCGACTGGAACTTCCAAAATACGGCCGGTACATTTAACTGAGTCGCCCTCTTTAATGTGGGTGTATTCACCCAACACTACGGCACCAACAGAATCACGCTCAAGGTTTAAAGCGAGGCCAATAGTGTTGTTAGGAAACTCCAACATTTCGCCTTGCATAACGCCAGACAAGCCATGTACGCGGCAAATACCATCGGTCACTGAAATTACAGTGCCTTCGTTGCGAGACTGGGTATCAACGCCCATTTCGCTAATTCGGCTTTTGATCAGCTCGCTGATCTCGGAAGGGTTGAGTTGCATTACTTACTCCTGGGTCTTATTTCGTATGTTCTTAATAGGGATAACTTATGCGC
>Ga0007797_1000458_pt1 | contig 12327 bp, 10 predicted proteins | sample CryBogmetaGMA25M_FD_60364 | JGI IMG/M metagenome (GOLD analysis project Ga0007797, IMG submission 60364) | Freshwater microbial communities from Crystal Bog, Wisconsin, USA - MA2.5M | ecosystem: Environmental > Aquatic > Freshwater > Lake | place: Crystal Bog, Wisconsin, USA | collected 2009-07-06 | reverse complement strand
TTGAACGTTGTTCTGACCACGTAATGGATGTAAGCCTGAACCTGGTTTACCAATTTGGCCAGTGATACTCACTAACGCAATTAAGCAACGCGCATTATCCGTGCCGTGAACGTGCTGACTAACACCCATACCCCACAAAATCATTGCTGATTTGGTAGTTGCAAACTCTCTTGCCACCTCACGCAATATTTCTGAAGGAATACCGCAGATTGGCGCCATGGCTTCAGGGCTATAACCCTTGATGTTTTCTTTTAAGGCTTCAAAATTGTTTGAGCGATTTTGAATGAAGTCTTTATCAACTAGACCCTCTTCAATAATCGTATAGATCATGGCATTCAGCATAGCCACATCAGTGTCTGGCTTAAACTGCATCGTACGCCAAGCATGCTTGCTAATCTCTGTCATGCGTGGATCACAGAGAACAATCTTTGCGCCACGTTTGGCAGCGTTCTTAAACCAGGTAGCGGCTACTGGATGGTTTGCTGTTGGATTAGAGCCAATTAAGAAAATCATGCTCGAGTGCTCAACATCATTCACTTGATTGCTTACTGCACCAGAGCCCACACCCTCTAAGAGTGCCGCAACAGATGAGGCATGGCAAAGACGAGTACAGTGGTCTACGTTATTACTGCCAAAACCTGTACGAACAAGTTTTTGGAATAAATAAGCCTCTTCGTTGCTGCCTTTTGCAGAGCCAAAACCAGCCAATACTTTATTGCCGTATTGATCCTTAAGTTTCTTTAGGCCACCACCAGCAACTTCCAAAGCCTCTTCCCATGTTGCTTCACGGAAGATGCTGGACCAGTCTTGTGGGTTTTGAGTCGCAGTCTCATCCTTAGGCACGCCAGCCTTACGAATGAGTGGCTTAGTGAGGCGTTGTGGGTTATGGATGTAATCCATTCCAAAGCGGCCTTTAACGCAGAGACGATTGTGATTGGCGGGTCCATCACGACCCTCTACGCTCACAATCTTTTCATCTTTGACGTTATAGGTAATCTGGCAACCTACTCCACAGAATGGACAAACCGAATCGACCTTGCGATCAACAGTCTGTGAACCTATTAAACCTTTAGGCATTAATGCGCCTGTTGGGCAGGCTTGTACACATTCGCCGCAAGCAACACAGGTACTATCACCCATTGGGTCATTGAGATCAAAAACGATTTCGCTATGAGCACCACGCATGGCGTAGCCAATCACATCATTGACTTGCTCTTCACGGCAAGCGCGAACACAACGATTGCACTGAATGCAAGCATCAAGGTTCACGGCCATTGCTGGGTGTGACACATCGTTAGCAACCTTATCGCGCCGGATAGCTTTTAACTGTGGGCGTACTGTGACATCCATACGAGTAGCCCAAGTACTGAGCTCGCCATGCTGATTCTTTTGCTCTTCTGCCTTGCTATCGCCTACCCACTTAAAACCTTCATCAGGCATATCGGAGAGCAGCATCTCTAATACTAACTTTTGACTTTTTACTGCCCGCTCACTATTTGCCTTGACTTCCATGCCTGGCGTTGCACTTCTACAGCAACTCGGGGCCAATGTGCGCTCACCATTGATTTCAACTACGCAAGCACGGCAATTACCGTCTGGCCGATAACCATCTTTGAAACATAAATGGGGAATATCAATGCCATGGCGTTTTGCAGCCTTCAGAATCGTTTCCCCTTCATAGGAAACGATAGTCTTGCCGTCTAGCTTAAACTCAACAGTTGGTAATTCGAGTTCTTTTGGATTAGTTGGTGCGTTCATCTTGGTCTCGTTCTTCCCTATTTTTTCTTATGCGACTTCTTCTGGGAAATATTTAGCAATACAACGAATCGGGTTTGGTGCTGCTTGACCCAGACCACAAATAGAGGCATCAACCATCACCGTTGCGAGATCTTCCAAAGTATCTTGATCCCATGATTTAGCTTGCATGAGTTTGGCAGCTTTACCAGTACCCACACGGCATGGCGTACATTGTCCACAGCTCTCATGCTCAAAGAAGTGCATCACATTGAGCGCCATATCGCGTGCTTTATCTTGATCACTAAATACCATGACAGCGGCTGAACCAATAAAGCAGCCATACGGTTGTAAGGTATCAAAGTCCAAGGGGATGTCATTCATGGTTGCAGGCAATATTCCACCTGATGCACCACCAGGTAAATAACCGTAGAACTTGTGACCATCTTGCATGCCGCCGCAATACTCATCAATCAACTCTTGAATAGTGATACCCGCTGGCGCTAGTTTCACACCCGGTTTTTTGACCCGGCCACTTACGCTAAAGCTACGCAAGCCTTTGCGATCATGTCTGCCGAAAGAACTAAACCACTCTGGGCCGCGTTCCACAATATCGCGGACCCAATACAGAGTTTCAAAGTTGTGTTCGAGAGTGGGTCTACCAAACAATCCCACTTGGGCAATGTATGGAGGACGCATACGTGGCTCACCACGCTTACCTTCGATACTTTCAATCATGGCGGACTCTTCACCGCAGATGTATGCACCAGCACCCCGACGTAATTCAATTGTGGGTAACCTAAATGGCGGGTTTGCTTTAAGCTTTTCTAATTCAGCCTCAAGCAACTCTCGACAACCATGATATTCATCACGAAGATAAATATAGCAAGCATCAATGCCCACGACATTGGCAGCAATCAACATACCCTCTAAGAAACGATGGGGATCGCGCTCTAAATAGGTGCGGTCTTTAAATGTCCCAGGCTCTCCTTCGTCAATATTAACGGCCATGAGTTTTGGTGCAACTTGGTCTTTCACAATACGCCACTTACGCCCCGCAGGAAATCCTGCTCCGCCTAAGCCACGTAAGCCAGAGCTCTCCATCGCTTTAATAATGCCCTCTGCGTCATGCTTACCATCAACAATTTCTTTCGCAAGAGTGTAGCCACCTTGTGCGCGATAGGATTCATAGCCAACATAGTCAGGCGATACTGTCTGATTCTCACCTTGTTGGGAAACACCCCGCTCTACAAAAGATGCTGGATCAAACAGAGCATCATCTTTGGCCATCGGCTGGGTAGTTAAATTGTTCTTAACGGCAGCTTGAACCTTATCTGTAGTCGCAAATAGCACAGGGTACTGATGCACTACAGCTATCGGAGCCTGCTCACAGCGCCCAACACATGGTGCTGCTGCCACTTTAATATTGGGGTTACCAAGGATGGCTGGTAATTTTGTTAGTAAGTTCTGTGCACCAGCTAACTCACAAGCAATACCGTCACAAACGCGTACAGTGATGTCAGCAACTGGGTCATTGCCGCGTACCACTTCAAAATGATGGTAGAAAGTAGCTACTTCATAGACTTCTGCCATCGGCAAATTCATTTCTTTTGCTAAGGCGACTAAATGCCGATCATGCAAAGCACGGTACTCATCGTTGAGCTTGTGTAAATTCTCAATCAACAAATCACGACGGTGTAGTGCATTACCAATGAGTTGTCGAACTTCTGCTACTGAAGCATCGTCTGCTTGACGACCTTTGAGTTTGCTTTTACGACGAATGGTCTCCCTTAAATCATCTGCAGTAGCAACAGCAACTGCTTGGACTTCTCCGGAAGGCTTTGGATGATTCATATTTTGTAGTCTCTAATTTTTTACTTGTATTGCTTTTAGCTAATGCGCATTCCCGCGCCATGTAAGTGGCTCACCTACCTAGCATTGGAAGTGCAAATAATCGATTGATTTTGAGTTATTTCACCCTCTAAGTCCTTGACGGCGCTCAAGGGAATGAATTAAGGGTTTACCCTTATTTTAAAGCAGGGATGGGGAAGGTCTATCGCCAGGCGGGTTGGAGTAATCCAGCTTACGTTCATAAACCCTAGCCCTGAAGCAATCTTCGTACCCTTTACTGCCAATCTGCCAGCCAATTGAGGTGCAATCGTCCTGGGCGGCTGATTCAATAGAGCCGCAGCCTGAAAGCAAGCTGACAAGAATGGCAGCAAGGAATGATAGTTTTCTTGAATTCATACCCGAAGTCTACTGGATTCTGCTCTCAATCAGGAAAGAAAAGGACTTTTATGTCCAAGCTAAATTTAGGACTAAAGAACATTATTTAGCGGGCGGAAATCCAACCTTTTGCTCCCACATATTATTAAATACATGAATGATGGGTTTTTCATAGACGCCAGCCTTGGTAAAAGGCTCATCATTCAACCAGGCGTCTACGTCTGCCCTACTTGCAAAATCAATCGCTAGCAAACTACCTACAGTGATATTGCCATCTTCAGATGTCAGGGGCCCTGAAAAAGCCATGCGATCAGAAAGCTTTGCAAGATAAGCGCGATGCTCAGGTCTATGCTGTTGACGCAATTCTGCAGTGCCAGGTCTATCCATTAATAAAATTGCAAAAATCATATTCTCCCCCTACCTTCATGATTATTTTTGTCCAGCATTCAAATTCTTCAGGATCGCAACGAGCGGAACTGGTTCAAGCCTCTCGGCCCATTTATATGGATTGCTATACATTGTTACGATACTGAAGGTGATCCAGATGCTAGAACAATAAAGTATTAATGATGTGATTGCAGTCCTGTGATTATGTCGATGGACTGCAGCAACAGTCACTGTGGAAAGAAGCGCTAAGATAATGGCTAAAAACCATTTGGTATTCACACTTGATAAATAACCTAGAGACAATCTTTGCTCTCGCGCATTACGAAGATCATCTAGGGCTTTAATGTACGTGGTAGTCGTAACGGCATCTAAACAAGGTTCTTTTGATGCACCTCCTTTGGAGCATGCCTTGCTACCAGTCCAGACGATTAATTCGATATTCTCAAGAGCTAATTTTGTTTTTTCATTACCCGAGCCATTGTTATGGACGCCCCACTCTTCATTTAATACTGTCTGTAAATACAATTGAATATGAGAATTTGAGGCCTTCTGATGTTCGGCAGATTGAAGTGGAATGGCAATTAAGCGTGAGACTGCGGAGGCTTCATTAATCAGTGCAGCTCTTGCATGCGCAAAATTCTGCCAGGCATCTGAAGACATAAACCCCATTAAAAATGCAAACATAATGGCAGGCAAAGCTAAAAAAGGTGGGACTAAGGGGCTATCAATGAGGTGATTAAATAACTTTGTTTTAAACACCAGCACATATGCGGCAACGCCAATACCAAGACTCCAGAAAAATGTAGCGATGATGGGCGCCCAAATCCCATCAAAAGATTCGTAAAACATCTCGCCTCCTGGTTGATGAATTTATAAAATGAAAATCTATGCAGCAGTATCCAATAAATTAGGCTTTGCCTCAAAAGAAAAACCACCCGTGGGTGGTTTTGTATTGCTTGGCGGAAGAGGCGGGATTCGAACCCGCGGTAGGCTATTAACCTACGCACGCTTTCCAGGCGTGTGACTTAAACCGCTCATCCACCCTTCCGGAACCGATAATTATACGATTGCCGAAAGGGCTTTACCCCAAATCCCAATAAAGATGGCTTACAGAGACTCTTTGAGCTGATCTAAGATCGCTGGATTTTCCAAAGTAGAGGTATCTTGAGTCACTTCTTCACCTTTAGCAATCACACGCAATAGACGGCGCATGATCTTGCCAGAACGGGTCTTCGGTAAATTATCACCAAAGCGTACATCCTTCGGTTTAGCGATTGGACCAATCTCTTTACCTACCCAGTTACGGAGTTCAGTTGCAACTTTTTTAGCCTCTTCACCTGTTGGGCGACCGCCCTTCAGAACCACAAATACGCAAATAGCTTCGCCAGTCATATCGTCAGGACGACCAACCACTGCAGCTTCAGCAACTAATGGATTTGCTACTAGGCAAGACTCGATTTCCATAGTGCCCATACGGTGACCGGAAACGTTCAACACATCATCGATACGACCAGTAATAGTGAAATAACCAGTATCTTTGTTTCGGATCGCGCCATCACCGGCTAGATATAAAGTACCGCCCAACTCTTCTGGGAAGTAAGACTTCACAAAACGATCTGCATCATTCCAAATCGTACGAATCATTGAAGGCCATGGGCGCTTAACTACCAAGATACCGCCTTGGCCGTTTGGAACATCGACACCAGCCTCGTCAACAATGGCAGCTTGGATACCAGGCAATGGGAGTGTGCATGAACCCGGGATCATAGGAGTTGCACCAGGCAAGGGTGAAATCATATGGCCGCCGGTCTCGGTTTGCCAGAATGTATCTGCGATTGGGCATTTTGAATTACCAACATGCTCGTAGTACCACATCCAAGCTTCAGGATTAATGGGCTCACCTACTGAGCCCAAGAGTCGCAATGAAGATAAGTCATAGCTCTTTGGATGCACCGCCTCATCATTGCTAGATGCTTTGATCAAAGAACGAATAGCGGTTGGTGCAGTGTAGAAAATACTGGCCTGATGCTTTTGGATCATGTCCCAGAAACGACCAGCATTTGGATAAGTTGGAACGCCTTCAAACACAATCTCAGTAGCACCAACTGCGAGTGGGCCATAGGTAATGTAAGAGTGACCTGTTACCCAACCAATGTCGGCAGTGCACCAGAACACATCATTTGGCTTGATATCAAATGTCCACTTCATTGTGAGAATGGCCCACAAGAGGTAGCCACCAGTCGAGTGCTGTACACCCTTTGGTTTACCAGTTGATCCAGAGGTATACAAAATAAATAAAGGATGCTCAGCGCTGACCCACTCTGGCTCGCAAGTACTAGCTTCATTCGCTACGATTTCTTGCATCCAAACATCGCGACCGGACATCATTTGCACCTCAGTACCAGTGCGCTTGCTCACGATGACATGTTTCACATTGCTACATTCGCCGGTTGATAGTGCCTCATCGCAGATTGCCTTCAATGGCAATGATTTGCCACCACGGAATTGTCCATCTGCAGTAATGACCGCAACCGCGCCAACGTCAACAATACGATCACGCAAGGCTTGAGCAGAAAATCCGCCAAACACTACTGAATGGATTGCACCGATACGAGCACATGCTTGCATCGCAACAATGCCTTCAATTGTCATTGCCATGTAAATAATGACGCGGTCACCAGACTTGATGCCCATCTTACGAAGTGCGTTTGACATTTTGCAAACGCGCTCCAGCATCTCTTTGTATGTGACTTTGGTTACTGAACCGTCATCTGCTTCAAAAATGATCGCTGTCTTGTCACCCAAGCCAGCCTCAACTTGGCGATCTAAGCAGTTATAGGAAGCATTGGTTGTGCCATCTTCGAACCATTTATAGAAAGGCGCTTTGGACTCATCCAAAACCTTAGTAAATGGCTTTTTCCAATATAAGTTTTCTTTAGCAAGGCGACCCCAAAAAGCGTCATAATCCTGATTAGCTTCGTCACAAAGCTTGTTATAGGCGTCCATACCTGGAATTGCCGCGCTCTTCACAAATTCTGCTGGTGGGTTAAAAACGCGGTTTTCTTGCTTTAATGGTTCCATGCTTCACAGCCCTCTATCTAATATTCAATGATCTTTTTTTGCCAAAATGTCGCAAAATGATGGGTTTAGACCCTCAAGACTTTAGAAGATAAGTGAAAACACTCGGGATTTGCTCTATGGCAAACCCTTAAAATAGGTCAAACCTTACTAATAATGTGGAAATAAGACAAAAAACCATGACCAATATCAAACAAAACGACCTTATTCAAAGTGTGGCAGATGCATTTCAGTTCATTTCTTATTACCATCCAAAGGACTTTATTACCGCCATGGGTAAGGCCTACGAGCTTGAAAAAGGTACCGCTGCTAAGGATGCCCTTGCTCAGATTCTGACTAACAGTCGTATGTGCGCCGAAGGTCACCGTCCCATGTGTCAAGACACAGGCATTGCAGTGGTGTTTCTCAAGGTAGGTATGAATGTTCAATGGCCTGATGCAACGATGAGCGTTTCTGAAATGGTGAATGAAGGTGTCCGTCGCGCTTACCTCAATCCAGAAAATACATTACGTGCTTCGGTGCTAGCTGACCCAGCTGGTAAACGTAAAAATACTGGGGATAACACACCTGCTGTAATCCATTACGAAATTGTTCCTGGTGATGGTGTGGAGGTGATTTGTGCCGCTAAAGGAGGTGGCTCAGAAAACAAAGCCAAGATGGTCATGCTCAATCCTTCAGACTCTATCGTTGATTGGGTTGTTAAAACAGTTCCCACCATGGGTGCTGGTTGGTGCCCTCCTGGCATATTAGGAATTGGTATTGGCGGAACTCCTGAAAAAGCAATGTTGATGGCAAAAGAATCTTTAATGGGTCCGGTAGATATTCAGGAACTCATTAACCGCGGCCCCAAAACTCGGGCCGAGGAACTTCGTCTTGAAATTTATGACCAAGTCAATAAATTAGGTATTGGTGCTCAAGGGCTTGGTGGCCTCACCACCGTTCTTGACGTGAAGATTATGGAGTATCCAACGCATGCTGCCTCCCTGCCCGTGGCGATGATTCCGAACTGTGCTGCCACTCGTCACGTCCATTTCCATTTGCATGGTGATGGTCCTGCTCAGCTAGAAAAACCTTCCTTGTCTGACTGGCCTGATGTGACATGGACTCCGGATGCTAAAAAATCTAAACACGTTGACGTCAATACATTGACTGCCGAAGAAGTAGCCAGCTGGCAGCCAGGTGACACCTTATTGCTGAATGGAAAAATCTTAACTGGACGTGATGCAGCTCATAAACGCATTGCCGATATGTTGGCAAAGGGTGAAGAGCTACCGGTCAGCTTTAAAAATCGCATCATTTATTACGTTGGCCCAGTAGATCCAGTGCGCGATGAAGCAGTCGGTCCTGCAGGTCCAACTACCTCAACCCGTATGGATAAATTTACGGAGATGATGCTGTCCAAAACAGGTTTGATTTCCATGATTGGTAAAGCTGAACGCGGCCCCATTGCCATCGAGGCAATCAAGAAACATAAATCTGCTTATCTCATGGCTGTAGGTGGGGCTGCCTACTTAGTATCCAAAGCTATTCAATCAGCTAAAGTGGTTGGCTTTGCAGACTTGGGCATGGAAGCTATTTATGAGTTTGATGTCAAAGATATGCCAGTTACTGTTGCCGTGAACTCTGAAGGTATCTCGATGCATGAGACTGGCCCTAAAGAATGGCAAGCAAAAATTGCTGGTATTCCAGTTAAGATTGTCTGATCTAGCATCCATTGGCACTCATAGGGGTTTTTGATTCTGGTGTTGGGGGCTTATCCGTATTGGATGAGGCCCTACGCCAGCTTCCCCAACATGACTATATTTATCTTGCAGATTCCGCCAATGCCCCTTATGGGGAAAAATCCAGCGAATGGATTGCAGAACGCAGCTTAGCCTTGTGCAAACACTTAGCCAATAAAGGATGTGATGCCATTGTGGTTGCCTGTAATACTGCAACGGCAGAAGCAATTCAACAGATTCGATCGGAATTGAGTATCCCCATTATTGGAGTAGAGCCAGGAATTAAACCAGCTGCAATGCAAACAAAAAATGGCATCGTTGGCGTCCTAGCTACAGAGGCAACTTTGCGTAGCGATAAATTTAATGCTCTCTTAGCCACCCTGCCCGACAATTGCAAATTTATCAAACAAGCAGGTGCTGGCCTAGTCCCCTTGATTGAATCTGGTCAGGCCGATAGTGATGAGACTTTAGAGTTACTAGGTCAATATCTAGAACCTATATTAGATGCGGGCTCAGACACCTTGGTCTTAGGCTGCACTCACTATCCTTTCTTACGTAAGTCTATCCGCAAGCTCTTAGGTGATAGCATTAATCTGATTGATACTAGTGATGCAGTAGTGCGGCAACTAAAGCGACAACTTGAGGGTGTTAAAGAAAATCATCAGACTCATCAACATGGCTCAGTTTTATTCATCAGCAGCAAAGATGAAGCTTCTCTTCTTTCGTTAGCAAAAGACCTTTTATCGAGCGACTTACAGTTACATTTAGTCAATTCAAAACTATTGAGTCATGTGCAATGAGTAGCCTGTTACAAAAAATAGATGCTCGTATTCCATTTAATAAATCGGAACGCATCATTATTTGCATCGTACTCATACTGCATGCTTTACCTGCACTAGAATTTATCAATCTCAGCAGTCGTCCTCCTAGAATGGATGATGAGCGCGTGATGGCTAATCTAGTGAGTCCAGAGGCTGCTAAAACACCACAGCCGCCAGCAGCCCAACCACCCAAACCAAAGGTTGAGCAGAAGCAAAAACCAGTAGTAGAAAAATCTCCTGAAAAACCGACACCACAAACCCAGCAGAGCTCAACACCCCCGAAACAAGCTGAAAGTAAGAGCGAAGCACAAACCCAAAGTGCAGCTGTAGCCCCCTCTACCAGCGGTGGAGCTAGTGGCACACCTATTCAGACCGACATTGGTAAACTCGTTGTTGTTTATCAACCTGATGCCGATGCTTATTACCCATCGTTTTCAAAACGCTCTGGCGAGCAAGGCACGGTTGTAGTGCGCTTAATTATTGATGAAACAGGTAGTGTTGAAGATATCGCTTTGCTGCAATCTAGTTCTTTCCCTAGACTCGATCGTGCTGCGAGCGAAATTGGCAGGCGTTATCGCTTTAAACCGTATTTAGTAAATGGCTTACCACAAAGAATTTCGACTAATCTTTTAATTAAATTTAATCTTAAGTAACTCACTATTATGAATACACCATTTGGCATTGCAAATTTATGGCTTGAAGGCGATTTCATTACACGCTTTGTAGCGCTTGCTCTTCTTCTTTGCTCGATCGTGACTTGGGTTATCTTGCTCACCCGCTACTGGGATTTGCGCAATCTTCGCAAACTTAAACCAGAGCTTGATCTTTTCTGGCGTGCTACCTCTTTTGGGCAAGGCTTGCAATCCTTTAGCAACCATGCCAGCAATCCTTACTACCACCTTGCGAAAGCTGCAAACACTGCGTCGGCGCACCATCAAAGTCAGTCGAACAATCATCGCGAACTTTTGCAAACCCTCAATTACTCTGAATGGATGGCCAGAAGCCTCAAAATCAGTATTGACGGAATTGCTGCTGGATTTCAAAAGGGCCTTACCTTCTTAGGCTCTACAGGTGCAGTAGCGCCATTTATTGGCTTGTTCGGAACTGTCTGGGGCATCTACCATGCATTGATTGCCATTAGTAGCTCTGGTAGTGCCCAGCTCGACCAAGTAGCAGGCCCTATTGGTGAAGCCCTCATCATGACTGCTTTAGGTTTAGCAGTGGCGATTCCTGCTGTATTGGGTTTCAATGCGATCAATCGAGCAAACAAATTATTACTTGCTGATCTCAATCGTTTTGGCAATGATCTGCTGTCTTATTTTGTTACTGGTGCACGTATCAACTCTGGAGAATAAGCATGTCTTTTCATATGCAAGATGATCAAAGAGATGACGGCATCATGGCCGAGATCAATATGACACCGATGGTAGATGTGATGTTGGTCTTATTGATTATTTTCATCATCACCCTACCAGTTATTCAGCAAGCAGTAAAAATTGAACTTCCTAAAGCTAATAGCGTAAGAAATGAGATCAAGCCAGAATCGGTTCAACTATCAATTGATGGAAAAGGCCAAATTTTCTGGAACAGCACACCCATTGATCTAAAGACTTTTGATGGCTACGCTGAAAAAGCGGCACAAAAAGATCCCCAACCTGAAATTAATCTACGTGCTGATAAATCTGTGAAATATGAGTATGTTGCCCAAGTCCTTGCCGCTTCACGTCGAGCTGGTCTTACTAAGCTAGGGTTTGTCACCGAGCCTGATTAAAGGCTTTTAGGGTTTGAATGGAATTTTGGAAGGAAGGCAGCTTTCTTCAGTGACGTAAGTGCCATTCCCTAACGAGGCGCCCAAGATGCCGCCTTGAATTTTCTCTACTTTTTTCAACTTACCGGTAACCGGATCAAGAGTAATGTGGGTTGATACGGTTCCAGCAGGATAAGAAACTCCCATAAGATTCTCGGGTTCAAAACTTGCCTCTATCACAATGAAAATATTCGGCCTTGCAAGCGTGACGCTTTTGACTGTTTGTACCCCATAGGCATCTGATTGATCTAAGTCTCGCTCATCTAAAAATACTTTTGCCTTTTGTGTCTTAGAGGCTAGAACAAGTTTCATTCCGTATTCTTCAACATAATCTTTTTCAGATCTTTTGCAGTCGAAAAAGATAGATTGCCCCAAGGCTGGAGTAATTGAGAAGCAAAGTAATAACAGGAGAGGTAAAAGTATTCTTCTCAAACTCTAGATCATGAAAGATACGAATTGTTGGTGCCCGAGGCCGGAATCGAACCGGCACGACTTTTTTGAGTCGGCAGATTTTAAATCTGCTGTGTCTACCGATTTCACCACTCGGGCTCGC
>Ga0007797_1000450_pt1 | contig 12400 bp, 4 predicted proteins | sample CryBogmetaGMA25M_FD_60364 | JGI IMG/M metagenome (GOLD analysis project Ga0007797, IMG submission 60364) | Freshwater microbial communities from Crystal Bog, Wisconsin, USA - MA2.5M | ecosystem: Environmental > Aquatic > Freshwater > Lake | place: Crystal Bog, Wisconsin, USA | collected 2009-07-06 | reverse complement strand
ACCTCGGTGCGACCCCGATTCTCGATGTCGAACAGCGTGGCGCACTCGATCCGTCCGGAGTCGTGGCACCAGGCCGTCATCGATTCCCTCCACACCCAGGCTCGGGCCTCCGTGACGTCGGGGGGCACGACGAGCACCGGCGGCTCGCCGGAGCGCCGCGGCAGCTCGGCCGCCGCACCATACGAGAGTTCCGTCACGACCGCCGCCGCACGGTCATCGGGCAGCTGCGGCGGCCGCTCCGCGAGCCCGCGATGAATCACGTCCGGACGGATGCCACCGGCTCCGCGGACGACGAGCGTTCCCCGGGCGGCGGTGGCCCCATCGACCCACGCGAGCGGGATCGGCACGGCGGCGGTGAACGGCTGCGTGCGGGTGGCTCGAAACGTGACCGGCCCCTCGACCGCAGGACGAAACTCGACCAGCCACGACTCGTCGCCCGTGGACGCCCCGTCGCCCGGGCCGCCGCCGGGCTCGAGTCGCCGCGCGTAGAGCGCGCCGGTGTGGGGATCGACGAGCGACCACTCGACCGCGTCGCCGAGCGGCTCCGACACGGTGACGACGACGGAGTCCACGGCGCCGGCGTCGGGACGGCACGTGAAGGCGAGTGACTCCGTGATCCGCGAATCCCGGGTCACCACCTGCACGGTCACATCGGCGTGCAGCGGTGGCCGGCGGCGAACCAGCCGGGCCACGCCGCCGGCGGCCGCCTCGCCGCCGCGGATGCGGCCCCGCGGCGCCCCGGGCTCCGCGAGCGCGGCGAGCCGCTCGTCCGCCGCCTCGACCCCCATCGCCCCGCCGTCGAGTTCGATCACGGCATCGGGGCCGACCCGGTAGTCGATGAGGGCCGACTCCGCCGTCTCCCCTTCCAGCCGCACCATGTCGAGATCGGCCGTGCGAAACTCCGCCCCGATCGGCACGCCGCGGCGATGGCCCGTGATCCTCAGGCCCAGAGGCCGCGAGGGTGTGGCCGCCTCAGCCAGGCCGATCCGCAGTTCGCTCGAGCCCGGTATCCGCACCACCCGCCAGTCGAGCGTGCGATCCGGATCGGCGACCGGCGCCGTGGCGGACCAATCCACCGCCTCCACCGAGTCGATGAACCACTCGGGCGCGACGCGCCCGGTGATCACGAACGCCTCGCCGGAGGCGATGCGGACGTCGCAGGCGGCGCGGCCGAGGACGGCGCCCGGCGAGAGTTCGAGCGTGGTCACGCGGGTGGTGTCGAGGCGGGGCATCCGGCGCTCGATCGTCACCGTGGCCCGGGCCGCCGCCGACTGCTGCTCGAGGTGGATGACGGCGGCATCGCCGCGGACCGTCGGGCTGCCGTCGGCGACCGGCCAGCCATCGGCCGCGGACGGCGCCACGACCACGCACTCCTCGACGTCGAGCGCCGCGACCGCGAACGCCGGATCGACGACGAGCGTCGCGCCGCCGCCGGCCCAGCGGTCCGGCGCGGGACGAATCGTCGGCACCGCGAAGGGCGAGTCGACGCCGGCTTCGGCGACGCCGACGACGTCGATGGGAACGAGCGTGCCCGCGAGGGCCGTCGGAACGTCGAGTTCGAGCGATCGCGCGTGCGCCGCGAGCGGCCGCGCGAGATCGCCCCCCGCGCCGGCCGGCCGCCCGCCGATGACCTCGAGCCCCGCGTCGCACCGCAGGCTGACGACCCCGGTTCTCCACGGCCCCTCCGGAACGATCCGCGTCGCCACGTCGAGCTGGCGGCCGCGGACCACGACGCGGCTCCAGCACCGCACCCGCGGCTGCCCCTCGTCCCGTGGCACGATCGTCACGTGGAGCACGTCGACCCCGAAGACGTCGATTCGCCAGTCACCCGCGGCCGATCCGGGCGAGACGACCGTCGTGCCCGCGGCTCCCTCGATCACGACGGGCCGCGCCGACGCCGGCAGCCGCAGGTCGAGTCGCGTGACGAGCGCCGGCACGAGCGGCAGACGAAACTCGCCGGCCGCCACCGGCTGGCAGGCGATGTCGCCGGCGTAGGTCCCCGCGGACGGTGTCTTGATCGCGACCCGCCCGCCAGGCATGCCGAATACCACTGCCTCGCCCACGCCGTCCGCCGACTCGATCACCGCCCGGTCCACCGCGACATCGCCCAGCGGCACCGCGCCGCCGACCGACGCGGACGTGTCCTCCACGTCGAACGTCACTCGGCCCGAGAGCCAGCCGCGGTCGTCGGCGGTGAGCAGGTAACGAGCGGCGGCGGCGAGCGGCCGCGGTGCCCGCCCCGCGGCATCCGGCAGCAGCGTCGCCACCGCGCGGTCGAACTCGACCAGCGGCATCGGCACGAGCCGACCGCCGTCGAGCGGCACGTCGCGCAGCCGGTCGGCCGGCACCGTGACCCGCACGAACTCCAGCGGGTCGTCTCCCGGCGGCTCCACCGCCCAGGCCACCATGCCGACCACGGCCCCCAGGCAGCCGCCGACCAGCCACGCCAAGGATCGGGTCATGCGTCCCTCATCCGCGAAGCGGTGGACGCCGCCTCGACGCCGGAGGAGACGATCAGCGAAGGCGTTCCGTGGAACCGCGTGAGCGAACTCGCGGCGGCCGACGGCGGCGGAATCCGCTGGCCGCCGCCGCTGCCACGGGTCGTGAAGGACCGCAGCGCCCAGGCGACCGCGGCCAGCACGAGCCCCGGAACCGCGGCCTGGGCCACCAGCGGAGCCAGGTCGGGCCGAATCGCCGCGGCCACGGCGAGCACCGCGGCCAGCGTGATCCACACGCCGGGCGTCCGCCACCACGGCCGGTAGACGAGCGCGAGGCCGAGGGACAGGGCCACCCCGGAGGCCGCGAGCACGAGGCACCAGTTGGGGACGAGCCAGAGCAGCGCGTCACCCGGAGGCCCGACACCGGAAAACACGAGCGACCGCTCCGCGAGCGGTGGCAGCAGCCCGCCGCGCGGTACGGGATCGGCCCCGGCGTCCTGACCGATGGCCACCGCCTCCAGCCAGTCGGCGATCTGGCTGGGCGTGGCCGCGGGCCGCTGCTCCCAGCCGATCGTCCCCCGCTGCCAGCGCTGCTGGGCGGTCCAGCCGGCCGGCTGTCCGAGGACCTGTTCGTCGGGACGCACGTGAAGCGTCCAATAGAACCGCCGCTCGAGCACGGGCGGCTCGAACACCGGCGGCTCGAGCTTCACCGTCGTCGGCAGCCCGAGTCGGCCCGCCACGCCGCCCCAGCCGGTGTCGCGCCGCGACGTCGAACGGACATCGAGCCGCCACCGCCGGGCCGGATCGGCCCTCGGCAGATCGACCACGAGCCGGCCGCCCCGGACCGTCGCAGGCACGAGGTCGCCGTCGAGTCGCACCTCGTGGATCGCGCCCGAGGCCTCGGCGACGCCGGCGGCATCGGGCAGCGTGAGCACGATGGCCTCGCGGGCCGACGACACGACGTAGCTGCGAATCTCCTCGCGGATGCCTCCGCCCAGCCGCGTCTGCAGCCACGCCGCTTCGACCACCATGCTGCGGGCGGCATCGACGCCGCGGGTGGAGAGCGTCAGCGGCACGCTGCGCTGCGGCTTCATGGCGGTCCAGCCGAGCGTGGCCGCGGCGGCGGGGGCGACGTCGCGCCGCCAGGCATCGCCACGAACACCGACGACGGTCGCTTCGGGCGCGGAGATGGCGACCGTTTCGCGGCCGATGGCGGCCTCGAGCGGCTGCACGAGCGGCACGTCGATCGCCACCGTGGACTGCGGCGGGATCGCTGGCGTGGGGATGCGGAACCGCACGGTCACCTCCCCCTCGCCGAGCAGCGGCTCCGGCAGGATCGCCCGCACGCGTGTCTCGGCCGGCTCATCATCGGTGCCAACGCCGACCGTGGTCGGATCGAGCGGCACGTCGTCCTGCCGCACCGTGATGCCCCCGGCCTCGAGCACGCCGGCGGGCACCGCCAGTTCGAGCGACTCCAGCGGCACGTGGAGCACGTTGAGCCGGATCACCTGCTCGACGGCGATCTCCGCGGCATCGACGGCCGCCTGGGCGGCGATCGAGGCCTCGATCCGCCGCGGCAGGAACCGCCGATTGGCCGCGAAGCTCCCCTCCGCGGCATCGAGCCGGTAGATCAAGGCCGTGGTGTCGGCATCGGCCACGGCCGCCGAGGCCGCCGTCTGCCGCACGAGCCCCATGGTCGATTCGTTGTCGGGCAGCAGTTCGATGTCGCTGCGGGCGGCGATGGCCACGACCGCGGGGCCGACGACGTCGGCGCGGGGCATCGGCAGCGTCCAGGCCACACGCTCGGCGGCAGCCGCCACCGGGAGCGTGGCCCGCAGCGACAGGAGGATGTCGCCGGTCAACGGCTGCGTGAAGGGGACGACGAGCACGCCATCCTCGTTCGTGGAAGCCCCCGCATCCACGCCGCCGGGAGGACCGAGTTCATCGACGACCCACGCGGGATCGATGCCGATCACGACGCTGCCGACCGGCGCGCCGCGGGCGGCCACGCGAAACTTCGCGTCGAGCGTGACCCGCGTCGGGGCGACGTCGTAGTGATACTCCGGCTCGATCACCACGCGGCTCCGCCGCGGCCGCACGCGGAGCGGCAGCGAGGCCGGCAGGGCGTCGTAGGCGAACGCCGCGATGAAGCCGGGCTGCCGCACGCTGGCCGGCGGATCGACGCGCCTCAGCTGAGGCGCGTCGCTCCAGGTGACCAGCCATTCGCCGTCCACGATCAGGCTCACGCGGCCCCACTGCCGCCAGGCGGTGATCCCCTCGACCCCGAAGCCGACCGCCTCGAACGAGGCCTCGCCGGTCGGATCGATCGCCTGCTCGCAGACGAGCGCGACCACCGCGGAACCGTCGGCGGCGACGTCGACGGAGATGTCGGCGGTCGGCGCCTCGCGGGCGCCCCTTCTGGCCAGGAGCGTGGCGGGCGGCTTCACGTCGCGCAGGGCCGAATCGGGGGGCAGCGTGATCGTCACGCGCCGCGTGCCCGGGGCGAGGTTGCCGAGGCGGATGGTCGTTTCGGTGACGGCGTTGCGGCCGTCGATCCGCACGGTGCTTTCGGACGTGGCCAGCGCCGCCGGCCCGCGACCGGCGGCCGCGTCGCCAACCCGCAGCCGCACGTCCCCCGCGACGCCCCGCACCGTCACCACGCTGCCACCGGCGGGATCGGCCGTCACCTCCGGCTCCGCGGCCTCGGGCGCGACGACCACCTCAGGGGACCGACGACCGGAGGCGATCTCGATCTGCGAGGCGACCGCCGCCGGCACCCGCACCGCGAACGCCTCGAAGGCCGCGGTCGATTCCACCGGCAGCCGCCCTTCGAGCACGATGGTGTGCCGCACGTCGGCGCCGGCGGCGTCCGGGGCCGGCTCGAACCAGGCGCGATAGCCGCTGCGATCGGGCTCCACGTCGACGATCATCCGGCCCGGTCCTTCGTGCCGCGGCGCGGCCGCGAGGATCATCCCGCCCGATTGCAGCGGGATCGGCGTCCAACCTCCGCTGATCTGCCGGACCGTGAACTCGACCGTGGCCGGGCAACTGACGTGGCCGTCACGATCGGCGGCGGCCGCCACGCCCCGCGCATCGATCTTCACCACCACGTTCTCGAGCACGGCGCCGGGCGGCTGCAGCCCTCCCGCGAGTCCCTCCTTGATCCGAAACAGATCGACGAAGTCGCGATAGCGGAAGCCCGGCACGGGAACCAGCCGGCCGCTGTCGTCGGGCACATAAAACAGCTCGGGCTGCGCCTCGTCGATCCGACCGCCGGCAGGTGCGGCGTCGCGGCGTTCGCCTGCCGCTGGAGCCTGGCCTCGCGCGACGCCGCGCCAGGCGGCGAGCACCGCGAGCACCGCGCAGACGGCGACCACAGGCCAGCGGGGGGGCCGCGCGAACGACGACGAAGTGAGCGACGAGCGCATGCGGGCGGAGGCGTTCAGAGGACCATGCCAAGCCTAGCCCGAAACCCGCCGCAGAGCGGCCATTTTCCCCAGACTGCACGACCGTCACGACCGTCACGTTCGGTCGTCGCGCGGGGGATCAGCGGAGAATCCCACGAAACTCGTCGTAGAGGCGACTGGTGCTGGCCGCGATGAATCCGGGGTCGTCGAGCGGGATGGTCGCCGGACCGTCGCGAAACGGCCCGACGGTGGCCCCCGCCTCGCGGGCGATGAGGATGCCGGCCGCCGCGTCCCAGCAGCAGATCCGCCGTACCCAGAAGGCGTGCAACCGGCCGCAGGCCAGGTAGGCGAGATTGAGCGCGGTGGACCCCGTGCGGCGAACCGAGTGCACGTGCGACAGGACGGCGATGAAGTCGGCGACGGCGGGAGAGTCGGGGGTGACATGGGCGGGAAAACTCACCGCGGCGATCGCATCGGCGGCCGTTTCCACCGGGGCCGCGGCGATGGCGGCGCCGTTGAGCCAGGCGCCGCCGCCGCGGCGCGCGGTGAAGCACTCGTCGCGGAGCGGATCGTAGATCGTGGCGACCACGAGTTCGTCGCCATCGGCGAGCGCGATCGACACGCAGTACGCGGGGAACCCGTGGACGTAGTTGCTCGTGCCGTCGAGGGGATCGACGATCCAGCGGGTGCCCCTGCCCGAATGCCCCACCGCCCCGGGAGGCAGCGGGGGCCGGCCCCCTTCTCCTTCCTCGCCGACGAAGCCGTGCGTTGGAAACGCCTCGAGCACGACCCGGCGGACCTCGGCCTGCGAGGCATGGTCGGCCTCGGTGACGAGGTCGCGCGGCCCCTTCGCCGTCGCCTTGAAGCGGCCCACCCACTCCTGCAGCACTCGACCACCGGCCCGGGCGGCGGCCTCGCAGACGTGGAGCGGATCGGGCGCGGTAGGCATGGGCGATGACGGGGTGAGTGGATCGGGACGCCAACGCAGTGTACCAGTCGTGGCGGCCCGACCGGAGCGGTGGCGGCCCACGCTACAATCCGGTGCCCGCGCCATTCCCCCTTCAGCCCAGCGACCCTGACGTGAACTCCTCCACTGCCACTGCCCCTGCCGCCTGGTCGCTGGCGGGACGCGTCGCCTCCCAGTCGTTCGCGGGCGGAAGCGTCACGCTCGACGTCGCGACGCCCAGCCGCGGACTGCACCTCCGCTCGCATGGCGACGACGGCGACGCGCTGCTCGGCGTTGATCTCACGGCGCTTGCCGACCACTGGGTGCGCGGTGCCGACGTGGTCGCCACCTACGAACCCACGGATCCGCGCCGACTCCGATCGACCGTGATGTGGCGAGCGCTCGGCTGTGAGGCGGGCGTCGCGTCGTGGGAAGTGGTCGTCTCCGCACAGACCGCGCTCCTCGAAACCGACGTGGCCATCGCGGTCCACGCCGACGTCGCCGCCGACGTCGCCGCCGACGGCGTCCTCTGGTCGGCCGGTCATGCCGCGGACCGCTGGCAGCCTCTGACGGACGCGGCGGCACTGCCCGTGGCCGCGACGGCGATCCTCGTCCGCCGCCCCGCCTCCACGTGCCTGATCGCCGTGCACCCCGCCGACGCCCGCCGCCTCGATGCCGCCCGCACGGGCGGCCGCTGCGAACTCACCTGCCGGCTGTTCGTCGCGCCGCTGGAGAAAGGCGTGCTGCTGCGGAGCCGCGTCCTGGCGGCGCTCGGCCCGTCGGCCGGCGACACCGCCTGGGCCGACCGGGTCCTCGCGGCGTTCGCCGCGTCACCGCCGCCCCTGACCACCTGACCGCCCCGCGGCGGTCACAGGGGGTTTTTTGGCGTGGCGTGAACGGGCCCGGGGGCGGTACATTGCCCCCATCTTTCCTGTATTTCCTTCCGCCACGGATCGGCGCCTGGAAGGCGGCGGTCCAGTGCGCCCATGGAGGAGTGTCGCACATGGCCGACCTCGTGTTCGCGTTTGACCCGGCGATCCACCGACCGATCGCGGCGCCGGAGGGGGCGCCGGCCGACGTGGCGGAGTGCGTGTCGACTGCCGCCGCCGCGGCGCTGGCCGAAGCGGCTGCGGTGGCCACGCGGAGCCAGGCGGCGGCGCTCGTCGTCTGCGGCCGGCTGCTCGATCCCTCCCGCGCGAGCCCCGCGCAGGCGGCGAACCTCCGTCGGCTGATCACCGATCTCGCCGCGATCGGCTGCCGCACGGTGGCGGTGGTGGACGAGCCGGCGGCCTGCCACGACCTCACCCGCATGCTCGGCGAACCCCGGGGACTGTGTTTCGTCACGCCGCTGGCCCCCTTGGAGTTCGAGGTTCGCGGGCTGGCGATCGAGATCGTCTCGGCGCACGGTCCCGCCGGAGCCGGCTCGGCCACGACGGTCTCGGCCGATCCGTCGCCGCTCCACCGGCGGATCGTCGTCGGCTGGGACAACGCGCTGTGGAGCCCGCAGCGCTGGGCCGCCGACGAGCCGCAGTTCGGCGTGGTGCCCACGCCGCGGACCACTCCCTCCGCGGCTGCGTTCGCGGCCGCGGCCACGGCGTCGGCGAGCTGGTCGCAGCCCGGCGCCTTCTGGATCTGGGCCTCGCGGCAGCCGCAGGTGCTGCCGCCCGGGGTGCACTTCCTCCCCGCCCTCCAGGCCCGTGGCGGGGGCGAGGCATCTCCAGGAGCCTGCTGCACGCTCACCCTCCTCGACCGCGAGACGATGGCCACCCCCGCCGGCGCGCTCGCGGCGCCGCTGGCCGACTGGCGCGGCACCTGGCGCGAGGTGCCCACCCAGCGCGTCGTCTGGCGCACGCTCTCGATCGAATCTGCCACCGGCGGCGACGAGGAACTGGCCACGGCGATCTGGGCCGCGCTCGAGAAGGAGCCGCCGGCCCGCGCCGCGAGCGTGGAACTCGTCCGCTGCTCCGTGGCCTGCGGCACCAACGTGGCCCGCCGCGTCCGCGTCGGCGAGATCGCCGCCGAGACGCTCGCCCGGCTCCGCGAGCTCTACGACGCCAAAACGTTTCGCGTCTGGTGCCACGAGCTCGTCGCCGAGCCGACGGAGTCGCTGGCCCCGCTGGGCCACGCCCGCTCCGGTGGCCGGCCCGGCTCGACCACGTCGTTCTCATCGGCGCTCGCCGACATCGTGACGATGGTCGAGGAGTCGCAGACGCTCGCCGCCCCCGAGGCTCGCGAGGCGGGCTGGCTGGCCCTGGAACTGATCGAGTCGGTCTGACCGTCCATCGTCCCTCCCCTCCCTTCTGTTTCCGTCGCATCGCGGAGCCTGCCATGTTCATCGAACGCATCGAGGCGGAACGCTTCGGAGCCCTGGACCACACCGCCATCGACCGGCTCGGCCCCGGCGTGCAGGTGCTCTACGGCACCAACGAGACGGGCAAGACGACGCTGCTGGAGTTCGTCCGCGCGGTGTTCTTCGGATTCGAAGGGCTGTTCCGCCGCGGCGTGCTCGATGCCCGGAAGCCCTGCGCGGGCCGGCTGCTGGTCCGCATGCCCCCAGAGGGCACGCTGATCTCGATCGAGCGGCGGCACGAGGGCCCGGAACTCGCCACGCTCACCAACGAGAGCTACGCCGACGACGTGGTCGGCCTCGGCGGCGACGCCGGCGATCTCGTGCGGATCGCCGACGTCGATCCCCGGCACGATCACGCGAGCCGCCACAAGATCTACCTCCAGGACGTGGTCGGCGACATCGACGAGACCACGTTCACGAGCGTGATGGCGTTCGGGCTCGACGAGCTCCACGAACTGCGGACGCTCGAGCCCGAGGGCTGCGGCCGACGACTCTACGAACTCGCCGCCGGCCTCGATCGCTCGACGGTCGCCCGCGTGCTCGGCCATCTCCGCGAGGCGATCGAGCGGATCGACTCGGCGAGCGCCACGGTCTCGCCACTGGCCGCGCTCGAGGCCCGGCGAAACGACGTGCTCGAGCGGATGGCCGCGGCCGGCGGCCCGGCGCTCGCCGCCGGCGGGCTCTGGACCGAACTGGCCCACCTCGACGCGGAGATCGCGGGCATCGAGCCGCGGATCGAGGCGGCGGTGCGGGCCGAAGACGTCGTCCGCGGCGTGCTCGCGCTCGAGCCGTTGCATGCGGCCTGGCGGCAGACGGGCGAGCGGCTCACGGCGCTCGAGTCGGCGCCGCTCGTGCACCCCGACCGCGATTCCTGGCGGCTGGCCAACCGGCGGCTGCGGCGGTTCGAGCGGCTCGCCAAGAAGCGGAAGAAGCTCCGCGCGAAATACGCCCGCCAGCTCCGCGAACTCCCTGCCGAGACGGCGGTGTGGCGGAAGCGGGCGCTCATCACGCCCCTCCTCGACGAGGCGCCGAAGCTCGAGCGGCTCGCGGCCGAAGCGGCCCGCGCCGAGAGCCACGCGCGGCTCGCGGCCCGCCGCTTCGGCGAGCAGGTGGGCGTCGCCGGGCTCTCGCGCGTGGTGCCCGTGGCCGCAAACCTCGACACCGACGGCGGCACGATCCCCGACGTGCTCCTCCCCGAGGGCTTCGCCCTCTCGTTCGGTCCGCTTCGCGCCCGCGCCCGCGACTGCTCCCGCGCCTCCCGCGAGGTGTCGGAGGCGAAGCGGGCGCTCGCCGAGGCCCGCCGGTCGCTCGACGACACCAAGGGCACCGTGAAGGGGGCCGGGGCTGGGCTCGGCGGGCTCACGATCGCCCAGGCGATCGAGCAGGCCGCGGGCCGTGCCGCGGCGATTCGCAAGCGGATCACCGCCGGCGAGCAGCTCGCCGAGCTCGATCGCACCATCGCCCGGATCGACCGCGAGGTGAAGGACAGCGTGGGCAGCCAGCTCGTGCCGGCGCCGTGGCTGATCGGCCTCGGCACCCTGTTCACGCTCGGCATCGGCATGCTGCTCTCGGGCCTGCTGCTGCCCCGCGAAGTGACCGGCCAGATGGCCTACGCGATGGCGGCCCTCGGACTCGCCGGAGCGGGTGTGGCCTCGGTCACGACCTGGTCGCTCGACAAGAACTCGACCGTGCGGCTCGACGCCCTCCGGCACCAGCTCGAGGTGGCGACGGAGCAGCGGGACGAGCTCGCGGAGCAGTGCGGCACCCTCGACGGCGCGATCCCGGCCGATGCCGCGGTGTCGCTCGACCGCCGGCTGGCGCTCGCCCAGGCCGAGGTCGATCGGCTCGAGGAGCTGCTCACCCGCGAGGGCTCGATGCACGTGCTCGCCGACAAGCTCACGCTCGCCGAGCAGGGGCTCGCCCGCGCCACGGAAGCCCGCGCGGGGGCCCGGAGCCGCTGGCGGAAGGCGCTCGCATCCCGCGGCCTGCCCGCCACGCTCACGCCACGCGAGGTGCGGCAGATCTCCGCGCACCGGCACACGCTGCTCACGCTCGACGACGACCGCAAGCGGCTCTCCGAGGAGGCCCGCCACAAGCGCGACGAGCTTGCCGCCTTCGCGCGGCGGATCGACGAGGTGCTGGTGGAGTGCGAGCTGGTGCCCGAAGCCACGCCCACCGATCACCTCAAGCTGCTGGAAGAGCGGCTCGATGCCGAAAGGTCGGCGATCCGCCGCCGCGGCCAGCTCACGCGGCGGCTGGAGTCGGCCCGACGCCGCCATCGCAGCACGCTGCGGCAGGTGCGGGTCGCGGAGCGGGCCGTGAAGGAGTTCTTCGTCCGCTGGGGCGTGACCACCGAGACCGAGTTCCTCGCGAAGGTGGACCGCCGGCCGGAATACGAGGATGCGCGGACGGCCGCGGCCGTGGCGGAACTCGCCTGGTCGGAAGCACGACGCCGGACCACCGAGCCGCCGGAGGTGGATCGCTGGCTGGCCGAGGCCCACGTGGTGCCGCTGGCGAAGCGGCTCGCCGAGGCGCGCGAGGTGACCCAGCGGCATCGGGCCGCGCTGGCCGCCGCCCTGGAGCGGCGGCAGGTGGTGGCCGATCGCGTGGCCGCGGCTGCGAACGACCACACCCTCGAGAGCCTGCAGGCCGAACTGGCATCCATCGAGGAGCGACTCGGCGAGCAGCAGCAGCGCCGCGACCTGCTGCACCGCGCCCATGTGCTCCTCGAGCAGACCCGGGCCGCGGTCGCCCGCGACCACCAGCCGCCCGTGCTGCGGGAGGCCTCACGGTGGCTCTCCCGGCTCACCGAGGGCCGCTATCCCTCGATCACGACGGCGATCGACGAGGCGCGACTCGAGGTGCACGACCGCGACGGCGAGATCTGGAATCCCGAGCGGCTCAGCCGGGGCACCCGTGAGCAGGTGTTCCTCGCCCTGCGGCTGGCCCTGATCCGCGACCTCGGCCGCCACGACGTGAGCCTGCCGGTGGTGATGGACGATGCGCTGGTCAACTTCGACGACGGCCGGGCGCGATCGGCGGCCCGCGTGCTCGTGGAGTTCATCGCGGAACTCGCCGCGGACCGGCAGATGCTCGTGCTCACCTGCCACGAGCACGTGGCGAAGACGTTCGCCGCCGCCGGCGCGCACGTCCGGTCGTTCACCGATCCCGCGCCCTTGTTCGGCACCGGCACGGCGCCGGTCGCGCTGCCCACGCCGCGCGAGGAACCGCGGCGTGAACCGCGACCGCTGCCCCCGGT
>Ga0007797_1000449_pt1 | contig 12416 bp, 2 predicted proteins | sample CryBogmetaGMA25M_FD_60364 | JGI IMG/M metagenome (GOLD analysis project Ga0007797, IMG submission 60364) | Freshwater microbial communities from Crystal Bog, Wisconsin, USA - MA2.5M | ecosystem: Environmental > Aquatic > Freshwater > Lake | place: Crystal Bog, Wisconsin, USA | collected 2009-07-06 | reverse complement strand
CCACCGACGACTGCCTCAGCACCTACAACGCCACGAACCTGATCTTCGACCACGTGTCGATGGAGTTCGCCAAGTGGAACAACATCGGCGGCGTGACCGACAATGGCGGAAGCCCGCAGACCACGTTCCAGAACTGCCTGATCGCCGACCCGATCGGCCAGCAGTTTGGCGCCCACATGGAATCGATCTACGGCAACTTCACCTTCACGAAGAATCTGTTCGCCAACAGCCACAACCGCAACCCGCTCGCCAAGATCAACGAGCAGTTCGTCAACAACATCGATTACAACAACGAGGCGAGTTACACGACGCACACGTCCACGCCGTTCGACCACGATCTCGTCAACAACGCGTTCATCTGGGGGCCCGCCCAGAACGGCAACACCTTCTATCAGCTCTCCTCGGGCGACACCTTTTACGCCTCGGGCAACGTCCAAGACACGAACAAGGACGGCGTGCTCGACCTCAACCCGGTCGCCCCGACGACGGGCACGATCGTCTCGACGCCGAACATGCCGGGCACGCTCGACCTGCCGATCCTGAGCGTGCCCGACGCCTACGCCTACGTCGTCGCCCATGCCGGTTCGAGCCTCGACCGCGACGAACTCGACAACCTCGTGATCAGCCAGGTGCAGACGCTCGGCAACGGCACGCCCGGGAAGGGCGTGGGCACGTCCGGCCCATCGGGCGGGCTGTACGGATCGGCGGCGTCCACGGGCCTGGCGAATGGCGGCCTCGGCACGACCGTGGGGGGCACGCGGCCGGCGGGCTTCGACACCGACAACGACGGCATCCCCGACACCTGGGAGACGGCTCACGGGCTCAATCCGGCGGTCGCCGATTCGCTGCTCTTCAATCCACTCGGGTACCGGATGATCGAGCAGTACGTCAACGAACTGGGCGACCAGAACGCCACGCGAACGTATTCGGGCACGTCGGGGAGTTTCTCGACGTCAGCTTCCTGGGCCGGCGGTACCGTCGCGGGTCCGCTCGACAAGGGCGTGATCGCCGGAACAGGCACCGCCAACGGCATCGCCACCGTCTCGAGCGGCACGAGCACGATGCTCAGTCTCTCGATCGGTGGCAACGGCCCGGCGACCGGCGAACGGCTGACCGTGTCGGGTGGCAAACTCGATGTCTACGACACCATGACGGTGGGCGCGGCCAACAACGCCCTGGTGACGATCACCGGCGGCACGCTCGAGGCCTACAACGTCGTGCTGGGAGCCACCGCCTACCCCTCGGCCACGACCACCAGCGGCTCGATCAGCTTGAGCGGCGGATCGCTCGGCCTGTCGTCGCTGGTCAGAGGGGCCGGGGGCCCGAGTGCCTGGACCGGCGGAGGCCAGGTGGCATTCACCGGGGGCGCGATCAAGGCGCTCGGTGACCTGACCGTCAACGCGCCGATCGACGTCAGCGGAACGGGCGGCACGATCGACACCAACGGCTTCGACGGCACGATCAGCGGCCTGGTGTCGGGGACTGGCGGCCTGACGAAGAAGGGCACCGGTACGCTGGCGATCACCGGGTCCAATACCATGGGCGGGGGCGTCAAGGTGATGTCGGGCACGGTGGCGGTGAACCACGTGGCCGCGATCGGCAGCGGCAGCCTCACCCTCGCCGGCGGCAACGTCACCATGGGCTCGGTGTCGGGCATCGCCACACCGATCGCGCTGACGTCGAGTGGCACGCTGTCTGCAGGCGGAATCACGCTCAACGGTCCGATCACCGGCGGCTCGAGCGTGAGGCTCTCGATCGCGACCTCGGCCTCGGGCAACAGCAACCTCACACTCGCCGGCGGCTTCACCGGATTCACGGGCACCGTCGACTTCAACGGCACGACTGGCAACGTGCGGCTCAACGCCACGGCCGCCCTCGGCAGCGGCACGGCGAAGTTCGATCTCGGCTCGAGCACGGCCACGCTGCGCACCGCCTATGCCGCCACCGTGGCTCTCGGCTCGCTCGCCGGCGGCACCGCGACGAAGCTCCAAGGCTCGACCAACGACTCCGGCCTCGTGACCTACGTGGTCGGGGCCAACGGCGCGAGCACCACCTTCAGCGGCACGATCACCGACGGCGTCTTCAGCACGCCCGGCACGACCGGGATCACGAAGGTCGGGGCCGGCATGCTCGTGCTCGGGGGCGCCGCCAGCAGCTACACGGGAGTCACCAGGATCTCCGGCGGCTTGCTCTCGGTGGGCATACTCGCGAATGGCGGCACCGCGAGCGGAATCGGCCAAGCGACGGCCGATCCCGCCAACCTCGTCCTCGACGGCGGCACCCTGCAATACACCGGCCCGGCCGTCACGATCGATCGTGGCTTCACCGTCACGGCGAGCGGCGGCACGCTCGAGCGAAACGGATCGGGCAACCTCGTGCTGGGCGGCACTGCCGACATCGTGATGGCGGGCTCCGGCGATCGAGCCCTCACGCTCTCGGGCAGTTCGACGTCGTACAACAACATCTCTGCCGGAATCCCGGACCCGGCCTCCGGGCGGACGACGCTCGTGAAGTCGGGCGCCGGCACGTGGCGGCTCGTCGGCGCGGCCAAGACCTACACCGGTGACACGCTCGTCAACGGCGGCTCACTGTTCCTGGTCTCAGCCGGCGTCCTGCCGACGGGCGTCGGCAAGGGGGATGTGACGGTGGCCGCCGGGGCCACGCTGGATCTCTACGGCAACAGCCACACGATCAACGGTCTCGACGGCGCCGGCACCGTGACGACCACCATCAACACCGCGAGAACCCTCACCCTCGGCAACGCCGACGCCAGCGGCGACTTCTCCGGCCTGCTCACGCAGGGCACCGGGCAGTCGCTGGCCGTCACGAAGACGGGCTCGGGCACGCAGCGGTTCGCCGGAGCGAGCAACTACAGCGGCGGCACCTCGCTCCGCGGAGGCACGCTCGTGGCCGCCGCGACCGACGCCCTCGGCACCGGCGTGGTGACGATCACCGGATCGGTCCGCCGCCTGGTGCTCACCGGCAGCGCCACCATCTCCAACGGCATGCTCGTCAACGCCCCGACGGGAGCCGCCGACGGCGGCGTGATCCAGTACGACGGCCCAGGCCGCGGCGTCATCGCCGGCGGCACCACCACCATCTTCTCCGCGCCGGCCAACGGCGGCCTGTTCGGTTCGTCGGGCGGAGGGGAACTCGTCGTCAACGCGCCCGTGGTGGTGCAGGGAGCCGCGCGGGTGAGCGTCCGCACGGGCACCGTGACCTTCGGCGGCGGCGGCACCTACACCGGCCTCGACGTGATGGCGGGCACCGTCAAACTCGGCCGCAGCAACGGCCTGCCGACCGGCGCCGCGGTGACGATCGGGACGAGCGGCTCGGGAACGTTCGATCTCGCGGGCTACGGCCAGTCGGTCGCGGGGATCACCCAGGGGGCCGGGTCGGCGGCGATCGGCAACAGCTCGACGACGCAGGATGCCGTGCTCACCGTGACCGGCAGTTCGACGTATGCTGGCACGATCCGCGACACGCTCGGCGGCGGGAGTCGGCGGCTCGCGGTCGCGGTCAACGGCGGCACCCTGCGGCTGACCGGGGCCACCACGTTTTCGGGCACGACGTCGATCGCAGCGGGCACGCTCCAGGTGGGCCATGCGGCGGCGGTCGCGGCGAGCCCCGTCGCGGTGCTCGCCAGCGGCACGCTGGCCGTGGATCCGGGCCTGTCGATGCAGACGCCGTCACTCGCGATCGCGGCGGGCGGCCTCGCGCGGCTCTCGTCGACGGCCGCCACGACGATCGCCACGGCTCAGCTCGCCGTGGCCGGCCGGCTGGAGCTCGGCGTGGGCCGGCTCGAGATCGCGGCTGGGGGGATCACGCAGGATTCGCTCGTGGCCGCGCTCGTTGCCGGCCGGGGCGACGGCACGTGGACCGGGACCACCGGGATCACATCGGCGGCCGCGGCCAGCGACCTTGCCGGCGGCAGCCTGCGGGCGGTCGGCTGGATCGCCAACGACGGCGGCTCCTTTTCGGCCGCCTACACCGCCCCGGGCGACACGAACGTGGACGGCCAGATCGACATTCTCGACGCCGCCAACTTCGTCTCGGCGGGCACGTTCGACAACGCCCAGCCCTCGGTCTGGAGCCAGGGAGACTTCAACTACGACGGCGTGGTGGACATCCTCGACGCCGCCGACCTCCTGGGCGCGAGCCTCTTCGACCAGGGTCCGTTCGTGCCCACGCTCGCCGCGAGCGATCCCGCGGCCATCGCCGCGGTGCCCGAACCAGCCGGCCTGACGCTGCTCGCGCTCGCGGCTGGAATCGCCTTGGCGGCCCGGCGCCGGCTGGCGCGCTCCGCCCTGCTGACACTCGCCGCCAGCCTGATCGGACCGCTCGCCTCGGCCGCCACGCTGCACGTCGCCCTGGGTGGCGACGATGCCGCCAGCGGCACCGCGCAGGCCCCGCTGGCGAGCGTGTCGGCGGCCGTCGATCGGGTTCGCCCTGGCGACACGATCCTGCTGCACGACGGCGTGTTTCCCTGCCGGCAGACGATCCTGCTCTCGGGCTCCGGCACCGCGGACCAGCCGCTGCGGCTCCAGGCGGCCCCCGGAGCGAAACCCGTGCTCGAGTTCGCGGGCGTGACGGCGACCGACGAGAAGCAGCGGGCGGTCTCCCGGGGACTGTTCCTCACCGGTGACCACTGGATCCTCGAAGGGCTCGAGATCTGCCACGCGGCCGACAACGGGCTCAAGATCGAGGGCAGCCACAACCGCGTGGAGCGGTGCGTGTTCCATCACAACGGCGACAGCGGCCTGCAGATCGGCCTCGCCAAGAAGTCGAAGAACGACGGCACGCTCGCGGCCCACAACACGATCGTCAACTGCGACTCCTTCCGCAACTTCGACGCTCGCACGAAGGGGGAGAACGCCGACGGCTTCGCCTGCAAGCTCTTTCCGGGCCCGGGTAACTCGTTCGTCGGCTGCCGGGCCTGGGAGAATGCCGACGACGGCTGGGATCTGTTCATGACCACGTTCCCGGTGACGCTGGAGCGGTGCTGGGCCTGGCACAACGGCGACCCCGGCCTGTTCGAGGTGGAGGGGAGCTACCAGGGCGACGGCAACGGCTTCAAGCTCGGCGGCCAGGACAAGCCGGCCTCGCATCTCGTCCGCCGGTGCGTGGCCTTCGACCATCCGTTCGGCTCGGGCAACGGCTTCGAGGACAACAACAACACGGCGCCGATCACGCTCCAGCACTGCACCGCCTGGGGCAACCGCACCAACTTCCAGTTCAAGAAGGCGGCCCACGTGCTGGAGAACTCCGCGTCGTTCGCCCCCACCCGCTCGAAGTCAGGCGTGGAGTTCGACGCCGACGTCATCTGCCGGAGCAACTCCTGGACGCCCGACCCCAACCCGAAGAAGAAGGGGAAATACGTCTCGACGCTGACGGCGGACGAGTTCACGGGGCTCGACGCGGCCCGCGCCATGGCGGCGCGGTTGGCCGACGGCCGCCTGCCCGACACGGGCTTCGCCGCGCCGCGGCGGGGCGGGAGGCTCGTCGACGCGGGGATCGACCTGGGCCTGCCGTACGCCGGATCGGCCCCCGACCTCGGCGCCGTCGAGGCCGATGCGGGAAGCGATCTGCATGAAGCGGAAGATGGCGGCGGGCGGTGATAACGGTATCGTCAGGGTCGGATTCCGACCTGCTTCGGCCATCTCAGCATCATCGAGCCATGATCAAACCCGCCGTCCATCTTCTAGGCCTCGTCGCGGCCCTCGCCACCGTCGCCGGCACCGCCCATGCCGTCCCGGCCGTCCCGAACGCGACGGGCTTTGGCGCCAACTCCGCCGGTGGCCGCGGCGGTGACGTCTATCACGTCACCACCCTCGCCAACGACCCGGCCCACGCGATCCCCGGCTCGCTCTTCTACGGCCTCTACTCCAAGAACGTGCCAGCCGGGGGCCGCACGATCGTGTTCGACGTGGGCGGCACGATCGATCTTGCCTCCGGCACGAGCGCCACGCTCGACCTCAAGGACATCCACAACGTCACCGTGGCCGGCCAGACGGCGCCGAGCCTGGTCACGTTCATCGGCAACACCGTGCAGATCACGGGCAACACCGTGGCGACCCCGACCCACGACATCGTCTTCCAGCACGTCGCCATCCGGAAGGGGACCGGCGACGGCGCCGATTCGCTGAGCATCCAGGGCACGGGCAACACGCACGACATTTTCGTGAGCAACGTGTCGGGTTGCTGGAGCGAGGACGAGGTGATCAGCGCCACGCAGACGGCCACGAACGTGACCGTGCAGGACTCGATTCTGGCCGAGGCGCTGACGGCGAATCACGCCTACGGCGCGCTGATCCGGCCGACCGTCAACTCACAGATCTCCTACAACCAAAACCTGTTCGCGGACCAGCAGAGCCGCAATCCGCGGCCGGGCACCTACAACGGGATGACGCTCGACTTCGAGTTCCAGAACAACGCGATCTACAACTGGGCCGATCGGGCCGGCTACATCGCCGGGGCCGACGTGAACATCCAGCACCTCAACATGAACTACGTCGGCAACTACCTCGTCGCCGGGCCGGTGCCCGTCAACACCTCGTCGAACCCGACCCGGCGGAACACCGCGTTTCTCAAGGAGATGAACGCCTCGCCGCTCGACGTTCACATCTACCAGTCGGGCAACAAGATCGACTCCGGCTATTCGGTCGTCCGCAGCGGGTCCGACACGGGCTGGGGGATGTTCCAGCAGTCGCAGAGCGGCACCTTCTCCCCCTTGGCCCTCGCCGACCGGCAGGCCACCCGGTTCGCCTATCCCGACGCCACCCCCGCCACCGCCGACGACGCCTACACCCAGGCGATCGCCACGGCGGGCGCCATGCCCTGGGCCCGGAGCCCGATCGACAAGCGGATCATCGACACGGTGCTCACGTTCACCGGCACGGCGCCGATCACAGCCCCGAATGCCGCGGAGTGGGCCTCGCTGACGAGCGGCACCATGGCCACCAGGCCCGCCGGCTGGGACACCGACGGCGACGGCATGCCGAACGCGTGGGAGCTGAAGCGGGGCACGAATCCCAACGTCGCCGACAACAACGGCTCGGTCGCCGGCAATGGCTACACGAACCTCGAGAACTACCTCGACTCTCTCTCGGCCCAGGCGGTCTGGTATCCGGATGCCGACGGCGGGGCGGCGAACTTCATGAACTGGCGGGGTGAGCGGCCGACGTCGGCCTGGGCGATCGCCACGTTCGGCGATGTGATCACCGCTCGGCGGACGGTGGCCCTCGATGTGCCGCTCTCGGTGCAGGACGTGACCTTCGACAGTCCGAAGGGCTACGTCCTCTCGGGCACGCGGTCGCTCACGCTCGACGCGCTGTCGGGCTCCGCCACGCTCACGGTGACGAGTGGCAGCCACGCGATCACGGCCCCGCTGGTGCTGGCCGATAACGCCTCGTTCACGGTGGCGAGCGGTTCGGCGGCGATCTCCTTCGCGGGTGGGATCACCGCGACCGGCAAGACGATCACCAAGGCCGGACCGGGCAGCGTCAGTGTGCCCGTCCTCACCGGGGCGGGGCTGGTGGTGTCGGCGGGCGGCGTGCAACTGGCATCGGCCGCCCCCACCGCGAGCAGCCTCACGAGCCTCGCCATCGACGAGTTGGCGGGCGGATCGCTCGACCTCGCCGCTGGCAGCGTGACGGTGGCCGCCGGCGGCATGACGACGGCGGCGCTGCTCGCCGACCTCCTTGCGGGCCGCAACGGGGGCACGTGGAACGGCCCCGGCATCCGCTCGACCGTGGTGGCGGGGCAGGTGGCGACGGGCCTGCCGCGGGCACTCGGCTGGGTGGCCAATGGCGACGGGTCGCTGACCGCGTCGTACGCGGCCCCCGGTGACACCAACGTGGATGGGACGATCGACATCCTCGACGCGGCCAACTTCGCGGCCGGGGGGAAGTTCGACGCCGGGACGGCCGCCACCTGGAACCAGGGCGACTTCACCTACGACGGCGTCGTCGACATCCTCGACGCCGCCGACTTCATGAGCACCGGCCTGTTCGATGCCGGGCCGTATGGGCCGCAGGGTGCGGCCGCGAGCCTGGTGGCGGTGCCGGAGCCGGCGCTCGGGCTCGCGGCACTCACGGCCGCGGGGCTCGCGGTCGGCCGCCGCCGTCACCGTCGAGGGCCTCCGGCACGATCGGCACGCCGTCCCGCGTGAGTTCCGTCACCGCCTCCACGTCCCACAGCCGACCCTTCGTGGGTGTGATCGCGACCCGCTCGAACGACACGCCGGCGGCGTGCTTCGCCACCACGCCCGCCTCCGCCACGATGGCCATGTCGGCGAAGCTCACCCGCTCGATCGGCGACGACTCCATGCCGACGATCCGGATCGCCACAGGCGCCCCGGCCGCGGCCAGGTGCTTCACGTGGATGTCGCGAAACCGCGGCGGGTGCAGGTCGGTGACGGGGTTCTTGTCGGCGGAGTAGTCCATGTTGAGGATCACGACCTCCCGCTTCATGCCCCGGGCGGTGACGTTCTCCACCCAGACTCGCTCCACCACGCCGCCGCGGCCGGGCCGCGACTTGATGCGGAGCACCCGGTCGGTGCCCTCGAAGTCGCAGTCGTGCATGAACACGTTCCGCACCGACCCCGACATCTCGCTGCCGATCACCAGCCCGCCGTGCCCCCGCCTGGCCGAGCAGTGCCGCATCACCACGTTCTCGGTGGGCCGGCCGACGCGGCGACCGTCGTGGTCGTAGCCCGACTTGAGCACCACGCAGTCGTCGCCGGTGTCGAACACGCAGTGCTCGATGAGGACGTTGCGACAGGAGTCGGGATCGATGCCGTCGTTGTTGGGGCCGTCGGTGGCCACGGTCACGCGGCGGACGATCACGTTCTCGCAGTAGATCGGATGGATGGTCCAGTTCGGGCCGCTCCCGATCGTGAACCCCTCCAGGAGCACGTTCGTGCAGCTCACGAGGCCGACGAAGCTGGGGCGGATCGCCGCCTCGGGCGTGCCGAATACCCGCTGTTCAACCGGGGTGCCGGCGGCTCCGGCGTCGAAACCGCGGCGACTCTCCTTCGTCTTCCACGGCCACCAGGCCCGCGCGTTGCCGTCGAGCCGGCCCGGGCCGGTGATCGCGATGCCGGTGCCGTCGCGGGCGTAGATGAGCGGCGAATAGTTCCAGAGCTCGATGCCGCCGGAGCGGACGAACACCGGCGGCAGGTAGTCGGCGAACTCGTCGCTGAACTTCAGCACCGCACCGGCGGCAAGGTGGAGATCGATCCCGCTCTTGAGGTGCACCGGACCGGTGAGCCACACCCCCTCCGGCACCAGCACCCACCCGCCGCCGGCTGCATGGACCGCCTCGATGGCGGCCTTGATCGCGGCCGTGTTCTTCACCGTGCCCCCCGCGACCGCCCCGTGATCGGCGATGCTCACGACCCGGTCCGGAAACACGGGCCGCTGCAACTGCGGCATCGGAAACGGGGCGTCGATCGCCGCGATCGGCTCAGCGGTGTCAGCGGCAACGGATGACGGCGATGCGGCCGCCACCATTCCCGCGAGGCAGAGGCAGGCCGGCAGGCCGCGGAGCATGGGGAGCATGGCGTTCGATCCCAAAGGACGTCAGCAGAGGCGGGCAGAGCGACGGCGCCGCGGCATCGCCGCGGCCGCCAGCGAGCCCGCGACGAGGAGCGTGACCGCGGCCGGTTCGGGCACCGCCGCAACGGGCCCGCTGCCGCCGGCAGCGGCCTGCCCGGCGCCACCGGCGTACACACCAGCATCGAACAGTCCCGCGGAGAGGAAGTTCGCCCCGTCGAGGATGTCCACCAGCCCGTCGGAGGTGAAGTCGCCCTCGTTCCAGCTCGCCGGCAGGCCGGTGTCGAACCTGCCGCTCGCGAGGAAGTTCCCGGCGTCGAGAATGTCGACCTGCCAATCGAGGTTCGTGTCGCCCGCCGCGGCGAACCCGACGGTCACGCTGCCATCGCCGTTGTCGAGCCAGCCGATGGTGCGGTCACCGCCGCTGGTCGCCGCCGCGCTCGACCTGATGCCCGACGTGCCGTTCCAGGAACCGTCGCCCCGGCCGGCGTCGAGGGCGGCGAGGAGGTCCGTCACCCCGAGCCCGTTCGTGACCGTGAGCATGCCGTTGCCGACGTCGACGAGCCCGCCGCCGTTGGGCCTGAGACCGCCGACCGTCGCCTGAAGGCCCGGCACCAACGTCACCGTGCCCCCGGCCACGGGCGACACGACGCTCACCGCGGCCGCCTGCGGATGGGCGAGCCGGAGGGTGCCCCGCACGACCGTCGTCGTGCCGCTGAACGTGTTGGCAGCGGCCAGGATCGCCGTGCCCGTGGTGTTCACCACCAGCCCCGCATTCCCGCCGGTGCCACCGTTGACGAGCGGCCCGCTGAACAGCGTGGTGCCGCTCCCCGACACGGTGAGGGTCCGCGGCACACTCGCGGCCGGGAGCCCCAGCACGGTCGTGCCCGAGAACTCGAGCGTCCTGCCAGCCAGCGCGTTGTGCACGGTGCGACTGCCGCCGGACAACTGCATGCCGCCGGCGAACACCACGCCGGTCGTACCCGTGAACACGGCTGCGGACGTGTTGTTGCCCAGGACCACGGGGTTGGCGATCCGCGAAACCGCCGGCCCCGCCTGGAGGACGATGCTCGACGAAACCAAGGGCTGCAGCGTCAGCGTGCCCGAAGACCCGAGGGCGAGGTTGTTGCCCACGACCGTCGTGCCGCCGGTGAGCGTGAAGCCGCCGGAAAAGCCGCTGTTGGACCCCGAGAGCACCAGGGTGCCGCCGCCCGTCTTCGTCAGGCCGCCCGTCCCCGTGATTCGCGCCGCCAGCGTCACGGTACGACCGTCATCCACCGCGAGCGTCTTCGTGGCCGTGCCGGACACGGCGACCGCGAGTCCACCGGAGCTCGAGATCGTCAGGTCGGTGGCGGCGTCGCGATTCTGGATCGTGCCGCCCGTCCAGGTGAGCGTCCGGGCCGCCGTGCCGGAGCCTCCGGCCTGCACCAGCGCCGCCCTGAGGATTCCCCCGTCGAGGCTGGAGGTGCCGGGCCCGAGCACGACCGCCGCCGCCGTGAGCGTGCCGCCCGTCATCGTCACCACGGCATTCGCCGACGAGCCCGTCGTGACCGTCCCGCCGACGGTGAGCAGGCCACCGCCGACGTTGAGGCGGGCCGCCGCGGTAGACGATCCCACCACGAGCTGGTTGGCCACCCGCAGGCCGCCGGAGGCGATGGACAGCGTCGGCACGGGGCCCGCCGCCGTGCCGCCGATCTGCACGGTGCCGGCATCCTGGCCGATCGCGTCGACCACCGCCGTGCCCGAGGCGATCTGCGCCGTGTCGAACCGCGACGGCTGCCACCGCGTGTCCCAGTTCGACCACGCGGCGTAACGGACCGAAGATCCCGTCGTGAGCACCGCCGGCAACGGTGCCGGCCAAGCAGCCAGCTCGTTGAGATACTCCTCCAGATCGGTGTAGCCGTCGGCGTCGAAGTCGGCGTTGTTGTTGGCCACGGCGGGGTTCAACCCCAGGGCGGTCTCCCAGGCATCGGGCATGCCGTCGGCGTCCGTGTCGGTGGGCGCGGTGCCGGCGGCCAGCGTCGGATAGCCGCCGACCTGCGTGCCGGAATCGATGATCTTGCCCCCCATGGTGGCCGGTTCGCCGAACACGCGGGTGTCGATGCTGTCGCGGGCCCAGTAGGTGGCGCCCGCGTAGGCCAGCACCGAGGAGTAGGCCGCGTCGGCCGTCTGCGTGCTCACAGAGGTGGTGTTACCCACGGGGGCGGCCGGCTTCGTCGGGTTCGTGGAGGTGCTCGTGGCGATCATCGACCAGCCGGTGTCGGTCCCGTTGAGAACCAGATCCCGGTTCGAGTCGATCTTGTTGCCGCTGAGGTAGAGCCGCGTGTCGGTGAGCCCCACGAGGAAGGCGCGGCCCGTCTTCGACGACGACGTGTTGGGTCCGGCCACCGAGTAGTTGCCGACGTAGTTCATGTTCATCACGCCGGCCTCGTCGCCGTTGTAGCCGTTCTCGTTGCCCCAGTCGTAGTTGACGTTGTTGCGGAAATCGAAGTTGATCGTGCCGGTCACGTAGTTGCCCGACACGGACAGCCCCGGCCGTGGGTTGCGGCTGTCGTTGTGGGCGTAGTAGTTGTGGTGGTACGTGATCACGTCGCCGCTGATCAGCGATCCGTAGCCGTGAGCCCCCTTCGAATGCCCGGCGTTCCGCAGGGCCTCCGTGATGCCCGACCACTGCACGGTGGTGTTGGTGGAGTTGGTGACACTGAGCACCTCGTCCACGCTCCAACTGGCGCTCACGTGGTCGATCATCACCCGGTTCACGCCTTCCACGTGGAGGGCGTCCGGCTCGTAGGGGCTGGCCGTCCCGGACGCGAGCGTCACCGAGTTGCCCGGCCGGAGGCGGAGGTTGCGAATCACGATGTC
>Ga0007797_1000446_pt1 | contig 12458 bp, 15 predicted proteins | sample CryBogmetaGMA25M_FD_60364 | JGI IMG/M metagenome (GOLD analysis project Ga0007797, IMG submission 60364) | Freshwater microbial communities from Crystal Bog, Wisconsin, USA - MA2.5M | ecosystem: Environmental > Aquatic > Freshwater > Lake | place: Crystal Bog, Wisconsin, USA | collected 2009-07-06 | reverse complement strand
CAATAGATGCGGTCCATCCGCATACTTACAGGAAAAATTAATATATTCACCCCTCCCACCCCTTAGCTACTTTTTAGCTCGACAATTAGCGACCCCAACCCCCTAAATCCAAACTTAACATCCCTAGCTCAGCCATGCCCTAAGTTTTGCACGTTCAAATTAGGTTTTATAGATTGGCTTTAATTAGTAACTCGGATGCATGGATATTTAGCGTCTGGGCAATTTTGATTAGGTTAATCATGGCTATATTATGTTCGCCCCTCTCTATACCACCTATATAGCTTCTGTCGATTCCAGCTTCAAAAGCAAGAGCCTCTTGCGATAGCCCCAAGTCGAGCCGCAATTCTTTGATTGCATGCCCAAGAGCGAGTAATTCTTTAGTTCCGCTATAGCTTGGTGAAGGTTTTGCCATAGGGACGATATTTCCCTATTGACGTATTTAATACCACGGGAGATGATACCCAATATATAAGCAGAGCAATCTCTACATTTTAAAAGAGGGTGAAATGGGCCTTTGGGGTAAATTAACGGGACTATTGGGTGGCAAGACCCGATTGTTTTTATTGGACGTGGATTCCGACAAATTGATTGCACAAAGATGTCGATTTAACCCTTTCCATGTCCACACGCACTATAAAAAACAAGTGACATCAATGTTGAAGTTTCTTATGGAAAATAATCACAAAGAGGAATTCACGGTGGCTGAGATGGCAGTGTGGAAATTAACCTTTTATGCAAGCCTCTTAGAACAGGCTGGAGAAACTGAGCAATTTAAGCAGGCAACCCTTGGCCTAAAAAATATATATCAAGAGAATGAATTATCTCTAAGGGATGAAATCAGATTTAGTGAAGCAGTGAAATATTTGGGTTAGTGCCAATATTTATTTTTGAGACGCTTGCTTTTTTGCCACTTTTTTTGCTATAGCTATTAGGGAGGGTTAAAAAAGGAGTGGATATGTCGCTAGATGAGCCAGCAATCAGGAATTGCGAATTCAAATTTAGATGCAAAAAGACCTGGGAGAGCCTTGAATCGCTAGAAAACTACCCAAAAGGCATTAAATACTGCTCCACTTGCATGCGAGACGTCTTCCTGGTGGAGACTGATTTAGAGCTTAAAAGGGCGGTATTGAGGAATTACTGCGTTGCAATACCCTACAAGATGCGTATATCAGCAATTGAGGAAAGTGCGTTAAAGAGATTAAAAGAAGGTCATATAGTTGGTCACGTCTGCATAAGTCAGATGCCTAAAAGTCCATTGAAGGGGGTTTGGCCATGAAATTACAAAAGATTCTTTTTTCTGATAAGGCATTAAACCTTCTATTTATTGCAATGCTTTTGGGTTTATATGAATACAGCGAGCGCCCATCTGAAACTATCATGAGCTTTTTATTTTGGTGGGCACTACAAGTCATGTTTGTATTAATAGCTCTTAGCGCTGGTTTTTTTATTAAGGATTTCTGGCGTATTGTCTGTTTTATTACATTTGCGCTGTTGATATTTTGCTTGGTAACTATTTTTGACCAAATACGAGAAGAATTTTATTTCCAGTTTTTCTTTGTGGCCTACGTCATATTCCTGGGATTTGCATCTATAGCAAATGTAGGGGGCAAATTCATGCGCTGGGTATTATTGAGTGGGGATACTGCTTTATATAAAGAACCAAGAGGCTGTAATTGAGTTTTTTTTCTAAACCCAAAAAAGTAGTCCTTACTCTATTAATCTCATTAACGGCCGCATCTAATTCCTATGCGGTTGATAGAGAGACTTGGTGTAGGAAGACCCTGGGGGATTATCAGAAGGGCGCAGAATGGGGTAAAGAACTGCAGATTGCTGTGGCGAAGTTTTGTACCCCAAAGAACGTTATGACTTGCAGGCAGCCATGGGTTGATTTGTTAGATGAGTATAAGCAACAAAACACACGTAATGCTATTCAGTTTATTGACACTCATCCAATGTCAGAATTAGACAAGGCATTAATGATGAATGCTGTAGATTATATTTACTTATCAGCTCTCTCAGCTTTCCTGGAAACAAAGACCCCGACCGCAGTTGCAAACGAAATGTATAGAAGTTGCAGCGGTCTCAAGTAATCATGCATTAGATATTGCTATTTTTCCCTAGGGTTTCTAGTGTCGCCTGGACAAGTTGCTCTGGGCCTGAGAAATCTAAGGGGTGGTAGTACTTGTTAGGCCTCCCTTTAGTTTTCACTTTGTGGGTAAACATATCGAGATGATTACCTATATCGACTATGTATCTAAACATTGCATCCTGCTAGGAAGCTCGTTCTATGGACTCTTTGGTACATTTTCTCTGCTTGGTTGCCGTATTAAAGTTTCTGGTTATATAAACAATTCGTAATACGAAAAAGATAACTATCGAATTTTTGGGCGCCTGTTGAATTTTTGGTGTAGAAAGCGAACTTGTAGTTTGCTTAAATTTAACTAACCCAAATTGGAGGATGTATGGCAAAAGAAGAGGTATTGATTAAAAAGGCGAAGCAGGGCGAGCCATTGCTAAGCCCGTTCAGTGAATTGACAGTACTTGAAAATTTGTTGAAAGCGACAAGTAATAGCTCAGGTTCACGGAATGCGTTGCGGCTAGCAGGGTATAGGGCAACAGTAATTTTCGGAGAAGGCTGGACAAGCAAAGCGCCTGAAAAGAAGCGTGATGGGGTAATAAGGGAGCTTCTGCACGAGATGGTTATCGAATCCACGCCTGATGGGCATCCTAACAAATATATGCGCTGGACTAGGTTTCAGGAGTACGGCAGGGTTACTTTCCTGGATAAGCAGTTGCATGGTTTTGGGGCGCAATGTTAAGAATTGACCTCTATTGTTAGGGCTATTGTTATCAAAAATGACAAGGTTTCCTAACAATATAAAACCTATATAGCATATGGGTTTGCGGGTAATGTTAGGTGTATTGTTATATTGTTATCAAAATTTATATATATATAGCCTCCAAAGAATTTCTCACATTAGTGGGTGCTTGTTGCATTGTTATGGAGGCTCTTTAGCTCTTACCCCCATGCATAGGTCAAAATAATCTTAACAATATAACAATACGCCAAGTAATTGATTTGTATGTGTTTTTTTAAAACTAAAATCTAACAATACAAAAAAAAGATAACAATACCTAGACCAGTTTTTTGTGCAAGTTGTACGTGGGTTTGTGAAGACTACCGTTACCTACCATCTAGCTTTAAAAATATAGCTTCATGGGACGGGTGGGTATACCGCTTAAGCATTCCTAGGGTGCGATGTCCGCTAATGTGAGAAAGCTCTATAACGTTTAGGCCTGCATCAGACAGTCTACTTAGTGCCTCATGTCGTAAATCATGAAAGCGCAACCCCTCTATGGGATTCGCTCCTGCCCCTGACCAATGTACTTTCGCATAATCTCTAACTCGCTCAAACTGGTTCCGCAAGACGTTTAAGCTTATTGGAAATACTGCGCTTTCATCTCTTGGCAATGCCTCCAGTATCACCACTGCATGCATGGTGAGAGGCACTTGACGAGGTTCTCCATTTTTAGAGGTATGTAAATAGGCTCTTCGATTGGGCAGGTCAATATCAGCCCATTTAAGACCCATTAACTCTCCTCGTCTCATACCTGTTTGAATAGCAAATTGAATGATTAAAGAGAGTAGGGGCATCGATAGTGCATGACAAGATGCTATTAAATGCTCCTCCATCATTACATTTACCCTTTTTGTTCTTCCTTGGGGTGCTGGCATCCGCTTTATCCCTTTGATGGGGTTTGGGATTGATAAGTCCCAGTCACCCTCTAGCATCTGAAATAGCTTGGAGATGGTATTGAAATAGTGATTAATCGTTTCACCAGAACGGCCTAATTTCAGCAAGTCATCTCGCAAGGTCAGGACGGCCAACTTATCTACTTGTTCAACTGTTAAATTTCCCCATCGTTTAATTAGGGCCTTAAGCCGATAAGTTTCAGACCTCACTATCTTCTTATGGATTGAGTGGGTCTTCATGTAGTGGGTAGCCGCCTGCTCAAAATAAACTCCATGAAACGGCTTTGGTGAGGAGTGAGGCTCTATGTATATCCCCAACTGAAGCCGGGCCTCTATTTGCTTCGCCCATTGCACGGCCTCTAAGCGATTACCAAATGTCTTAGATTGAACTACCTTGCCAGCATGCTTTATACGGGCTCGATAAGAGCCATTTCTCTTTTGAATTGATGCCATTCCTTACCTCGGGGACCAAAAGGGGACCAAACCGAGTGCTAGGGATTGCTGAAATGCTTTAAGTTATTGTTTTTGATAGGGAGTAGTTTGACTCAATATGGCAGAATGCTCCCCTTCTAAGGCGTAGGTCGCACGTTCGAATCGTGCTGGGCAGACCAAAACCTCATTATTTAATGTTGTCTCAGGCTTGACCATTGCGTCTGATTGGCTCAATCATGCGAGAGCTTGAGTAACGTGAGGGTGGCCTTGCTATAGTGATAGTTAATATGAAAAATACTGAGTTACCGTTAATTGATGACATTCGTCTGTTAGGAAAAATCCTAGGCGATATCGTTCGTGAGCAAGAGGGCGAGCCTGTCTATGCTTTAGTAGAACAAGTCAGAAAATTATCTGTAGCCTTTCATCGTGATGCAAATCAAAAGGCGAATCAAGAGCTAGGCAAGCTACTTAAAGGTCTTACTAGCGAAAGTGCTGTAAAAGTACTGCGTGCCTTTACCTACTTTAGTCATTTAGCTAATTTAGCTGAAGATAGGCATCACATTCGTCGTCGCATAGCGCATGAGCGCGTTGGTAGTTATCAAGATGGCAGTATTCCGATGGCAATGAAAAAGCTTCATGCTGCAGGGGTAACTAGCAAGATGATCTCCAAGGCATTAGAAGAGAGTTTGATCTCACCAGTACTCACCGCACACCCAACTGAAGTGCAAAGAACGAGTATTTTGGAGGCCGAACGCGATATTGCTAATCTATTAACTGCACGCGATCAGATTAAAGAATCATCTAGAGCAAACAACCCTAAAAAAGATGCCTTGCTCAATAAAGAGCTTAAAGCAAATGAAGAGCAAATTCGTACACGAGTACTTCAGCTCTGGCATACGCGTTTATTGCGGTTTACTAAACTCACGGTTGCTGACGAGATTGAGAATGCGCTCACCTATTACGAGACCACTTTTTTAAGAGAGATTCCCAAGATCTATGCTCAATTGGAAGACTCGCTTTCTGGGAATGCTGTTGCTAGTTTTTTGAAGATGGGTCAATGGATTGGTGGTGATCGCGATGGGAATCCCAATGTAACTGCTAAGACACTGGAGTACGCTGTTTCAAGGCAGGCTGAAATGGTCCTACGCCATTACTTAACCGAAGTGCATTACTTGGGTAGAGAGCTATCTGTATCCGCATTGCTTCTGAAATTTCCTAAAAAGATGCAAGAGCTTGCAACAAGCTCGCCAGATACGAATGAGCATCGTCAGGATGAGCCCTATCGAAGGGCGTTAACTGGCATGTACTCAAGGCTTGCGGCTACTTTAAAGCAATTGACCGGTACAGATGCAGCTCGCCATGCCGTCCCACCTCAAAACCCGTATATCAGTGCACACGAATTTATATCTGACCTAAAGACAATCGAAGCCTCACTCATTTCTCAGGGTGCAAAAGTACTAGCAGACCGGCGCTTACGTGGCTTAATCAGAGCGGTTGAAGTCTTCGGCTTTCATTTAGCTACTGTCGATTTGCGTCAAAGTTCAGATATGCATGAAGCTGTTTTGGCTGAGTTGCTTAGTGTGGCGTCGATTCAAAATGAATATCCAGATCTCTCTGAACAGCAAAAACGTACACTTTTGCTCTCCCTCTTAAAAGATCCAAGACCACTGCGTGTAGTTGGCCATCAATACTCTGAGTTTGCACTTTCTGAAATCGCTATTTTTGAGATGGCCAAAAGGATACGCACGCTTTTTGGTAATGACACCATTCGCCATTACATCATTAGTCACACTGAAACGGTCAGTGACTTGTTGGAGGTTCTGCTGCTACAAAAAGAAGTGGGCTTAATGCATGAAACCCTAGGCAAGAAGTCCTCAGCGGACCTCATTGTTGTACCTTTATTCGAGACAATTGAAGATTTGCGCAATGCTGCGCCAATCATGCAGGATTTTTATGCCTTGCCTGGCATCTTAGATTTAGTAAAGCGCTCTGGTGCTGAGCAAGACATTATGTTGGGCTACTCCGACTCCAACAAGGATGGCGGTATTGTCACTAGTAATTGGGAGTTGTATTGCGCAGAGCTTGCTTTGGTTCAGGTATTTGAGCCTCTGGAACAAAAGCATGGGGTGAAACTACGCTTATTTCACGGTAGGGGTGGCACAGTAGGCCGTGGTGGTGGCCCAAGTTATGAGGCAATCCTCGCTCAGCCTCCAGGCACGGTTCGGGGGCAAATTCGTTTAACCGAGCAGGGTGAAGTAATTGGATCAAAGTATGCCAACCCTGAAATTGGTAGACGTAATTTAGAAACATTAGTAGCCGCCACCCTAGAGGCCACGTTATTAAAGCTAACTAAACAAGCTACCAATGCTTTTTTAGATGCTGCTGCACAAATTTCTCAAACGAGTATGGATGCGTATCGACGTCTCGTATATGAAACCCCGGGATTTGCAGAATATTTCTTTGATGCAACGCCAATTCGAGAAATTGCAAAGCTCAATATTGGTTCTAGGCCGGCCAGTCGAAAGGCTAGTCAGAAAATCGAAGACTTAAGGGCGATTCCATGGGGATTTAGTTGGGGTCAGTGTCGTCTAACACTCCCAGGTTGGTTTGGCTTTGGTTCTGCTGTTGATGAGTTCTTAGATCATCCTCAGGCTGCAGACAAGAAAGCGGCACTCGCTCTTTTGCAAAAGATGTATAAGGATTGGCCATTCTTTAGGACCTTGTTATCGAATATGGATATGGCCCTAGCAAAGAGTGATTTAGCATTGGCTTCTCGTTATAGCGAGCTAGTCCCTGATGTGAAGCTGCGCAAGAGGATATTTACTGCTATCGAAACTGAGTGGAATAAAACAGTAGATGCCTTAAACTTGGTCACTGGTGAAAAAGTACGTCTAGCCAATAATCCATCCCTAGCAAGATCGATACGAACCCGCTTTCCTTATATCGACCCACTACATCATTTACAGATCGAGTTAGTAAGACGCTATCGAGCAGGCAAGCATGATGATAGGGTGCAGAGGGGTATTCATATTGCCATTAATGGAATTGCGGCCGGACTTAGAAATACTGGCTAGATTAAAGCTTCTAAGGCCCAGATCGCACGTTCGAATCGTGCTGGGCAGGCCAGACACCCAACTGGCCCGTGAGATTTCTAAAGAATTTGTACATCTGGTCTACTGCACTCCGGGTGCCAAGACTCTGAATAGCTCATTTGTTGGACTATTTTTAATTCACACTCTCATATAAAGTAGATTAAGTATTGGTTAATATGCCAATTAAGCCCTTTTATTTAAATGCCCTAAATGCTAAAGCCAATTAAATCCCTTGCTGCAGTATTTATTTTTATATACAGCATTACTATGCCAAGCGTAGTAATGGCAATTGAGATTGGCCAAACATTACCATTTGAAAAGATCCAAACTTTAGACGGTGCTTATTTTGAAATTCCTAAAAACAATTCAAAAAATACACTGATTCAATTATGGGCATCTTGGTGCCCATTTTGTAAACGCCAAAATAACTATTTAGAGAGCTTTTCTAAGCGTATTCCACCTGGATCAATGAATATTGTGACTATTTCGATTGATAAAACACCGGCCATTGCCAAAGAATATATGCGGCAAAATCACTATAGTTTTCCAGCTGCAATGATGACACCAGAACTGAATCAAGCCGTCGGAAAAATTCGTGGGGTGCCTGTGCTACTGATTCTGGATGCTAAAAATAAGCTGATTTATAAAGAAATAGGCGAGGTATTTGAAGAGGATTATGTGGAGTTAATCAAATACGCCAAATGACGTTTAGGGACACAAAATGAATATCAACGCTGATTACAGTCAGAAGGTTGTGGTCAATCACCATGACTTGCCATGGATTCCCAGTCCTGAATCGGGAGTCGAAAGACGTATGCTTGATCGACTTGGTGATGAGGTGGCAAAAGCAACCTCAATTGTTCGCTATCAACCTGGATCCAAATTTCCGACTCATACGCACGATTTTGGTGAGGAGATCTTCGTTTTGGATGGAATATTGAGTGATGAGACTGGTGACTATCCTGCTGGAACTTACATGATGAATCCACCAGGCTCATCCCATGCACCATTTAGTGAGTCTGGATGTACTCTATTTGTAAAGCTTAGACATCTTGGCCCAGATCAAGTTGAGCGAGAGATCATTGACACTAAAACGGCTGCTTGGCATCAGGGAATGGTCCCTGGCCTTACGGTAATGCCGCTGATGCAGCAGGGCAGTGGGTCAACTTTAGTTCGCTGGGCACCTCAGACCTATTTCAATCCACACAAGCATTACGGTGGCGAAGAGATCTTTGTAGTCGATGGTGTTTTTGAAGATGAGCATGGCCGCTATCCAGCTGGATCATGGATTAGAAGCCCCCATATGAGTCTGCACCAACCCTTTAGCAAAGAAGGCTGTACTATCTTTGTGAAGACGGGGCATTTGTCAGTAAGCTAGGAGTAAGGCGTAGGTCGCACGTTCGAATCGTGCTGGGCAGGCCAAAGGCCCGACTGGCCGATGAGAATGCACCTCAATACCTTGATTACAAGCCTCAATTGACCCCTTTGACTATCTATAGAACTACGCCTTGTTACATGCTCAGCACAATGTAAAATAGTCACTACATCTCTCTGAGCTGACTTGGCATTCTGCCAAACCTACCGCCCCAGATTTCGAACTTAGTTCAATTCTTTGGGGCATCAGATGAAATTCAAACTCCTAGTAGCCACTTCCTTTTTTATTCCCGCTCTGGTGATGGCTCAAGCCTCAATAAAAGCGCCACCATCTAATACCGCCAATAAAGCTATTGTTCCTGGAGCTGCCCAAGTGTCAGTATCCCCAAAATCGTCTACTCCTTCATACAAGGCAATGGCCATCCAGTCGGAGGCAGCGGGGATTGCCGCTACTGCAAAACCAGTTGCTATAGAAGAAGTCCAAGGTCATATAGACGATCTTCCCCTGGCTATCGAAGTAATCCCGTAACCATTTAGCGTAATTCAAACCCAATGCAGCCTCTAGGAGTTGATGCGAATGAGAGTTTACGAGAGGGTGCTGTTATTCATACCAATCAAGATGGGCATACAAATTTCTTAACACTTCAATAGAGGGAATTATTTCTTAATATTTCACAGATATCGGCATGCATAAAATAGTTACTCGACTTTCAGTTTTTCTACTAATAGCCTCGCTCTCCTTTGGGCAAGCTTATGCCGAAAGCTTAAAATACAGCCCTATACCTTTAGATAAGTATCTAGAGGTAGTTCGGCAAAATAATGCTTTGATTGGTAGTGGCAAACTGGATGTGCAAACCGCAGCTTCTAATAAAGAATCTCAAGCTTTATACAGGTTTACGCCTAGCGTAAGTTATTCACGAGGCTCTTGGTATCCACAAGTTCCTTATGCTCCCTATGTCACCCCTCAGTCGAATACCTATGCTCTGAATTTTAATATTGAGGGTTGGGGTAAACGTAGTGCTAGAGCTGATCTAGCTGAGTCTCAAAAAACTTCAAGCGCTATTCAGTTACAAGCGACTACCGCCAATTTAGAGGCTGCTGCACTTAATGCCTATATTGATACCTTGCGCCTAGTTCTGATGGTGCAGTCCTATGGAAACGCACTCAATAAATTAACCCCCATCAAAGTAGACGCCAAGCTAGCTGATTCCGTACGATTTTTAAAGTACTACCAAGGCACTACTGAAAAAGACTTGATGTTCTCATCCTTAGGTTTACTTAACTACTCTGGCGATGCCTTAAAAGATTTGCCTTATCCCAAAGGTAACCTTAATTTACCAATGCAAAACTTCAATGTTGAGGGTTTGGTTGATCAGGCTCAAAAAAACCGGATGGATGTAATTCTTTTGCAGGGTGCTATTGATGTGGCTGAGAAAAATGTAACCTTGACTAACCAAAATCGTAATGTAGATTTGTCACCTTACATTTCGCAGACTAGAACTCCACAGTACAACGATAGTGGGGTAACCTATACCGCGCAAAATGCCATCTCTGCTGGGGTCTCAATCCCTATCCCGATTAATAATTATTTACAAACCGCGGATATTGTTCAGGCAGCCAATCAAAAGTTGCAGTTTGAGATGCAGTTAAGAGATTTAAAAGTCCAAATTAAAGTGCAAGTATTACAAGCCTTTTTGCAATATAGCGCAGCCAAGGATGCTCTAATTAATGCGCAAACTGCTTATGATGCAGTAGTTAAAAGCCCTAATAAAGATCCAGTACAAGCAGTGATGGATTCAAGAGATAAAGAGGGCGGTGTATTGGATGCTAAAACGAACCATCTGAAGGCGCTAATTTATCTCTGGCGTCAAAGTGGCAACTACTCTGTGCCAACTTTATGAAACAAACCTTACTCAGCTTTTATCTTTTGGGACTATGCACACTAGCAGCAGCCCATCCTGCATTGCCAGTTGCACCAGCGGGAACCAATATTGCTGAATATAACTCCCGAAATAGTGCAACCCTTAGTCAACGCAATACACAATCACAAAATACTATTGGTGCTACTCGGAACCAAAATGCTATTCAGAATGTAGGCTCACATCAAGCTTGGGTTTTCCAAAACAATATGCTGATTAATAATGCCAAACAAAATACAGTAGCTGGAATCCTAGTTTCTCAAGGCTCTGTTAGTACGCAAGGCTTATTACCAACTTCTGCACCATCTCCGATTAGCCGGTTCGAGTCATTGCTTCTAGCTAAGCCTTATAAGAGCAGTATTGCAGGCCTAGTGTTTATTAAGCCCCTACCTATTCCAGTATTAACAGCATCCGAGCTGTCTTTTTAACGCATTATTTTTGTTCAGAAGCAATTACCTAGAGAGAAAATCATGAAAAAAGCAATCCTACTTGCAGCATGTTTAATACCAACATTAGCAATGGCTAGTGCTGGTGGAGTATTCAGAATTATCGCTAATGATGGCACATCAGACAAAATGAAGGTTGCAAACAAAGTTGTAAACACACCATTAATAGATGTGGCTGTAAAGAGCAAAACGCCTAAAATTAGCTTGTTGGAATCAGAAGAGGCTAAAAATGCAACTTTGAACAGCCCGACAATTGATGACGCTATAGCTACCATTAAGAATAAGGCAGTTGAGAAGGGCTACGCGCCGGGCACGATTTCAGTAACAAGAAATAGTAAAGATGGTAGTGCAACAGTAACTAATTCAGCTACTGGAGCATCCTATACCTTGGTTCCAGTTAAGACTGTAGATGTTACGAATACAACAACTGGGGCATCTGACACACTAGTTATGCCTACTATTCCCAAGTGAAATCAAGACGACCATGAAAAAATTACTCGCACTATCAGCAGTCTTGCTATCAACATTAGCAAATGGAGAACCCTCAGTCAGACCCAGTGGAGATGCTGTAAAAAATGATAGTCAGATTCCACCAGCAAATTGGGGGAATGGTGGGAATGTTGCAATTCAGAATACTAGAACTGGTACGAATATACGTGGAGATGCATCAGTTAAGACTCAGTCAACCCTCAATCCTGTATTCATTCCGCCGCCGGGCTACCCCGTTAATGAAAGTAATCTAGAAGCCATACAACAGGCTCGATTCTATAAAGAAATGAATGGCCCTCCTGCGGTTAGCCCTCCAGTACTACCAGCTAAATAAGGTATGCCATTGCTACTTTCTTAAATACATCAAGTCAGCCATCTACTGGAAGAGTTAGTTTCCTTGATGGAATTAGGGGTATGGCAGCTGTCATGGTTTTACTAGAGCATGTCATAAAAGATTTCTTAGCATCGGTTCAGCCTGTCCAATACGATTCCAGATGGCTCACCTTTGTAACTGATGGACATTTTGCAGTGGCCATATTCTTTGTTATGTCAGGATATGTTCTGAGTCTGAGTCAAATCAATTACCCCAAAAATCTATTTCATTTACTCATATCAAGATACTGTCGTTTAGCGTTGCCCATCTTGGTTACCTGCACCATTACTTATTTCTTATTAGTCTTTGGATTGTTTTATATTGCAGGGACTTATTACCAGTTCGCTCCTACGATTATGGGGCTACTGAAATTCTCATTGTTTGATGTATTTTTTAACTACGACAGCCCGCTGACTTACAGTCCAGCACTTTGGACAATGTCTGCTGAACTATTGGGCTCTTATGCCCTTTATGGCTTGTTGAGGTTTTTACGAGGGCAATTTCGCTATGACATTCTGGCTTCGATTGTGATTGCTTTTGCTTTACTATTTTTTAAGCCGTACATTGCCTGCTTTGTCT
>Ga0007797_1000444_pt1 | contig 12479 bp, 12 predicted proteins | sample CryBogmetaGMA25M_FD_60364 | JGI IMG/M metagenome (GOLD analysis project Ga0007797, IMG submission 60364) | Freshwater microbial communities from Crystal Bog, Wisconsin, USA - MA2.5M | ecosystem: Environmental > Aquatic > Freshwater > Lake | place: Crystal Bog, Wisconsin, USA | collected 2009-07-06 | reverse complement strand
TGCATCAGCCTTGTGGGCTACTCTTTCTCGTGTTCAATTAGTGGGCTGTGGATGTGGTAAGGCAAAGTGGGAAATCGCTTAGTCAGACCATTCATGGCCGCGAAGGTACCTAGCCCAGCGGCCAGACCAATGGTGATCAGTGCTGCCCGCACAAAGTCTGCTGTACCGGCGGTGTAATCCTCGCGCACAAAATTCAGGATGGTGCGGAATGCCAGTACGCCGGGGACGAGCGGGATGTAGCCGGGGATCGAGAAGAGTGAGGTGGGGGCATCGAAGATACGCGCCAGCGCCTCGGCACAGATGCCGATAGTTAGGCCGGCAACCAGTGCGGCACCCTCGGGCGGAACGCCCTGGGCCTGCACCAGTTGGCGGGTGCCGTAGGCCACCACTCCCGCCATAGCCGAGATCAGGATGTAGCGACGGGGCACATCGAAGAGGACGGCGAATCCGCCTGCGGCGAGGTAAACCGAGAGCAGCGCCAGAGGCACATCGGGCTGCGGCGTGGTGGCCACAGTCACATGCACACCACTGCTCAGCAAGACCACCCACATGCCGATCCCGATGGAGAAGATGGTCAACAGAGCCATGACAGCGCGGGCCATCCCGGCGAGGGTATCGCCCCGAAAAAGGTCAGAGATGGAGCTAACCATCAGGATACCGGGGACGAGCAGGATGACTGATGCCGCCACACTAATTGCGACCGAGGGATGCGGCGCAGGTAGCCAGGGCACGTAGGCTGTCATAAATGGCGCAAGCCCTGGCACACTGAGTACTAGGGTCAGCGCAATAAATGTGGCAATCCCCGAGACAATCCCGGTGACGAGCAGCCGGTTAATTCCAAGGCGGTTCAGCCGCTCACGGACAAATTGGGCTAGCCCGGAGGCAATCATCACCACCAGGAACTCCCAGAGTTGCCCGCCGAAGAGTATCGAGAAGCAGGCACACGCCAAAGCCACGGCGATATTCGTCGTCCAGCGCCCGTAGCTGCGTGGCTGCGCTGCGATCTTATTCAGCTCACTGATCGTGCCCCGGCGATCAATTTTACCCTGCTCGATCTGCGTGGCGACATCAACCACCGAGGCCATATGACCCAGATCAACACCGTGGCTAGATATCCGCAGGATGCGCGTGCGGTGTTCGTCGTGGGCATGCGCCGAGGCAATAATGCCGCTGGGGGTCACGTAGGTATCGAGATCCTCCGCGCCCAGGCCGCGCCCAATCCGGCGCATCGTATCCTCGGTACGTGCAGTATTTGCCCCGCTCTCCAACATAATCTGGCCGGCCCGCAGCGCGATTGCCAGCACCTCGCGCAGTTCCGCACGGATACGCCGACGCTGCTCAAGCAGATGCGTGTAATCTTCGTCTGTCATAGCACGTCGGCGATCCTCCTCCGGCTCGTTAATCGTCGCATAATCTGGCGCGGCAGTTGTCTGCTGGTACGTAGAACGGGTATCCGTAGACGTAAAGTTTATGCGATCAAGAGTGATACGCTGACTCACAAGAGGGCTCCCTTCGCGTAGGATGTGCCCTGGCTGCCAATATTATACGCCAGTGACTTGGGGCACATGGGGACATAATCGCTGCGACTCGCGAGCGATTTTACGTGGTGCGGCTGCTGACTATTGCGATCATCGCGACGAAGCGGAGGAGGGGGGCAGCGTAGCCCAGGAGTGGCGCTCGGCTCAATTTATCGCAGCGGAGCAGAAGAGGGGGCAGCATAGCCCGGGGCTGGCACTGTAGCGATCTTAGACAAGGTTCTCGGATGCTTTACAGTCTCGGCATACACAAGGCATCCTGATGCGCTACGCCTGAAACCTAAAATCTGGCACCTGAAACCTTGTTCTAGCAGGTATATGCCCGTGTGAGCGCCGCCGTGTGTGGTATCATGGATGTGCGATATTATCGTACAGGATGGGGTTACATTAATGATCACTGAAGATATGGTTCGCGCCGCTCTGAAGAATGTGGTTGACCCCGAGATCGGCCTTGATGTCGTGAATCTCGGTCTGATCTACCGTGTGGATGTGCTGGACGATGGCCGTGTTGTGGACATTGACATGACCCTGACCACCCCCGCGTGCCCGGCTGGCCCACAGATCATTGAACAGGTTCGCCGCGAGGTCTTTTCTCTCGCCGATGTTTACAAGGTCTTGCAGGACGTGAAGGTTAACTTGGTCTGGACGCCCTTTTGGTCGCCTGCGCTTATGTCCGAGGACGCCCGCGAGGAGTTGGGGATCTATTGATGTGAGAAGAGCCGGGCATCGCGTAGGGGCGCGTCGCGACGCGCCCCTACGGTTCGTTTTCAACCCCAGGATGAGGAACCTTCGTGAGGCTCCCCATCCTGGGGTTGTCGTGTCGTGACCTTGGGTATCAGCAATCACATATCTCTCTGAGCGATATGAATCCACACAACCGCGTCGTCATTATTACCGGAGCTTCGGCAGGGATCGGGGCTGCAGCCGCACGAGCTTTCGCCGGAGCCGGGGCACGCGTGGTGCTGGCCGCACGCTCAACCGAGGCGCTTGATCGTCTGGCTGCCACGCTCTCTGGATCGCCTATTGTCATCCCCACCGATGTGGGCAACCCGGCCCAGTGCCGCGCCTTGGTTGAGGCTGCTATATCCGCCTGCGGGCGTGTGGACATCCTGATCAATAATGCTGGGGTGGGGCTGGCCGGGCCAGTGGCCGAACTCGATTTGGCCGACCTTGAGCGGGCTTTGGCCGTGGATTTGTTCGGGCCGCTGCACTTGACCCAGGCCGTCATCCCGCTAATGCGACGCCAGGGCCGGGGTCAGATCATCAATGTCTCGTCGGTATTGGCCGAGCAACCTCTGCCCTATCTGGGTGGCTACGCCGCAGCCAAAGCTGCCCTTGAGCGGATGAGCGAAGCTCTGCGCATGGAGTTGCGCGGCACGGGGGTGGCCGTGAGCGTGCTGCGTCCCGGCACCACCCGTACCGAGTTCAACCAGCGACGGCTTGGCCGAGGCAGCGAGCACCGCCGTGTAGCTTCTAAGGGCGTGCCGCCCGAGGCCGTGGCCTTAGCACTGTTGCGTGTGGCCTGCCGCGAACCGCGCTTGGCCTACGTCACCCTTGGCGATAGACTGGCCCTCTTGGCCGCCCGGATCGCCCCCGGGATCGTCGAGACCACCCTGGCTCGCGCTATTGGCTGGGAGCGAGGGTGATCTTCTGTACTCTTTGCATCTTTGCGTCACACGAGCGTCTGGTTTGACGCAGAGGCGCAAAGGCGCAAAGGATCCGACTTCGGGGGAGATGTCGCATCAGGATGCGCAAAATCGGCTCCCCTCCCCCCGTGTGGGGGAGGGGCTGAGGGTGGGGGTTGTTCGGCAACAAACTGTCACGTACCCACGAACCTTGTCTTACACCTTAACCAATTGCTCGTGCGGCGTTGACTGCGCTGGTGCGGGGCGGGCAACCCGCCTCGGTGTTAGCACGCTCGTCAGTACGCGGTTGACGGTGAGGAACAGAACACTCCCGCCGCTGACCCAGTAGATCGCCTGCGCCCAAATCGTGCCGGTGTCACTCCCGCTCAGCACGCCGTGGCAAAGGACTAACCCGAAGATCATGAAGCTGAGGACGTGAATGATCCGCCAGACGGATCGCCCGATGAGTGGCTGGACGAAGAAGCTGACCCCGACGATTCCCATCAGATAGAGACTGACCTGGCCCAGCCCAACCCAGAGGGTCGTGGTGCCTGGGTTTGTGAACGGGACGAGAATTTGGCTGAGGGTGTAGTTACTATAGCGATCACCCAGAAGGATCAGGGCGTGAAACAGGCCAAAAGCGAGGCCCAGGATACTCGTATGCTGGTGTAGGGCGAAGGTGACTGGGCCACCTGGCCAGAGTCGGGCCAGCTTATTGGTCATCATCAGCCCGAGGGTCATAGAGATCCAGAGCAGGCCGTAGGCGACGAAGGCGGTGGAACGGGAAAGATACCAGTAGGCTTTGAGATCGGGGCCGAGCAGCGAGGCGCTCAGGCCAGACAGCCCGCCGGGAAGGGCGAAGCTGACCAGGAAGGCTCCCAGCACCGCAACCAGAGAAAACAGTACAAAAGTTTCTGTGGGTGAAGCGGGTGTCTGATCGGCAGTACGCGGGAGAACAGCCGTTTCTGCTGGGGTGTCGGCGGTATGGCCCGCACTCGCACCCTCTGCCTGCTTCTGCATGTTCGCCGCCCGGATGGCGGCCAGGCGTGCGGCTTTCATGTCTGACATCGTATGCTCCTGTACAGGCCGAATGGCCTGGTAGATCGGGGTAGATAGTAACCGGCGGTGATTTTCCTACGCGCTCGGCCTGAGACCCAGAACCTCACACCTAAAACCTAGTTTTAGCGTGATGACCGGGTTGCGGCCACCGGAACTTGAACGGGTGCCACCACTCGGATACTGGCTGTGGGCACGGGAGCCGCTACAACCGGCAGGCTGGCTGCGGTTGGTACCGCCGTCACAATCTGGACGGCTGATGTGGATGGTGCCGCGCTGGAAAGGGTTGATGCGGCGCTGCTTCCGACGGTCTGCGCGCTTGTCTGCACGATGGGTGCGTTCGTCGTGATCGCGGCAGCGGTTGCCGCAGAGGCTTGCGGGCGGGCCAGCACGGCCCAGCCAGCCAGACCGGAGGCAATCGCCAGCATCGTCACCATCTTCTGGATTCCCTTGATATCAATCTCGCCGTTATATGTCTGCTTCATAGTGAGTGTTACTCCGTATCAGTACGTATCCCCACTCACATCATAGTGTTTCTATCTTGGAAGTTGTTTGGAAAACCTCGCGATATATCCAATCTTTCGTTGATATTTGACCTATCTCTGCATATCTGGGCATTCACGTGGTGTCCTGGTGCGGTTGGACGCTTTCAGGATGGTGATAAAAGAGTGATAGGCTCAATTTGACATGATTACAGATCATCGGCACATATAAATCATTGCTATAGCAGTACTATGCAAGAAATTAACAATGATAAGAGCAAGATGAGTATGCATATATCGTATTTCTACACAGTTGTGAAGAGGAGTTGAGCCTTTAGGCGGCGCTCTTCGGCTAAAGCCTCGACTCCACCCGACAACTTCTAGAGGATTGCTAGAGGTACTCCGTATGGCTGAGCGTGTGAGGGGCAAAGAACAAAAAGGCGGCATGGGAGGAATAGCCTCCCATGCCGCCTTTCTCATGTGATCCTAGCCCCGACGGATTATGGCATAGCGCGGCTCCCACATGAGTTGCTCGACACGACGCGACAGATGGACGGGGGTACACAACTCGGCGACACCGGCGCGCTGAGCCTCTGAGCCGACGGCTAGGGCTACCTGGCGGGCGGCGGCGCGTACGTTATCGAGGGACGGGTAGAGCGAAGCGGTCGGATCTTGGCGGGCGGGCGACAGCTCGCTGAGGGCGCGAGCGGCGGCGGCGAACATACTATCGGTGACGCGCCTCGCCCCGGAGGCGAGGACTCCTAGGCCCACGCCGGGGAAGATGAAGACATTGTTGCACTGACCGATAGTGACGATCTTATCGCCGAAGGGTACCGGGGCGTAAGGGCTGCCGGTGGCAATGAGGGCACGCCCTTCCGTCCAGGCCAGCAGGTCGGCGGGGATGGCCTCGCTCTTGGAGGTGGGGTTGGAGATAGGGAAGATGATGGGGCGCTGGACGTGGCTGGCCATATCGCGGATGAGCGACTCGGTGAAGGCACCGGGCTGCGCCGCCGCGCCGATCAGGATGCCCGGGCGCACATTGTGGACGATCTCGGTGAGAGTGACGGGGCCAGACTCTGTCCGATCCCATCCGTCCGTACAATTGGCAGGTTGGGCGTAGGCCACTTTGAAGGGTTCGTCGCCGAGATCGGTGCGCCCGGCGTGAACTAGGCCACGGCTGTCTACCAGCCAGATCATACGACGAGCCGCTTCGGGCGTGACTCCCTCATCGCACATCGCCGCCACGAGCTGATCGCAGATACCGTGGACGGACGATCCGGCACCGAGCATGACCATGCGCTGCTGGTGTAGGGGCACACCGGCCACCTTGGTGGCGGCCAGCAGGCCAGAGACCGTGACCGCACCAGTGCCCTGGATGTCGTCGTTGAAAGTGCAGAGCCGATTGCGGTAGCGGTCGAGCAGAGTGGCGGCATTTTGCTTGGCGAAGTCTTCCCACTGCAAAATCACATCGGGGAAGACTCGCGTCACAGCGACGACAAACTGCTCGATGAACGTATCGTAGGCGGCACCACGCATGCGCTCATGGCGCCAGCCCAGATAGAGCGGGTCGTCCAGCAGTTCCTGGTTGTTGGTTCCCACATCGAGGATGATAGGCAGAGTGGTGGCGGGGTGGATGCCCGCGCAGACCGTATAGAGTGAGAGCTTCCCAATCGGGATGCCCATCCCGCCGATGCCCAGGTCACCCAGACCGAGGATGCGTTCGCCGTCGGTGACGACGATCACACGCACGTTGGAGAAAGGGGTATTGCGTAGCATCTCCTCGATCCGGTCGGCGTCGGGATAGCCGATGTAGAGGCCACGGGGGCGACGGTAGATGTGGCTATAATTCTGCGAAGCTGCCCCAACGATAGGAGTGTAGATGATGGGCATCATCTCGGCGATATGGAGTTGGAGCAGCCGGTAGAAAAGCACCTCGTTGCGGTCTTGGAGGCTGGTAAGGAAGACATAACGCTCAAGGTCGCTGGTCTTCTGGCGATAGTTCTCGTAAGTACGAGAGATCTGTTCCTCCATTGTCGCAACGTGGGGTGGGAGCAGGCCGAGCAGCCCAAGATCGCGGCGCTCATCATCACCGAAGGCGCTACCCTTGTTGAGCATAGGTGTGTCGAGGAGTTGATGTCCGCGCAAGGTGACGCTGATGCTCACCACCCCATCCGGCCCCGCGTGCATATCGTGAAAGCTGGTCATGTCTTCTCACTCTCTAGTTATGATGGACGGACGACAAACGACGAACAGTGGGCGACAAACGACGAAGAGCGGGGTTCTGATCGTCGTTGACCAGGGATCCGTCGGCAGTCGGTTGATGAGCAGGCTACCCGACCACCAGCAACGGCACTGTACTAGCCTGCGAGACCTTCTGGGCCGTCCCGCCGAGGAATGCTGGCTGCGCCCCGCTCATACCGTGACGCCCAAGGACGATCAGGTCAATATGCTTGCGGGCCGCCTCCTCTACGATCTCTTCGGCCACATGGCCAACTGGCACCGTCGTCGTGATACGGCGACCAGCTTCCTGCGACATCTCCTGGGCGACATGATCGAGGTAGCTAAAAGCCAGTTCGCGCAGCCGCCCGGTGGCGTGGTCGGCGGTGAGGGCAGCGATGGGTGTATTGTCGGGGGCGACCACCTGGGCCAGAAGTATATCGGCGTCGGCCACCCGTGCGAGGCCAGCGGCCAGAGGCAGCGTTCGCTCGGCCTCAATCGAGCCGTCGAGAGCTACCATAATCCGCCGCAGCGCCGGAGCCTGCGCAGTCTGGCTGATGTCGGAACCGCGAGCCAGCAGGACAGGGTGTGCGGTGAGCTGAAGTACGCGGGTGGTGACGCTGCCTAAGGCCCAGCGCAATAGCCCGCTCTTGCCGTGGGTGGCCATCACAATCATGCTCTCGCCCAGACGTGCGGCGATCTCCACGATCTTCTCGGCTGGGAGGCCGAATACCACCTCCTGATGCACCTCCGCCACCTGCCCATTGAGAGTGTCTGCCTCCGCCTGTAGGTAGCTCTCGGCCTCTGCCTGAAGAGCTTCGCGCATCTGATCGGCCTGTTCGTCCTGATCACCAAGGGTGTCACCGGCGACACCGAGCAACACGGCCTCGTGGCGTACGACGCTACGCACGAGTGATGGCGCGATCACGCGCAGCAGATGCACCTTGGTTGGCACCAGGGCGGCCAGCGAACGGACGATGGGTAGCGCCTGCTCGGCCAAAGCCGAGCCATCGAGCGGTACAAGTAGCGTAAGCGACGATACCGTCTGCGTTGACATACCGAAACCTCCTGAATATTCAGATCATGTGCAGGGTGAGCTTAAGCCCAAAATCCCACCGTGCGTTGAGCATAGCATGACATGCCCGTGCCGCAAGAGAAGAGGCATACCCGCCTGAGAGAATATCTCTGTACCGGACAGGTGCAGGGTTGACAAGACATCTCCTACAGGTATAATAGAGCGAGGGTGGGATACCCCCCCCAGGTATATAATGTTATAGCACCGGGGTGGATACAGCCCCGAGGAGGTTTGTTATGGCGAAGCCAGTGCCGGTTAAAGACGACGAATTCGAGAAAAAGGTACTCCAGGCCGAGCAGCCGGTTGTTGTTGATTTTTGGGCACCCTGGTGCGGGCCGTGCCGGGCGATTGCGTCGACTCTCGACAAACTGGCTGGTGAATACGAGGGCAAGCTCACCATCGCCAAGGTGAATACCGACGAAGATCCGCGCTGGGCGGGACAGTTGGGCATTCAGGGTATCCCGACGCTGATTATCTTCAAAGACGGCAAAGAGGTCAAGCGGCTGGTCGGCTCGCGCACCGAAGGCGCGTACCGCGAGGCATTCGAGAGCGCCCTGGTCTGATTGTTCGGCCCCGGCGACCTGGAGGCTCTTATGGCCGATGAAGTTCGTCCGCTCTCTCCAGCCCGTCGTGACGACGTACTGCTACGGTTACGCCGGATCGAGGGTCAGGTGCGCGGCATCCAACGCATGGTCGAGGAAGATCGCGACTGCCGCGAGATCGTGACCCAGGTAACGGCGGTGAAGTCGGCTCTTGCCAGTGTCAACGGCCAGGTGTTGCGTTGCTACGCGCAGAACTGCCTGGACAGTGATGAGCAACCCCGCGACAAGACGATCACCGACTTGATCCAGCTCTTCGAGGGATCGAGCTAGGACCAGGAGGCAGGAGGCAGGAGGCGGGAGCCTGCCACCTGCCTCCTGCCACCTGCCTCCTAATCTTCAGGTTCCCAGCCGTGCTGGCTGGCGAGATCACGCAGGCCACGGGCCAGATTCTCCAGTTGTTTGAGCAGCAGGCGCAGCTTAAAGGGTGCTCCCTCGTCTGACTGTACCCACTTCACCAGATCGCCCTCGGCGTAGGCCCGCGAGATACGGTCGGTCTCATCAACCATCTGGTCGAGGGATCGAATGCGGAAGACCCGCGCCTTGTTCTTGGGCTGGTTCTCGATGGTTTCGTCATCCACCTTCAGAAAACCAGCGTCCCCGGCGGCGTTCACGCCTTCGTCCTCATCATCCCACAGGCCGGCGTCGCTCTCCTCCTGATCCACCGACGACACGCTCGTCTTGCCCATGAGGCCACCGGCAAGACCGATCTCGGGGTTAGAAGAGGTCGTGCGCAACTGCTCGCCATGCTCAAGCGCCTGCAGCGCCGTCTCCAACGTCAGGTTTGGGTTGGCGGCGAAGTAGGCTACCAGCTTGCTCAGTTCGGCGGCGGAGACGCCCTCGTCTACAGCGAAGGTGGCCAGTTCGCGCTGTGTCTTTGGGCTGGGTACGCGGCGTAGGTGCTGGGCCTGGGTGACATTCAGCTCGCCCCGGCGGATCATCTGCTGAACGTCATCGGGCAGCTCAAGCAGGCCCATATAGCGCCGCACTGTGCGCCCGCTCAGGCCAACCGCATCGCCTACGGCTTCGTCCAGATCATTTTCAGGCAGCTTGCCGCGCTCCTCAATGATCCGGGTGCGCAGCCGGGTGTAGGCGCGGGCCTGCTCGATATCATTAAGATCCTGGCGCTGCACGTTCTCAATCAATTGGCGCAGGAGCAGATCCGGGTCGTCGGTATCAAGCACAATACAGGGCACGCGCTCCAGGCCGAGCTGAACCGCCGCCGCTCGCCGTCGCCCGCCGTAGACTACCCGGTAGCGCCCGTTGCCCGATTCCACCACGCCGAGGGGCTGGAGCAACCCACGCTCAGCAATCGTTGCCGCCAGACCGACGACATCTCCCGGATCTTCGCGCACACCGTCCGGGTCAACCTCAAGCTGGGCCGGATCGAGATAGAGCAGCCGCATGGACATAGTAGAAAACTCCTCGAATGAACACATTTGTTTGTGAATTATAGCAGAAGTCGGCGCTAGGGGCAAATGACAGGTGGCTATTGCGCGCCGGTGGCTGTGCCGTTGATGGCCGTCAGGTAAAAGAAGTCACGTGGCCAGGCGTGCAGGTAGCGCTGTGCGTTGCCCTTCATCGTATCGAGCAGCGGTGACGACACCAACCCGGAGGGCGATTCCTGAAATGTGTCGAAGCGCACATAGATGGCGTTGATGTCGAGTTGCATCGCATTCTCGACGTGGATCATCGCGAAGGCGGACGCAAGCCGTGGCAAGATCAGCGAGTCGCCGGCCACATAGTAGAGTGTCGAGCCATCGGCGCTGATGCCGACCCCTGATCGTTCGACCGCAGTCACCCCTTTCAGGATAATCCCCCAATCCTGCGAGGTCTGATTCTCCGTATGCGGGTTGATCGTCCCGTGCTCAATCAGCAGCGGGCCGTTTTGTCGCCATGCCACCAAGTTAGGGGAGTCTGTAATGTCTGTGCCCCAGGCTCCGATCTGAACCCGCCCATCCAGATACAGTGCGATGGTGCCGAATCCTTCAATTGGCGGCAGCACTGTTACCCCATCAATCATCGCCCCAAAATGGCCGTGGCGAGCCTTGAAGCCACCGTTAAAGGCGGCCAGAAGTTGTCCACTTTGAAGGTCGGTGGCTGGGATCGTCCCTTTGCGTGCGATCTTCACCTTCGAGACCGGCTCTTCTGTGCCAAGCACAAAGTGCAGTTGTGTTGCCCGCAGGTTGATTGCGACAACAGCCGCGTAAACATACGGGCGGTTTGGGTCGGGCTGCACAAAAGTGCGGTAGGCAACCACCTGCCCGGAGGAGTCTGTCAGGTAGGGCGACCACTGTCCCGCACCGTCCATTGTCCCCACATCAGACAGCGGGGTCGGCTGCCACGGGGTGGGGGTAGGCGGGAGAGCCGTCGGTGATGGCGGCAGCGTCGCCGTTGGACGTGTCTGGGCAGGAGCGGGCGTCCCCTCCGGCGTGGGGGTAGTGGGGGCCGGTGTGGAACTTGGCGCAACAGTAGGCCGAGGTGACGACTCTGGACCAGGGATGGCAGAAGGGAGAGCGGCCCATGGTGCAGAAGCATGAACCAAACCGAGCTGATACGCTTCGTGCTGTGCCATATCCTTGATCGAGAAGACGGTATTCTCAAGCCACGCCGCCGCCTCATCACCGGCGACAGTCCGAATCAAATCAATACCCTGGGCCGCCAGATCTGGGCGAACCTCAAGGATCGTCCCTCCGATGATCACGAGCACAACAACAACCAGGACTGATATAAGACATCCGCCGCGCCACTTGATCTGCATACTCCGCATTCGCCCCTCTACTCGATGCTGCTCGTTTTGTTTGTTCATAGACCGTATCTGGAAGCTAAAATCAGATCTCACACCACCAACTGCACCGCTCCCGGTACTACGTCCACACACACACGGGTAGCAGAGGTAGCCACGACTTCACCGTCAGTAGCCACCGGGATCCCGTTCTGGCACGTGACCTCGATATGTCGGGCGCGGCCCATCGTCACAACCCGGAGCCTCGTATGGCTGCCCTCCATGAGCATGGGCAGGTAGCGAATAATTTGATCGAGGCGTAGTTTATCAACAATGCAGAGATCCAGCAGACCGTCATCAATCAGAGCCTCGGGGGTCATCAGGAAGCCGCCGCCCTGGCTGCGCCCGCTGGCCACACTGGCGAAGAGCAGGCGACGGCGCACCTCGTAGTCATCAAAGCGCACAGTCATCACATGGGATTTGTAGGTAGCCAGGGCGCGGATGATCGCCATGAGGTAGATGGCGAAACCCTTGAGGCTGATGAGCTTCAGGCTCTCTACGGCCACCTGCGCATCAATGCCCATACCGAGACCATTGATGAAATGACGGCGCTCCGTGCCGGCTGGCGACTCGACACTGATCAGTCCCACATCAACCGGGCGGGTGCGTCCGGTGGCCAGACGCCGCACCGCTCCCGCCATATCATTCGGCTCAACGCCATCAAGCACCTTCACAAAATCGCTACCCGTGCCGAAAGGTACAATCCCTAGCGCAGCCTCGCGTCCGAATCGTTCGCGCCCACCCAGCAATCCATTCACCACCTCATTGATCGTGCCATCGCCACCCACCGCCGCCACACATTCGTAGCCGCGATCCATAGCATGGTAGGTCAGTTCGGTGGCCCCGCCACGGGCGTGAGTCTCGACGAGATCAAAGTTTACCCCGGCGGCGCGCAGAGCGGCCTCCAGCTCGGGCCGTCGCTGCCCTGCCGTACCGCGTCCGGCCCAGGGGTTCAGGATGATGCAGGTTTTCATCGAGACCTCTTAGACATGGTTTCAGAGGGGCCGAGTTTACTTTACACTCCTGGCATACGTACCCCCCCCTAGCCCCCCCGCAAGCGGGGGGGAACCAATGCATTGTCCCCCCCCGCTTGCGGGGGGGCTAG
>Ga0007797_1000440_pt1 | contig 12556 bp, 10 predicted proteins | sample CryBogmetaGMA25M_FD_60364 | JGI IMG/M metagenome (GOLD analysis project Ga0007797, IMG submission 60364) | Freshwater microbial communities from Crystal Bog, Wisconsin, USA - MA2.5M | ecosystem: Environmental > Aquatic > Freshwater > Lake | place: Crystal Bog, Wisconsin, USA | collected 2009-07-06 | reverse complement strand
CGGGGGCGCAGGTGGTGCTCGCGGACGCGACCTGGAACGTCGAGGAGGCGATCCGCCACGTCGAGGACGTGCTCCGGGCCGGCTGAGTCGAGGACCGCTCAGCGGGGCGAGTCGGCCGGGGTCTCCTCGAGGCTCGCCTTGTAGCGGACGCTCGATTGCGGGCCGCCGAAGCCGACCACGCGGCGATCGATGGCGGTCTGGCGACCGACCACGCGGCCCCGTTCCACATCGAAGCGGATGGTGCCGTCCCAGATCCGCTCCAGGAGCCGGGCCTCGAGCCGCGGATCGTCCACCGGCGTGAGCACGGTGGTGTCGACCGCGATCGTGGCGATGCCGTCCTTGACCGACTCCAGTCGATACCGCAGCCGCGTCCGCACCGCCTTGCGTGGACCGTTGGGCACCTCGACGACCACCTCCTGCGGGATCGTCCACTCGAAGCCTGCCTCGACCGCTTCGAGCGGTAGCGGCACCACCACGAGGTCCCCCGTCGCCGCCGGCGGGCAGGGGCGGAGTTCGCGGCGGTCGAGCACGCGGCCGTCCGCCGCGACCATCATCCGGACCAGGGGCACGCCGAGGCTGTGCGGCACGAGTTCGTAGCCGGGGGGCGGCTCCGTGCCGCTACCGCTCGACCAGCGGACCTCGCCGCGGTCGCTCGTCCGCGACGTCATCGTCACGTCGTCCACCGACTGCTCGAGCGTGGCGGTGCCGGCGTCGTCGACCGCGACCACCTTCCAGGTCTTCGTCGAATCGGTCATCGTCTCGGCCGCCTGCGTGGTGCCGTTCATCGTGGTCTCGGTGAGGGCACGATGGGCGACCCGCATCGTCAGCCGCTCGTCGGGACGAAACCGGTAGCGGAGCGTGACCGGCTCGGCCAACGCCGTCGCGCCGGCCGCCGCGGCGGCGAGCCCGAGGCAGACGGTGGCGATACGGCGAAGCGATGCGCGGATCATGAGCCGCTCCGCGTCGAGGGTCGCTCGGCCGACCGCAGGCCGCCACCCCAGCCGAGCTTCTCGCGGAGGGTTCCGTAGTAGCCGTGCCGCTCCGTTTCCACGAGCGTGAACCGCGGTGCCGCCCGCCGGACGCGGATCCGGTCGCCGGCCGCCAGGCCCGTCACGACCCGGCCGTCCACCACGCAGGCGGAGCCCTCGTTCGGCTCGGGGACGACGATCTCGTAGGTGCGGGCGGCGGAGTCCACGACGGTGCGGTTGGTGAGCGCGTGGGGATTGAGCGGCGTGAACACGAAGGCGTCGAGGTCCTTGCGGACGATCGGGCCGCCGGCAGAGAGGTTGTAGGCGGTCGATCCCACCGGCGTCGAGACGATCAGCCCGTCGGCACGGTAGGTGGTGGCGGGTTCGCCGTCGACGACGAGGCCGATCTCGATCATCGAAAACGGCGGGCCAGCGAGGATCGATGTCTCGTTGAGTCCGAGCTCGTGCGGCACCACGGTCGTGCCGCCGCGGACGACCTCCGTCTCGAACATCAGGTGTTCGACCAGCCGAAACCCTCCGGCGGCGATGCTGTGAAACGCCTCCGCCGCGGCGGCGCGGGGAACGTCGGCGAGGAAGCCGAGCCGCCCCAGGTTGACCCCCAGCACGGGGATCTGGTGATAGCCCATCCAGCGGGCGGCCCGGAGGATCGAGCCGTCACCCCCGAGAACCACCACGATGTCGGTGGCCGTGGGGCAGGGGGGCGGTTCGGCGTCCGCAGGCGCCGCGCCGAGGTGCGACGTGGCCTCGTGCCCGGCCGCGCGAATCGCGGCCGCCAGCTGGTCGGCCTCCGCCGGGACGTCGGGCTTGGCGGCCGGGCCGACGATCGCGATCCGCAGCGGACCCGTGGCGGCGTGACCGGGACGCAGTCGAGAGCCGCTGGACATGGGCCACACGCCTCCGGCGTCGATCAACGGTTGGCGGTCGCGTGGCCGACGACGCCACTGCCGGACGGTCCGCGGCCCGCCAGCCGTCGGCAGGTGGCGGCGATCCCGGCGGCGTCGAGGCCGAGGTCAGCGAGGAGTTCCGCGCGTTCGCCATGCTCCACGAAGCGGTCGGGCAGGCCCAGCCGCGTGATCAGGCCGGCGTGGAGCCCGGCCTCGTTGACTGCCTCGAGGACCGCGCTGCCGAACCCGGTGGGCAGGGCGTTCTCCTCGAGGGTCACCGTCCAGGGGGCCGACTCGATGCGGTCGCAGAGGGCGGGATCGATCGGCTTCGCGAATCGGGCATTGATGACCGCGACTTCGAGGCCCTCGCCCCGGAGGATCGTCGCCGCTTTGAGGGCCTCGCCGAGGAGCGTGCCGCAGGCGATCACGAGGCCGTCGCTTCCCTCGGCGTGCGTCTCGCTGCGTCCCAGTTCGATCGGCTGCCGCGGTCCCTCGTGCCGCTCCACGACCGCCTTGGGGTAGCGGATCGCCACCGGGCCGTCGTGGGCGAGGGCCCAGTCGAGCATGGCGACGAGGTCGTGCTCGTCGCCGGGGGCGAGCACCGCCATGTTGGGAAACAGCCGCATGTAGCCGAGGTCGAACGAGCCGTGGTGCGTCGGACCGTCGGGGCCCGTCAGGCCCGCGCGGTCCATCATGAACACCACCGGGAGGTTCTGGAGGCAGACCTCCTGAAACACCTGATCGAACGACCGCTGGAGGAACGTGCTGTAGATGTCCACGATCGGCCGACAGCCCGCCTTGGCCTGGCCGGCGGCGAAGGCGACGGCGTGCGATTCGCAGATTCCGACGTCGAAGAACCGCTCCGGAAACTCCTCCCGCACCGGTTCGAGCTTGTTGCCCTGGCACATCGCTGCGGTCATCACCGTGACCCGGGGGTCGCGCTTCAGGGCGGCACCGATCGCCGCGCTCGCGACGTCGGTGTAGGCCCGCGACGTCGACTTCTTGATCGAGACGATGCAGTCGTCGTCGTCGCACTCGAACGGGGCGGGGGTGTGGAAGAAGACCGGATCGGCCTCCGCAGGCTTGAAGCCGTGTCCCTTCTCGGTGAGGACGTGGAGCAGGATCGGCCCCTCCTCCTCCTTCACCAGCTCCAGGTAGCGGATCAGGTTGGGGAGCGAGTGGCCCTCCACCGGCCCGAAGTAGCGGACGCCGAGCGCCTCGAAGAGCGCACCGCCGTGGATCGATGTCTTGAGCGACTCCTTGACGTTGGCGAGCATCCGCTCCATCGACTCGCCCACCATCGGCATGCCCTTGATGAACTCGCCGGCCTGGTGCTTGAAGCCCCGGTACCAGGAGTAGGTGCGGACCGTGTCGAGGTACTCCGCCAGCCCGCCCACCCGCGGACAAATCGACATCTTGTTGTCGTTGAGGATCACCAGCATCCGCTTCTTGAGGAAGCCGGCGTTGTTGAGGGCCTCGAATACGATCCCGGAGGGGAGGGCGCCATCCCCGATCACGGCGACCGAATGACGGTCGTCTTCACCGCGGAGGCCGTCGCCACTCGCCAGGCCGAGCGCCGTGGACACGCTGCAGCCGGCATGGCCGGTCATGAACAGGTCGAACGGGCTTTCGTCGGGGTTGGGGTAGCCCATCAGGCCCCCCTTGGTGCGGATCGTGCCGAAGCGGGCGAACCGCCCCGTGATCAGCTTGTGCGGATAGATCTGGTGGCCAGTGTCCCAGATCAGGCGATCGCGGCTGAAGTCGTAGACGCGGTGCAGGGCAAGACAGAGCTCGACGACTCCGAGGTTCGAGGCAAAGTGGGCCGTGCGCGACGCGGCGACCTCGCACAGCGCCAGCCGCATCTCCACGGCGAGCTGCTCGAGCTCGTCCATCGAGAGCCGCTGCAGGTCGCGCGGCGAAAGGATGCTCGGCAGGATATCGGCCATGAGGATGGGTGCTCCGTGCGTGCCCGGTTTCGGGTGGGGGCGTCAATGATCGCGGGCGACGATCCAATGGGCGAGGGCTGCGAGTCTCGCGGCCGGTTCACCGAGAGGCACCACCGCCGCGGCCGCCTCGGCCGCCAGGTTTCGGGCCCGGTCGCGGGCCGCCGCCACGCCGGCGACGGTCGGATAGGTGAGTTTGCCACGCTGCGCGTCTTTGCCGACCCGCTTGCCCATCGCGGCCTCGGTCCCCTCGGCGTCGAGGAGGTCATCGGCGATCTGGAACGCTATGCCGAACGCCCGCCCGAATCGCGCGAGCGCTTCGAGCCGTGCCGCGTCGGCCCCCACCGCGAGTCCGCCGAGGTGGAGCGACGCGAGGAAGAGGGCGCCGGTCTTGCGACGATTGATTCGGTCCATCCAAGCGACCTGTTCCGCGGGAGTCGCCGGCAGGTCCTCGATCCAGCCGCGCTCGGCGGCGAGGTCGTCGACCTGGCCGCCCACGAGCGCCCCGGCGCCGGCGGCCCGGGCGAGGGTCAGGCAGGCCTGGGCCGCGACCGCGGCGGGCATGCCGCCGGCAAGCACCTCGAAGGCGAGCGGCTGCAACGCGTCGCCGCAGAGGATGGCGGTGGCCTCGTCGAACTCGCGGTGGCAGGTGGGACGGCCGCGGCGGAGATCGTCGTCGTCCATCGCGGGGAGATCGTCATGAACGAGCGAGTAGGCATGGATGCACTCGACCGCGATGGCGGCCGGCGTGGCGGCCTCCCAGTGGACCAGTGGATCGCGGCCTGGATCGCCGCAGGCCTGGGCGGCCCAGAGGGCGAGGGCAGGACGCAGCCGCTTGCCCGGCGCGAGAACGGCGTAGCGAACCGCCTCGGCGAGCCGCGGCGGCGTCTCGTCGTCAAACTCCAGAGCCGCCGCGAGCCGCGGCTCGATGAAATCGCGAACGGGCTCCAAGGCGGACGCGATCGCGTCCGCCGGTGAGCATGCGACGGAGGATGTCTCTCTGCTGGTCACCGGGCAGTTCGCCATGCGTGGCCTGCAGACGTGCGAGGCTCTGGGAGGGGCGTCCGAGCCCTCCCGGGACCTCGTTTTGCCCGGGGGAAGTCTAGCCGTCGGCCCCGGCATCGTCCATTCCGGGGAGCGTCCGCGACCGCGGCTTCCGGCCGGCCGTGCGGGGAGCCTTTCCGGCCTCCGCAACCTTCGGCCCTCCGGTCGCGGCCAGGATCGGCCGCCCCTCGTCGTCGATGCGGATGAGCGTGCTCACCTTCTCCTCCGCGATCGAAAGCTCCTCGTGCAGCCGGTGGAGCAGGCCTACCCCACGCTCGTAGGCGGCGATCGACTCGGTCAGGCCGAGGCTGCCCGATTCGAGTCGCGACACGAGTTCCGCGAGGTCGGCGAGCGCGGTTTCAAACGAGGCGGGCTGGGGTGACTCTGAGGGCTCAGCGTCCGATGGCATCGTGGGTGCTCCTTTCCACTCGGCTCCAGAGGCGTCCGTCGGCCAGCTGCGTGATGATCGTAACGCCGGCGGGGATGCCGACGGTGCTCTTGAGCGCGGTCTCGTGGCCGTCGAGCTTCGTCACCGACCAGCCGCGGGCCAGCAGGTGCACGGGGCTGCCGGCTTCGAGACGGGCCGCCGCCGCCGCGATCCGCTCACCAGCCCGCGAGACCACCGAGCCGGCGAGCCGTCGCAGCCGCAGCGCGTGCGCATCGAGCGCGTCGCGGCGGTCGCGGACGAGCCGGCTCGGGTCGGCGAAGATCCGCGAGCGACCGACCGCCCTCACGCGATCATGGGCGAACTCGAGACGGCGGGAGAGCGCCACCTGCAGCCGCGTCGCCATGCCGACCACGGCGGCCGTCACCTGGCGGGCGTCGGGCACGAGCTTCACGGCGGCGTCGGTGGGCGTGAGCGCCCGGACGTCGGCGGCGAGGTCGCAGAGGGTCACGTCGATCTCGTGGCCCACGCCCGAGACGATCGGGACCGGCGCCGCGGCCACGGCGCGGACGAGCACCTCCTCGTTGAACGACCACAGGTCCTCGAGGCTGCCACCCCCGCGGATCAGGGCGATGGCATCGACGGCGGGTCGCAGCCGCGTCGCGGCGTCGAGGGCCGCCGCGAGCTCCTCCGCAGCCCCCGCTCCCTGCACCCGCGACGGCACGATGATCACCTCCGTCGCCCGCCACCGCGCGAGGAGCGTTTCCAGGAAGTCGGCGATCGCCGCGCCGGTGGGGCTCGTCACCACGGCGATCCGCGTGGGGAACTCGGGCAGGGGCCGCTTCCGGGCCGCCGCGAACACCCCCTCGGCGTCGAGCATGGCGTGCACGCGGCGGAGCCGCGCTTCGAGCGTGCCGGTGCCGACCGCGTGCAGGCGGTCGATCGTCAGCTGGTAGGTGCCCCGCGGCGGATACACCTCCAGACGTCCGTGGCAGACCACGGCGAGGCCGTCGGCCGGTTCGATCGCGAGCGACTGCATGGTGCCCCGCCAGATCACCGCGCGGAGCACGGCGGTCTCGTCCTTGAGCGAGAGGTAGACGTGGCCGCTGGAAGCCCGGGTGAGGTTGCTCACCTCGCCGGCGACCCAGACGTCGGCGAACCGCGTCTCGAGCTGCTCCTTGACTCGGGCGGTGAGGTCCGACACGCTCTGGACGTCGTCGGGCGGGCTGCGGCGGTCTGTCACGACGCGAGTGGCCATCGGCGGCAGTGTAGCAGTCGTCGGCGCGAGCCCGGGCCGGCGAAGATCTGGAGCGAGCATGTCAGCAGCCCGAGTGGAACCCGCCGGTGAACGTCCGGACGAGACGGCCTCCCGGGCCGCGCCGAATGACGCGGCCTCCCGGGCCGCGCTGCTCGTCGTGTTCCTGACGGTGTTCATCGATCTCCTCGGATTCGGCATCGTGCTCCCGGTGATGCCGCGGCAGGCGGAGCCCTTCCTCGACGCCCTCGGCCTGTCGCCGGCCGCCCAGGGAGCGGCGATCGGCGTGCTGTTCTCCAGCTTCTCGCTGATGCAGTTCCTGTTCAGTCCGCTCTGGGGCCGGCTCTCCGACCGGATCGGCCGCCGGCCGATGCTGCTCCTGAGCCTCGCGGGCTCGGTCATCTTTTACGCCGTCTACGCGCTGGCGGTCACGGTACCGGCCACGCCCGTACCGTCGCGCGAGCGGGCCGCGCTGGCCCTCGGGCTGATGCTCCTGTCGCGGATCGGCGCGGGCATCGCGGGCGCGAGCGTCGGCACGGCCGCGGCCGTGATCGCCGACTGCACCACGCCCGAGAACCGGGCCCGCGGCATGGCGCTGATCGGCATCGCCTTCGGCGGCGGGTTCACGCTCGGACCCCTGCTCGCCTACTTCGGCCTGGCGCTGTTCCGCCAGCAGCCTTGGGGCGTGGGCGCGATCGCCTCGGCCTTTTCGCTGGTGGCCCTGGTGATCGCGGCCACCGTGTTTCGCGAAACGCGGCCGCCGCAGGGCGTGCCCGAGCGACCGCGGTCGGGGCTGGGCCGCATGGCCACCGTGCTGTCGATGCCCGGCGTCGGCACGCTCGTGCTCGTCTACTTCCTGGCGATCGTGGCCTTCGCCGGCTTCGAATCGACGGTGGCCCGTCTGACCCGTACGGCCTTCGGCATGGACGATCACGACAACTTCCTCGTGTTCGCCTTCATCGGCGCGATGCTGCTCGTGGCGGGAGGCTGCTACCGACCGCTCGCGAAGCGGTTTGCCGAGCGCCGGCTGCTGGGGGGAGGTGTGCTGCTCGTGCTCGTTGGCATCGGCCTGCTCGGCCTCGTGGCCTGGTGGGTCTACCGAGATCCCTCCGCGGGGCAGGCCGTGGCGGCGAAGACGGTCTTCTATGCCGCGGCCGCCGTGGCGGTGGCCGGGTTCGCGGCGATCAATCCCTCGGTGTCGGCGCTGATCTCGAAACAGGCCGATCCGGCGCGGCAGGGCGAGGTGCTCGGCGTCAATCAGTCGTTCGCCTCGCTCGGGCGGATCGTGGGGCCGTTTCTGGGCTCGTTCCTCTTCGGCCTGCATGCCTCGCATGCCCTGCCGTTCGTGGTGTCGGCGGCCCTGCTCGTCGGTGTGCTCGCCCTGATGCCACGGCTCACGGGCGGAGCACGATGACCGGCGCGGCCGGCGTGCTCGTGATCGGCCACGGCACGGCGGATCCCGTCGGGGCGGCCGAGACCCGGCAGGTGGCCGCGACCGTCGCCAGCCTGATGCCTGGCGTGCCCGTCGAACTGGGCTTTCTCGAGGTGATCGCGCCGACGATCGACCATGCCGTGGCGCGGCTGGCCGCCCGCGGCTGCCGCAAGCTGGTGGCGGCGCCACTGCTGCTTTTTGCTGCGGGCCACGCCAAGCGGGACGTGCCGGAGGCGGTCGCCGCGGCCGCCGCGGCGCACGGCCTCGAGGTGCGCCAGAGCGAGGCCTTTGGCGAGATTCCCGAGATCGTCGAACTCGCGCGGACGCGGCGGCGCGAAGCGGTCGCGGCCTCCGGTCCGGTGGCGGCCGCCGACACCGTGCTGGTGATGATCGGCCGCGGCTCGAGCGATCCCGCGGCCGCGGCCCAGCTGCGGTCGTTCGCGGAAGCGACGCTCGCCGGAGCTTCGGCCGACCGTCCCCGTCGGGTCGAACTGGGGTTCGTGGCCGCCGCCCGACCGCGGCTCGACGAGGCGCTCGCCGCGGCCAGCGATCCGATCGACGTCGCGGTGCGTAGAATCGTGGTACAGCCGCATCTGCTCTTTCGTGGCCACGTGGAGGAGCAGGTGAGCGACGCCGTCGCCGATGGCCGGCGGCGGCGAGGTGATCTCGAGTGGGTTCAGGTGGCCCGCCTGGGCGCCGATCCGCTCGTTGCCCGGGCGTTGGCCCGCCGCGTGGAGCAGGTTCTCGGCGTCGAAAGCCTGTCTCGCCAAGGCTGACGAGAAACGTCACAATGGTTGGTTCGGTGGCCGAGGCCAGGGGGCCGTGGCCTCGCGAGGTAGGCACGTCATGACACGGAGGATGGACCGCGTGGACGCAACGACACGGACGGGGTGGTCGATCGGCGGGATCGGAGCGGTGGCCCTGACGGTCGCCCTGGCCGTCGTGCCGGTCGCCGTCGAGGCCCAGGTGCCGCAGCAGCCGCCCGCCGTGGTGGCGCCGGCCCCCGTCGATCGGCCGGCGATCCAGGCGCCCGCGGCGGCACCCGCCCCACCGGCCCCGGCCGCCGCGGTCGGGCAGGCCAACGCCCCGCCGGCGTCGGTGAAGCCCGGCACCAACGACCGATACATCGCGGTGGCCGTCCGCCGCCAACTCGAGAACGAGCACTTCCTGCGGAAGCCGATCGACGACGAGATCGCCCGCCGCTGGTTCTCGTCGTTCCTCGAAGCCCTCGATCCGATGAAGGTCTACTTCCTGCAGAGCGACGTCGATTCGTTCATGCAGAAGCGGGAGTCACTCGACGAGCTCGTGAAGAAGGGGGACGTGACCTTCGCCTACGACGTGCTGACCCGGTTCCTGCAGCGGGTCGATCAGCGGCTGCCTCTGATCGAGCGGCTCATCCAGGGCCCCCAGGACTTCGCCAAGGACGAGACGATCGTGATCGATCGCGACGACACGAAGTGGGCGAAGAACGAGGCCGAGGCCGAGGATCTCTGGCGGCGGCGGATCAAGTACGACCTGCTCGTCCAGAAGATGGAGAAGACTCCCGCCGACGAGGCCAAAGACAAGCTCCTTCGCCGCTACCGGAGCCTCGCCAAGCGGTGGCACCAGATGACGGCCGACGAACTGCTCGAGACCTACCTCTCCTCGCTCACCAGCAGCTTCGACCCGCACACCAGCTACATGTCGCCCGGCACGCTCGAGAACTTCGAGATCGGCATGCGGCTGCAGCTCGACGGGATCGGCGCCCAGCTCAAGGGCGAGGACGGCTACACGACGATCGTGGAGCTCACGCCGGGCGGCGCCGCCGACAAGGACGGCCGCCTGAAGTCGAAGGATCGCGTCGTCGGGGTGGGCCAGGGCAAGGACGGCGAGATCGTCGACGTCGTCGACATGAACCTCAACGAGGTCGTGAAGCTGATTCGCGGCAAGCGGGGCACGATCGTCCGCCTCAAGGTGATCCCCGTCGGCGAGAACGTGCCCAAGGTCTACGACATCACCCGGGCCAAGATCGAGCTGAAGGACGCCGAGGCCCGCGGTGAGGTGATCGAGCACGGCACCAAGACCGACGGCACGCCCTACAAGGTGGGCGTGATCAACCTGCCGAGCTTCTACATGGACATGGCCGGGGCCCAGCAGGGTCAGGCCGAGTTCAAGAGCAGCACCCGCGACTGCAAGCGGCTGCTGGACGACTTCCGCAAGCAGGGGGTCGATTGCGTGGTACTCGACCTGCGGAGCAACGGCGGCGGCTCGCTGCCGGAGGCGATCAAACTCACCGGCCTGTTCATCGACAAGGGCCCGGTGGTGCAGATCAAGGATTCCGACAAGCAGGTTCGCCCCTACGACGACGTCGATCCCGGCGTCGCCTGGGACGGGCCGCTGGTCGTGCTCACGAGCAAGTTCAGCGCGAGCGCCAGCGAAATCCTCGCCGGCGCCATTCAGGACTACCACCGGGGCCTGATCGTGGGCGACAAGTCGACCCACGGCAAGGGAACCGTGCAGACGCTGCTCGACGTCGGCCGCCAGCTCTTTCCGCGGTTCGACAGCTCGCCGCAGCTGGGGGCGATCAAGGTGACGATCCAGCAGTTCTACCGGCCGTCCGGCGACAGCACGCAACTCGAGGGCGTGAAGAGCGACGTCGAGTTGCCGAGCTTCACCAGCCACCTGCCGATCGGCGAATCGGACCTCGACCACGCGCTCACGTTCGACCGCGTGCCGCGGGCCGACTTCCGCTCCTCGGGCAAGGTCACCGACGGCATGGTGTCGATGCTCCGCGAGGCTTCGGCCAAGCGGGTGCAGGCCAACAAGGACTTCGAGAAGCTCGCCGGCAATATCGCCCGCTACGAGAAGCGGAAGGACGAGAAGACGATCTCGCTGAAGGAAAGCGATTTCGAGCGGCAGTGGAACGAGGGCAAGGCCGCCGAAGACGAGGAGGAGAAGAAGCTCGAGGAAATGGAGTCGCAGAAGAAGCCCGTCGTCCGTCGCGACTACTACTTCGACGAGGCCCTCAACGTCACGATCGACTACCTCAAGGCACTGGCCGGCGTCACCGGTCTGGCCGATACGGCGAAGGTGCAGGAGCCGCAGCCAGCGACGCCGTGATCAGGAAGCCCAATCGCGTCAGCGATGGGGATCTGGTGGCCGCGCCGCTCGGGGCTGCCCATGCCCGTCGCCAAGTGGCCGCAGGTTTTCAACCTGCGGTGCCTCGCCGCTCGGGGCTGCCCATGCCCGTCGCCAAGTGGCCGCAGGTTTTTAACCTGCGGTGAATCGCCGCTCTGGGCTGCCCATGCCCGTCGCCGGACGCTCACTGCGGGCCTCCGGCCCTGCGCTCGCTCGGTGCTGACTCGCTCTCGGCATCCATGCCTCCGCTCGTCAGCAGACGCCGGCTCCCGGGCACGGGCAGCCCCGAGCTCGTCCACTCGTGAACGTGGCCGCCGAGAAGTGGCACAGGTTTTCAACCTGCGGTGAAGCCCGCTCGGGGCAGGCAACGCCCGAGGTTCACTCGGGCCTCGGCGACACCACGTCTTCGACCAGGGATTTCAGGGCGGCGAGCGGGCGGGGATGCGCGGGGCGGAAGCCGAGATCGCTGAACAGGAGCGTCGGATCGACCCGCTTGTCGGCGCCGCGGCTGCGTGGAGCGGTGATGTCCCAGCGGGGGGCGGGGCTGTTCGTGAGCGCGGCCAACGTGCCATACCAGTCGCGGCGACGGACAGGGTGGCCATCGGCCACGACGTAGAGCCTGCGGGGCGCGCGGGCGTCGGCGACCAGGCAGACGACGGCCGCGGCGTCGTCCACGTGGACGAGGTTCAGCCAGGAGTCGGGATCGGCGGCGATCGGCAGGCCCGCCTTGAGGTCGCTGATCCGCGGCAGGCGGCCCGGTCCGTAGAGCCCGGCGAACCGCAGGGCGGTTCCGGGGCCGGCCGGATGGGCCGCGAGCAGCGCCTCGGCTTCGACGAGCACGCGGCCCGCATCCCGCGAGGGATTCGGCGGTGTTGACTCATCGACGACTCCACCCCCTTCGTCTCCCCAGACGCCGGTGGAGCTCGAGAGAATCACCCGCGGCAACGGATCGACGGCCCGCGCCGCCGCGAGGGCGTCGAGGAGCCGGCGCAGCCCGTCCACATGGACGTCGCGGGGCGCCTTGGCCGAGCCGCGATCGAAGCCCACGCCCCAGAAGACCGTCGCGGGCACCCCGTGCGTGGCGAAGAGCGTCGTCCACCCGGGCTCCGCCGCCGTGACGTCGAGGACCACGGGCGTGAAGCCTTGGGCCCCCAGCTCCGCTGCCCGGGTCGCGCGCCGCGTGGTGGCGATCACGGCTTCACCGGCCCCGGCCCACCGGCGTGCGACCCGCTCGCCGAGATACCCGCAGCCGACGACCAACCGCGGCCGCCGGGGGCGGCCACCGGGTTCGCCGGCCGGGCCACGATCCTCGGAAATCGGCATCGTCGGGGCGAGAGCGTCGTGGCTGGGCATGGAGGAGTTATACGCCGCGCCCGTGAACCACGCGGCAGGGCCGTCAGCCGTCGAGGGCCCCGGGCCGTTCGCCGCGGGACTGCGACTCGAGCCACGACTGGAGCACCACCTGCGCGGCCACGGCGTCGGCCCTGGCCTTCTTGCGGCCCCGTGT
>Ga0007797_1000439_pt1 | contig 12565 bp, 10 predicted proteins | sample CryBogmetaGMA25M_FD_60364 | JGI IMG/M metagenome (GOLD analysis project Ga0007797, IMG submission 60364) | Freshwater microbial communities from Crystal Bog, Wisconsin, USA - MA2.5M | ecosystem: Environmental > Aquatic > Freshwater > Lake | place: Crystal Bog, Wisconsin, USA | collected 2009-07-06 | reverse complement strand
CCGATCGCGCCGGCCCCTGCCGCTACGGGCTTGTTCAAGATCGCAATTCGGGGGTGGGCCTGAACGCGCCGACCCACCCGGTCAAACGTGTCCCGCCACCCCCGAATTACTCACTATTTTCCCCGGCATTCCCGGATGAACCTTTTTTGGGGCCGCAGCCAGCCGCCGCCCCCTTGGGGATGCCCGCGGTGGGTCAAGGTGCATTCGTGTGCTTCCTGCGCCCGCAGGGCGTCTTCGTGCCCTTAGTGGAGCGCCCTTTTTTGCTGAGCCTGGCCGATAACCAGGAAGATCTATTAACCAGTGATGCACTGTGATGAACGGTGATGATCAAGAAGGGAAGTTCACCGGCCTATCGGTGTCGTCGCCGCCACGGCGGCCTGGCCGAGGGAGATGCAGCCGTCGTTGGCGGGGAAGCGGCGAGGGCGGTGGACTTGGAAGCCGGCGGCACCGAGGGTGGCCTGGACCAGGGCGGTGAGGCGGGCGTTCTGGAAGCAGCCGCCGGAGAGGACCACGTCCGGCAACCCGCCCAGTCGGGCCCAGGTCAGGGCCAGCTCTGCGAGGGCCTCATGGAACCGAGCCGCCACCACGGCAGCCTGCGTTCCCGCAGCAACATCCGCCAGCACCGCAGCCACCAGGGGCGCTGGATCGGCCACGCCGTCCTGCAGGTCCCAGGGATAGGCACCCTCGGCTCGCTCCCCAGCGGCGAACTCCAGGGTCATGGCCGCCTGACCCTCGAAGCCACGCTTGGCCCGCAGGCCCGACAGGGCCGCCACCGCATCGAAGAGGCGGCCCACGCTCGAGGTGAGCGGGCTGTTCACCCCCCGGGTGGCCATGGCCTGGAAGCGGGCCCAGTCCCCCGCCGAGAAGGCCCCGGCCAGGGACGGAGGAGCCTCCCCAGGGCCCTGGGTGGCCCACAGCAGGCCACAGGCGGCGCGGCGCGGCTCCCGGGCGGCCACCTCCCCGCCCGGGAGCGGGAAGGGCTTCAGGTGACCGATGCGACTAAAGGTGGCCCCATCGATGCGCAGGGCCTCGCCGCCCCAGAGGGTGCCGTCGGCACCCAGCCCGGTCCCATCCCAGGCCAGGGCCAGCACCGGTCCCTTGAGGCTGTGCTCAGCGGCACAGGCGGCGCCGTGGGCATGGTGGTGCTGGACCCGAGTCAGGGGCAGGCCCCAGGCCTGGGCCAGACCCTCGGCGAGCCGGGTGCTGGCGTAGTCCGGGTGGAGGTCGCAGGCGATGCGCTCGGGCCGGGCCCCGAAGAAGGCCAGCAGGTCCGTCACGGTCCGTTCCAGGACCCCTGCCCCCTCCAGGCTCATCAGGTCACCCAGGTGCTGGCTCATGATCAGCTCGCCGCCCTTCAGCAGGGCCACGGTGTTCTTCTGGTGGGCCCCCAGGGCCAGCACGCAGGGGCCGCCCAGAGCCAGGGGCACCGCCAGGGGCGCAAAGCCCCGGGCCCGCCGCAGCAGGGTGGGGCCATCCCCATCGATGCGCAGCACCGAGTCGTCCACAGGCCGCACGATGGGCCGGTTGTGCACCAGCAGCAGGTCTGCCAGACCCCCCAGCCGCGCCCGCGCCTCGGCGTCTTCGAAGGCCATGGGCTCGTCGCTGAGGTTGCCCGAGGTGCAGACCAGCGGCCGCCCCGCTGCGCCCAGCAGCAAGTGGTGGAGGGGCGTGGTGGGCAGGAAGGCGCCGAGGCGCGGGTTGCCGGGAGCCACCCCCGGCGCCACGGCCCCGCAGGCCCGCCGCCGGAGCAGCAGGATGGGCGCCTCCGGGGCCTCGAGCCAGGCGGCCTCTGCCACGGACAGCTCGCAGTCCAGCTCCAGGCTGGCGCGGTCCGGGAACATCACGGCGAGGGGCTTCTCTTCCCGCCGCTTCCGCTCCCGCAGGCGGCCCACAGCTTCACCGGAGGTGGCGTCCACCAGCAGCTGGTAGCCGCCGAGGCCCTTCAAGGCCACCACCGCACCTTCCTTCAGGGCTGTGGCGGCGGCCTGAAGCGCCTCCTCCCGCTCGGCCAGGACCGTCCCGGCGGGTGACCGCAGGGTGAGGTGGGGCCCGCAGCTGGGACAGGCCACGGGCTGGGCGTGGAAGCGCCGGTCCAGGGGATCCCGGTACTCCCGCTCGCAGTCGGGACAGAGGGGAAACCCCTTCATGGCCGTGTGGGGCCGGTCGTAGGGCAGGCGCTCAATGAGGGTGTACCGTGGGCCGCAGCGGGTGCAGTTGGTAAAGGGGTAGCGGTGGCGCCGCTCTCCCGGCGTGGCCACCTCGGCAGCGCAGGCTGGGCAGACCGCAAGGTCAGGCGGGACCACGGCACGGCCCTCGCCGCCGGGGCCGCTGGGGAGGATCCGGAAGTCGGCTTCCGCCGGGACCTCCGGCAGAGGCTCAGTGGCGATGGATTCCACCCGGGCCGGCAGGGGCACGCTCTCCCGCAGGGCCCGCTCGAAGCGAGCCAGGGCTTCCGCCGCTCCCTGGGCCTCGATGGTGACGCCCTCGGCATGGTTCCACACGGTGCCGCTCAGGCCCTCCTCGAGGGCCAGCCGATAGACCTCCGGCCGAAAACCGACGCCCTGGACGACGCCCCGGACGAGGAAGCGGAGGCGGGCCATCAGGCCTGCTGGGGGGCCGGGCGGCGCGCCTCGACCCAGCGCAGCCAGTCGTCCAGGCCCTCACCGGTCTGGGCAGACACGCGCAGGACCTCGATCCCCGGATTCACGCGCCGGGCATGGGCCACGCAGCGCTCCACGTCGAAGCGCAGGTAGGGCAGCAGGTCCACCTTGTTGAGCAGCATCAGGTCTGCGGCCGCAAACATGTCCGGGTACTTGAGGGGCTTGTCCTCGCCTTCGGTGACGGAGAGGATCACCACCTTGTGAGCCTCGCCCAGGTCGAAGGCGGCGGGGCAGACCAGGTTGCCCACGTTCTCGATCATCACCACGGCACCGGGGGGCGGGGCCAGGACCTCCAGCGCATGGCCCACCATGTGGGCATCCAGGTGGCAGCCCTTCCCGGTGTTGATCTGCACCGCCGGGGCACCCGCGGCCTTGATGCGGTCAGCGTCCTGGCTGGTCTGCTGGTCCCCCTCGATGACCACCACCGGCACCCGATCCTTGAGGCGCAGGATGGTCGCCTCCAGGAGGGTGGTCTTGCCAGAGCCAGGGCTGCTCACCAGGTTGAGGGCCAGCCAGCCCTGCGCGGCGCAGCGGATGCGGTTCACCGCCGCCAGGGCGTCGTTCTTGGCCAGGAGGTTCTGCTCCAGGCTGACCCGCCGTCGCCCCGGCCGCAGGGGCGCTGGAGCATGGCTGTGCGCCTGCCCATCCAGGGTGGAACCGCCGCCGCCACAGCCACAGGTGGTGCACATGGTCAGGTCTCCTCCACGTCGATGTCCTTGATGCGCAGCTCCGTCCCACCCGTCACGACCACGAAGCCCTGCCCACAGGCAGGGCACAGCTCGAAGCGGGCCTGGATCTCCACCTCGGCACCGCAGTCCTGGCAGCTCCCAGTCCCGGGAATTTCAAGAATCTCCAGGCTGGCGCCTTCCACCAGCGTGTCCTGGGAAGCCGCATCAAAGGCGAAGCGCAGGGCCTCCACTTCGGCACCGGACAGGCGTCCCACCTCCAGCCGCACCCCCGCCACCCGCGTGAACCCCTGGAGGCTGGCGGCCTCCTGGATGCCCTGGATCATCCCTTCGAGGATGGCGAGCTCGTGCATGGGCTACTCCACCGCAGGGGGCGGGGCGGCGTCTGAGGCCTGCCGATAGACCTCCGACGCCGGCAGGCCAAGGTGCTTGGCCAGGGGCTTGACCGCCTCCCGGAGGGTCATGCCGCCCTCCCGCGCCGCCGCCAGGAAGGCCTTCGCCCAGTCCGGCAGGTCCTCCCCCTCGAAGGTCGGCGCCCCCTCCGTGACCACCCGCTTGGCGGCGGCTCCGGCCAGGACCAGCACCATCTCGCCGCGGTCCTCGCGGCCTAGCTGGACCCGCACCTGGGCAGGGGTGCCCCGGTACCAGGTCTCGTGGAGCTTGGTGAGCTCCCGGCCCAGGGCGATCTCCCGGTCCGGCAGCAGGTCCTCCAGGTCATTCAGGGTCTCGTGGATCCGGTGGGGGGTTTCGAAGACGACCACCGTCTCCTCCTCCGCACCCAGCCGCTTCAGCATGGTGCGCCGGGGCTCGCCCCGGTTCGGCAGGTAGCCCTGAAAGCTGAAGGCGTGGCAGGGCAGGCCCGAGGCCACCACCGCGAGCAGCACGGCGGAGGCGCCCGGCAGCACGGTGACCTTGGCGCCGGCGGCGCGGGCCGCCCGCGCGATCTCGAAGCCCGGGTCGTTGATGCCAGGCATGCCAGCATCGCTGCAGTAGGCCACCGTCCGCCCAGCCGCAAGCTCGAGCGCCAGCCGCGCGAAGGCTGCCTCGCCCGCGTGGTCGTCGAAGCGCAGGAGAGGCTTGTCCAGCCCCAGGTGCTTCAGCAGCCCCCCTGTGCGCCGGGTGTCCTCGCAGGCCACCAGGTCCGCCTCGGCCAGCACCTCCTGGGCGCGGACGGTGAGATCGCCGAGGTTCCCGATGGGGGTGGGTACGAGGAGCAGGTGGCCGGTCATGGTGCCCCCAGTCTGGCATCCTCAGCCAGATGGCGTTACCTGCATCCAAGGGTGGCCGGAACAGGAAGCCCCAGAAGCAGAGGCAGAAGCGGCTCACAGCTGCCCCAGGATAGGGGGTATCCAGGGATGTGGAGGCGTTGGAGCGGTGGGTCCGGGCCGTCGACGAAGGGAGAACCGGGCCGTGGGGATCTCGAACTCCGGCAGGCTCCAGACCAGGCTTGGCGTGTCCATGCCCATGCTCTCCTTCAGGGCGGCCTCCAGCCGCTCCCGGCAGGAGGCCAGGCCCAGCCCCGTCGGACCCGGAATCCAGAGGGTGGCCCCCATGGCCCCGCCCCCCAGCTGGCTCCGCAGGCGGAGCAGGAGCACGTGGGCGATGCTGTGGGGCGTGTGCCGGAAGACCACCATGAAGCGGTCCAAGCTCACGCGAAGGAGCAGGTCCCCAGCCCGCACACCCGCGGAAGCACTGCGAATCCGGGCCGGCTCCCGGTCCCTCCGGAGGGGCACCAGGAACTCCGCGACCACCAGACTCGCAGGCCGGTGGTCGGAGCTCAGCAGCGCCTTCTCCCACACCTCCAGGTAGCGGAGGTTGGGCAGGTCTGTTTCCGCATCCCGGATGGAGCTGTCCTCCATCACGGCCTGCGTGATGGCCAAGGCATCCTCCAGGCGCAGGATGGACTGCTTCAGGTCCTGCACCTCCATGAAGCGACCCAGGAGCAGGGCCACAGCCTCGATGAGCGCCGTGTCCGTGCGCAGCAAGGTGCGGGGGCTTTCAAAGCTGGCAAACAGCAGGGCCCGGACCCCCTGTCCATGCCGGAGGGCACAGCCCAGCACCGCGCCGTGGGGAAACCCAGCCGGCAGGCGGCCGCCCACGTGGGGGTTCGTGGCCGTGTTCTCGACGGCCAGCACCCGGTCCGGATGTTCCAGCAGCCAGAGGCAGAAGGGCACCACGGGCACCGGCGGAATCTGGTCCGCCTCCTCCGGGTACCACCACCGCGTGTCCAGGGTGGGGCCGTCGGTCATGACCAGGCAGGTCTGGGTAGCCCCCAGGTGCTGGGCCAGCAGCTCCATGCCATGGCTGAGGAGGTTGGGCTCGGAGGCCTCTCCCGCATGAAAGAGGCCATGGACCGCAGCCACCAGATGCTTCAGGTTGCGCCCCTCACTCTTCAGGCGCCGGGCATAGCGCTCCAGGCATTTTCGATCCACCATCGCTCCTCCCAGGTCCGTTTCAATTTCTTCGGCACATCTGGAAGTAGATATGAATACAATATTTACCACCTGTTGGTCAGGTGATTCGGGCCAGGGCTCCGTGAATTTTGAAGAGCCGACAATATCCCAGCCCCACCCAGTACCAGTGCAGGAGGAAGGCCTCCCCTCCAGCACGCAGCCACCACCCGAGCGACCCTGGGAGTGGAGGGGCCGAGGCGGCGGGACAGCACCGAACAGGGAGGCCAAGGCCCCGGGCCGTGGCCTGGGCCCGAGCCATATGCAGGGGATCCGAGACCAGCAGGAGGGTCCCCCAGCCTTCCGAGCGCAGCAGCGCCCGCACATGAAAGAGGTTCTCCACGGTGTGCTGGCTGGCGGCCTCGAGGTGGATCGCCTCGGCGGGAGTCCCATGGGCCACCAGCCAGGCCCGGCCGGCCTCGGCCTCGGTCCGAACGGCCCGCCCGGTGGTGCCGCCGGCCACCAGGATGCGGGGGGCCAGCCCCTGGCGCCAGAGCAGGGCGGCGTGGGCCAAGCGGGCCTGAAACACCGCGGTGGGGTTCCCCTCGTCCAGCTGGCGACCCAGCACCAGGATGGCGTCCCCGGGAGCGGCTTCGTCCCGGCGCGCCTGGCGCAAGACCCTGGCCAGGGCCCACAGCCAGGGCACTCCCAGCAGGACCAGGGCGGACGAGAGGGCGAGGGCCAGGGTGGCAGCTCCCCCTGGCCCCAGCTTCTGCAGAAACGTGGCCTGGGGGGGCGCGGTGTAGACGCTGCCTGGACCTGCCCCCATGCCCTTCTCCAACGGTGTCATCGGCTCCGTTGTAGCACCTTCCAGGCGCCACGGGCTCGGCTAGAAGGCCTTGCTCACCGTGAAGGTCACGCGGTTCCCGCCGATGTTGCGGCCCAGGGCGTTGGTGTAGACCGCGTCCTTGGTGTCGGCCTTGGTGCCGGCCAGGGCGAAGGTGTAGCCCTTCAGCTCCTTGGCGATGCCCAGCTTGGTGTCCGTGTAGTCGAGGGGGCTGTTGCCCGTGCCGGTGTAGGTGGTCTTGCCGGCGTGGGCCAGCACGGTCCAGCCACTCTCGCCCAGGGGGTAGGCCAGGCTCAGATCGAGGTAGCTGGAGCCATCGGCCTTGGCGACGCCGAAGTTTCCGGCGCTGAGCACCTTGGAGTACTTGAGGCTCGCCCAGGCGTAGCTGAGGCCCAGGTAGCCCTCGGTGGTGCTGGGGCTGGTCATGGAGACGTGGGAGTAGTCGCCAGGGTAGAGGTAGCGGTAGGCGCCGATGTCCAAGGTCCAGTCCTTGGCGAAGCCCCACTTGTAGCCACCGAAGACATCCACCTCAACACCGGCGGACATGGGTCCGACACCCGCGTCGGTGAGCCAGGAGATGTTGCTGGCGGCGAGGCTCAGGTACCAGCCATCGGCATGAGCCAGGTCGATCTCAGCCTGCACGGTGGGCTTGCCATCCGTCTGGGTGAGGCCGCGGAAGATGTACTGCGAGCCCAGCGTGGCCGAGCCCGTCACCGCAAAGCCCAGGAGGGCGGGCGGTGCGGGCGGAGCCGGCGGTGCTGGAGCAGCCGGAGCCGGCGTCTGTGCCGACAGGGTGGAGCCCAATAGGGCCAGGGTGGCGAGCAGGGGTTTGATGCGCATGAAAACCTCGAATGGGGGGGGGATGAATGAACGTGGGCGAGTGGTTTAGCGCTGGGACAGGAGGGCCTGCCCCTGAATCTGGGAAGGGCCCTGCAGATCGGTCACGGGATTCCCGCAGCTGGGCTCGGCAGCAAAGACGAGCGAGGACAGGGCCACAAGGGCCACTGCCACAGCGAGGGAACGGGTCAGGGTCCGCCGGTTCATGGGTGTCTCCTTCCTAATGTCCGGGGAGGGAAGATCCGGGGGCGTCTCGCCTGGTCCGGCTCCCGGTCCTCCCGGGCTGTCATCAGGGGCCGGCCATCGGCCCCTCCCGCTCTTTCCAGAGCAGGGGCCGTGCCAGCCCTCATCGGAGCTCGGTCTCTTAAATTTATTAATTGATATTATTTGTTTTATCCATTAAATGCTTGAATCATCGCCCAGATTCAATGCAAACATTTTTGTAGATAAATCCATGTCTTACGACAATTTTGTAATATTTTGTGCTTCCGAGGACGTCTGGAACCGCTCCGGCTCCAAGCCGTGCTTCTTCACTTTGTAGTTGAGGATGCGCTCCGTGGTCTGGAGCAGGCGGGCGGCCCGGGCCCGGTTGCCTCGGGCCGACTTGAGGGCATCCTGCAGGATGTCCCGCTCGAAGGCTGAGACCGCATCCCCCAGGGCCTGGGACGGCAGGGTCCCGGAGACCTCGGCGGTCTGTAGGCTGGGCGGCAGGTGGTGGCCATGGACCACGCCCCCCTCGCAGACCAGGACGGCCCGCTCCATGCAGTTCTCCAGCTCCCGAACGTTGCCGGGCCAGTGGTAGGCCACCAGCATGTCGATGGCGGAGGTGGACAGACGGCGCACGTCCTTGCGGTGGCGGGCGGCGTATTTCTCCACGAAGTGATCAGCCAGTAGAAGGATGTCGGTGTTCCGCTCCCGCAGGGGGGGCAGGAAGACTTCAAACACATTGAGGCGGTAGTAGAGGTCCTCCCGGAAGAGGCCATTGAGGGTGGCCGCCTCCAGGTCCCGGTTGGTGGCGGTCACGAGGCGCACGTCCACCTTCACAGGCGTGACCCCGCCGAGCCGCTCAAACTCCCGCTCCTGCAGCACCCGCAGGAGCTTCACCTGGGTGGCCGGACTGAGCTCCCCCACCTCATCCAGGAAGAGGGTCCCGCCCTGGGCCAACTCAAACCGCCCCAGCTTCTGCTTGCGGGCATCGGTAAAGGCGCCGGGCTCATAGCCGAACAGCTCTGACTCGATGAGGTTCTCGGGCAGGGCCCCGCAGCTCACCTTCACGAAGGGCTTGTTGGCCCGGGGGGAGCTGTAGTGGATGGCATGGGCCACCAGCTCCTTGCCGGTGCCGGACTCCCCCCGGATGATCACGGTGGTGCTGGCGGGCGCCGCCTGGGCCACCAGGTCGTAGACCCGCTGCATGGCGTGGCTGGTGCCGATGAGGTTCCGGAGCTCGTAGCGCTCCCGCAGCTCCTCACGCAGCTGTCGGTTCTCCTCCAGCAGGCGCTGGCGATCGGCGGCCACCAGGCGCGCCACCTTCATGGCCATCCCCACCATGGACGCCGCAATCTGCAGGAGCTTGGCCTCGCCGTCGTAGTCCCGGGCTGCGTCGTAGGGCGTGGTCAGGGAGAGGGCCCCCACGGCTTTGCCATCGACAAAGAGGGGCAGGCAGAAGAAGCTCAGCTCGCCCTTCTGGCGGCGGTGCTCCCGCAGGATCCCCGTGCGGTCCAGATAGAGGGGCTCCTGGCTCACCTTGGGAACGACCACGGCCTTGCCGCTCTTGAGGACCCGGCCTGTGACCCCCTCCCCAGCCCGGTAGCGGGCCCGCTCGATGGCCTGTCGGCTCAGGCCCCGGGAGGCCTCCAGCCGCAGCTCACCACTCTCCTCTTCCGCCAGCATGATGACGCCACTGAGGGCACCAAAGGCCTCCGCCAGGATCTCCAGCACCCTGGGCAAAGCCGCCCGGATATCGGAGGTGGACAGGGCCTGGCTCAGCTCCACCAGGGGGGTGAGGTTGCGTGGATCCTCTGGGTTCGCCACACATGCTCCAGGGCTTGAATTACAAAATTGTAACTTATCTTAGGTATTCTTACAATTTTGTAATTCGTCCCATCAAGCAGAAGCATAGCAATGGAAGCAGGCTACTTACCGACGATCGCCTAGGTTGCCCAGGTGTTGTCGCTGGGGCGCCGCTCGGACTTCTTGCGCTCGTTGGTGTCGAGCACCCGCTTCCGCATGCGGATGAAGTTGGGGGTGACCTCCACCAGCTCGTCGAGCTCGATGTACTCCAGGGCCTGCTCCAGGGTGTGCTCCCGGGGCGGGGTGAGGCGGGTGGCCTCGTCGCTGCCGCTGGCGCGCATGTTGGACAGCTTCTTGCCCTTGGCCACGTTCACCACCAGGTCATTCTCGCGGGCATGCTCGCCCACGATCATGCCCTCGTAGCAGCGGACGCCCGGGTGCAGGAAGATGACGCCGCGCTCTTCGAGGTTCATGAGCGCAAAGCCCACGGTCTCGCACTGCTCCATGCTGATGAGGACGCCGTTCTTGCGGCCCGGCAGGTCGCCCTTGTGGGGGCCGTAGTGGCTGAAGAGGCTGTGGATGATGCCCTCGCCGCGGGTGTCGGTCATGAACTCGCTGCGGAACCCGATGAGGCCCCGGCTGGGGATCTTGAAGTGGAGGCGCAGGCGACCACCCTCGTTGCCCATGTCCTGCATCTCGGCCTTGCGGTTGCCCATGTGCTCCATGGTCACGCCCATGAAGGCCTCGGGGATGTCGATGGTGACGTCCTCGTAGGGCTCCATCTTCTCGCCGGTGACCGGGTCGATGTGCAGGATCACCTCGGGACGGCTCACGCAGAGCTCGAAGCCCTCGCGGCGCATGGTCTCGATGAGCACCGAGAGGTGCAGCTCGCCGCGGCCGCTCACCTTGAAGGCGTCCGGGGTGTCCGTGTCCTCCACGCGCAGGGCCACGTTGTGCTGCAGCTCCTTGGTGAGGCGCTCGCGGATGCGGCGGCTCTGGACGTGCTTGCCGTCCTGGCCGGCGAAGGGGCCGGCGTTGACCATGAACATCATGGAGATGGTGGGCTCGTCGATGTCCACATACTCCAGGGCCACAGGGCTGGCCGGGTCGGCGATGGTCTCGCCCACGCGGATGTCGGCGATGCCGGCGATGGCAACAATCTCGCCCGCACTGGCCTCCTGGAGCTGGACCCGGGTCAGGCCCTCAAAGCCGTAGAGCTGGGAGATCTTCTGGGGCTGGACGGTGCCATCCCGCTTCACCAGGCCCACTTGGTCGCCCACCCGGATGCGGCCGTTCACGATGCGCCCGATGCCGATCTGGCCGACAAAGTCGCTCCAGTCCATGAGGGTGACCAGCATCTGCAGGGGGGCGTCGGGGCTCCCCTTGGGATGGGGGCAGTGCTTGACGATGGTGTCGAAGAGGGGGTCCAGGGTCTCGCTGGCATCATTGATATCCAGCATGGCGTAGCCCATCTTGGCGCTGGCGAAGACGCAGGGGAAGTCGAGCTGCTCCTCGGTGGCTCCGAGCTCAATGAGGAGGTCGAAGACCTGATCCTGGGACCAGACCGGGCGGGCGCCGGGGCGGTCCACCTTGTTGATCACGACGATGGGCCGCAGGCCCAGGGCCAGGGCCTTCCGGGTCACGAACTTGGTCTGGGGCATGGGGCCGTCAAAGGCGTCCACCACCAGCAAGACGGAGTCCACCATGCTCAGCACGCGCTCAACCTCACCACCGAAGTCGGCGTGGCCAGGGGTGTCCACGATGTTGAAGCGGTAGCCGCCCCAGTGCAGGGAGGTCGTCTTGGCCAGGATGGTGATGCCGCGCTCCCGCTCCTGGTCATTGCTGTCCATGGCCCGTTCCTGGACGCGCTGGTTGTCCCGGAACATGTGGGCGCCCTTGAACAGGGCATCCACCAGGGTGGTCTTGCCGTGATCAACGTGGGCAATGATGGCGAGGTTGCGGATCTTTTCAAGGGCGGACATCGGGCTCCCGGGGGCGGCCAGGACAGAGCTCTGGCAGAACCCTCGATTTTACCAGAAAGCACGGTCTTTTCCGAGCGGTAATCGCTATCCCCTTCCCTTTGCAATCAGGAGGTCTAAGATAAGCGAACCCCAAGCGGGAGCGATCAATGCACATCAACGAGCTGCTCACGGTGGTCTGCGAGCAGGGCGCCAGCGACCTCCACCTCAAGGTGGGGAACCATCCCATTGCCCGAATCCGGGGCAAGCTGACGCCCATGACCCAGTTCAAGCGCCTGGTGCAGGAAGACACCATCGCCATGGCCTACGCCATCATGGCCAGCGACCGTCAGAAGGGTAAGTTCAAGGAAAACTTTGACATAGACATTGCCTACTCGGTGCCGAGCCTGGGCCGCTTCCGGTGCAACATCTTCAACCAGCGGGGCACGGTGGGCCTGGTGCTGCGGGTCATTCCCCGGAAGATCTTCACCATCGATGACCTCATGCTGCCCAAGGTCCTGAAGACCATCTGCCAGGAACAGCGGGGCCTGGTGCTGGTGACGGGCACCACGGGCTCGGGCAAGTCCACCACCCTGGCGGCGATGATCGACCTCATCAACGCCACCCGCACCGAACACATCCTCACCATCGAGGATCCCATCGAGTACCTGCACCGGGACAACCTCAGCATCATCAACCAGCGAGAGGTCGAGGCCGACTGCAAGAGCTTTTCCTCTGCCCTGCGCGCCGCCCTGCGCCAGGACCCGGACGTGATTCTGGTGGGCGAGATGCGCGACCTGGAGACCATCGAGACGGCCCTGCACGCCGCCGAGACCGGCCATCTGGTGTTCAGCACCCTGCACACCCTGGACGCCACCGAGACCATCAACCGGGTCATCTCCGTCTTCCCGCCCCACCACCAGAAGCAGATCCGCCTGCAGCTGGCCTCGGTCCTCAAGGGGGTCATCTCCCAGCGCCTCGTGCCCCGGGCCGATGGCCAGGGCCGGGTCCCTGCGGTGGAGGTCATGGTCACCACCGAGTCCGCCCGCGCCTGCATCGAGGACAAGGAGAAGACCAAGCTCCTCAAGGATGTCATCGCCTCCGGCACCGCCCAGTACGGCATGCAGACCTTCGACCAGAGCCTCTACTTCCTGCTGCGCCAGGGCCTGATCACCGA
>Ga0007797_1000438_pt1 | contig 12569 bp, 10 predicted proteins | sample CryBogmetaGMA25M_FD_60364 | JGI IMG/M metagenome (GOLD analysis project Ga0007797, IMG submission 60364) | Freshwater microbial communities from Crystal Bog, Wisconsin, USA - MA2.5M | ecosystem: Environmental > Aquatic > Freshwater > Lake | place: Crystal Bog, Wisconsin, USA | collected 2009-07-06 | reverse complement strand
TCTGAGGACTTTGCATCAGCCCTGGGTGAGGGTAGAGCGGTGGCAGATCCCAATTCGGAAAGTATTAAGATTAAAGCTCCGTCACGGCATGCCGCGTCTCGACACGACCATACGCTGCCGTGAGCAGGCGCACGCCAAACGCCAATCCGTCGTTCAGATCCTCGCTGCGGAAGCGCCAGTTCCAGTTGCCGTCGGGGCGACCGGGCGTGTTCATGCGTGCGTGCCGACCAAGGCGCAAAACGTCCTGGAGCGGCACCACCGAGATATTGGCGACCGACATCAGGGCCAGGCGGATGAGATCCCAGGCGATGTCGGAGCCGTCGCGACCGAGGTAGAGTCGGGCGGCTTCGCGCTCCTGCTCACTGATGTCTTGAAACCAGCCGATGCTGGTATTGTTATCGTGGGTACCCGAGTAAACCACGCAGTCTGGCTCGTAGTTGTGGGGCAGGTACGGGTTCGTGGAGTCATCGCCAAAGGCAAACTGGAGTACCTTCATGCCGGGGAAGTCGAACTTCTCGCGCAGAGCGTTCACCTCAGGGGTGATCACTCCGAGATCCTCGGCGATGATCGGCAAATCGCCAAGTGCCTCGCGTAGACGGGCGAAGAGTGCCGCGCCAGGACCTTTGACCCATGTGCCGTTAATCGCTGTCTTCTCGGCTGCGGGCACTTCCCAGTACGCTTCGAAGCCTCGGAAGTGATCCAGGCGTAGAATATCAACAATCGTGAAGGTCTGGCGCAGGCGGGCGATCCACCAGGCGTAGCCATCTTTGGCCATGCGATCCCAACGGTAGAGCGGGTTGCCCCAGAGTTGGCCAGTGGCGCTAAAGTAGTCGGGTGGCACACCAGCGACCGCCGTGGGGAGTCCCTCATCATCCAGGTGGAAGAGCTTGGGATTGGCCCAGACATCGGCGCTATCGTAGGCTACAAAAATCGGTGCGTCGCCGATAATGCGGATGTCGCGCTCGTTGGCATATGCCTTCAGCGGCACCCACTGGCTGAAGAAGAGGAACTGGAGATACTTCTGTACCTGGATTTGCGTGGCCAGTTCCTTGCGGGCTTTGCGCAGAGCGGCGGCCTTGCGCAAGCGCAGTTCGGGTGCCCATGCGTTCCAGCTCACCCCTTTGTGGGCGTCCTTCAAGGCTACGAACAGGGCGTAATCATCGAGCCATGCTTCTTGCTCGACACAGAATGCCTCGAAGGCGTCGGTAAGCCCAATGGCCTTGCTGTCGCACATGCGCTCGTAGCTGGCTCGCAGCAGACCCAGCTTGAATCCGATCACCCGCCCGTAGTCTACATGATCACTTCCAAGGTCGCCGGCGGCTTGGGCGGCCGCCTCAACCTCAGCCTGACCGAGCAGGCCGCGATCAACCAGATCGTCGAGGCTGACCAGGAGCGGGTTGCCGGCGAAGGCCGAAAAACACTGATAGGGCGAGTCGCCATAGCCAGTGGGGCCAAGGGGTAGTACCTGCCAAAGACGCTGACCAGCAGCTTCCAGAAAATCAACAAAGCGATACGCGGAGGCTCCCAGATCGCCGATGCCCCACTGTCCGGGCAGTGAGGTTGGGTGAAGCAGGATTCCGCTTGCGCGAGGAAAGTGCATAAAACCCTCGTTAGGAATACGCGAATGACGGCGCATCATTCTAGCATAGTACGCAGCAGCGCAAAACCCGCCAAATCCGGCATGGATGACAGTAACGCTGTACGAGGGCCAAAAGCGCACGGCGACAGGATACTATGCTACAATACCCTCCATGCCATGAGCGTGACACCAGCACCGTCCCGCATTTTCTCTCCCGAGAGCCAACCCATTCCGTATCTTGGCCTGCCCGCGTCGCTGTGTTAGCTATGGTATCGCAGGCGTAGACTCATTGGCCAGCATGATGTGGCCGACCCGACGCCGATTCGTCTGGTCAAGGATAATGCTATGGCTCAGACCCAACCTGATACCGTGCGTGGCCCTTCCCACGCCACCCCGACTGATATCCCTGGCCTGATTACATTTGGTCGTCAGCGCGGATTTGTCACCTTTGAAGAGATCCAGGGTCTTGTCCCCAACGCGGAAGAGGCTTTCGAGGTGGTGGACAAGGTCATGAACGAAATCTACTCGGCCCTGGCTGATGCCAGCATCCCTGTCCGCGACAGCGCCGATGACTCGATGCCCGAGGATGAGCCGGTGGGTGGGGTGATCGGCGATCTGGATGAGGGGCTCTCTGACGCACTCCTGGGCGACAGCGTGCGGCTCTACCTTCGTGAGATTGGGCAGGTGCCCTTGCTCACCGCCGCTGAAGAGAAGCGCCTTGCCCAAGCAATCGAGCGCGGACAGGAAGCTAACGAGAAATTCGACAAAATGAAGCGGGATGAGCTTCGCACGGATAGCACCGAGGCTCAGCGGTTGCGCCAGCAGATCGAGCAGGGCAAAGAGGCCCGCCAGCAGATGGCTGCGGCAAACTTGCGCCTGGTCGTCAGTATCGCGAAGCGCTACCGCGACCGTGGCCTGCCTCTGCTTGATCTCATTCAGGAGGGCAGTCTGGGTCTGCTGCGGGCGATTGAGAAGTTTGACCACGATAAGGGTTTTAAGTTCTCCACCTACGCAACCTGGTGGATCAAGCAGGCCCTCTCACGTGCCCTGGCCGACCAGAGCCGCCTGGTGCGCCTGCCCGTCCATCTTGGCGAGACGCTCAACCGCGTCCAGGCCGCCCGCCGTCAGCTCACCCAGAGCCTCGGTCGCGAGCCATATGATAGCGAGTTGGCCCTCGCCCTCAGCATGAGTGAGGAGAAGCTGCGCGAGTTGCGCCGCACCGCTCAGGATCCGGTCTCGCTGGCGACTCCGGTGGGCGAGGAGGCCGACAGCACCCTGGCCGACTTCATCCCCGACCCGCACGCCCTCGATGCCGATGACGCCGCTGCCAGCGGTATGCTCCGCCAGCAGATCGCCACTGCCCTGGATCAACTCACTGAGCGTGAGCGCAAGGTGTTGGAGCTACGTTACGGTCTCTCGGATGGTCAGCCGCGCACGCTGGAGGAGGTTGGCAAGTCATTCAATGTCACCCGCGAGCGCGTCCGTCAGATCGAGGTGAAGGCGCTACGCAAGCTACGGCACCCGCGCCTCGGTAAGCTGCTCAAAGATTACCTCGACCAGATCTAGTCGTCCACGAGTGCGAGAACGTGTGAATCACCAGCAACAGCCCCTCGCTCACGAAGACGTGGGCGGGGGGTTGCGTGATCACGTTGCTAACGCCCCGCGAACGCTCGAAGTGTAGTGTGGCATGCACGAGGGGGTAGTGGAGTCCTCGGGTGGTGATGCCGTGGGCCGCGCCGCCGAGCGGCAGTAGCGAGACACTATCGCCTGCCGCACCGGGGATCTCGGCGGCGGTGCGAACTAGGAATGCTTCTTGTTCGAGATCAAGCAGGCGCACGCGCAGACCGGCCAACTCGGGCAGGGCAAGCATAGCCACGTTGGCCAGTCCCTGATCCCAGCGACCGCCGAGGGCACCCAGGATGTCAATCTGATCTGCGCCACGCTCCACTGCGAGCAGCAGCGCCAGTTCGAGATCGGTCTCGTCCTTCTCGGCAGGAAAGCGACGCAGCTCAATCCCAGCGGATTGGAATGCCCGCTCGGCTGCCGGGTCGAGCGAGTCGAGGTCGCCCACAACGAGGTGGGGCGCGATCTTGGCGGCGTACAAGGCGTTGCCCCCACCATCGGCGGCAATGACAAGGTCGGCTGCGGATAGGGCGGCGGCGAAGGGTGCCGCATCAAAAGCGGGCGCATTAGCGACGATAATAGCGTGCATCAGATCAGACTCCTGCCGGCCATGCCCGCGCCCCAGAGAGTGTCGGGTGGCACAGCATCTTCGTCGGGGTGGAATAACTCGCAGACATCGCGGGCACGCCGGAGTTGTCCAAATGTCGTGCTAATAAAGCATACCCGACGCAGACGCTCGGCGGGCAGCGGTAGCGGTAGCGACTCAAGCGGGCCGATCTCAACCCGATAGTAGCGCTCGTTGGCTCGCGGGTGATCCGGCTCGTCAGGCAGCAACTCGCGACGGGATACAATCCGATAGCGCAGCACCGGCGCGTAGTAGCGCACCGTCCAGCGCTCCGCGCCGAAGGCCGCTGTTTGGTAGAAGGCTAGGAAGTCGGCGGCGAAACGAGTTGGCAGGCGGGCCAGAGGTACGCGGTACCAGCCCTCGGCCCGAATCAGCTCTAGGTCGCGCACACGGGTCACTACCGCCACCAGTACACGCGCCGCATCATTGATGTCTCGGTAGTCGCTCATAACATTGTGTTGCCTTTAGGCGCGGAAACCCACGCGCTGTAGAGAGAACTGGCATACACATATACCGCTTACGCTACCGAAAGGTTCTGCCTTGTGCCACAGAAAAGTACAGAAGGACATAGAAAATGCACTACCGCACACACTGTCCACAAAATCGCCCCTCTCCCGCATTGTGTGCGGGAGAGGGGCGTAGCCGACCATGCGGGATTGACCCTCGTTTTAGAGGTTAATAGCGGGTAGGAACACACGATTCTGGTCTGCGGGGATGATGGGGGCAGACGACTTCGCATTGGCCAGGGTGGCGGCGATGCTCGGTGCGCCAATACGCACCTGGTAGGTACCCTGCCCTGCCGTCGCGTCGTAGTGCATTACTGCGATGTAGAAGGTTTCGCCCGCCTTGGCCGGCAGGCTCATCGTTAGGAAGTCCTCACTGGTCGCGACGAAGTCAAAGAAACCTTCCTGCTCCCAACTACCGTCGGCGGCGTAGACGTAGACGTAGGGATCCATGCCCAGGTCAAACTGCGATACGACCAGCGCAACCTCGCTGGTGTTATCTGCGGGCACCGTGACCTTGAACATATCCGTGTCGTCGGGCATATCAATTCGCCCGCGAATACTGGTACCGCCGAAGGTAAGATCGGTGGCCCCGATCTCGTCATCGGCGTGGTCGTCCGCCTGCGACCCCTCGACCGTCACCACCGTCCATGCCACGCGCTGGAACGCCTCGTTGACCGGGGTGGTCTGGGGCGTGCGTACCGTGCCGTTGGGGGCAGTTGCCGGTGAGACCGAGGTCTCGGTGTACTTGGCGGTATTGGCGCTATTGTTCGTCTTGACCGTCACCCAGTACTCACCGTCGCCCGTGGAATTGACGATGGCGGTATAGCGACCGTCACCCTTGAGTGTGTCAGGAGACGTACCGTCATCGCGGAAGACAAGTGGCATGCTCTCGCCATCAGGGGTGTCGAGGGTGGCGGTGATCACCAGATCGGTGATCGGGAATGCCTTGGCGACCGATGCCTCAAGCACAATCGGGGCGGGGTAGGTGACGACATCGCCCGCAACCGAACTGACGACGGCATCGAAGGTAACGGCACCGGGCTTGGCGGTACCATCCACCCAGACCGTCAGGTCAGCGGGGGTGTTGGGGCTGGTGGTCGAGATCGTCCACTGACCGGCAGCGGGACTGGGGATCAGCACGCGACACCATGCCTGGGCATCGCGGCCCGTGCCAACACCGGCATCCTCACACGGTACAGCGATGGGGGTGCCACCGGAGGCGGTTGCCTCTAGGGCGACGGAGGTATGGGTACCGGTGAAGGCCGCCATCACCTCAAGCTGTCCCAGAGCGGCGTCAACCGTGAAGGAGATCGAGGAGGTGCTGGTGAGAGGTTCCTCGATCAGCGGAACCACCGTAGCGGCCTTGCTCTGCTGAATGGCGGCATCAATGGCCTGACGCATCTGGGCCAGAGAAGCGGCGTCCTCATAGCGCCCACGCGTGCTGTCCGCGAGCGTGCGCAACTCGGCAGCAGCGGGCGAGGCAAGGCCAAAGGCGAAGACCGGAACGCCGTCGCCTTGGTAGTTGGAAATGAGAGAAATAGGCGCGGCATCGGCGGTAGTGGCACCGGCGGCGAAGATGTAGACCTCGCGGTTCACGTCGGTGGGCTGGGCTTTGAGCGTTGTCAGGGCCGTCTGGAGGGCCGTACCGGTTACACGAGCGTCAGTTGCACTGCCGACGAGTGCATCAATCGCCGCCTTGATTGTGACGCGGTCGGTGTCGCTGACAATGCGGGTGATCGGCAACGTGGTGGTCACCGTGTCGGCGTAGGTGATCAGGCCAACGCCATCACCCACAGTGGCGCGGTCAACCAGGGCGCGCAGCGCGGACTGGAGGTCAGCGCGCTGACTATCGGAGAGGCTGGCGGAGCGGTCAACGACGATCTGGAGGATCGTGTCGCCATCGCCGAAAGCCGCGATGCGGGCCACGCCGGGGGCACCACCGTTCCAGACGATGTTCAGCTTGTTCCGGGCAGTCGTTTGGCCGGCGGGCAGTTCAATTGAGGGAGCTTGACCGGCGGCAGGAGCGACAGCGGCCAGTTCAGGGTAGTAGGCCCGTGGGCGACCATTCACCTCCCGAGCGGTCTCCGGATCCTGCGCGGCTGGGCGAAGCAAGGTCTCCCAGGCACTGGCACCGTACTTCCGGCGCTGGGCGTTGTTGCTGGCAGACGTATTGTTGAGCGCGGTCGAGAAGTTAAGCCAGTTCAGGTTGCCGCCAGAGGTAGGAACGGCATTCCACTGGCTATTCATGGCGGAGTTCTGCACGGGCGTATCGGTGGAGCAGGGGCTACCCGGATTATCTGCTTCACAGGGACTGCTGCCCTTGTACTCATCGAACAGCCCGTAGAAGTAGTGCCCCATCTCGTGGGCCATCGTATACCCACCCGAAATCTGACCGGCATCGTTAAGGATGAAGTTGCTGTTTTGGAAGACATCGCAGTGTTCAATCCGACCGCCCTCTACGCCGTACATGTTGGTATGAGCGTTCGGCCAGCAATCCTTGATCCAGACGATGTTGGCCCGGTCGGCCATCTGTGCATCGGTGTAGATCGTCACCCGACCAATCTCGTGGGCACCGTTGCTCAGTTCGTAGATCGCGTCGGCGAGGTACTTGAAGTTATTCTCAATCGCCGTGCGCTTGGCGGCGGTATTGGCGCGGGTATCGTAGTACGAGACGGTCAGGTCAATCACACGCTGATTCCGCTGGGCAGTGGTGGTGATCTTTACCGGGGCGGTGGGCGAGGACTCACCGATAGCGTTGCGTGCAATCAGACGATAGTCGTAGGCAACATTGGCCGCAACCGAGCTATCCACGTAGGTTGCCGCCGCAGGTATCGTCGCGATAGGTGTCCAGGTACTGCCGCCCGACGGGGCGCGTTCGATCCGATACTGGCTGCCGCTGGCGGCCTGCCAACTCAGCAGCACATTGCTGAGTGGGTCGAGAGTTGCGGTCAGGCCGGTGGGCGTAGCAGGTTTAGACGGCACGCTAGTGGTGACATTATCAATCTCCCAGTACCAGGCGTTGTTCGCATTGTAGTAGCGGAAGCGGATGATCACGGCAGGCTTACCGGCAGCCTGGGCCGAAATATCGAGGTTCAGCGTCGTGGTGATGTCGGCCTTGGTTCGCCAGACGTTCGTCCATGTGACACCCTCGTCGCTGCTGACATCAATATCGCCAATGGACGTATCGTATGCGCGGAAGACGGTCTTCAAGCTCAACTGCACTCCCGGTGCAGCGGCGAAGTTTAGGCTTGGCGTGCGCAGTTCGGTATCCAACGCAACCGGACCCGCGTTATCGCTGTCGGCAATCGCGAAGCCGCCGCTGCCACTGGTGATGTTCGTACGCGTGCCGGGGTCATTGAATCTCCAACCGGGGCCGCTGGCGGGCAACACGCTCCAGTTGGCAGGAACGGCCTGGGCATCAAACGTCTCGTTGATCGTGCTGACCGCCGCACAATTGGCGGTCGTCGCCTGGGCCGGGGCCGCAGTAGGCGTTGCGCCTGCCCCATTCACCGCGCTGACCCGGTACGAGTAACTGGTCGCACATGTGAGCTGGGCGTCGCTGTCGCTGTACCGGATGGTTCCTGGGCCAACCGTGGTCAGGGTCGTCCAGGCAGTGCCGTTGGGCGAGCGCTCGACGCGGAAGCCGGTCTCATCACCACTGTTGTCTTTCCACGTCAGGTTGATCTGGTTACCGCTAGCCGTAGCAGCCAGATTGCTGGGTGCAATCGGTGGAGTCGGCGACTCGACACTGATGCTGTCAATCTGCCAGAACCAGGCCCATCTCGCATTGTAGTAGCGGAAACGAACCTGTACGGTTGACTTATTGGCTACCTTCGATGAGAGGTCAATCTGCACCTTCCCATTGACGGAGGTCTTGGTGCGCCAGACGTTGACCCAGGTTGTGCCGCCATCAGTACTCACATCAACATCGGCGGTTGACTGCTCGTATGACAGGAACCTGGTTTGGAAGATCAGGCGTGCAGTGGATACTCCGGCAAAGCTGACCACCGGGCTACGTAGCTCAGAGTCCATCGCAACGAGACCGGCTTGGTCGCTGTCGGCGATGGCGAAACCGCCGGTTCCGCCGGTCTTGTTGGTACGCTTGCCGGGGTCGTTGAAGGTCCATCGGGGGCCGCTGGCAGGCAGTACCGTCCAACCAGTGGGAAGGACGTTGCCGTCAAAGTTCTGGGCTGGGAGTCCGCCGGTGAGGGTGGCGGCAGCAACAGATCGCAGTAGCAGGTTGGGGGAGGCGAGAGCCACGGTGAGGAGGGTCAGAATGCTGAGGACGGCGACGGAACGGAGTGGAGGCGATACGTGTGTGTGTGGATGCATGGGACACTTCCTTACTCGATTGCCCGTAGCGGGACAGATGACACGCCCCAATGCGCTTCATGTCTGTCCTACAGCTTCCCGGAAATCCGAGGGCAGATGTGTACTCGTCCCGTTTGCCAAGATTTCGGAGGCCGGAGTCCGGCCCCAGGAATCCGACTTCAGCCACCGAATCTTAGCGCGGAGGCCACCACCAAATCTGGTACGAACTTCCAGGGATTGGCGCCAGTGTAACATATCATGTCAAACAGCCCCTCCGGAATCTGCGCAGGCGTCGTCGTTTGCGCCGCGTTAGGAGGCATGCTATAATCGCGGCCAATGTTCACCTGATGCACAATCGGTGACTTTAGATAACTCATCTCGATGGGCTGAGGGACTGGCCCGATGACGCCCGGCAACCACCTTGAACAGTGCTGAATGCGACATTCATAATTCAGCGTTGCGACAAGGACGGTGCTAACTCCTGCGGCGGTCTTCGTGTACCCGCCGAAAGATGAGAGGAATGCCGATCGGAGCCTCTCGCCATGCGAGCGGCTCTTTTTAGTGGCGAAACAACAATGAGCGACGAACTACGCACAGTTTGGTGGGAGCAGGGGGCGGTCTGCCTGATCGATCAGCTTCGGCTGCCGCACGAGCAACTGGTTGTCCGCTGCGAGAGTGTGGAAGCGGTGGCGAAGGCCATCAAGACGATGCAGGTACGCGGTGCCCCGGCGATTGGCTGCACTGCCGCCTACGGTATGGCCCTGGCCGGCCTGCTGTCGTCGGCGACGGATACGACGGGGCTACTGAAAGATCTGGTGGGAGCGAAGGATGTTCTCGACAGCCAACGCCCCACGGCGGTGAACTTGGCCTGGGCAACGGAGCGCATGCTCGTACACGCTCGACAGCTCGGCGCAGGCAGCCCACGGGCGCTGGCCGAGGCTCTGCTGGAGGAGGCCCACGCTGTCCTCGCCGAGGATCTGGCCATGTGCCACGCCATCGGCGACCACGGCGCACCGCTGATCCCGGCTGGCGGTCGTGTCCTCACTCACTGCAACGCCGGTGGCCTGGCTACCGCTGGCTATGGCACGGCCCTCGCCCCCATCCGCAGCGCCTTCGCCCAGGGTCGCAGCATCCACGTGTGGGTTGATGAGACTAGGCCCTTCCTCCAGGGCGCCCGGCTTACCGCATGGGAGTTGCATCAGTCGGGTATCCCGCTCACGCTGATCACCGACAATATGGCCGGCTATATGATGAAAAGCGGCAAGGTGGATTGCGTGATTGTTGGGGCCGACCGGATCGTGGCCAATGGCGACACGGCTAATAAGATCGGCACCTACAGCCTGGGCGTACTGGCCCGCGCTCACGGTATTCCCTTCTACGTGGCCGCACCCACCTCCACCATCGATCTGAGCATGGCGCACGGTGACCTCATCCCGATTGAGGAGCGGTCATCCGACGAGGTGACGCACCTGTCTGGACACCTGATTGCGCCCGTGGGCGTGAATGCCGCTCACCCCGCGTTTGATGTGACTCCGGCTGAACTGATCACGGCGATCATCACCGAGCGCGGGGTGGTCAGGCCACCATTTGTATCGGGCCTCCAGCGCGTCAAGGGGGCCGCGTAGCGCCATGCGTCTCGCGTTCGCCCCGGCGTGCTTGCCGATACTGCGTGGTGGCTTGCCCCACGCCACCGCCCACGACGCCCTCGCACTAGTGGCCTCGGTCACGCCCGACCTGCCCGCGTGGCCGGCGGTGCCCGAGCGCAGTTTTCGTGAGACAGCCCTGGCCCAGGCGGCGGCAGGATTCCCAGGGTTGACGATTGACCCCGAGTACGAACGGGTTAGCGTGGATCACGCGGCAGCCGAGATCGGGCTGGATCGCCTGGGCTTGGCCTATCTGCGCGGCGAACCGGGCGAGGGTGTTTTGCCCGCCGATCACGCTGCGGGACTCGGCGAACTGTTGCGTTTGATGGGCCACGGTCTCCGCGCCCGTGCGCTCAAGGGCGAAGTGCTGGGGCCGGTGAGTCTGGCCCTCCAGCTCACCGACGAGAGCGACCGGCCCCTGGCCTACGACCCGACCCTGCGCGAGGCACTGCTGCACCATCTCTCGCTACGGATCGCCTGGCACTACGAGCAACTGAGTGCCCACACGGATAACGTGATCATTTGTCTGGACGAACCATCCCTTGATGCGCTGAATTTGCCGTTCTGCCCAATTGAGAGGGACGAGGGGATGGGGATGATCGCACGGATTCTCGCCGATATGCCGGGATGTCGGGGGCTTGGCCTGGGCGGCAATGTTGATTGGGCGGCGGTGCTGGCCTTGCCGGTTGACCTCGTACTGCTGGACGCCTATGAGCATGGTGCGGCCCTCATCCGGGACGCTGAGGTGGTGGCTCGGTTTCTGGATCGGGGTGGTGTGCTTGGCTGGGGGATTGTGCCGGTTGATCCAAGCGCCCTAGCGCAGGAACACGCCGATCTGCTGGCCCAGCGCCTTGATCGGGCGGTAGACTACCTCTCGGCATCGAGCGGCCTTGATCAGGGTCGGATTCTGAACGCCTCGCTGATCACGAGTAATGATAGTCTGGCGAACCTCTCGGTCGAGGCTGCCGAGCAGGCGCTGCGCATGTGCGCTGCCGTCTCGCGTCGGCTGCGTAGCGATCACGGTCTTGGAAATAGCCGATAGTACGACAGGTGTAGTTTGGATCACCCCCCCTAGCCCCCCCGCAAGCGGGGGGGGAACATACGTTTCCAACCTCCCCCCGCTTGCGGGGGGGGAACATACGTTTCCAACCTCCCCCCGCTTGCGGGGGGGAACATATGTTTCCAACCTCCCCCCGCTTGCGGGGGGATTGAGGGGGGTGATCGGCGGGAACCTTTCTGTGAAGATATTTGCAATTGTCGTAATAGCCGATAGCCGATATTAAAGGAATAAAGTATGCGAATTGTAGTAACTGGCTCGCTCGCGTTCGACTATATTATGGACTTTCCGGGCTACTTCAAAGATCACCTGCTGATGGAGAAGCAGCACATGCTCTCGGTCAGCTTTCTGGTGGACTCGATGAAGCGGCTGCGCGGCGGCGTGGCCGGAAACGTAGCCTATAACCTGGCCCTGCTCGGTGAGCGCCCCCTCATGGTGGGCACGGTCGGCCAAGATTTTGGCGATTACCGGGTCTGGCTGGAGCGCCACGGCATTGATACCAGCGGGCTGGTTGAGATTGTCAACGAATTCACCGCCTCGTGCTTCATCAACACCGACCGGGCGAATAACCAGATTGTGGCCTTCTACCCCGGCGCGATGAGCCACGACCATAAACTCTCGCTGGCAGAGCTTGGCCTGACCAGCGAGGATCTGGTGCTGATCTCGCCAACCACCCCCGAGGCGATTGAGAGCTACGCCGTTGAGTGCCAGCAGCTTGGCATCCCCTATATCTTTGATCCGGGCAAGCAGTCGCCCCGGCTGTCAGCTAGTCACATCCGAACCGGCCTGTCGGGGGCGCGGGCGTTTGTGGGCAACGACTATGAGTTTGGCATGATGGCGCGCATGCTGGAGATCAGCGAGGAAGAGCTGATCGCCAGTGTACCGCTGACCGTAGTGACTCGTGGCGAAGCCGGATCGCTGATCTACGTTGACGGGAATCTGGCGGCGACCATTCCCACCGCGCCGGTGCGTGATGTGGTGGATCCCACCGGAGCAGGCGACGCTTACCTGGCCGGGCTGGCTCTGGGCATTGCTCACGAGATGCCGCTTGAGGTATCCGGGCGGCTCGCGGCACTGGCAGCGGCCTATGCCATTGAGGAGCGCGGCTGCCAGGAACACGCCTATGGCCGCGATGCCTTCGCCGAGCGCTATCTGGCCGCATTCGGTACGGAGTTGCCGGAGGGCGCTCTGGCGGCGGAACGGATCGCGTAAGAGATCTTTGGCC
>Ga0007797_1000435_pt1 | contig 12608 bp, 10 predicted proteins | sample CryBogmetaGMA25M_FD_60364 | JGI IMG/M metagenome (GOLD analysis project Ga0007797, IMG submission 60364) | Freshwater microbial communities from Crystal Bog, Wisconsin, USA - MA2.5M | ecosystem: Environmental > Aquatic > Freshwater > Lake | place: Crystal Bog, Wisconsin, USA | collected 2009-07-06 | reverse complement strand
ATCACTACCTAACCAGAAAAGAGCCATGCGGGATTTCTCGTGGTTGGTCATGGCGTCTCCGCTCGCGGCATACGTTGTGAAATCGCTTTGGTGCGCCCGTTGTCCCGGAACGAGGCTGAACGACATTCGAAGTGTAGCGAACGCATTCTAAATGCAACCATGAGGGGCCTATAGATGGGTTACGACAGGCGGCAGCTAACCTTAGTTGATCTCCACCAGCCACTCGTGCACATACCCAGCGCCAGCCAGAGACTCAAGAGGTCCCAGCATTCATCGAAAAAGACGCCGCAAACCGTGGCCGGGAGCAGTGCTTATGAGTGGCAATGTGGAGGCAGAATGGCAAGGGCAGCCACTTGGCGACGAAGCGATGGGAAATCCGTGAGTCCAACGGTTGCCCTGCCACCCCGCGCTGGACCAAAAACGATCGCGTGAAATGGGTCTGGATTTACTGCGAGTCACGCACATCTTCATCGCGTATTTCTTCCAATGAAATCATCCAAGGCTTTGGAAAGTTCCTCTTCGGCTTTGAAATACATGTGAAAACCGCTAGTGCAAGGGTTGGCATTTTGAGATTCTCCGCTCGTGATCAGCACTTGCCCGACGGGGCTTGATGTGATTTTCTTGACCGATTCATAAGTGCGATAGACCGTCTGGGCATCGACCGTACAGCCATTATTCTTGTGATCGATAAAAAGTATGGGAAAGCCAAGTGGAGCGGAGAACGAAGATTCATTTCTCGCGCTACTGACAACCATGCCATCAAGCAATTTCGTTTGATCGGTCTTCTGGAGATCACTAATGAGTTCCATCAAGCTAATACCGCCGTTGCTATGCCCCATGACCCAAACTGGCAAACGGGTTTTTTCCTTGTAAAAAGCCAGCACACTTACCATTCGCTTGATGTGATCAGATGTTCCACGGGCCGACGGATAGCGTTGATTAGGTGACAGAGGATAGGGGCTGTCGAAAATAACGACATCCGTAGCCCCGCTAGTCAATGCCGGGTCGGACATTCTTTTCAGCGCCTGATAAAAAGGATGCTTCAGATCAGGCGTTTCAGGCTTGATGCCAATATTGCCGTCACCGCCCGGTATCAACACCAAGACCGCCCGCGCATTCTGGCCAGCCCAATACATTGTCATTGTTGGCGTCGAGTCAATCTTGCCGTCTTCTTTTAGATCGACGGGGATTACTTCAGCCCGAGCTAATGCGAGGACCGACGTCAGCGCCAATACCAAAAGCCGTTTCATATTGCTCCAAACTGGCATATTCGCTCCGACCGCATTGCGACCCACAAGACCCCTCTTGGGCAGACTTTGCCTTTTCTAATGTCAGGATTGCCCAGCAGTCGATATTGAAGTGTAACTGCGACGGGTCGGTATCGGCCGGACGTTTTCGGTGATGACGGTCTGCAATGTGGCAGCAGAATTGCAGGGGCAGCTTTCAGCACTGAGAATTTACGGGCGAAACGCTGGAGGTTCCTCAGCGATGCAAACCTGCCGCTGCCGACCAGTGGTAGAAGCCTTGCTTCGCCAATTCAACGATCAATAGGTAGATAACTACCATGGCTCCAAGGATCATATAGAACCTGGCAGGCGGTGGCACAAATCCAAAATGTGTTCCCATCGGCGTAAAGGGCAAGCACACAGCCACGGCGACTATGGCCAGCGAGGCCCACGTAAGCAGAGAATGGGCTCGGCTTTTGAGCGGGTTCCCACGCGTGCGGATGACAAAGATTACGAGCACTTGGGTACAAAGCGATTCGACGAACCAGCCGGTTTGAAACAATTTTTCGTCCGCCTGCAGAACCACCAGCATGATGTAGAACGTCAGAAAGTCGAAGAGGGAACTGATCGGCCCGATCACGAGCATGAAATTGCGGATGAAATTCATGTCCAACACTCGTGGTGTGCGGATCTCCTCCTCATCCACTTTGTCCAGTGGGATCGGTATCTCGGAAATATCGTAGAGGATGTTGTTAAGCAATATCTGTGTCGGCAACATCGGCAGGAAAGGCAGAAACAGGGCCGCGCCCGCCATGCTGAACATGTTGCCGAAGTTTGAACTGGTTCCCATCATGATGTACTTCAGAATGTTGCCGAAGGTGCGCCTTCCTTCCATGACGCCGGCGTGCAGCACGTGCAGGTCCTGTTTCAGAAGGATCATGTCGGCTGCCTCCTTTGCCACGTCGACGGCAGAATCAACCGATAGTCCTACATCCGACGCATGCAACGACGGTGCGTCGTTGATTCCGTCGCCAAGGTAGCCGACCACATGCCCACGCGCTTTAAACGCGCGGATCACGCGCTCCTTTTGTGCCGGATTGACCCTGCAGAAGAGATTGGCGGCCTCGACGCGCGCTTGCAGCGCATGGTCGTCCATCTGCGCAATCTCCTTGCCGGTCAAGAGCCCCGTGACTGGAATCTTCAACTGGACACAGACATGCCGGGTGACCAGATCGCTGTCGCCGGTAACGATCTTGATGGTGACACCCGCTTTCTTGAGTGCAGCTAGCGCAGAAGCGGCACTTTCCTTGGGGGGATCAAGAAAAGCCGCGAATCCGGCAAGCACCAGTTCGGTTTCGTCCCCAACAACGGCATGGGGGTGGTCCAACGGAACCTGACGCCAGGCGATCCCCAGGACACGGAAGCCGTCCTGTTCCAGCACATGGTAGTGATCGCGAATACCGACAATGGCCTGCTCATCGATAGGCCGCCGAAGCTCAACGCCCTCGGCTTCAAAGTGCGTGCAGAGGCCAACGATCTCATCCGGGGCCCCTTTGACGACCAGCCATCGCGATTCGCCGTTATCGATAAGCACCGATACACGGCGCCGCTCAAAGTCGAAGGGCACCTCGTCGACCTTCTTCCATTTGCCTACGTCGATGTGTTGATGGTTAAGTATGGCTTCGTCAAGCGGGTTCTTCAGTCCGGTCTCGAAGAAACTGTTGAGGTAGGCGAGTTCCAAAACACGATCGCTGGGGCGGCCATCCGCATCGACATGCCGCTCCATACGGATCTTTGCTTCGGTCAGGGTTCCGGTCTTGTCCGTACAGAGGACATCCATCGAGCCGAGGTCCTGAATTGCGGCCAGGCGCTTGACGATCATGTGTTCTCGGGCCATGCGGATTGCACCTCGCGACAGGGTGACCGAGATGACCATGGGCAACAACTCCGGTGTAAGACCGACCGCCAGGGCAACGGCAAAAAGAAAGGATTCCAACCAGGGCTTGTGAAAGTAGGTATTGACGAGCAGGACGAACATCACCATCAGGATCGTCAAGCGCATGATCAGCAAGCCGAAGCGGCGCGTGCCGAGCTCGAACGACGTTGGTTCGGGCGAACGGGACACGCTATCCGCTATTTCGCCAATGGCGGTCGTGTTTCCCGTATTGACGACTCGCACTCGCGCGCTGCCGCTGATAACGGATGTACCCATGAAGACCGCGTTGGTGGCGTCCTGCATATCGCTGGCAGTATCGGGCAGTGTGCCCGGACGCTTTTCCACTGGGTAGGACTCACCCGTTAGCAGTGCCTGCTTGACGAAAAAGTCATGGGCTAACAGCACCCTCCCGTCTGCCGGAATCAGATCGCCGGCAGAAAGCAGGACAACATCGCCGGGAACTACTTGGGCGACCGGAATCTCCAGTTCCCGTCCGTCACGCACAACCATGGCACGCACCGAGACCGATTGGCGCAGCTTTTCCGCTGCAGCGTTGGCGCGGTGCTCCTGCACGAAATCCAGCGTGACGCTTAGAAGGACGATGGAACTTATGATCAGGAAGTTGGTGACCTCCCCCGTGAAGGCGGAAACTGCACTCGCGACTAGAAGAATGAGTACGAGGGGGTTCTTGAAGCGGGCGAGGTACTGAAGCAGCAGGGGCTTTTCCTGCCGTTCGCGAAAGCGATTTGGCCCAAACGTAGCTAGCCGAGCCTTGGCCTCACTGCCCGACAAGCCGAGTTCGTCGGTCGCTGCCTGATCCGCACCTGCCGGTAGCGGCTCAAGCCACCATGGCCCAAATGCTGGATTAATCGCCATATTAAGGTCTGCTCATTCCGAAAGCCAAAAGCGCATATGGCACCCAACAACATTTCTTGGGATAAGTATATGCCTCGGTTGGGCATCGGGCGCTAGATGTGGTGCCTCACTAAGTCCTGGAAGAAACGCCGTTTGGTTCTGGAGGTAATGCTATTTCGGAATGGACAGCCTGACTGATTACGGGCTCCCAATTTGCGAGAGTGGGATAATTGCTGCACGCGGCGTTCAATTGGACTTCTGCGGTTGTGAATTGCATACGATGACTGTCCTATTACGGAAGAGACTCTCCCGCACAATCCGTCTCGGGTGTTGCTTGACGACGGTTCTATTGGCCGCCACCAGCGCGTGCGCCGATGTGGGGGCTTCAGTCAGAGAGCTTATCGAAAACCAGCGTCGGATCCTGGTTCTCCGTGAAGCTGCCAACCAGGATGACCGCGCAGAGGCACGCCGCGCAGGACAATATCTCTTCTTTCGCAATCAGGAAATCGGACACAAACTCGTCGATGGAATAGCGCATTCCCCGCAAGAGGCGTCCTTTCGATATGGGGAAATGATCCGCGTGCTGGACGAACCAGCCTACGGTGATGAAGATCGTTTAGTGTTCCGCAGTGTATTAGAGGCATTGTCGCGGAAGCTGTCACAGAGCGAGCGCCGCGATGCAACTCGGCGCCTTGAACAGCTTGCCGATCTGCGCAAGTCTCTTGGCGACAGCTTCGAGTCCGCATTGCAGCGCGTACCGCTGAAGGCGGGTCGCGCCCATTCCGAGCGATGGCTGACCTACGTCGCACGGCTAACCCATGAGATGTCGGCAAAACAAATCCTGGAAGACCTGGATCACGAGTTGATGGCTGCGTCCGGGCCGGCAGCTGCGGCAGATGAGGCGGCGGCGCGTGCGCGCGTGCTGGAATGGAATGGGGAGGAATTACCGGAAAAGGTAGTTCTACTGACGTTTGACGACGGGCCGCATTCAATCCATACCCCGGCAATTCTGGATATCCTGCAAGGGCAAGGCGTACATGCAATCTTCTTTCAAGTGGGACGCAACCTTGGCGAGATTGATCACGGTGTGGCCACGCCGGGCCATAATCAACCAGTTGTTAGGCGTCTGCTTCTCGAGGGACATGCCGTAGGCAATCATTCCTACACTCATCCAGTGCTGCCAAAGCTCGATTCCGGAAATGTCGCGCGGGAAATCGAGGACACCCAGGCACTGATCGACGCAATTGTGCCCGAGGGACGCGGCCGAACTGGTGAATTTCGACCACCCTATGGGGCGAGGGACGACAAGGTACTCGCCCAGATTGAGCAGCACCGTCTGCGTTCCGTCGTCTGGAACATCGACTCGGAAGACTGGGCTGATCCCCTGCCAGCATCGATCGCCCACCGGGTGGTGCAGGAAGCTGAAAAGGCAGGTCGGGGCATCGTTCTCATGCACGACATTCATGCACGTACCGTGGAGGCACTTCCAACAGTAATTCGTGAGCTAAGGATTCGTGGCTTTCAGTTTGCTCGATGGAATGGCCAGAGGCTGGTCGTCGATCCGCCCGCGAGCACCGAACCGATCATTAACGAGCCTGCCCAATGACTGTCCGTTTCTGAGCTACACCCGGTCGGTCAATGACGATCCTAACCAGGGCTCAGTGGGGTTCGGAGCCGAGTTCCTGTTATCACTGCAGTGTCGAAGCGCGGCCCCGTCGAAATCCGTGCTCCCAATTTAATGGCGGCTTACAGGTGACCGGGGCAAGGCAATGACAGCTATGCAGAAGAATAGCCAGTGGCGGCTCATGGCCGATCTCGACCAGTGACCAAGTCAAGTTCGCCGCCGCAAACCGGCCATTCAGGTCCGAGGCGCCCGGCCCCTCGTTTCGCCCCCCTCGGCGCTTATAAGTTGGATTTCGTCAGGCTACCTGTCAAAACGTCAGCCACCATGTCCCGCACTATCAGCCATCAGATCAAAATGTAGCCGGCCTCGCTTAAGAACCTGAATATTTCATCTTCGGGCAAGTTGAGTGCTGCCGCCCATTCAAAGGATAGGAAATTCAACGGGCTTTCGACGGGCTTTCGGGGAGTATGGTTGACGCCGGGTGTAGCCGTCAATCGTCGATTTCCGGCCGGCATGCATCACGATTTGCAGCATAGCCTCCCGAATTGCACCCCAAGCACTACCTGATGCATGGAGAGTGGCCGCCGGCGGCCACTCTCCATGCATCAGGCACGAGCCAGCCCCCGCCCCACCTACCAGGCGATGCGCTGATCGAACTCGATCTCCGGTGCGCTCTGGGCTGACGAATCCCACTGAGGATCGTTGCCAGCCTGTTCCGCTGCCGCTGCCGCCTCCCACAGCGGCGGTCCGCGCGCCGGGGCGATTCGCGGCGGCCGATTGGATTCACCGATGTGGTCGAGGATCTTGTTCACGGTGCCGGCATCGTTGATGAAGGCGATGATGCGCATCTGCGAGTGACAGATCGGGCAGATCAGTGGCATGGCTTCATAGATGCGTGCCAGCAGCATGGCCCACAGGTACCTGGCCACGGCACGATGGTGGGGCTCTTCGCGGGGTGCCGCAGAAGTCGGCGCTGGCGGGACGGCGGCAGGGGCGAGCGCCGTCACCACAGAGCGCAGCGGTGCATTGGGGGCGAGCACGCCGTAGTAGCGATGGCGATGCGCACGCGGCGGCGGCACCAGGGCGGCGATCTTCGTGATCAGTTCCAGTGGTGTCAGCACCAGCGCCGCCGGGCGTGTGCCGGGTGCTGTTGTGCGCGCCGGCTTGGGATTGCGGTAGACCAGATGCCCGGCATCGCGTTGGTGCAGATGCTCCAGCGCGAAGGGCGGACGCGCGCAATATCGCAGCAGCCGCTCGAGCCCCACCCGGTCGGCGCCCTCGATGCGTACCGAACCATCCACCGAGAATCCGCCGTCGTGCGCCCAGGTGCGCATCTCGGCGGCGTCATCCTGGTCGATCAGGCCGCGCCTGACGAAAGTGCGCAGGACACGGGTTCGCACGCGCGCCTGCACGTCGGCAAACGCCGCCGCGTCGAGTTCGTGGGCAAGGGCGGCATGAAAGCGCACGCCCGGCGCATCGTCCGGGGCGACGGCCGGTTCGAATACCCCGTCGATGACGCAGCAGTGGAAATGGACGTGCTCGTTCAGGCTTGAGCCGAAGCGGTGGATGAAGGCGACCGCCCCGATCCGGGCATCGGCGGGGCAAGCGGGGCTATGTTCGCGCAGGCAGCGTTCCACCACGGAGAGGAAAATGCGCAACACCGTGCCTTGCAGGGCCGTGTCGCGTTGAAGGAAGTAGCGCAGCCGCTTGGGCACGGCGAGCACCCATTGCCGCACCGGTAGCGGCGGAAAGACGTGATCGACCAGATGTGCCGCCGTTTCGGCCATGCGCCGGGTGTTGCAGGAGGGGCACACGCCGCGACATTTGCAGGAGTACGCAATCAGGAAATCGTGCTGGCACTCGTCGCAGTACGCTCGGGCGAAGCCGTGGGCGAGAATGCCGCATTCGAGATAGCGGCGAAAGGTGCGCTCGACATGGGCCGGCGGTGCTTCGCCGTCCTCTCCGGTGGCGAGTTCCAGCCAGGTTTCGAGGTGGGTCTGGACGATGCGATACCACAGCGTCTGCTCGGGACGGCGGCGTTGGTAGCGCTGAGGTGTGGGCGCGACGCATTGAGCGGCGGCTGCCATCGGGTAGGCCCCTCCTGGTCGGGTAACCGGGACAGGATACTGTATATATGTACAGCACTCGGACGCAGGAGCACAGCCGCAGCGTGGCGGTCAAGTTGATGTAACGATTGGGGACGGTCTCCCACGGCTGAGTCAGTTGTGCCGGTAGATGGATGACCGCTGTCCCGCCTGGAGCCGACGCTCAGAGGTGGGGATATTCGTTGTCGTCAGTGTCGGCTAATGGCCGGCTGCACCCGGTGACCACCGGCAGCTACCTGGCATCGGAATTCAATGGCGGCAATCTGGCCTCGAACTTGAAGGCGCCACTGACTCCACCGTGCCCATAACGGCCGTCGCGGTTTCCCGATAGCGGCCAGTCAGCGAAACGTAGGCTATGCGCACTGGGATGCTCCGGTGCGGTCGTTGACGACCTCGCGCTCACGGCCATTATGTACACCTCTCCATAATGGCCGATTTTACACAGTGACCACCGGCAGCTTCGGAGAACCAAATTTCCACTAAACCGGCCCATCAAGATCGAAGCCACCGACTCTCGCCACCATGGGAAGCACCTTACATAAACCCACAAGTCTGAACCACGTCCAAACGTAGAGCAGCAGAGGCGTTGCGTCGCATTGCTGGCCTGTGCCGTGTCGTGTTTATCCTTCGCCCGTCCCAGCGGCTGTGGTTCCTGGTCAACAGACAAGCCCGACAAGAGCAAAGAATTTGCTCGCTGGAGAGCGTGCGGCGCGTTGCGAGCGAGGGCTGGACTGCCTGGAAAGCCTGCGGCACCGGCTGGGCGCAAGTCGATCCGGCGCCCTCGGAGAACTCGCACGACGGCATGTCCCTCCGGTCCGTAGCAGACTACCGCATGCCAGCCGTCTCCACCCGGCTATGCGCCGGTAGCCGGTGGGCCAGATAGCTCATCTGATCGGCGACGATATGGCGACCGGAAAGAATGAAGTGCTCGAACCGGCACGGCTCATACGGGATGTATAAAAGCGGCATACGCGCTTCTTCCGGTGTGCGACAACCCTTCCTCATATTGCAGGATCGGTGCGCCGCGACGACGTTGGTCCAGACGTCCTTGCCGCCACGCGCTTTCGGGTGCACATGGTCGCGTGTCAGATCGCCCGACAGAATCCTGTCGCCGCAGTAGGCGCAGATCATGCGATCGCGTTTTCCGAGCAGGAAGTTGTCATCGCGACCAAGCGGAATGGCGTACGCGTGACGAACCATAGCTTCGCTCCGGGCCAGGGCAATCACCGGTGGCAGGGCGAGTTCGCTACGCAATCCAGAAGTCCGCTGTGTTCCTCCATGCAGGATCAGGGCAGGGTCGCCAAGAGTCCATGCGACCTTGTCGGTCGCCACATAGTAGGCCGCACGATCAATGTCCATCCAGCGATGGGGCATGCCGGCGATGCTGAGCGCAAGAATTCTCATGAAATCTCCTGCCGGCGTTGCTTGCGCTGCCGGGCGTTTTTTCTCCGATGCATGATGCGAAATGGTTTGAAATTCAGGAAGGTTGTAGGGTGTTCTGGCATCCCTGCCGTGATTCGAACACGGGACTTGCGGACTAGGATTCCGCTGCTCTTCCGCTGAGCTACAAGGATAGAAGCTGGCCCGCTCGGAGAGACTCGAACTCTCTACCTCGATCTTCGGAGGATCGCGCTCTGATGAAGCTCCTGCGCAGCAGGGCGGGCGAGCAAAAAACGCTCACCTCGCCGCTGCGGATTCCAAGTGAGCTACGAGCAGTTTGACTGGGGTGTCCGACCGGGATCGAACCGGCTGCCTCGTGAGCCACAATCACGCGCTCTGCCACATGAGCTACGGACACCATTGACATGGCTGGGGAGGAAGGATTCGAACCTTCGATATTGCCGGGTTCAAAACCCGGTGCCTTGGGCCGCTTGGCGACTCCCCAATTTGATGGACGCGCGAGACGGAGTTGAACCGTCCTCTTCAGTTTTGCAGACTGCTGCCGGGCCGCTTGGCTATCGCGCGATAAGAAATGGTGCCCACTGACGGACTCGAACCGCCAAAATCCCTGCTTACAAGGCAGGCCCTGTACCAATTGAGGCAAGTGGGCAAATCTGGTGGTGATGGCAGGAGTCGAACCTACGCTCGGTCGATTATGAGTCGACTGCTTTGACCAGCTAAGCTACATCACCAAAGTGGCCTCCCCGGTAGGATTCGAACCCACGCGATCACGGACTAGAAAACCGTGCGGCACTCCAGGGCGCGAGGAGAAGTTGGAATGGTCGGACAAGTCGGATTCGAACCGACATCCCTTGCGGGCTCATCGCTTTTAAGGCGTGGGCGTCTGCCGATTGCGCCACTGTCCGGTGGTGCTCCACGTCGGATTCGAACCGACAAAGGCCGAGCTTCTAAGACTCGTAGCTGTACCAATTTGCTTTAGCCAGCGGAGCATTTGGTGCGAAGCCCCGGACTTGAACCGGGAAACCCCAACTTTTGAGGATGGGAGGTATGCCAATTCCCGTCAGCTTCGCATATTGGTGCCTTCCCCGAGATTCGAACTCGGAACATCTGGTTCCTGAAACCAGCGCGTCTTCCAATTGCGCCAGGAAGGCATTCATTGATGGTGCCCAGAGCGAGAGTTGAACTCGCACGCCATTGCTGACGCTACCCCCTCAAGGTAGTGTGTCTGCCATTTCCACCACCTGGGCCTATTGGTGCGTCATGTCTGGATCGAACAGACGACATCCGCTTTGTAGGAGCGGCGCTCTACCATCTGAGCTAACGACGCGTGTTGGGTTTTGGAGGAGAGGGCGAGGCTCGAACTCGCATGCCCTTTCGGACAACACATTAGCAGTGTGCCGGCTTACCGATTCGCCACACCTCTCCGGATTATGTAGATGTATTTGTACTGGCCTCGCTGACAGGAGTCGAACCCATGGCCTCCGCGTTCGTAGCACGGCGCTCTTCCAGCTGAGCTACAGCGAGATTGATCTGGCGGAAGGAGAGCGAGTCGAACGCTCGCGCCATATTGCTATGACCATCTGTTTTCGAAACAGCGCCGTTTGGCCTCTCCGGCATCCTTCCATTTTCTGGCGACCCTTGATGGTCTCGAACCACCTGCCTTCGGATTTGGAAACCGACGCTCTACCCGGTGAGCTAAAGGGCCAATCGTTGGTGCCTGATGTTCGGATCGAACGAACGACATCCGCCTTATCGAGACGGCGCTCTGCCAACTGAGCTAAACAGGCGTTGCTGGAAGAGAGGGCGAGGTTCGAACTCGCGTGCCGCATTGCTGCGACCATCACATTTCCAATGTGCGCCATTTAGCCTCTCTGGCACCTCTCCATTGTTTGGGCAAGCCTGCGCGTGGCCGCCATCACTCATCCGGGAGCCGCCCGACAGGTGATAGCGCGGGATCTCCCCTGCGCAGTGGGGTTAGCTGGCTAGGCATGGCTTTAGTTGCTGCTTGCTTTCTGGCGGAAGATGGAGCACTCGAAGCCCGCGCCCATGGTGAATGGGCGCCCTCTGCTTTCAAGGCAGTGCCGGCACGCCTGTCCGGTTCATCTTCCATGTCTGTGGTCGGAGTGGAGAGATTCGAACTCCCGTCTGCCTGCTCCCAAAGCAGGCCGTCTGACCGCTGGCTTACACTCCGAATAGAGTTGCGGGAGAAGGAATCGAACCTTCGTCGCAGCGGCTTATGAGACCGCGCGGCCTACCAGCAGGCGTCCCGCCAAAGCATGGCTCCCCGATCACGGTTCGAACGTGAGACCTGGCGGTTAACAGCCGCCCGCTCTGCCAACTGAGCTATCGAGGAATTAGAACTCCAATCGTATGGTGACTGCTGAGCGAATTGAATCGCTACCGGCGCCGGGCGCCATTTCACTCACCATGCGATTGAAGTCTTGTTGAATGGTAGGAGCGGAGAGATTCAAACTCATCCTTGGCCCGGTTAAAAGCCGGGTGCCTGGTCACTAGGCTACGCTCCGACAGTTCCATCTTTGCTGCTCGCCGCGTGGCCTTTTCGCTCTTGCCGTGCGCCCCAGCCTTGCGGAATAACGCTGGTGCGACCAGTGGATTCCTCGGCCACACCAGCATGGTCTTTCGTTTCATCTCGATCTCCTGATTGGTTGAATGTCAGCCAATGCGCTGACGCGATCCGGCGGGCACGATGTCCTCGCTTCCTTGCCGAAGACGCTGGTTGCTGCGATGCCGGAATGCGCGCTCGCCGAGCTTCACCCATCGGTTTCCCGCAGTGGTGTGCTTTGCGTGTTGGCATTGCCGGCACGAGCAGGATTTTGGTGTTGCTTTCACCGATCACCTCCCTTCATTCGTTGCCAGGCGCAGGTTCCGCCCCTGCCCGCGGCGTCACCCTGTTCTCGGGACTTGCCGCCGGTTGCCATACTCCGCCGTCCTGTATGGACGGTCGACCGCGTGGCGTTCGAATCAATGCGACTCGAATCGTGGTGGAGAATGTGAGACTCGAACTCACCGAAGGTTGCTTGCAAAGCATCCCTGCGCCCCTGCGCATTCCCCGTGTTCATCCGGCTGCGTATATTCAATGGAGACCGGCCCCGGTTTTGATCGGTTCACGCTACTGAGCGCCCGCGCAACTCCGCCAATTCCTGGCGGCCGGGATGCGGACATTCCCTCCTGCGCTCATTCCTGTGGTTTCCTTGCCTGGAATCGCCAGTTCGCGTAAGGCTCATTCACGCTGACAGCTTTCGTTCTGCTGCCGCTCGGGTTCCACTACCGTCTGCGGGCGACCTGCCGCAGCTCAGGTACAACATTTGCTGGTGCCGCCAGCCCTCCGTGCCAATATGACCTGAGACACCTACCCCTGAGTAATTAGAGTAGAAAGGTAGGATTGGATCATGCCGATTGAATTGAAGGACCGAATGAACGGACACACTGCACTTGCGATG
>Ga0007797_1000434_pt1 | contig 12630 bp, 6 predicted proteins | sample CryBogmetaGMA25M_FD_60364 | JGI IMG/M metagenome (GOLD analysis project Ga0007797, IMG submission 60364) | Freshwater microbial communities from Crystal Bog, Wisconsin, USA - MA2.5M | ecosystem: Environmental > Aquatic > Freshwater > Lake | place: Crystal Bog, Wisconsin, USA | collected 2009-07-06 | reverse complement strand
CGGGCGTTGATCCGGCCGAGCAACTCGTTCACCACGCCGAGATCGGCGGGTCGCAGCAGCACGAGCCGCCCGGCCGCCTCGCTCCGTTCGCGATCCGGGGCATCGGCCTTGTCGATCGCGGCGAGCAGCGCGGTGGTCACGCCTTCGATCTGCGAATCGAGCGCGTCGCTGCCGGCCCGCTGCACGAGCGTGATCAACTGGCCCTGGGCGGCCGGGGGGAGCGTGCCGATGAGCTTCCCGAGGGCGGCGCGGCCCGCCGCGTCGAACTCGATCTTCTTGCCGGCCTGCCACCCGCGGGCGAGGCCGGTGAGGGCGGCCGCGGCCGTCTCGGTCTTGGCCGTGGCGAGTCGGGTCACGAGGCCGCTCACGGCGGCCGCGTCGCCGCCGCGGGCCACGTGCTCCGCCACCCGTTCGACGAGCGCGAGCCGCGCCGGTGAGACGTCGTCGGCCAGCCGCGGCTTCTCCACGGGAGCCTGCATGACCGCCGAGAAGAGCGCCGGCAGCACGCCCGTGGCATGCATCGCCGCGGCACTGGTGGCGGCATCGGCCAGGACCGGGTCGGCCGCGGTCCGGGGATCGGCAAGCATCGCGAGCACCAGTTCGGCCGCCTCCGGCGACGGTGGAAACTCGCCGAGCGCATCGAGCAGCCAGAGCCGCACGAGCGGCGCGTCGTCGTCGGCCACTCCGGCCGCGATGATGGCCGCCAGCGTGGCCGGATCGCGAGGCAGTGCCCGCACCGCGTTCATCCGCACGCCCGCGCTCGGGTGCTTGAGGACCCCCTGCACCGCGGCCACGGCGGCCGCATCAGCCGCGTCGCCGGCGATCGCTCCGAGGGCCTTCAGCGTCCAGATCGCGTGGATCGCGGCGGGATTCAGGCCGATCTCGTCGACCGCCGCGTCCTGCGCGAGCTTCACGAGCGCCGGCACGACGTCGCGGCCGCCATCGGGCCGGCCGGCCGCCCGCTCGACGAGCTTCCGCTGGGCCCGCACCCGCCAAAACATGTTGGCGTCGCGAAGCGTCGCCACGAGTTCGTCGGCCGAGGCGCCGGCGAGCGTGGTGCGGTGGGGTGCTTTGGCGGTGGCGTCGTGCACCACCCGCCAGAGCCGGCCGTGCACCTTGTCGCGGAGCGGGGTCTCGTAGGCGTTGCCCTTGCCGTTTTCGAAGCCGGCCGGCGTCGGGTTGTGCTGGACGATGAAGTTGTACCAGTCGATCACCCACACCTGTCCGTCGGGGCCGACGTCGGCCTGGATCGGCGAGGTCCATTCGTCGTCGCTGGCCACGAGGCTCCAGGCCATGCGGCTCCGGAAGGCGGCGCCCGAGGGGGTGATCTCGAACGTGGCCACGACGTGGCCCGTCGGCTCGCAGACGAAGGCGGTGCGATTCCAATACTCGCGTGGGTAGGCCCGGGCGGTGTAGAGCCGGTGGCCCGCCGCGGCGGTGAAGCGGCCGTGGTGGTCGACCTGGCGGATCGGCGCCTTGCCGTCGGGGCCCCCCTGCCGCGGCGCGAGTTCCATCTCCGGGCTGCCCGAGATACCGCCGAGCGTGGCCGCATTCCAGCCGCGGACGCGTTCGTACACCCGGTTGGCGAGCGGCATCTGCTCGCTCGGGTTACCGTTGGCCGTGGAGCCGAAGAGCACGCCCTCTTCGCTGAAGCCCACGCCCCAGGAGTTGTTGTTGGTGCTCCGCAGGAACTCGAGCTTGGAGCCGTCGGGCTTGAACCGGAAGAAGCCCTGCTTGAACTCGTGGTCCTCGTCCCCCACGCGGCCCTTGAAGCCCGAGTAGCCGACCATGCCATACACCCAGCCGTCGAGCCCCCAGGTGAGGTTGCTCGGGCCGGCATGCGTGTCGTAGGTGCCCCAGCCGGTGAACAACTCCTGGCGGACGTCGGCCGTGCCGTCGCCGTCGGTGTCCTTGAGATAGAGCGTGTGGGGGGCCTGCGTGACGATCAGGCCGCCGTCGTGGGCCAGCATGCTCGTGCAGATCGAGAGCGGTTCGGCGAACACCGTCCGCGTGTCGAAGGTGCCGTCGCCGTCGGCGTCGGCGATCCGCACGATGCGGTCGTGCCCCTGCCCCTCGCCGGGCAGCACGAGCCCGTTGGGATAGTCGACGCTCTCCGAGATGAAGAGCTTGCCGTCGTGGTCGAACGCGAACGCCAGCGGCTTGGCCTGGAAGAGCGGCTCGGCGGCGACGAGATCGATCGAGAACCCGGCGGGCGTGACCGCGTGCTTTCGCGACTCGGCCGGCTCGAGCGGCTTTTGCATCTCGGTGATCGGCTCGCCCATCTTTCCCCATTCCGCCTTGGGCATGTAGAAGGGGACCTTCGCCGGCTGATACTCGAACGGCGCGAGGTTCGGGGCAAGCTTGGTCATCTCGGGATGCGCGACGGAGGGCCCGGCGGCGGCGGGATCGCGGCCAGCCGCGAAGCGGATGCCCCGCTCGACGAGGTTGTGGAACCCGGGGTTGCTCCAGGTCCGCTGGTCATGCCCCCAGGCGGTGTAGAACACGCGGCCCTTGCCCTCGGTGCGGACCCAGGTCCAGGGCTCGCGGCTGGTTCCCTCCACCCGCTCCTCCAGCACCGTGCGGCCGCGCTCGTTGTGCTTGGTGTGGACGTAGGTCTCGTCCCAGCTCGAGAAGCCGCCGAACCCCTTCATCACCGGGTGCTCGGCCGCCACGATCGCGGTCGTGAACTCGCCCGTGCCGTGCTTCTGGAACTGCGCCCCAACGAGGTCGATCCAGACCGGCGAGTTCTTGAAGCAGAAGCTCGCGCAGTGGAGCGGCACGAGCCCCTTGCCGCCGCGGACGTACTCCACGATCGCCGCCTCCTGCGGCGGCGTGATCGACTCGATGTTGGCGTAGACGGCCAGGGCGTCGTAGGCCCCGAGCACCTTCGGGTCGAGGTCGGCGAGGTTCTCGGTGTAGACGAGGTCGATGCCGCGGCCGGCGAGCACCGGCTGGAGCTGCGCGAACCGCTCGGCGGGCTTGTGATGCCCCTGGTCGCCGAGGAACAGCACCCTGAGCGGCGGGGCGGCCGCCGGGGCGGAACCCGTCAGCGAAGCGAGGACGAGCGCAAGGGCGCACACGAACCGTGTCATGGCATGCTCCATGAGTGCCGGAATAAGAGAGACCGTAATTGAAGACGTCAGCCGGAGAACGACCACTCGGGGAGCTTCATGATCACGCCCCCCTTCATGGCCGACTCGTGGGCGAGCAGGCCGGTGCAGGTCCAGTTGGCGCTCTGGCGGGCGTTGGGATACGGGTCGCGGCCCTCGACGAGCGCCGACACGAACTCGTGCACCAGGTGCGGATGGCTGCCGCCGTGGCCGCCCCCCTGGGTGAACGAGAGATGCTGGTGCTCGTCGGCGTCGTACACCCCGCCGGTGGTGAAGCGCTGGATCGGCTCGGGGAGCAGATGGGCGAAGTCGGGCACCGGCACCCGCTTCGGGATCTCGGGCTCCGGCACCTTCGCGGTGTGGAGCACCGGCTCCTCCCCCTCGCAGAGCTGCCACTCGAAGCTCTTCTTCGAGCCGTAGACGTCGAAGCTCTCGCGGTACTGCCGCGCCGTGTCGAACAGCGAGCGGATCACGCGGGCCACCACGTCGCTGTTCTTGAGCTTCACGTGGGCGCTCTCGATCGCGAACGGCGAGCCGTACGCGCCGACGAGCTCGTCACGGATGCGGCCCGAACCGAAGCAGCTCACCTCCTCGGCGTCCTTCCGCTCGAGCGCCAGGCACGGGCCCACGCAGTGGGTCGCGTAGTGCATCGGTGGCAGGCCCGGCCAGTAGTTGGGCCAGCCGTCCATGTCCTGCTGGTGGCTCGCCTGCACGAACTGGATCCGGCCGAGCTCGCCGCGATCGGCCATCTGCTTGATGAACAGGAACTCGCGGGCGTAGACGACCGTCTCGGCCATCATGTACTTGAGGCCCGTCTTCGCGGAGAGCTCGACGATCTTCCGGCAGTCGTCCACGCTCGTCGCCATCGGCACGGTGCACATCACGTGCTTGCCGGCCTCGAGCGCGGCGAGCGACATCGCGGCGTGGTCGGGGATCGGCGAGTTGATGTGGACCGCGTCCACGTCCTTGTCGTTGAGGACGTCGGCGTAGCTCTGGTAGCGCCGCTCGACGCCGTGGGCCTTGCCGATCTCGTCGAGCTTGTCCTTCGACCGCTGGCAGATGGCGACGAGCTCGACGTGAGGATGCCGCTGGTGGATCGGGATGAACTCGGCCCCAAATCCGAGGCCGACGATGGCGGTGCGAACGCGACGCGACGAAGAACCAGAGGAAGCCATGAAAACGCTGCCCTGCGGGTGGAAGGAGATCCCCAGACACCAAGAACCGAATTATTGGCCCCTCCGGGCCGCTCGTCCATGAGAAGCCGCCCGGGCCGCTTGAGATTCAGGCCCCGCCGGCGCGGTCCGGCCAGGCCCGCGGGGGGCGGCACGGACCGCCCCGGTCACTGCACGTCGAGCAGTTCGACGAGGAAGTGGAGCGTGGCGTCCGGGGGGATCGGGCCGCCGGGCGTGCCCCGCTTGCCGTAGCCGAGGTTGCTGGGGATCACCAACTCGATCATGCCCCCCTCGCCGACGAGCTGCATGCCCTCCGTCCAACCGGGGATCACCTGGTTCAGCGGGAAGTCGATCGACTCGCCCCGCTGGTAGGAACTGTCGAACACCTTGCCGTTGTCGAGCCACCCGTGGTAGTGCACCTTCACCTTGCTCGTGGCCTTGGGGTTCCCGCCGCTGCCCTTGCGGAGCACGCGGTATTGCAGACCCGAGGGCGTGCTGGCGAAGGCCTTGGGCGCGTCGGCGTCGATCGTGCCGGCCCCCTTGGGCAGCGCGGGGTGGGGAACGTCTTGGGCCACGGTGAACTCCATGGTGAAAAGGGTGAAGATCGCGAGGGCGAGAAGGCTGCGCACAGTGAAGACTCCTGCGGTGAAAGGCTGTCGCGGCATCATACCCGCCCGCCAGCCGCCCGTGGGCGGGCCATGAGGCGCTCGATGTCGTCGGGCTCGATCGGCACGTGGCTGGTGAGGTCCACGGGACCGTTTTCGGTCACGAGCACGTCGTTTTCCAGGCGGACGGCGAGCCCCTCCTCGGGGATGTAGATGCCGGGCTCGACGGTCATCACCCAGCCGGCCTCGAGCGGGCCGTCGACCGGGGCCATGTCGTGGACGCCGAGGCCGAGCGAATGCCCGAGGCCGTGCATGAAGTACCTCCGGCAGGCGGGTTCCTCCGGAGCGTCCTTCGCGGCGTCGTCGGCCGTGATCAGTCCGAGCTTCACGAGTTCCGCCGCCATCTCCACCTGGGCGGCCCGCTTCCAGTCGCGGAGTCGCGTGCCCACCGTCGTGCGGGCGATCGACGACCGCAGCACCCGGAGCACGGCGTCGTAGACGGCCCGCTGGCGGGGCGTGAACCGGCCGTTCACCGGATAGGTCCGCGTCAGGTCGCTCGCGTAATTGGCGTACGACGCGCCCACGTCGACGAGCACGAGCTCGCCGTCGTCGCAGGGCTGGTCGTTGTCGAGATAGTGGAGCACGCAGGCGTTGCGGCCCGAGCCGATGATCGGCTCGTAGGCCATCCGCGCCCGCCGCCGGATGAACTCTGCGGCGAGCTCCGCCTCGAGGTCGTATTCCATCACCCCGGGCCGCAGCGCCGCGAGCATCCGCTCCAGCCCGGCGCCGGTGATGTCGGCCGCGCGGCGGATGAGGGCCACCTCCGCCGGCGACTTCACGGCCCGCAGCTTCCGCAGGATCGGGGCGAGCCGCTCGAATCGATGGAGGGGATACCGCGCCATCAGCGCCCGGGCCATCCGCACGTCGCGGCTCTCGACCTCGATCACGGCCCGCTCGTGCTCGTTGGCGTTGAGAAACACGGTCTCGCCCTCGCAGAGCAGCCCGTGGAGCACCGCCGGCAGTTCGGACGTCCAGCGAACCCTGGCGACGCCGGAGATCTGCGTGGCCCGCTCCTTCGTGAGCTTCGCGCCCTCCCAGGTGGCCAGGTGCTCGTTCGGCTGGCGGACGAAGAGGATCTCGCGGTTCGCCGGGTCGGCCGCCGAAGGGGCGAGCACGAGCAGGCTTTCCTCCTGCTCGATGCCGCTGGCCCAGAAGAGATCACCCGCGGGGTGGAGTCGGAGCGTCCCATCGCCGTTGGTGGGCATGATGTCGGCCGCGTGGAGGATGGCGACCGCCCCGGGCGGAAGCTGCTGCACGAGGCGGCGGCGGTTGGCGATGAACAAGGCCGGGTCGATCGGGGCGTGTCGCATGCGGGCTCCGGGGAAAGGGGCTGATATTGTCGAGCTTTCGGCGGCGGTCGCAAGGCGAGTCGGCCGGTAGACTTCGAAGCCGACGCGGGCCGATGCTTTACAACCCCGGGAGCCACCCATGGCAGTCGCTGAACCGATCCTCGTGGCGGGCGCGTGGCGACCGGCCGTCGTCAGCCGCACCTATCGGGCGATCGACCCGGCGACTGGCGCGGTGCTCGGAGCGGAGTGGCCGGTGAGCGGCTGGGCCGACGTGGAGGCCGCCCTCGCCGCGGCCACCGTCGCGGCTGGCGAGCTCGCCCGACTGCCCGGTGCCGCGATCGCGGCGTTCCTCGAACGGTATGCGGCGCGGATCGAGGCTCGTGCGGAAGAGTTCGTGGCGGTGGCCCACGCCGAAACGGGCCTCGCGGTGAAGCCGCGGCTCGCCGACGTGGAGATGCCCCGGACGCTCGACCAGCTCAGGCAGGCGGCCGCCAGCGCCCGCGAGGGCACGTGGCGGATGGCGATGATCGACCGCGCCAAGAACATCCGCGCCGCCGCCCGTGGGCTCGGGCCGGTGGTGGTGTTTCCACCGGCGAACTTTCCCTTCGCCTACGGGGCCCTCACCGGCGGCGACTTCGCCGCGGCGATCGCGGCGGGCAATCCCGTGATCGGCAAGGCCCACGAGGGGCACCCCGGCGTGTCGCGGCTCGCCGCCGGCGAGGCGCTGGCGGCCCTCGAGGAGACCGGCCTGCCCTCGGCCACGGTGCAGCTGCTCCACGGGCTCGAGCCGGCAGACGGGCTGCGGCTCGTCGCCGATGCCCGCGTGGGCGCCACCGGCTTCACCGGCAGCCAGGCAGCTGGCGAGGCACTCTTCCGCGCCGCCAGCGCCGCGGGGCGGGTGATCTGGGTCGAGATGGGGAGCGTGAATCCGGTGGTGCTCCTCCCAGCCGCGCTGGCGGAGCGGGCCGCGACGATCGCCGACGACCTGACGGCGAGCGTGACGGGCTCCGCGGGGCAGTTCTGCACGAAGCCGGGGGTGGTGTTTCTCGTGGGCGATACCGTGGGGCGGGCGTTCGTCGCCGCGGTCGCCGATCGCTTCGCGGGGATCGGGCCGCAGGTGCTGCTCGGTCCGGCGGGATGCAGCCGGCTCGTGGCGTCGATCACCGCCCTGGAGGCGTCGGGGGCACGGCGGCTCGCCGGCGCGGTGGCCGCGTCCGGTCCGGCCAGCCATGTGCCGGTGCTCCTCGAAGTGGCCGGCCGTGAACTGCTCGCGCGGCCCGAAGCCTTCCTGGTCGAGGCCTTCGGCAATGCGACGCTCCTGGTCGTCTGCGAGTCGCTCGACGAACTCGCCCGCGGTGTGGCCTGCGTGCACGGGTCGCTCGGGGCGAGCCTCTACGCCGCCAAGGATGGCCGCGACGACGACGCCTTCGCGGCGCTCGTGCCGCTGCTCGTGGATCGTGCCGGCCGGATCATCGAAAACCGGATGCCGACGGGCCTCGGCGTGGTGCCTTCGATGCAGCACGGCGGCCCGTGGCCGTCCGCGGGCCCCCCCTTCTTCTCCGCCGTGGGCTTCCCGTGGACGATCCTCCGCTTCGCCAGGCGGGTCTGTTACGACGGCTGGACCGAAAGCCGGCTGCCGGAGATCGTCCGCGACGCTCCGCCGGCAGGCCGCCCCTGGCGCTACGTCGATCACGCGTGGACGCAGGGATGATGACCCTCGGTCGCCACGGGCCGGCATCGAGCAGGCGAGGATCGCGGCTAGGCAGACCCTGATCCAAAGGCCCGGCGCAGGCGGCGAAGCGCCTCCTCGAGTCGGGGCGTCGGGCAGCCGGTGTTGAGGCGAATGAATCCCGGGGCGCCGAAGTCGCGGCCGTCGGAGGGGCCGAGGCCCGCCGCCTCGCAGGCGGCCTGCGGATCGTCCACGCCCGAGCCGCGGCAGTCGATCCAGGCGAGATACGTCGCGTCCGCCGGGATGCAGGCGAGCCCCGGCGTGGCGGCGACGGTGTCTTGCACGAGCCGGCGGTGATCACGGAGCACGTCGATGAGTCGTCGCCGCCAGGGATCGCCGTGTTGCCACGCGGCGATCGATGCCGCGTAGCCGAGCGGGTTGACCATCGGCACGAGTCCTCCGCCGGCGATCCGCCACCGGCGGCGCATCTCGACCGTGGGCAGGATCGCCGCCGCGCAGCCGAGCCCGGCGAGGTTCCAGGTCTTCGACGCCGCCACGAGTGTGACAGCCGAGCGGGCGGCCGGATGATCGAGGCTCGCGAAGGGCACGTGGTGCCCGCCGCCGTGATCTTCGTCGAGGAGGAGATCCGACCAGATCTCATCGCTCACCACCGTGATCCCATGCCGAGCCGCGACATCGGCGAGCCGCAGGAGATCCTCACGGCCGAACACCGTGCCCGTGGGATTGTGCGGATGGCAGAGCCAGAGAAGCTTGGATCGCGGCGTCACCGCCGTATCGAGGGCTTCCCAGTCGATCGCCCATCTCGTGGCCGCCGGCACCATCGGCACGCGGACACAGCGCCGCTCCGCGAGACCCGGCAGCGTGAGAAACGGGGGATAGACCGGCGTGAACGTCAGGATCTCGTCGCCCGGATCGGCGAGCAGGCGGGCGGTCAGCGCCAGGCCCGTCACCACGCCCGGCGTGGCCACGATCCGCTCCTCATCGACCTGCCAGCCGTGCCGCCGCGCGAGGTGCGCGGCGAGCGCTTCGCGAAAGCCCGGCGGCTCGTGCGTGTAGCCGAAGACGCCGTGATCGACGCGGTCGTGGATCGCCGCGAGCACCTCGGGCGGTGCGGCGAAATCCATGTCGGCCACCCACACGGGCAGCACGTCGCGGCCGGCGTAGCGATCCCACTTCTCCGATCCCGTGCCGTGGCGGTCGGGGCAGGCTGCGAACGACGGATCAGGCGCAGGCGTCACGACGCGATTGTAGCCCGGGCGAACGTCCGCTCGGTGGCCTCCCACACGCTGCAACTCGGCGCGTAGCCGAGTTCCCGCCGGGCCGCAGTGATGTCGAAGTAATGATCGGTCGCCATCTCCTCGGCCAGGAACCGCGTCAGCGGTGGATCCGAGGCGAGGGCGAACGTCCGCCACACGCCCTCCGCCGCCGTCGCCAGCACGCGGGCGGTGGCGGCCGAGAGCCGCCGCCGCACCGGCGGCAGATCGTGGAGCGCCAGCACGCGGCCGATCCATTCCCAGAGCCGCACGGGGGCGCCCTGGCTGATGAAGTAGGCCCGACCGCCCGCGGTCGGCCGCGCGTCGAGCGCGGCCGCCGCGAGCACGTGGGCCGCCACGCAATCGTCGATGAAGGTGAGGTCGACGAGGTTCGTGCCGGCGCCCACCTGCACGAGCCGGCCGGCGCGGGCGCGCTCGAGGATCGTGGGTACGAGGTTCGTGTCGCCCGGGCCGAAGATCAGGTGCGGCCGCAGGGCGATCGTCTTGAGCTCCCGGCCGTGGGCCGCGAGCACGGCCCGTTCGGCGGCGGCCTTCGTCTCGGGATAGAGCGCCGTGTACAGCCGCGGATACGGCTGCGACTCGTCGATGCCCTGCAGGTCGTGATCGGTGGCGACCACGCTCGGCGAACTGGTGAACACGAGCTTCGCCACGCCCGCCGTGCGACACGCGGCGATCACGTTGGTGGTCGCGAGCAGGTTGCCGCGGACGAACGCCTCGCGCGGGCCCCACATCTTCACGTGGGCGGCGGTGTGAAACACGCAGTCCGCGCCGGCAAACAGCGTGACGAGCGCCGCCTCGGCCTCGTGGGCCGAGAGATCCTGGATCACCGTGCGGATGCCGTCCGCGGTCAGGGCCGCGGCAGGCCTGCGGCCGAGGGCCGTGACGTCGTGGCCGAGGTCGCGGAGCCGGCGGCAGAGGGCGGCGCCGACGAAGCCGCCGCCGCCGGTGACCACCGCCTTCATGCCGTCACCGCGGGGGCCGTCTCCGCTGCCGCCACCTCGACGGCCGTCTGCGTGGCCGCCCAAACGCCGAGGCGGTCGCGAAAAATCTTGGCGTTGTGCCGGGCATCGACGGGGAACGACTGGTGAAAATAGAACCGCGTGATCGCGGCGGTGACCGGATCGTTCGCGGCGACGGCCCGCAGTTCCGTGGCGAGCGCCTGTCGGGCCGACGCCGACAGCGGCCACGAGGCCGGCTCGATCGCGAGGGCCGGGCCGCCGTCGACCGCGATCAGCGCCGTGCGACGGACCCGCGGATGCCGGTTGAAAACGGTTTCCACCGGCACGCTATGGAACGTGCGGGCCGGCGTGGTGACCACGTGGGCCTTGCGGCCGCAGAAGTAGAGCTGGCCGCCGGCGTCGAGGTACCCCATGTCGCCCATGCGGTGCCAGACGCGGCCGGCTTCGTGGATCTTGCTGGTCGCCGTCGCCTCGGGCCGGCGGAGATACTCGCGGCTCACCGTGTCGCCGCTGACCACGATCTCGCCGATCACCCGCTCCGGGCAGTCGACGAGCACCGCGGCCTGCGGATCGTCGAGCGGCTCGACCACGCGGAGCGACACGCCGTCGATCGCCCGCCCCACGGGCGTTCCCTCGTCGCCGCTCACGGCCAGCACGGGCCGCTCGAGCCGCAGCTGCTCGGCCGACGCGATCGTCACCGGGAGGGCCTCGGTGGCGCCGTAGGGCGTGAAGCTCTCCGCCTGAGGGCAGGCGGCCTTCACCAGATCGATCGTGGTCTGTGACACGGGCGCTCCCGCCATGAACACCCGGCGGAGCTGGGGGAGCGTCGCGCCGGTCTGGCGGCAGTATTCTCCGATCTTCGACCAGAGTGCCGGCGAGCCGAAGGAGGTCTGGTTGCCGAGGTCGCGCATCACGCGAATGATCTGTGCGGGCACCAGCGAGAGCGGTCGGCTGGGGTCGAGCGGCGGAAAGATGCTGCCCACCCCGAGCGCCGCCGTGAACAGGCTGAACACCGGCAACAGCGGCAGGTCTTGATCGCCGCCGCGGAAGCCGAACTGGCCGCGGAACACCGCCAGCTGCTCGCGGAGCATCCCGTTGGTGAACACCACGCCCTTCGGCCGGCCCGTGGCCCCCGAGGTGAAGGCCACGAGCGCCGGGTCGGCGTCGGCGCGGGGCACCGGCGTCGCAGGCGCGGCCGACGGCCGCCGCAGGTCGGAGAGCCGCAGCGCCCCGCAGGGTGGAAATCGGCCGGCGACGACGCAGAACCGCAGCGACCGGAAGAGCTCGCCCGCCTTGAGGCGGAGCAGGTGGGCCCGGGGCACGCCGATGAACCCGCTCGGCTCGGCCTCCCGCATGCAGGCCACGACCGCGTCCACGCCCATGCCCGGATCGATGAACACCGGCACCGCACCGCGGCCCATCACGGCGTAGCTCAGCGCGAGGAAGTCGGCCCCCGGCGTCACGAGCATGATCACGCGTTCGGCCGCCCGCAGGCCGGCCTCCATCAGGCCGTGCTCGTAGGCGTCGATCCGGGCGGCGAGCGCCCCGAAGTCGAGCGTGTCGTAGCGTGGCCCGCGGCGCCATCGCGGGAAGGAGACCTTCGTCACCGCCGAGACCCAGGGCATCGCCGTGGCGGCGGCGCGGAGGGAGTCGTAGAGGCCGCCGGCGGGCAGCCGTGCCGACGCCTCGGGCGGCGGGACGGTCGCCGTGGCGGCACCGGCTCCGACACCCTGAGCCTGCGGACGGAGAAACTCCCGCACGGCCGCGATCGACCGGCCGGGCGCGTCTTCCAGCACGAGGTGGGAGGCGTCGGGGATCCGCACCACGTCGGCCTGCGGAAACCGCGCGGCGACGTGCCGGAGGATCTCCGGATGAAAGCACGGATCCTGCATGCCCCAGATGATCTTCACGGGCGTGTCGGCGAGCGCCGGCAACCGGGCGATCATGTCGTCCATCAGCGGCGCGGTCGGATGGTCGCTCGCGAAGGGAATGTCGCGGACGAAGCCCCAGATGGCCCGGCGACCCGGGCGGCTGCGGTAGGGATGGAGGTAGCCCTGCTTGATCTCCTCCGGCATCGTGTGCACGACGCCGAACGAGGTCAGCAGCTTCACGAACCGCATCGTGTCGTACGTGAGCAGCTTGCCGATCACGGGCGCCGCCGCCCGACGGATCATGCCGGGGAGCAACGCCGTCTCGGCGAGCGTGGTGTTGAAGTAGACGAGCCGCTCCACGTCGGCGGGCCGCCGCACCGCCAGGCCCGTGCCGAGCGGGCCCCCCCAGTCGTGCATCACCAGTGAAAACCGCTCGATGCCGAGCGCCGCGAACAGTTCTTCGAGGTGGCCGATCCGGTCACCGGCCGTGAACAACACGTCGGCCGGTTGGTCCGAAAGGCCGCAGCCGACGTGGTCGGGCACGATCACGCGGAAGTCGTCCCGCAGGGCGGCGATCAGGTTGCGGAACTGGAATCCCCA
>Ga0007797_1000432_pt1 | contig 12639 bp, 13 predicted proteins | sample CryBogmetaGMA25M_FD_60364 | JGI IMG/M metagenome (GOLD analysis project Ga0007797, IMG submission 60364) | Freshwater microbial communities from Crystal Bog, Wisconsin, USA - MA2.5M | ecosystem: Environmental > Aquatic > Freshwater > Lake | place: Crystal Bog, Wisconsin, USA | collected 2009-07-06 | reverse complement strand
CGTATCAAGAAGCTACTTACAGAAGGTTAAATCTCTACTCCTACAAGATTTACTTCTGCTTCAAGGGTTATTCCAAAGACCTCTTTAACTTGATTGCGCGCGCGCTTTGCTAGCTCTGCAATATCAGCTGCTGTTGCATTTCCTGAATTTGAAAGTGCAAGCACATGCTTTGTTGAAATGCGCGCACCGCCAAGTTCATCACCTTTATGTATTCCAGCATTTTCAATCAACCATGCTGCAGAAACCTTTACGCGACCATCGATAAGTGGCCACTTTGGCGCAGCATTAGGAAGTTGATCTGCAGCTTGTTGAGAAATGATTGGGTTAGTAAAGAAAGATCCTGCAGACCACGAATCGTGATCATCATTTTTCAACAGCATTCCTTTGCTTGCACGAAGTTCTAGAACCGCAGCACGCGTTGCAATAACTGATGCCTTCTCCCCCGGTTCGATTCCTAACTTCTTTGAAAGCTCAACATAAGTAATTGGATCGCTGAACTCTCCCCGACGAATCTGGAATTGAACTTCAATAACTACGTAGCGTCCTGGGTGGGCTTTAAAGTAGGAATTACGGTATGAAAATTCACATTCGCTATTTGTAAAGGTCTTTAGCACTTTTTCTTGACGATCATATGTACGCACACGAGTAATAAATTCAGATACCTCGTGACCGTATGCACCAATGTTTTGAATTGGTGCTGCACCAACTGTTCCAGGAATTCCACTTAAAGTTTCTAGGCCCGCAAAGCCACGATCAATTGTTGTTTGAACAAAGGTATCCCAATCTTCACCAGCACCAATTGTTAGCGTTGCACCGCTGCAGGCATCAACCTCGGCCTGAACAGAGTTATTTGAAATACGAATAACGGTGCCATCAAAGCCCTTATCTGCAATAAGAACGTTGGTTCCACCACCCATGATCAAGATAGGTGAATCGCCAGCCTCTTCGATTGCAGCGATGATTTCAGCTTCTGTAGAAACCTGAACAATTTTTGTAGCCGGTCCACCCACACGAAAGCTTGTGTACTTGGATAACTCGGTCATGAAAGAAGGTTACCTGCGTGGGGACAAAATTGCGCTTTTACCTCGGTACTTATCCAGAATGCGATCGTAATTCTTCTTCGATTGAACCTCGCGGTACTCGGGATCTGCATCGTGATACCCATGATGGCGATCTTGAATAAGTGGCAGATCCATCTGCAGTAATCGTCCGCCAGCTTGGCGAATCTTCAAGGAGTACTCGATATCAGCATTTCGGTAATACAAAGCACGTGGATTAAATCCACCAACTTCGATCATAGCTGCACGATTAAATGCCATGAAGTAAGAGAAGAGAACATCGACTTCGCCCGGGCCTTTGTCATCAACACTGCGCCATTCATCTTCGGTATTAACTAATCCGCCGCGCCAACCAACAGCAACAAACTCGCCCTTTTCCAACTCTTCTACGACAGGTGTAATTGCATCACCTGTAAATCGAGTTGATGGATCCATAATGATTACAGACTTACTCTGAACCTTTTCAAGGAAAACATTTGCACAATCTCCCCAGGCTGCTCCTGGATTTACCGCAATCAAATAGGTGCGCTTATCCATTTGTTCAAAAAGCGCCCCAGCATCACCGATCGAAATAATTGCTACGCCGCAATCGCTATTTGCTTTGATCGTCTTTACTGTTTCCAAAGCATCATCTGTGTAGCCATCCACGATTAATCCAACTACGACCTCTTTTTCTAGATCAATTGGCCTGATATCGCGTGGGTATGCAAGAGTGATGTAAGGCTTCTTGGGCTTTAATTCATATCCACCAGCTACATCTACAACTTCATATCCAGCTTGTAGTAACTCATCGCGGTACTTATCGGCTAATGCAAAATCCTTTGCTGCTCGCGCATCCATACGAGATTGCGCAAGAGCGGTTACTGAATCAGGAATACTCACTTAACCACTACCGCTTTTGCCATTCCAAGAACCTTCACTCCCGCAGATGTCGCATTAAGAGTAAGTGAGATTTGGTTACCGTTTACTTCAGCAACTGTGGCAGAAACAGTTAGATCAACTTTCTCGCCAGCGGGAACAATTACAGGCTTAACAAATCGAGCTGAATACTCTTTAACTGCAGCTGATCCGCCAGCCCAATCTGTCACATACTTTCCGACCAATGCCATCGTCAGCATCCCATGGGCAATCACATTGGGCAGTCCTACAGAAAGTGCGAACTCTTCATTTTGATGAATTGGATTTTGATCTCCGCTTGCATCGGCATACGCCTTAAGCAATTCTCGATCTAAATAGAAAACTTTTTCATCTAATACTGTTCCAACTTCAATCATGCGCGCACCACCAAAGTTGACCAGGATGAAACAACTAATTCAGAACCATTATGCAGATCCGAGCGAACGGAAATAATTTCATTTCCTGCAGCTACGCGCAGGGTTTCAATTGTCGCCGAACATTTAAAGACATCGCCAGCAACAATGGGACGATAAATTTCAAACTTTTGATCACCATGAACCAAGCGAGTCCAATCCACGCCGATTTCAGGTTGAGTCAGGATTGATTCATATTGCGACAAAGAGATTCGAATTGAAAAAGTTGGGGGTGCAACCGTTGTATCTGTTTCTGAAATGACAGCACAGAACGCATCGATTTCAGATTGAGAAACAGTAAGTGAATCTGCACCCTCAAAGGTGCGCCCGACCGAATCGGGATTGATCATTAGCGAGTTTCGCGGTGAAGTGTTGAAGACTTGCAACGTGGACAGAACTTCTTCAGTTCCATACGGTCTGGATCGTTGCGGCGGTTCTTCTTTGTAATGTAGTTACGCTCTTTGCAATCGACACATGCCATGGTGATCTTTGGACGTACGTCCGCGCTCTTGCTTGCCATGGTCTTACTCCTTCAGTCGTTAACGAGAGGCTTAGGTTACCCGAGCGATCTCGTAGCGCGAAATTCACGCTTGTTGTACTAGTAGCGGAGGCGGGATTTGAACCCACGACACAGCGATTATGAGCCGCTTGCTCTACCAAGCTGAGCTACCCCGCCAAGGGTTGTGCTTGTGAAACAGATCTTCTTTGATGAAGAACTCTCTCGAGCCCCCCACCGGAATCGGACCGGTGACCTTTTCCTTACCATGGAAACGCTCTACCGACTGAGCTAGGGGGGCGTTGGTCGAATGCGAAGCCTACCTGTATTAATAGGAATGGCAAAAAAGAGGGGATTACTCCTTTGGGTTTAGCGTGATTTTGCCCGTAGTTTCACGGCCAAGCATCGCCTTATGAGCAATAGCGGCTTGGCTAAGTGGATAAGTTGCACCAATAACCGGCTTTAAATTTCCATCCTTAACCAATGCAAAAAGTTGTTCGATGACATCATTCATTAATTCTTTCTTACCAAAGCAATGAGACAACCAAAAACCAGTAATTGTTTTGCTTCCACCCATTAGTGATGCAGGTTGAATCATCGTTGGTGCAACACGTGATGCCATGCCATAGGTAACTAACCGTCCAAATGGGGCAAGAATTTCTAAACTCTCATCAAATGTTTTCCCGCCAACCATTTCAAGAATCAGATTGACACGCTTTCCACCATTTGCAGCTTTAATTGCATCACCAAGATTTTCATGAGTTGCTTCAACTACGGCGTCTGCACCAAGTGATGTTGCAAGTGCACGCTTTCCTTCAGAAGATGCAACTGCAATCACTTTCGCACCCCACAACTTCGCAAGTTGAATTGCAATTGTTCCAACTCCACCAGCTGCTGCGTGAACAACAACTGTTTCGCCAGGTTGCAAATGTCCCACCGTTTTTAAAATATGCCATGCAGTTGAACCTTGGACCAACATGCACAAGGCTTGTTCATCGGTTACACCATCTGGGATTGGAATCATTGTTGCTGAATGAGTGACTGCTTGTTGCGCATATCCCCCACCATCAACTGGTGCTAATACGCGAAGGCCTGATGCTGTTGTACCGACAACTTCAATTCCAGGGATTAATGGAAGTTTTTGTGCCGAAAGGTATGAGTTCTCGGTTTGATGTGTATCTGCATAATTAATTCCAATTGCAGAAACATTTATTAACTCTTGGCCTTCACCTGGAGTTGGAGTATCTAAATCCACCAGATGCATGACATCTGGACCACCGAATTCGGTGATCTGAATTGCTTTCATTCTTATCCCTAGTTTCTTTTATTAGCCCTTGGTTGAGCCGAGAGTTAAGCCAGATACAAACTGCTTGCGGAGAACAAAGAAGAGAATGATCGTTGGTGCGGCAACAATACTTGCGCCGGCAGCCAATAGATTGAAATCTGTGATGTATTGGCCTTGTAGTTGGCGCAGCGCAGATGTCACTGGGCGCTTTGAATCCTCAGACATCAAGATCAATGCCCAGAAGAAATCGTTATAGATCCAGCAGCTCATCAATACGCCAAGTGCTGCCAATGGTGGGCGCAGTAGCGGAAGCATTACATTCCAATAGTGTCTAAATACTGAAGCTCCATCGATGATCGCCGACTCTGAAATCTCCTTTGGAACTGTCTTCATATAAGAAGAAAGTACGAAGGTCGCAAAACCTACTTGGAAGGCAACGTGAACAAGGGTAATTCCAAGATAGTTGTTGTACAGCAAAGATCGGTTACCAAATAAATCACCAATTTTGATGTACAACCAAAAGACTGGGATGTATGTCAAAACAATTGGCAACATATTTCCGGCTGTGAATAACAATAGAAGACTTAAATTGAATCTAAATGAGTACCGTGAAACTACGAATGCAATGAGTGAACCAAGGAACAATGTCAATATGACAGCTGGAACGGTCACATAGAGCGTATTCAAGAAGTAATGTGTAAGACCCATGACTCTAAAAGCATGGAAGTAATTGTCGAGATTTAAATGACGTGGCCAGGAAAACACGCCATAGGAAATAATGTCGTTGTAAGGACGAAGTGAGGTCCAAACAGTCCAGAGAATTGGAAAGATCCAAACAATCGCAAAGAAGCCAATGAAAAGAGAGATTAAATTATCTTTTACCTTTTGCTTGTTGCGATACTTCTTATCTTGAACGATAGTTGAACTCACTTTAAGTCCTCCTTGAACACGTTGCGAAGGTACAAAAGGATTGGCCCAATGCAGAGAACGAGCAAAATAACCGCATATGCCGCACCCTTCATAGAGATACCTTGTCCCGCAAAATTCTGGAAAACCAAGATATTGAGCAATGGCCAAGCGGTACTTGTGCCATAAATGATGTAAACCAGGTCAAAAGCACGCAGGGATTCAATAATTGTGATGACCACAATAATGATGTTTACGGGGCGCATCGCTGGCAAAACGATCTTTCTAAATGTCTGCCACTCAGTTGCGCCATCAATAGCTGCCGCCTCACGAAGTGAAGGGTCTACAGACTTTAAGCCAGCTAAATACAACAACATGATGTAACCGATGTGGCGCCATGAGGCAACACCCATGATTACATAGGTATTAATACTGTAATTACCCCAAATTGATACCGCGTTTCCAATATCGCGGCCCATGATGCCTTGCACAAAACCACCTGGCTGCAACATAAAGTTCCAGATGATTCCAATGATCGCCAAGGAAAGTACAACTGGGATATAGAAAACTGTTTCAAATATCTTATGACCCTTGATCTTTCGATCAATTTGATACGCAAGTAAAATTCCCAGAGGTGTCGCAATAAATGTGAACCACAACAACCAAATTAAATTGTTCTTTAAGGCTTCATAAAAAACAGGTGTACCAAAAAAGATGTTTTTATAATTTGCTAAACCGGCCCACTTGATATCACTGACATTGATTCCATTCCAATAAGTGAATGACAAAGCAATTGTGATCAAAGCTGGTAGCCAAAGAAAAATAATTTGCATCAAGGTTGGAATACCTATGAATGCTGCAAGTGTAAATCTGTCGTTTCTAGAAAGAGAACGGCGACTGCGAACCTTTTTGTTCGCAGTCGCCGTTTTCATTTCTTAATCCTAGTCTAATTCGTTAATGAAAACGAATTAAAGTGCAGGAAGTGCATCCCATTGCTTTTGAGTATTCTCAAGAATCTTGTTGAGATCCTTTGGATTCTTCAAGAAGCTTTGGATTGCTGGACCAACAACTGGTCCTGCAAAGTCTCCGCGAGTATCGCGGTCTAGGAAGAAGCCGATGTTCTTAGCTGCGCCAAGAACTGCAAGCTTCTGCTTGTTAAATGCATCGTAAGAAGTTGTATCGAATTCGCTGCTGATATAGATATTTGTATCTCCAGCTGCAACTGCTGCATCAATACCTTCCTTTGATCCCAAGAATCCTGCAAGGTCTTTTCCACCCTCGACGTTCTTACCATTTGCGGCAACTGAAATACCGTCAAGTGGTGCGTCGATTGAGTCAACACCGTGCTCTGGATTGATTTCTGGGAATGGAACGATCCATAGATCGTCATAGTCTTCTTGTGACTTAGCCTTGAAGTCATTTGCAAACCATGAGCCCATCATCATTGCTCCACACTTCTTTTGGAGCAATAGATCGCGCATGCCATCCCATGAAATATCAAGAACGTTCTTGTTCATGTAAGGAATTAACTGACCCATGTGTGTAAATACATCTACAACCTTGGCATCAGTCCACTTCTCTTTGCCGTTAAGCAAATCAATGTGGAATTGGTATCCATTCAGACGCATGTTGATAATGTCGAATGTTCCCATTGCTTCCCAGCCGCCCTTGTCACCAAGTGCGTATCCAACAAGACCCTTTTTCTGAGTTGCTTCACACAGCTTGATTAGGTCATCCCATGTAGCAATGCTCTCTGGGTCTAGGCCTAGCTCCTTCATTGTTGACTTACGATAGTGAAGTCCCCATGGGTAGTAAGTTGTAGGAATAATGTATTGCTTGCCATCCTTAGGATTTGTTGCACCTTGGATAGCTGCTGGAGATAGCGCGCTACCAAGAGCCTTAATCTGATCTGACACATCTGCGAGAAGTCCTGCATCAGCACGAGCATTGGTACGCCATCCGGCCATCCAACCAAATGCATCATCTGGAGTTCCCTGCATGATCTGCACGAAGTTATTCTGGAAGTCATCTGAGTTAACAGCTTGTGAAATAACTTTGTTGCCAGTCTTCTTTGTGTAAGCATCATTTGCAGCAATTGCAATCTTTGCGCCTGCATCACTTAGATTTCCACGAATTGTAAAGTGAACATCTCCAGTGACTTTCTTAGTTCCGCAGCCAGCTAGGAGTGATCCACCTGCTGCGATTCCGAGACCACCAACTGCAGCACCCTTGAGTACTGAACGGCGGGAAATGCCATTGTTTTCTTCTGACATCATTGTCCTTTTCTCTTATGTTGAGCCTTCGAAGGTCATCGGGTTTTGAGGGGTCAAATCCCTTGGACTCTTGGAAATCTACGCTCGGGTATCGGCAATTAAAAGGACATTCAGGTAACGATTCGGTGACAATTAAGGTCAAATATAGGCACCTGCACGCTTAAAGATCCCACCAAATAGTCGCTAGTGGACGATTCTCAGATGGTGGATTATCAAGAAGAAATTTCCTGATCTCGTCATCTTTGCTTGCAGGCAAACACATACGAATCCGCATAAATCTGACGGCTTCATCAAGATCTTGTTCTACTGGGAGTTTTCCTTCCCATAATAGAAGGTGCGCATCAATTCCTAACTCCTTCAGGACATCAACTAGATCGCTTGGAGTTGGTGCAGTTGGTCGATCTAAATCCCAAAAATATTTCCACGCAGAGTTCGAACTTGCACGTGGGTGCTGCTGCGGCATTTCAATCACAACTCTATTACGAGCATGCGTGGTTAATGCTTCAATAAAAGGAACGATCTCTGGAACGTTATAAACGACATGATGGGAAACAACTACATCTGCAGATTCAACAGACTCGGCAATAGCGGGCCAAAACCCATCATGAATTCTCGATTTAATGTGGCGAGCATTTGCATTTTCTGTGAACATTTCAAGCATTTCGGGTTGATGATCGACACCAATTACCTTTCCTGCTTTGGTTCCCATAGCAAAGGCCGCGATTCCCCCACCACAACCAATATCAAGGATTGATCCATCAACTGGCAATGCTTCAAAAGCTTTTTGGTGTGAAGGAGTCAATTCAATTTGATTTGGAATCTGAAACAAAACAGGCGGATGTATCCAAGGGGACTCAGGAGCTTGGTCGATAATTTCCTGCGGAATTCCCCAAGCTTGTAAATCCTCTTTCCACCTCTTAGCAGCGCTCACTAAGACTTCTTGCTGAACAGTTTGCTAAAGAATCCTGGCTCTTTTGGATCATTTGCATGTCCCTGGCAACGATCTTTCTTTGCAACACCTTTTAAAGCGATTTCAATGTGTTGGCCACAACCTGACCAACTTGGCTTTCCGCACTTACGACAAGTAGTTCTACTGCACATCATTTGCTCCTTAGTTAGACGTTGCCGGTGAATTGATCCAGGTGAGATATCCACCATCGAGATTTACTGCGTTGAACCCAAGCTCCTTTAGGAGCATTGACCCTGTGTGTCCACGTAGACCAACTTGGCAGTTGACCAGAAGATTCTTGTTCTTAAGCTCGGAATATCGATCACGAATTTCATCTACAGGAATATTAATTGCACCTGGAATGATTCCGCGTCCGCACTCAGCCTCAGATCGAACATCAAGTAATTCAAATCCTTTTTCGCGATACTCGTCTATCTCATGCCATTGAGCGACTTTGCTTAAACCTGAAACGACATTTTCGGCAACATAACCAAGCATGTTTACTGGATCCTTTGCTGATCCAAATGGTGGCGCATATGCAAGTTCCAGATCTGCAAGCTCTGGTGCTGTGATTCCACCGCGCATTGCAGTAGCGATTACATCGATTCGCTTATCTACGCCTTCAATTCCAACACCTTGTGCACCAAGAATTTCCCCGCTCTTAGGATCAAAGATCAGTTTCAATGTCATCTGCTTTGCATCTGGGTAATAAGCGGCATGTGAATTAGGGTGAATGTGAATCGCTTGGTGTGGTCGATTTGCTGCCTTTAAGCGCTTTTCATTCCAACCAGTAGTTGCAATCATTAAATCAAAGACCTTAACAATCGCAGTTCCGATTGTTTTTACGGGACGGACCGTAAGTCCACTTATGTGGTCAGAAACAACACGTCCGTGACGATTTGCTAAGTTGGCAAGCGGAACTAAGGTCGCATTTCCATCAAGAGCATCTATCTTTTCAGCGGCATCTCCCACAGCATAAATATCGGGGTTGCTAGTTCTATTGAACTCATCCACCTTGATTCCATTGCGAGTACCGATCTCAAGACCAGCTGCTTTTGCTAAACCAATTTCGGGGCGAACACCAATTGCCAAGATGACTATTTCAGCTGGCAATACTTCGCCATTTGAAAGCTCAACAGAATCAGGATTAACTTTTACGACACTTGCACCCAGGCGAAGATCTACGCCATGAGAACGCATTTCCTTAGCTACAAGGGTTGCTAGCTCTGGATCTAATGGCATCAATACCTGATGAGTAGCTTCAACTAAAGCGGTAGGAATCTTGCGGTGAACCAAGTTCTCTGCGATTTCGACTCCAATAAACCCACCACCGATAACAACGCCACTTGCTGGCTTGTTTCCAACGCTCGCTGCAATCTTTTCAACATCTTCAACTGTGCGAAGAGTCATGCCTCTTTCAATTCCTGGGATAGGAGGAACTACTGGAGATGCCCCAGGACTCAAAATCAATTTGTCGTAATCGAGTTCTGCGGTCTCGCCATTTTTTAGGTTCTTGATTGCAACTGTTTTCTTTGCAGGGTTAATAGCAAGTACTTCCGTGCTTACTCGGACATCTAAACGGAAACGAGCATGCAGGCTTTCAGGTGTCTGTAATAACAGATCCTTTTCCTCTTCAATTACCCCACCGACGTAATAAGGCAAGCCACAGTTTGCATATGAAACATGTCCGCTTTTTTCAATAACAATAATCTCTGCTTTTTCATTTAAGCGGCGTAAACGTGTTGCAGCGGACATGCCACCTGCAACGCCGCCAATCACGACTACGCGCATCATTAAGCCAAACTTAGAAATAGTTTTTGGAGCTGTGCGGTTACAGCATCAGAGTTGTTCTTACCTTCAACTAGGCACTCTTTTAGACTTGCAGAAATCAAAGTAAATGCAGCTGTGTTCACCGCTTTTGATACTGCAGACATTTGCGTAACAATTTCATCGCAATTACGACCTTCTTCAAGCATACGAGCTACAGCTCCAAGTTGTCCTTGAGCACGCTTAATCCGCTTTGCGATGGCGATGATTTGTTCTTCATCACTTAAAACGTGAGCAACTTTCTTTGTTGCCATAATTAACACTTACAACGATCTGCTTCTGGAACTCCAGCAAGTGCAGATTCAATATGTTCCCCACAGCCAGACCAGGTTGGCTTCTGACAAACATGACATGTAACGCGTGAGCACATCTTTAAATCTCCTTAGTTGATTGACTAAGGCAAAAGTACCATACCCCCGGGGGTATATGTCAAAGGCCTGTAACCTTCACGGCGGCCAATGCGACGCCTGCAACTATCACCCAGGCGATCATTCCCATAGCCATGGGGCGTGGGCCGATCGCACGGATTGCCTTCCATCGGACACCTGACCCAAGTGCAACTAAACCAGCTCCGAGCATGAGCTTGCTAGTGAAAACGATGTCAGCCAAAAGTCGTGCATTGAGATCAACCAGGTTATGAAATGTTGCGACCGCAATGAAACCAAGAACAAAGTAAGGGATAAGAGGAATCTTGGCGGAAGCGGTCTCGGTCTTGCCCTGTGAGGTCAACCAACGACGATGACGAATAGACAAGATCAAAACAATTGGGGCAAGTAAGCACACTCGAGAAAGCTTTACAACGATTGCATACTTATCGGCACCATCGCCCCATACCGAAGCGGTTGCCACAACCTGACCAACATCATGTACGGCAGCGCCCGCCCATGATCCAAATTCACGAGTATCTAAATGGATCGCATGTCCGATTAATGGAAGAAGAAAAATGGATAAAGTTCCACAAAGAGAAATTAATGCGATTGCATAAGAGGTTTCCTCTTCAGTCGCACGTGTCTGTGGCCGAATTGCTGCAACCGCTGTTGCCCCGCACACTCCAAAGCCAACACCAATCAGAAGTCCAAGATCACCAGACATTTTAAAAATTCGTGACAAACCTAAGATTCCAAAAATTGTGAAGGTCACTACAACTACTACTGTGATGACGCCCTTCATTCCAATTTCGCGAAGTGAAGCAACACTTACTTGTGCACCAAGAAGTGCAACACCAATACGCATAATCGTTTTACTGGAAAGCTTTGTTGCAGGAGCTGCTATTGCCGGCCATTGAATTAAATTAGCAACCAAGAATCCAAAAGCAACACACAGGGCAAGAGGGCTAATTGCCGATTGAATATGGTTGATTTCAAAGGCCAGGGCAACTAGTGCTGCGATTAATGCAAAGCCAGGAACATACGTTTTAACCATTTAGAAACCTAACTGAGCAAATACTTGGTCGGTAATAGTGATTTCATCTGAATCAATTAGCTTTTCAGGGTTTACGCGGTTAGATCCCGGCAAACGCCCACCTGCGGCCTTTACTTCATCCGCAAATTCAGCTGTTCGGCCAGTGTTGCCATCCACTGAAAGCTTTGCCGCATCAATTGCTATTACAAAGTGTGAAATCTGCTGTGGCAGCGCATCTTGGCTTGAAGCAAACATGTCTGGAATATTCTTTGCAAGTGTTGGGCCAATCAACATTCCAGTTAATGATTCAACTAAAACTGCGACGGCATAACCTTTAACACCACCAAGTGGTGCAAGCATTCCTGCAAGTGCTTCCTTCGCATCAGTTGTAGGTGCTCCATCCTTTGTGAAAGCCCAACCTGGTTCTAACTCTGCTCCTGCTTGTGCCTTTGCTTGAATCTTTCCGCGTGCAACCGCACTAGTTGCCAAATCAACAACTGTTGGAGGGTTTGTCGGAATACCTGCAGCGATTGGCGAGGTTGAAAGCAAAGCTTTGTTTCCACCCCATGGAGGCATAACCGCTGGACCTGTACTGAATGCAATTCCAACTAAACCGCGGTTAATCATTGGCCAAACATAAATTCCTAATGCACCACAGTGATTTGAACGACCAACTCCAACTGCTGCGACTCCATTAATCATCGCGCGCTCTGATGCGACTTCAGCAGCTTTTTGCAGTTGCCAATGCCCTAATCCATCATCACCATCAAAAACAACAAGGCTTGGAAGATCTGTAACGGTCTTTAGTTTTGCCTTTGGGTTAATGCCACCAGCATTTAATCGTGAAAGATAAAAAGGCAAGCGCATTAAGCCATGGCTTCCAATACCCCAGCGATCACTAGCAACTATGCAACGAGCAGTTGTCGCCGCTTCATCTGTAGGAACACCTGCCGCTACCAACAATGATGTTGCTTTTTCAATCGCTGATCCGACACTTAACTGAGGCATTTAATTGCTACTTTCCTTTAACGCTCCAACAGCATGAGTTGCAGCTTTTGAACTAAGCACGAGCTCTATGTTTGCAGTCAGAATCTGATTGATTCGTAGTTGGCTTTCCTTTGTAATGCCTGCAAC
>Ga0007797_1000431_pt1 | contig 12662 bp, 13 predicted proteins | sample CryBogmetaGMA25M_FD_60364 | JGI IMG/M metagenome (GOLD analysis project Ga0007797, IMG submission 60364) | Freshwater microbial communities from Crystal Bog, Wisconsin, USA - MA2.5M | ecosystem: Environmental > Aquatic > Freshwater > Lake | place: Crystal Bog, Wisconsin, USA | collected 2009-07-06 | reverse complement strand
AATGAAAGCTATTGTTACAACTCAAGAAAATTGCGTGAACAATGCAGAAAAAAATCTTAATGAGGCTCACACAAAATGCGAAAAAGATTTAGCTAATACTAGAGCAAATGAAGTTAAGGAAACTTCAGTCTCTTCAGTAACAGCATATGCTAATTGCACAAAAACCGCAAACCAAATGGGCAGCGAAGCAAAATTAGTATGCCAAGCTTCATATCAAACCTCACTTGAATCTCTTGATCAGGTAATTTCTGGAATGATTGAAGTAGCTTATTCGCTATAATAATTATTTGTTTAAACTACTCCTCAAGTTTGCTATACTTGAGGAGTAACTAAAATTATTAGCAGCATAAGAAAGATGCCTAGAAGTTTAGCCCACCAAAAAAAAGTCAATGACCGCAATAATCAACAAGAGCTGCTAAATTCAATCACCAAATCCATAATACAAGAAAATTGCATTAATAATGTTGAAAAAAACTATCAAATTGCTGTTTCGCAATGCGAGCGTAACTTTGACACAGGAAATCTTCTTGGAATCAAACCGATTGCAGAACTTGTCAGCATTAACAACCACTGCTTAGAAGAAGCAGGACAACTACAACTTCTACAAATTGCCGAATGCTAAGCCGAATTATAAATTCGTAGGGTGATATAAATCCCCCCCTAAACAAGGCACCTTCACACAAGTCGTGGAAGGGAAAGAGAGTGGCAATTTTATAAAACTTCGTACCGCCATATAGGCCATTAATTCGGCCTCCATATAAGTTTTATCCCACATTATTTTCACTGGCTTGGTGCCAAAATATTTAGCTAACTGCGCAATAATTAGTGGATTTTTGGCACCACCACCGACCACTAACCATTTTTTAGGTAAACCCAAATTCAATTTTCTTACGCTATCAAAAATCGTAAAAGCAGTAAAATTAGCCAAATTTGCGCACGCATCTTCAAGTGATAATTGTTCTATTTCATCAATCATAACAATATCGCTTGAGCAAAGCGACTTAGGAGGCAGGGTTTCAAAATAATTTTTACCATTTTTGATGATCGAGTTTTGCAGTAGTAAAGTTATTACCTTATCATTCACCCTACCTTTTTTGCCATATTTCGCATTTTTATCATATAGCTCGGTGTTATTTGTCCGCGCCCTAACTAATTTATCAAGCAAAATATTAGCAGGCCCAGTATCAAAACCAATTATATCCTGATGTTCTTTCCCGGTAATATAAGTAATATTGGCGATACCGCCGCAATTAATCACTAGAAGTGGGAAAATATTATCCCGCACCGCAAGAGCTTGATGATAGATCGGCGCCAAAGGTGCCCCCTGACCACCTTGCATTACATCATTCATTCTAAAATTATTGATCACCTTGATCGAAGTATTATCGGCTAGTTTTTGCCCATCTCCTACCTGAAGTGTAATTTTATTTTCTGGTTTATGATATAAGGTTTGTCCATGATACCCTATGAGGTCAATATCATCTGCTGGTAAATTAAATTTCTTAAGAATTTTTTTAACCAATTTTTCATGGAGTTCGCGCGATATTCTGGTAATTTTTTCCATAGTCCATAACTCAGAAAGCTCGCTAAGATGAGGGTAATGAAGCTTGGTAAATTTCTTGGCCAATTTTTGGAAATCCGCGTCTGCAATTTTTGAATTGCCCAAAGATTCTGACATTACATATTCCGCAGTTTTAAGCATAGCTTGAGTGGCGGTGTCGTATTTTAGCGAAGCTGTGGCAATTTGCTTTATTCGATATTTGCCATCAGTCTCAATAATAGCCGCATCAATACCGTCCATAGAGGTTCCGCTCATCAGCCCTAAGGCACGAAACACTCCCATTTTACTCAGCCAAGGCTTGGCGGCGACGTCTATCAGGCTTGATTCTTTTTGGCTTAATGTTAAGAAGTTTGTTTTTGATATATTCGTCCAAAGTTAAATTGAGCTCTTCAATTTTATTTCTAAAGAAATGGTCAGCACCATTGATTACATGATACAACACATCAGCATTTTTCTGCCTAGAAAGTTTATCGGCTAGATCAGCAACTAAAGGCTCGCTTACAATACTATCTTCATCTCCTTGAATTATAAGGCCTGGCGCAGGACAAGGTGATAAAAAATTAAAATCATATTTACCTACAGGAGGGGATACTGCAACAAAATTTTGAATTTCGGGTCTACGCATTAAAAGCTGCATGTTAATCCACGCTCCAAAGGAAAAGCCAGCAACCCAGAAATTATTATTATCAGGATTTTGTAACTGAAGCCAATCCATAGCGGTAGCCGCATCTGTTAATTCCCCAAGACCATTATCAAACACACCCTGAGACTTCCCTACGCCCCTAAAATTGATTCTCAATACAGAAAAATCATTCTCAACAAAAGTCTTATAGATATTATAGACTACCTTATTATTCATGGTACCACCATGAAGTGGGTGAGGATGTAAAACTAGAGCCGCCGGGGAATTTCTTTTATCACAATGATGGTATTTTGCTTCTATTCTTCCTTCTGGTCCATTAAACATTACTTCAGGCACAATGAATCTCCTCAAAATTTATAAATAATAGTTGACTATTTTAGTAGGTTAATAGTAAAATCCTTAAGCGATATAGTAATGTATTATAGAAACAAGGATTTTACAAGCAATAATGAGACTTACTACGAAAGGAAGATACGCAGTAATGGCAATGGCAGACATCACTTCAATCTCAAGTGGGTCTAAGCCTATTTCACTATACGAAATATCGGATAGATTAGGGATTAAGCTAAACTATCTTGAACAAATTTTCTTGAAGTTGAAAAAGTCTGAACTTGTAAATGCCATTAAAGGGCCTGGGGGTGGCTATTTTTTGGCCAGAGACGCCAGCGCTATAAAAATTATTGATATTGTTAATGCAGTTGATGAACCAATTAAGATGACAAGATGCAATAGCGACAAAAGTGGTTGCTCAATAAAAGGAGCTAAATGTCTTACTCATCATCTGTGGAATGGCCTGGGGAATCGGATCTTTAGTTATCTGGACAGCATCACTTTAAAAGATTTATGTAGCGAAAATAAGCAGAAATTTTATGGATAAGTTATATTTCGATCATAATGCGACTACTTCACTTGATAAGGAAGCTTTTGCTGCAATGTCGGAGCTTGCTCTCTTACCAAGCAACCCTTCTTCGGTACATTTTTTTGGCCGTGAAGCTAGGGATATACTGGAGAGCTCACGTAAGAAAATTGCTAATTCACTGAATATCGACTTAAAAAAAGATAATTATAATATCGTTTTCACCGGCTCAGGCACTGAATCAAATAACTTAGCTGTCAATTCCTTTAAGAATCACAAGGTATTTGTCTCAAAAATAGAACATGCATCAATAACCCATGCAGTAGAGAACTTGCCAGAGAAGTTTTATATTTCAGTAGATCAAAACGGACTCATTAATTTAGATGAGTATGAAAGTCTTTTAAAACAAACAAATGGTAAGAAATTTGTTTCAATCATGTTTGCTAATAATGAAACCGGAGTTATTCAAAATATTGCTAAATTAGCAAGAATTGCGCATGAATATGATGCTATCTTTCACTGCGACGCAGTGCAGGCTTTTGGAAAAATTGCCTTTAATCTTAGGGACTTGGACTGCGACCTACTGACCATATCTTCTCACAAATGTGGGGGGCCAGTAGGAGCATCAGCCTTAATTTATAAAAAAAATATCAAGCTTGAATCTCTCATAAAAGGCGGCGGCCAAGAGGGAGGAATTCGCTCTGGCACTGAGAATGTCATGGCAATTGTTGGTTTTGCAGTAGCTGCGGATAATATAAAACGTAAAATTAGTAATTACAAAAAAATCGAAATCCTGCGCAACAAAATAGAGAAAGAAATAGTAATTTTAGAAAGCAATGCCGAATTTTATAGTAAAAATGCCCCAAGACTCCCCAATACAAGCTGCATAAAAATGCCCGGGGTTAATAATTTGTTACAAGTAATTAAATTTGACTTAAAAAATATTTATCTAAGTGCTGGCTCAGCCTGCTCATCTGGCAAAATTGATACTTCACATGTACTGCTTGCCATGGGAATTCCCAAAGAAGATGCAAGCTGCGCTATTAGAGTTACTCTGGGTGAAAACAATAATAGTATTGAGGCTGATAGATTTATTAAAGCATGGAAAGAAATTTACCAAGGATCTAAAAATAAGGAGATCAAATGAAAAGTGATATAAAATTACCCATCTATATGGATTATCAAGCTACTACACCGATGGATAAGAGGGTTCTTGAGGCTATGATGCCATATTTTACCGAAAAATTCGGCAACCCTCACTCGCGCAGTCATCAATATGGCTGGGAAACTGAAGATGCCATCGAAACTGCAAGAAAACAAATTGCTGCACTAATTAATGCAAGCCCCAAGGAAGTGATTTTTACCTCAGGAGCAACTGAATCAAATAATTTAGCTATCAAAGGTGCAGCACATTTCTATGGCGACAAAAAAAAGCATATCATAACTGTTGTCACAGAGCATAAATGCGTGCTTGATGCTTGCAGACATCTTGAAGATGAAGGCTACAAAGTTACTTACCTTAAGGTTAATGATAAAGGTATTATTGATTTGCAAGAACTAAGCAATAACATAACCAGTGATACGCTTATGGTTTCAGTTATGTCTATTAATAATGAACTCGGGGTAATTCAGCCACTAGAAGAGATTGGCAAATTATGCCGGGAAAAAGATGTATTTTTTCACAGCGATTGCGCCCAAAGTTTTGGCAAGATTCCACTTGATGTTGAAAAAATGAATATCGACATGATGAGTATCTCAGCTCATAAAATTTATGGCCCCAAAGGGGTCGGAGCGCTCTATGTACGCAAAAAGCCAAATCGAGTTAGGCTAATGCCTATGATAAACGGCGGCGGGCAGGAAAGAGGAATGCGTTCAGGCACACTACCAACTCCACTTATTGTCGGGTTTGGTAAAGCTTCGGAGATTGCTTATCAAGAAATGGCACAAGATTATGCTCATGCCAAAAAATTAGCCGATAAATTATTTTCTCAGCTAAGCGCAGCAATCCCAGATATTTATTTAAATGGTGATAAAGAAAAACGCTATCCCGGATGTTTAAATATTAGTTTCGCTTATATTGAAGGTGAATCGCTAATGATGGCAATTCGCGAGCTTGCTGTTTCATCAGGCTCGGCCTGTACATCATCATCTCTTGAACCCTCTTACGTTTTGAGAGCAATAGGTGTTGGTGAAGAATTGGCTCATACCTCAATCAGATTTGGCATCGGCAGATTTACGACAGAGGAAGAAATTGATTACGCTACCGTCTTAATCATCAAAAACATAGAAAAACTCAGAGAAATGAGCCCATTATGGGAAATGGTTCAAGACGGAATTGATTTGACTAAAATAAATTGGGCTGCTCATTAACTATTTAGAAAAGGAAAAAATATGGCTTACGGCGAAAAAATTCTAGATCATTATAATAATCCAAGAAATGTTGGCTCTTTACCAAAGGACAGCGTCCATGTTGGCACTGGGTTAGTCGGCGCTCCTGCATGTGGCGATGTAATGAAATTACAGATAGAAGTTGATGATAGTGGTAGGATCACTGATGCAAGGTTCAAAACTTTTGGCTGTGGCTCTGCAATTGCTTCGAGTTCGCTCGCAACTGAATGGTTAAAAGGCAAAACTTTAAAGGAAGCAACCTTGATAAAAAATTCTGATATTGTTAAAGAACTTTCCCTACCACCGGTAAAAATTCACTGTTCAGTTCTAGCTGAAGATGCAATCAAAGCAGCAATCTCGGATTATAAAAGTAAAAGAAAATCTGATGAATAAAGCAGCAATTGTGAGCATCACTGATAGAGCAGCAGAGCGCATCAAACATCTCCTTGAGAATCGTGGAAAAGAGTCACAAGGTATTAAGGTGTTAGTTGAATCAGGTGGTTGTTCGGGACTGAAATATAAAATTGAATATGCTGATGAGATATCAAAATATGACGAAGTAGTAGAGAAAGATAATATCAAGGTGATAATTGATCCTAAAGCCGTTTTGCACTTAATTGGTAGCGAGATTGATTATGTAGAGGAAAAATTAAAATCTGGCTTTACCTTTACTAATCCTAATGAAAAAGGCAGGTGTGGCTGTGGCGAATCCTTCACTACATAAATGTTTTTCTTGTGATAATAACTTACTTAACAAAGAAATAATCTGCAATTATTGCGCCGCAATAAATGATGGGGATTACAATTTTTTCGATATTCTTAGCCTAGATGTAGCGTTTAATTTAAACAATGAAGAAATCGAAAAAAACTATTTGCGCCTGCAAAAACAAGTTCATCCCGACAATTATTCTACAAAAAGCAAGAGAGAGCAAGAGACAGCTTTTAAATATTCCTCTTTGGCTAATGAGGCTTATCACATTTTAAAAAACAGAAGGCTGCGTGGAGAATATATTTTAGCTTTATCAGGCATTCGAGTAAATAGCGATAGAGATAATGTTTTACCTCCACAAGAGCTGCTTAGAGAAATTTTTGCAACTAGAGACCATGTCCAGGACGCAGGGAATTTAACTGAACTAATGACTATTAGCCAAGAAAATGAAAAAAGTTTGCAAAAAACCTTTGATGACGTTAGTTTATATTTCCAGCAAAACTCGTTAAACCATGCTGCAAGTAGCCTTATCAAAGCTAGATATCTAGAAAAAATAAAAGAAGAAATTAATTTAAAAACAAGAATTTTACAAAATGAATCTAATCCAAATCACTGAACCAGGCGCACGTAATGTTTCAGACAAACAAGCAGATGGTGTAGCTATTGGCATTGATCTTGGAACGACTAATTCTCTCGCATCAGTTATCAAGGATGGAGCCCCTGTTATAATAGATAAGGTAGCTTCTGTGGTGCGTTACAACAAGAATGAAATTCTAGTTGGAAATAATTCTAGTAATGATGATATTACCTTCTCCTCAATTAAGCGCTTAATGGGAAAAAGCCAATCAGAAATGACGTCTTTCCGAAGCATCGAAAAATATAATTTTGAAGATAGTAAAGATGGCTCTATAAGCTTTAAAGTTAATGGCAAAACTCTCACACCGGTCGAAATATCTAGCGAGATTTTAAAATATTTAAAATCTAAGTCTGAAGCATTTTTGCAGCGCGAAGTAAGCAAAGCTGTAATCACTGTACCCGCTTATTTTGATGATGCGGCAAGAAATGCAACGAAACTAGCCGCCAACCTTGCAGGGCTTGATGTTTTAAGACTAATAAATGAACCAACAGCTGCTGCTCTAGCTTATGGTATTGATGATACTTGCGAAGGAAAATATATTATTTACGATTTAGGCGGCGGAACTTTTGATCTATCTTTACTCAATATGCAGAAAGGTGTTTTTCAAGTGCTCGCGACTTCAGGTGATGCTAATTTTGGTGGCGATGACATTGACAGTAAGCTATTAGAATTTTTATTAACCCAAATCCAAAGCGATCAAAAACTTACCCCAAATCTACTTTCAAGCTTATTCGGGCAGGCAAGAAAAATTAAAGAAGATTTATCCTTCAATGATAAAATAAATTCTGCTTTAGAAATCGGTACTTTAGTCCGTGAGATTACTGTAACAAAAGAGCAGTTTAACTTATTAATTGATCCGGCAATTGATTATACAATCTCTTTGCTTTCACAATTAATAACTGATTCCTCATTAGAACAAAGCGAAATTAAAGGAATAGTTTTAGTGGGAGGAGCTACTAGAATCCCTCTAATTAAGCAGAAATTATCAAAAAAATTCTCTATTACTATTTATGATAATCTAAACCCGGATACAATTGTGGCTGAGGGAGCAGCAATTCAAGCTCATACTCTTACAAAGGGATCTGATCAATTATTGCTCGATGTTGTTCCGCTATCGCTTGGGATTGAAATAATGGGCGGCATATTTGACCGTATTATTAATAAAAACTCTCCTATCCCAATGATCAAAGAGGAAGAATTTACCACTTATGAGGATGGTCAAACCGGCATCACTATCCATGTTCTTCAAGGAGAGCGCGAGCTCGCAAAAGATTGCCGTTCCTTGGCAAAATTTACTGTAGCAAATTTACCAGCCATGAAAGCAGGGGCCCTAAGAATTATCGTCAATTTCTCGATTGATGCTGATGGCATTCTTACCGTCACAGCCTATGAAAAGAATAGTCATGAAAAGCAAATAATCGAAGTAAAACCCAGCTATGGTATGGATCTTGAAAAAATTCAAGCTATGCTCAAATCTGCTCACAAAAATGCTGCAGATGATATAAACGCGAAAAAGCTGATGGAATTAATAACAAATGCATATAAAATGCTAAGCCAACTTGAAATGCAACTAAAAGAAGATAGGCATCTAATCTCCACAAAGGAGCTTAAAAAGATAGATACTCAAATTACAATACTGCAAGAAGCTATTTCTAAAAAGAACGCAGACAAAATTGATTGCGAGATAAAGAAATTAGATAAATTGTCTGAGAATTTTGTCAATTTACGGATAAATTTTTATTTGAATAAAACCCTTAAAGGAAAGTCAGTAAACGAGGTAGAACAAAAATTTCTATCATAAAAAGCAACTAAATCATTTAAATTTAGTCTAACTTACGATATAAATCTTCAAACTAATCAAGGAAACAGTATGCCCAAAGTAATTTTTATAGAAAAAGATGGAAATCGAAAAGAAATTGAAGCCCAAACAGGACTTTCAATTCTTGAAGTAGCTCACCAAAATAATATCGACCTAGAGGGAGCATGTGAAGGATCTTTAGCCTGTTCCACTTGCCATGTAATTATCGAGGAAAAATATTTTGAGATACTTGAAGACCCTAGCGAAGAGGAAGAAGATATGTTAGATTTAGCTTTTGGACTTACCCATACTTCAAGGCTAGGTTGCCAAATAATTATTACAGACAAACTAGATGGGATTGTCATAAAACTTCCCTCTAGTACTAGAAATTTATCAGTGGATGGCTAAATGCAAAGAAGAACTCAGAACATACTATTATTTATTATTCTACTTCTATCTCTAGTTTATATTATATTTTGGAGCCAGCTAACCAGTAGCGTAAAAAATTCCATCACCAAAGAACTAGATAATAGAGATAAAGCTTATCAATTTAAATATGATGACATTTCAGTGGTCGGCTTTCATAAAAATTTATCTATAAAAATAAAGAAATTACACTTGATTGACACAAAATCTCCAAATTCACAGACACTAATTAACCTGGGAGATTTTGAGGTTATTTGTGATTTATTCAAGGATATATGCAAAATTAACTTAGGGAAGAAAATTACTTTCGGTAAATTTGATAGAGAGATGGAATTTAACAATCCTCCCAAAATTACACTAAGTTTTAGAGAAAATCTTCTGCTTAATGAGTTAAAATCGAAAGATTATACGCTATTAGAGATACTTAATGGAGCCAGTTTTGAAGATAATGGATACAAATTAATAAACCTAAAAAATGGTGAAGAAATTTTTATTTCGAACCGGGGTAGCGCAGATATAGAAATAAGCAAAGACGACAAGGACGTAACTTTAATAGCTGCCAGAGCCTCATCAGAGGGAGAAGAAGCTGGAGCAGTAAAACATGGCCTAGGTAAAACTAGCTCAAAAATGGGTTATCATTTAGTAATATCACCTGATAAATTTTCAGCAACCCTGGATACTTTTGAATTAGCAACTTCTAGCTTCTCAATCTTATCGAATGGTACTTTTTCTAGCGAAAAATTTTCTAATAAATATGATGTCGATTTTAAAATCAAAGGACTGTCTGGCTTTAACAATTACATAAATAGTAGCTTGCCTCAGCATTCTTCAGTTGTAAAACCAATACTTCTAAAAATATCAGGTAATGAGGTTAATTCAAATGTTGAAGACATTGAGTTCAAAGTAAAAAGCGACCCTCTCAGTGGTGCACCAATTATTGGAAATTTACAGTTAAATAGTTTAATGGCATTCTACCTGGAACTCGTCAAAAAGGACACTAACCCAAATGGACCATAAACCCATTATAAAAACAGTTTCTGAGCTTGGCCCACTGGTAATTTTCTTTTTGCTGTATAAATATTCTGGCATCAACGCCGCTACTATTGGGGTTACTATCGCTACCATTATATCAACAGCAGTAAATTTCTATGTTGATAAAAAAATTTCTTACATGCCCCTATTCGCATGTTTATTTATTGTAATCTTTGGCGGGTTCTCCATTTATAGTGGTGATATGCGATATATCAAAATGAAACCAACCGCCTTATATTTACTCTTCTTTATAATACTTATTGTCGGGGTTTATCTAAAAAAAGGCCTCCTTAAACATGTATTTGGTAAATCGGTGGAAATGTCAGAAGAAAGTTGGATCAAATTCTCTAAAAGAAGTGCTTTTTTCTTCTTTTTTATCGCCCTACTTAACGAATTTATATGGCGTAATTTCTCCGAAAGTTTATGGGTAAATTTTAAAGTATTTGGGATCATTACACTGAGCATGATATTTCTTTTTTATCAATTGGTGGCTCTTGGCAAACCAATCAAGAAATAACTGGTTCGTTGAAATAATCAATTACGCTGCAATATTCTCAAGATTAACAACTCCGCAAAGAGTAAATTCTTGGACTTCATTACCATAGAATTTGTTCTCAAATATCGAAGCATCGATGGTTTTTATTATTTCATCACTTCTTTTACATTCACTACCAAGCATGACATAGGCCTTGTCCTTACTATTATGAGAATATTTTTTAAACTGCTGCAGTGATATAAAATGTTTGGGTGAACTTATGTCTATAGAATTATAATCATCATATTCCTGGCATATGGGAAGTTTGTATTTATCAAAAGATTTAAGCATATCTTTTGAAGCAGTCACAGCCGCTCCTGTGGCTGCAAAAATTCCATATAACTGAAAGGAATTAATATCTCTTGGTGTGTAAATTTTGGATATAAATTTAACAAGAGCAGTGGCAGCTGGACATATAGTCAGGCTATAGCCTGCATACCAAACATATGGATTGCAAAGAAAAAACTTATACGTCTCTGACTTTTCATCAGGCTTTTCTGTCGGCGTCGCTAATTCTATATAATCTTTCACTCTCAACCCAAAAATTTTATCTTTTGGCCCCATTAATTCTTCCTCATTTTCAACACAGCGCCCTGCAATATTGTTAAAAATATTTTTATTTCCTGATAGTGCAGCAATCTGTAAATAATTGAAATTTAAGTCAGGATCCTTGCAGTGAATTCTGGCATTATTTTGGTATATTTCTTCTATAGCATCTAGATTATTTGAGGTTATAGCCTTAAATACTTCGACATGTTGTTTTTTAAGTAATTCTGATAGTAGTTTTCTGCAAGCACTTGAGTTTTGCCCTTTACTCATTGACAATTGATGTTCTACAATTTCAACAAATTCTTGTCTAACTTCAAAATTAGGAATACTAAAGATATATTCATCGCCATCAGGTTTTACTGTGAGATAACCCGCATTTAACATTAAATAAGCAAAAATCTTTTCATTATCAAAAACATTATTATAACCAAATTTGAATAATGATATATGCGGATCAAACTCCAGTGATAACGAATTTCCTACAATAATATTCTGTAATTTATTACTTAAGGGGCTGTCAGCACAGGCTTCTTTTTGCAGTAAATTCTGCAAAATTCGACTAGCGCCTGTCTGTGTCCAGTAATTTTGTGGCCTGAAGTCACCCAGTGAATGTGCAGTATCAAGATATCTCATCACAGCCCATGGTGTATAAGCCTGAATGGTTTCATTATGTGATATTGGCACCGAATACCCATTATACCATTTTTTGATATTCTCCATGACTTGCTGCTCGTTGTTAAATGATATTTTAGTCACTAAATTCATCACCTCTTGCTCAGAAAACCCAAAATGCGTACTAAATTTGGCATCCGCAATGCCGTAATAAGCAAGATTATTGCATCCAGATCCGGTTTCCTTGATCGCTGTATCAAATATTCCAACTAATATTAATTTCTCAAGGTAGGGGTTAGTTTTTCCTGCTGCACCACAAACAGTCTGTGAAATAAGTTTTGCTGTGCCTTCAAGCATATTATCCATAGCTGGGTCATTTTTGTGCCCCAAATAACTCTCTAATAAAGAATTAACTGCCTTATCATATTCATCGATTAATATATAGACTTTGCGGCCATAAAATTTATGCAGCAGTTTGCTCAAAAACTTAAGACTATTCTCGAGTGATATATTATTATAATTAATATCAATATATCTTTGAAAATCCAATTTTTCATCAGTAGTGAATTTTTCACTCTCGAAAAGATATGTGTGGTCACTGTATAATTCTTTAATCGTAAATTTCAGCTTTTTCTCTATCTCGGGTAATGACTTTGCAATAATATCTTTTAAAGATACAAATATAACAGGATTTTCTCCCTGATATTTCATGTAACTTCCCGAATCAACTTCGGCTATCTGCAACGGCATTAATATTTTTTGTTCTTTGTTTTCTAGTGTAAAATTCCCACCGGCAAAAATTTTTCTATTCAATTCTTTATCAGCTGGATCAAAAAATGTTTTGAGCATATCAAGATTCATAGTCTTGCCCCATCTTCTGGGGTGAGTTATTAATATGGTATCTTGGGAACTATCT
>Ga0007797_1000422_pt1 | contig 12858 bp, 10 predicted proteins | sample CryBogmetaGMA25M_FD_60364 | JGI IMG/M metagenome (GOLD analysis project Ga0007797, IMG submission 60364) | Freshwater microbial communities from Crystal Bog, Wisconsin, USA - MA2.5M | ecosystem: Environmental > Aquatic > Freshwater > Lake | place: Crystal Bog, Wisconsin, USA | collected 2009-07-06 | reverse complement strand
CACCTGGCGCAGGCAGACGTCGACAAGCTGTTCGGCCCCGGACATCAGCTGACGCCCGAGCACGAGCTGTCGCAGCCGGGCCAGTTCGCCTGTGCCGAGAAGGTGGATCTGGTCGGACCCAAGGGCAGAATCGCCAACGTGCGCGTGCTCGGCCCGACGCGCAAGGAAACCCAGGTCGAGATCGCCATGACCGAGCAGTTCAAGCTCGGTGTGCAACCGCCGATCCGCCAATCCGGCGACCTCGCCAACACCCCCGGCATCACGCTCGAAGGCCCGGCCGGCAGCACTCTGCTGCCGCGCGGCGTGATCTGCGCCCAGCGCCACATCCACATGTCGCCCGAGGATGCCATGCGCTTCCGCTTGCGCGACCGCTATGTGGTGCGTGTGCGCATCGAGGGCGAGCGCGAGGTGACCTACGGCGACGTCGTGGTTCGCGTCAATCCGGATTTCCGCCTGGCGATGCACATCGACACCGACGAAGGCAATGCCGGCAACATCACTACCGGCATGAAGGGCTTCATCGAGGACATCCAGAGCCGCGGCTGAACATCGCCGCTTACTGGCCGCCGCTGTGCAGGCGCTGCTGCGCCTCGCTGCGGGTCCCGAAAATGTGCGGATCGGCAACCTGCCTGCCGAAGGATTCGCCCAGTCTGGCGCGCAGGAAGGTGCTCGACGTGTAACGCGTGACGTCGGTGTAATGACGGTCCATGACGCCCTTGACCATGCCGGTGTAATCGTCGATGAGTTCCGGCGCGATGCTGAACCGGTCGTAATTGACGATGGCGGCGACCTTGTGGCCGATCGGCGTGAGCCGCGCTTCAACCGCCTGCAGGATGCGTCCGATATCGGCGGCGCTGCGCACCGACAGGCCCTCGAAGTTCACGAAGAAGACGTTCTGCCCGGCGTCGTAGCTCAGGCGTTCCTCTATTGGCATCTCCAGCAGTTGCGGACGCAGACCCATCGTTTCCGGCGCGAATATCCGCGCGTCCATCAGTGCCGGCGGCTGGCGCATGACGGGGGTGAAGTCCATGCGATCGAGGATGTCGCGCTGCAGATCGACGCCGGGCGCGATTTCGATCAGTTCGAGTCCTTCCGCGCAGAGCTTGAAGACGCAGCGCTCGGTAATGTAGAGCACCGTCTTGCCGGTCTTCGCCGCCACCGGGCCGCTGAAAGTGCGGTGCTCGACTTCCCTGACGAACTTCTTCGCCTTGCCGTCGGCAAGAATCCGCAGGCCGCCGCCCTCCAGCGCAATTTCGAGATTGCCGGCAGTGAAGGTGCCGACGAAGACGACCTTCTTCGCGCTCTGGCTGATGTTGATGAAGCCGCCGGCGCCGGCCAGCTTGGGCCCGAACTTGGAGACGTTGAGATTGCCTTCGCGATCGGCCTGGGCCAGGCCGAGGAAGGCGATGTCGAGGCCGCCGCCGTCGTAGAAGTCGAACTGGCTGGGCTGGTCGACGATGGCCTGGGTGTTGATGGCGGCGCCGAAGTTGAGCCCGCCCGCCGGCACGCCGCCGATGACGCCCGGTTCCGCGGTCAATGTGATGAGGTCGATCACCTTTTCCTCGGCGGCAACCGAGGCAATGCCCTCGGGCATGCCGATGCCGAGATTCACCACGTCGTTGGCGCCGAGTTCCATGGCGGCGCGGCGGGCGATGATCTTGCGTTCGTCCATCGCCATCGGCGGTACCGCCGACATCGGCACCCGGATCTCGCCGGAGAAGGCTGCGCTGTAGGGCTCGATGAAGGTCTGCATGTGGTACTCGGGCTTTTCCGCCACCACCACGCAATCCACCAGTACGCCGGGAATCTTGACCTGGCGCGGGTTGAGGGTATTTCTGTCGGCGACGCGCTCGACCTGGACGATGACTATGCCACCGGAATTGTGTGCGGCCATGGCGATCGCCTGTGCTTCCAGCGTCAGCGCCTCGCGCTCCATGGTGACGTTGCCGTCGCAGTCGGCGGTGGTGCCGCGGATGATGCCGACGTTGATCGGGAAGGCCTTGTAGAACAGGTAGTCCTCGCCGTCGATGGTCATCACGCGCACCAGATCGACGCCGCTGCCGATGGTTTTTTCGTTGAGCTTGCCGCCGCCGTGGCGCGGATCGACGAAGGTGCCGAGGCCGATCCGCGTCAGCGTTCCCGGCTTGCCGGCGGCGATGTCGCGGAACAGATGGCAGATCACGCCTTGCGGCAGGTTCCAGGCCTCGATGCGGTTGGCTACCGCGAGCTGCTGCAGCTTCGGCACCAGGCCCCAGTGGCCGCCCACTACCCGCTTCACCAGACCGTCGTGACCGAGATGGTTGAGACCGCGCTCCTTGCCGTCGCCCTGGCCGGCGGCGTACACCAGTGTCAGGTCGCGCGGCCGCCCGAGTCCCTGCGCGTCGCCCTCCTGGTTTTCGAGGAAGAGGGTCTCGAGCGCGACCGCAATGTTTTCGGCAAAGCCGATGCCGACGAAACCGGAGGTCGCCAGCGTGTCGCCGTCGCGGATCAGCTGCACCGCCTGGCGGGCGCTCATCACCTTGCCGGTGTCGCCGCCGCGCAGTGATGCAATCAAAGGATGTTGGGACATGAGGGTCTCGCTGAAACGCCAGGGCCCTATTTAGCCACAGAGGGCGCGGAGCTCACAAGAACCCTGCGGGCCTTGCGAATCCGCACCATTTGCCGGCAGGAGCGATCGCGGCATGGGCGGCGCCCGCGACCGTTGCGCCATGCTGGTGGAAGCTCCTACCATGACTCGCTTCCATGGCAGGCGTTGGAGCACTTGCGGGCAGTGGCATTCCAGCCGGTAACGGTGGTCAGGTTCTTGATTCCATTGTTGTGCGTCGCCGCGTTAACCGTCGTCGTGCCGTAGCCGGAGCCGTGGCAGGTGGCACAGGAAACGCCTTGACTGAGATGTTTTGAATGGTGGCCCGTCGCCGGTGGAATGGCATGGCAACTGCCGCATGCCGGCGCCGGACCCGGCGTTACGCCGGCCAGCACCGTGGCAATGTTCGCTACCTGTGCCGTCGTCAGCGCTGACAGCGATCCCATGCTGCCCGTGTTTCTGGTGATGGCGAGCTGGATGGCGCTGGCGCTGGCGCTGGCGCCGGCCTTGGCCGACGCAGCCAGGGCGCCGTGGCAGGTGGCGCAGTTGGCGGCATAGAGGGTCGCGCCATCGAGCGTCGGTGTGGGAGTCGGCGTCGGGGTCGGCGTTGGAGTCTGGGCAGGATTGAGTGCGGATGCAATGGCCTGCATCTCGGCGGCCGTCAGACCTGTCAGGACGTTCATGCCGCCGACATTGCCGCTGATCGCATTCTGCAGCCTGACGACAGTCACGCCGGTCTTGCTCGAGGAGGCCAGTGCGCCGTGGCATCGGGCGCAGTTTGCCGCGTACAAGGCGGCGCCGTCGGCTGCTGACGACACGGGAGGGGGTGTGGTCGTGCCTCCGGGAGTCGTTGCCGGCGTCGACATGATGGCATCGCTGATGCTCTGGATGTCGGCTGCCGACATGCTGGAAAGTGCGCCCATGCCACCCAGGTTCGAAGCGATGGCGCTCTGTATGGCGGCGACGCTTGCCAGACCCTTCAGGTTCGAACTGGCGCTGGCACCATGGCAGCCGGCGCATTTGGAGGTATAGAGAGCAGTCCCTGCCGCCGTCGGCGACGCCCCGGGCATGTTGCCTCCGGCGATGCTGCCGGCGGCAAAATTCGAAAAGGGTGCCGTGAAGATCACTGCATTGTTCTGCTTGTTGGTGATGGTAACCGTGGCGCCGGAAATCGAAATTGTTATTGCATCGAGCAGGGCATCGACGCCGGTGTGATTCGCGCTGAACTGGCCGGTCAGGAGATTGGTCGTGACTCCGAACTGGCTCAGCAGCGGGGCCAGAGCAGTTTGAACCGTGGTTACGGCATCGGGCATCTTCAATGCCGCTGCATTGATTGCCGTCTGCAGGTGATTGGCGTAGAGCGCGTCAAGATCGGCGCCGCCGGCAGCCAGGGCCACGGCCATGGTGGTAAGCGGCGTCAGGTTGTTGATGCCGTTGGCTTCGGCGAGCGAATAAAGGTTGCCGGCGGCTGCGGTGGTCTTGAGCATGAAGGGCGGCGTCAGCCCAGTCGTATTGAACGCAAACGAGCCGTCGCTGGCGGTTGTGGTGCTCAGTTCAACAGGGCGTGGCGAGGAGTCCTTGAGCAGAACCGTGCCGACCACAGGTGCTCCGTTGGCGGCCACTCCGGTCAGCATCCCGGCGGCCTCCGCTGCGGTGCCGCCGCCGCCGCCTCCGCCGCCGCATCCGGCAAGCGTCAGGGCCAGCAGCATGCCGAGCACTACAGCAATCAATCTGGATTTTGCGTTCATGGGATTTTCCTTCCGTTTGGATCGCGCCGCTTTCCGGTCGATGAATAAAAATGGGACGATTTCCCATTTTTATTCAGGATCCCTGTCGCCGTCAAGTGATTCCGGTGATTTTTTTCCGGCGCAACCGGTTTGCGGCGGGGCCGGCAAACCGGCTCCGGCCCTGCTCAATTCACTGGGAAAATTTTTGTCGGCGCGGATGGACCGGTGGCCGGGTGAGCTTTCTAGTCGTCGATCTCGATCCGGCTTGCGGTCAGGATGGCGCCGCTGAGCGTGCCATAGACCTGCACGCGGACACCTTTGCCCAGCGTGCCGTTGCCGGTGATGCGGGCAGTGTCAAACTTCACCGTGATTCCGTTCAGGCTGAAGGTGCCGGCGGCCTGGTTGAAGTTGTTGGCGATGCCTTCGAGCTCCGTGCTCGTTGCCCCGCTCGAACCGCCGCCACTTGATTGGGTGCCGAGCATGAAGGTGACCGTATTGACCAGCCATTGGCCATTGACCAGCGAGGCATTGACCGTGACGTACTTGCCGTTGCCGAGGTCGGCGCCGGTGCCGCCGACATAAAACGGCGTTGCCGCCAGAATCGCCGGAACCGGCGTTGCGCGGTTGTCCGGAGTGATCGTGAATGCCTGCGTCGCAGAGGTGAAGCCGCTCACTACGCCGCTGAGATCATCGACGCTGCCGCTCGACTCGCTGTCGAACTGGACGGTTGCGGCGCTTACGGCATTGTTCGCAACGGTGCCGCGTATCTTCACATAGACGTTGTTCTGCAGACCGGTCGCTGAACCGGCGGAGAACGCGGCGGCGCTCGCGTTGACCAGCGTGCCGCGCACCTTGAAGTTGGCAACGCTGACAAAATTGGTAACGGTGCCGGTCAATTCGGCCTGCACCGAATCGCTCCTGTACTGGGTAATGCTGGTCGCCACCAGTTTGTTGGTGGCCTGATCGAAGCTGCCGCGGACGATCAGGCTGACGCCGTTGGCCAATATAAGAGAACCCGGCGAGAGTGTCGCGGAGGCGGCATTTACCGTGACGCCGGCCACGGTGAAGCTGGCGTTGCTGACATAGTCGCTGACAGCGCCGGTCAGGCGCAGGTCGCCGATGGCGGTGCTGAGTTTTCTGATCTTGATGGATGTTGCCGTCAGGTTGGTGCCCGAGAGGGGAGCGCTGCTGAACACCGATACCCGCTCGCCGTTGGCAAGGCTCTGTCCGGTCGGCGTGATGACCGTGCTGCCGCCGTAATTCACCTTGAGTCCGCCGAGCGTGAAACTGCTGCTGTTCAACTGGCTGATCGTGCCGCCGACGCGCACCGCGCAACCGCCGCTGCAGGTGCCGGGCTTGAGCTCGATGCGCGAGGCGGCGACATAGGGACCGGCGCCATCGGTTCTGGGCAGCCCGTGTACCTCGATCCGGTCGCCGCCCTGAATGTCGGAGAACTGGGCATAGCCGCCATATACGGTAAGCGGCAGCGCGGGATCGGCAGAGTTGGCCAGGACCCGGGTTCCGGCGACAGTCAAGGTATTGGCAGTGCCGATTGCGGAGACGATGCCGATCACTTCGGGGTAGATATGCACAGCCGTGGCATTGCCGCCGGCATCTGTTTCCACTTCCGCCTGCTGCCCCATTCTGACCAGAGTCCGGGACAACGGCAGGGTGCCGGCACTTTCTCCGGTGAGGTCGTAGCTGGCAGTGCTGTCGGGATACCGGGTGCCTTCAACGATCACGCTGCCAAAGCCGGTGATGGTGCCGGCAATCACGCCCGTGCCGCCCGAACCGACGCCGGCGATCAGCGCGGCTATGCCTGCGCCGCCGCCGCAGCCCGCCAGGCAGAAAACCAGTGCCAGGGCGGCAATGCCCCTCAATGTTCCGGTTGTCATGATTTGCCCCCTGCTTTCACTGTGCCGCCGCGCGCTTTGTCAGCCACGACCGGTGTCGAATAGAAATAGTTGCCCAAGCGGAACCGATGAGACGACTCGACGCCTTTGTCCTGAGCGCAAAGCTGATTGGCCAGCTTGATGAGCTCCCGGGAAAATTCTGCCCAGCGTGCCCGACTGAATTCCTCGAGTTTGTCCACCGAGACTTTGCTGAGGTCGTTGCCGAAAACGGCTTGTTCCAGCAAGGGTTGGTCGCCGCCGCGCAGATTCGAGGCTGCCGCCGAGATGTGGTCCTGAAGGTTTGCCGCGAACATGGCGAGCATTTCGCCCAAGTCGTCGCGAGGAATGAAGCTTTCCTTGACCAGGGCAATCCGCTCCGCTTTGCCTTCCCCCTCGTGGCGGACCATGCCCTGAGCTTCCATGGACTTGAGCACCGACCCGGGATGAACGTCCTGAGTGATCGACAGGGCCAGGCTTTCAAAGGACGGAGCCGGCCCGCTCTTGACCAGTCGTCTGGGCTTGCCGTTCTTTTGCACATAGATGGGGTCGCTGATCCACCTGGTGAAGACCAGCGACGTCACCGAACCCGAATGATTGATCGCTTGGCTGCTCCCCCTGTCCAGTTCGCGCACATCCTTGCGATGCAAGCCGGAGAGCAGGCTGACCGACGAGTCGTTGACCTTGACCCCGCTCTTGTCCAGTTCAAGTTGGGCCGCCTGGGCAAATACCGGCTTGAGCGCCTTTATGAACAAGGGGTAGTTCACACCCTCGAGCAGACAATAGCGCACGAGCGGCAACAGGCTCGCCACGCAAATCTCCAGAACTTCGTCGCTTTTGAGTTTGGACTTCATTACGCTAGCAGAACATCAGCGGGCAGCGGTGTTCAGTAATATGGGACAATTTCCCATTATTTAGAATATGCTCGCGTTTGTCAAAGATTGTGGCTCGCGATCCGTGCGCCGGACGGGGGTAGCCGAGCCTCTACCTGAGCTGCGGCAGGCAATTTCTTTCTGCCGCCCTCTTGAAGAATAGGCCTATAGGCCCTATTATTAGCACTCGTTGTCGAGGAGTGCTAATAAGTTGGCGCCCTCGCCCGACTCAGACCTGCGGCTTGGCCGCACAGGCTTTTTCTGTAACAACCCAGTTTAGAGGAGATCAACCCCATGAAAATCCGTCCTTTGCATGATCGCGTTATCGTCAAGCGTCTCGAAGAAGAGAAGAAAACCGCCTCCGGGATCGTGATTCCCGACAATGCCGCCGAGAAGCCCGATCAGGGCGAAGTCAAGGCCATCGGCACGGGCAAGATCATGGACGACGGCAAGGTTCGTCCCATGGCGCTCAAGGTCGGTGACCGCGTGCTGTTCGGCAAGTACTCCGGCCAGACCGTGAAGGTCGATGGCGATGAGCTGCTGGTCATGCGCGAAGAAGACATCATGGGCGTAGTTGAGCTCTAATCGATACAGAATTACAGGAGATACATACAAATGGCAGCTAAAGAAGTTCAATTCGGTGATTCCGCGCGTCAGCGCATGGTCCGTGGTGTCAATATTCTTGCCGACGCAGTCAAGGTGACTCTCGGCCCCAAGGGTCGCAATGTGATTCTGGAGCGTTCTTTCGGCGCCCCGACCATTACCAAGGACGGTGTGTCCGTCGCCAAGGAAATCGAACTGAAGGACAAGTTCGAGAACATGGGCGCGCAGATGGTCAAGGAAGTCGCTTCCAAGACCTCCGATGTTGCCGGTGACGGCACCACCACCGCCACGGTTCTGGCCCAGTCGATCGTCCGCGAAGGCATGAAGTTCGTTGCCGCCGGCATGAACCCGATGGACCTCAAGCGCGGCATCGACAAGGCTGTGGTTGCCGTCGTCGAAGAACTCAAGAAGATTTCCAAGCCCTGCACCACGACCCAGGAAATCGCCCAGGTCGGCTCGATTTCGGCCAACGCCGATGCCGACATCGGCAAGATCATCGCCGATGCGATGGACAAGGTCGGCAAGGAAGGCGTTATCACCGTCGAAGACGGCAAGTCACTGGAAAGCGAACTGGAAGTGGTTGAAGGCATGCAGTTCGACCGCGGCTACCTGTCGCCCTACTTCATCAACAATCCGGACAAGCAGATTGCGATTCTGGACAATCCCTTCGTCCTGCTGCACGACAAGAAGATCTCCAACATCCGCGATCTGCTGCCGGTACTCGAGCAGGTCGCCAAGGCCGGCCGTCCGCTGCTGATCGTCGCCGAAGATGTCGATGGCGAAGCGCTGGCCACCCTGGTGGTGAACAACATCCGCGGCATCCTCAAGACCGTTGCCGTCAAGGCTCCGGGCTTTGGCGACCGTCGCAAGGCCATGCTGGAAGACATCGCCATCCTGACCGGCGGCACGGTGATCGCCGAAGAAGTCGGCCTGACCCTGGAAAAAGCTACCCTGGCTGATCTCGGCCAGGCCAAGCGCGTCGAAGTCGCCAAGGAGAACACCACCCTGATCGACGGCGCCGGCAAGGAAGACGGCATCAAGGCCCGCGTCACCCAGATCCGTGCCCAGATCGAAGAAGCCACCAGCGACTACGACAAGGAAAAGCTCCAGGAGCGCGTGGCCAAGCTGGCCGGCGGCGTGGCGCTGATCAAGGTCGGTGCCGCGACCGAAATGGAAATGAAGGAAAAGAAGGCCCGCGTCGAAGACGCGCTGCACGCCACGCGTGCCGCCGTTGAAGAAGGCATCGTTGCCGGCGGCGGCGTGGCTCTGCTGCGCGCCCGCGCTGCGATCAAGCTGAAGGGTGACAACCACGAACAGGACGCCGGTATCAAGATCGTGCTGCGCGCCCTGGAGCAGCCGCTGCGCGAAATCGCCGCGAATGCCGGCGACGAGCCCTCCGTGGTGATCAACAAGGTGCTCGAAGGCAAGGGCAACTTCGGCTACAACGCTGCGACCGGCGAGTACGGCGACATGGTGGCGATGGGCGTGCTGGACCCGACCAAGGTGACCCGCACTGCGCTGCAGAACGCCGCTTCCGTAGCCGGCCTGATGCTGACCACCGATTGCATGGTGGCCGAACTTGTCGAAGACAAGCCGGCCGGCGGTGGCGGCATGGGCATGGGCGGCATGGGTGGCATGGGTGGCATGGGCGGCATGGACATGTAATCGGTTTCATCGATTGCATATCCAGTGGAAGGAACAGGAGGAAACCCGGGTTTCCTCCTGTTACCCGCCTTCCTTCTGGTACCGCTCCGAAAAGTCCGGCCGTCATGGCCGGGCTTTTTTTTCGCCCTGCCGCCGGCAAATGCGCGACAAGGCAGCGGACAGGCTATCATTTCGCCTGAATCTGCGTTTCCAAAGAGGATATTCATGGGCGGCGATGGCATTTATCGCAAGACCGAAAAGGGGCGATCGGAAATCGCTACCCGCGCCAACAAACTGGGCCTGCGCGAGCGGACCATGCTTATCATAGTGGACGACAAGACCCCCCGCAGCGCCTTGATCTCGAGGAGCGCACATCCGAGCACCGGAGATATTCTTGATTCCCTGCTGGCTCAGGGTTTCATCGAAGTCACTCCCCCGGCCTGACCGCTGCGCCGGCGCTTCCCAAGTCAAAAGGCGGCCATGAGGCTATTGCTCGCAGAGGATGACCGCATCATTTCCCAGGGCTTGATCGCCGCCCTGCGCAAATCCGGATATGCCGTAGACCATGTCAATAACGGCGCGGATGCGGATACGGCCCTGCTCTCCCAGTTGTACGATCTGCTGATCCTCGATCTCGGCCTGCCGCGCCTGTCGGGCATCGAGGTGCTGAAGCGTCTGCGGGCGCGCAAGGTCACCATGCCGGTACTGGTGCTCACGGCACAGGACGGCGTCGACGACCGGGTGCGAGGCCTCGATGCCGGCGCCGACGATTACCTGACCAAGCCCTTCGCCCTGCCGGAACTGTTTGCCCGCGTCCGCGCGCTGACCCGCCGCGGCACCGGCAATCCGACGCGGATCGAGGTCGGATCACTCTCTTACGACCAGTCCGACCGCATTGCCCGCCTCAACGGCGAGATTGTCGACTTGTCGGCGCGTGAACTGGCGCTGCTCGAAATCCTGCTGCTGCGCGCCGGACGTCTGGTGGCGAAGGCGCAACTGGTCGACCAGCTGTGCAGTTGGGGCGAGGAAGTCAGCAACAACGCCATCGAGGTCTATATTCATCGCCTGCGCAAGAAACTCGAACCCGGCGGCGCTCACATCGTGACGGTGCGAGGCCTCGGCTACTGCCTGGAGAAACCGGCCGAAGCGGCAGACCCGGCAGATTCAGCCGATGGCAAAGCCTGACAGCGCCGGCAATACCGTCGCAGCCAAGGTAGCGAGGCTGCGCGGCGGCAATCCCTTCGTCAATACCGAGTACCCCAATTCGCTGTTCGGCGAGATTCTCGACTGGATGCTGGCGCCGCTGCTGCTGCTGTGGCCGATTTCGATTGTCGCTACCAATCACGTCGCCATCTATATTGCCAACCAGCCCTACGATCAGGCTCTGGCCGACGACGTGAATGCCATCGCCCGCCTGGTCAAGATCGAGGGTGAGCGGGTCACGGTGAACCTGCCGGCGGCGGCGCGCACCCTGCTGCGCTCCGATGAAACCGACCAGCTCCTCTATCAGGTGATCGGCCCCAACAGCAGGCTCATTCACGGCGACAGGGAAATTCCCTGGCCGGTGCTGCCGGCAACGATCGAAGCCGGCAAGGTATTGTTCCGCGACGAACGCGTCGAAGCCGACAACGTGCGCATCGCCTACGCCTTCATTCCGGTCAAGAGCGGCTTGCCGCCCCTCATCGTGCAGGTCGCCGAAACATTGAACAAGCGCGCCGCACTGTCCTCCAGCATCATTTCCGGCGTGCTGCTGCCGCAATTCGCCATCATTCCGCTGGCGGTGATTCTGGTCTATCTGGGACTCAGGCGCGGCATTGCTCCTCTGCGTCTGCTGCAGGAACGCATCAATCAACGTCGCCCTTCGGATCTTTCACCGATACCGGTGAAGCGCGTTCCGGACGAGGTGCGTCCGCTGGTGGTGGCTTTCAACCAGATGATGGGCCGGCTCGAAGAAAACCTGCAGGCGCAGCAGCGCTTCATTTCCCAGGCCGCGCACCAGATGCGCACGCCGCTGACCGGGCTCAAGACCCAGACCGAGATCGCGCTCTCGGAATCCGATCCGGCGCAGATGCGCCATGCGCTGGAACTTATCGCCGAAAGCACCGACCGCGCTTCGCACATGATCAACCAGTTGCTGATGCTGGCGCGCGCCGAGGCCAGCCACGAGAAGCTGCACAGCGTCGAGCCGCTCGACCTCGACACGCTGGTGCGCGAAGTGAGCGAGGAGTGGGTGGTGCGAGCCATGGCGAAGCAGATCGACCTCGGCTTCGAGGACTGTGGCCGCCCCCTGTTGATCAACGGCGTACCCCTGCTGTTGCGCGAATTGTTCAACAACCTGGTGGACAATGCGATCAAGTACACAGCCTCGGGCGGTCGCGTCACGGTGCGCGCGCGTGCCGGCCGGCTGGCGGTGATCGAGGTGGAAGATGATGGCATCGGCATTCCGCTGGAAGAGCACTCGAGTATTTTCGAACGCTTCTACCGCGTGCTGGGAACCGACGCCGAGGGTAGCGGACTCGGCTTGCCGATCGCCGCCGAGATCGCCGAACTGCACCAGGCCACGATAGATCTGTTGCCCGGCAGCGGCGGGCGGGGCAGCCTGTTCCGCGTCAGTTTCCCGCGCCACTGGCCGGCCGACGACAGTTCTCCGGGCGGCGCCAAGCCAGTCTCAGGAAGCTTCCCGATCGGTCTGTAGGCCGGCCCGCAAGCCCCGTAAGCCTCCTGTCAGGGTTGTGAGCCGAGAATGAGGGTATCTGTGGAAATTCGTCACGATACATGCCATTGGTATGGCTCCCGGGATACGCCGGAGGCTCGACAAGGGGACACCCGGGAATGGATTGCGGCTGCGACGGACTATTCCGCTGCGCCGCGAGAGAATGATGGAGCCGTGCCAAATGCAACTCACCGAGAGGCGCAAACAGTACTGGAGCAAGAATCTGCGGATAACGGCCATATTGCTTGCAATCTGGTTCATGGCCACCTTCGTCATGGGCTGGTATGCCCGCGAACTCAACGAGATCAGCTTTCTCGGCCCTCTGGGTTTCTACATGTCGGCGCAAGGTTCCCTGATCATTTACGTCGTCATCATCTGGTACTACGCCCGCTACATGAACAGTCTGGACAAGGAATACGGCGTCCATGAGGGGAATCTGGACTGATGGCCGTCCAGCAATCCCATTCGCAGTTTTTCAACAGCCTGAAACGCTACTACAGCTTCTACACCGGCGGCTTCATTGCCTTTGTCCTTGTCGTCGGCATCCTTGAGCAGATGGGTGTGCCGAACCGGATCCTCGGCTACATTTTCCTTTTTTTCACCATCCTGCTCTACGCCGGCATCGGCTTCATGTCGAAGACGGCGGACGTCGGCGAGTACTACGTTGCCGGCCGACGGGTGCCGGCCCTGTTCAACGGCATGGCGACCGGCGCCGACTGGATGTCCGCTGCCAGTTTCATCGGCCTGGCCGGCACGCTGTATCTGTCCGGCTTTGACGGACTGGCCTTCGTCCTCGGCTGGACCGGCGGCTACTGTCTGGTGGCCC
>Ga0007797_1000421_pt1 | contig 12899 bp, 9 predicted proteins | sample CryBogmetaGMA25M_FD_60364 | JGI IMG/M metagenome (GOLD analysis project Ga0007797, IMG submission 60364) | Freshwater microbial communities from Crystal Bog, Wisconsin, USA - MA2.5M | ecosystem: Environmental > Aquatic > Freshwater > Lake | place: Crystal Bog, Wisconsin, USA | collected 2009-07-06 | reverse complement strand
CCGCAACAGTGACTGCGAGGTGCTCGTTGGTGCGATCAGGCACATACATACACAGGTTGGCCGGGTTGAAGTAGCCGTGGCAGGAGTCGAGATGACTGGTGCGGACGGTCAGTTCGTTGGCGTAGACCTTGTAACGCACAACCACACCAGGGACTTGATCGGCGTCAATCTGCCACGTATCCTTAGCCGTCTTTCGCCAAGGAAGCTCTGTGCCATCGGGGCCGTGGGCCGTAAACTCCTGAATATGGCGAGCAAACTCGCGGATCATGTAGGAACCCGGCGTCCACGCCGGTAGCACCAGATGGAGGCAGGGCGCGGATACAGCGTCAACCACCACCTCGACGTGGTAGAGATGAGTGTGCGGCTCGGGCATGGCGATGGTGTAGGTAATCATGTTGTGCTACTAATCCTAATCACTGCCAGCCGTGCGACCTATTCGGTCTTTTGTTTGCACACAAGCAGCCGTCGGGTCGGACGGCTCGCGCTTGAGCAGATCGGCGGTGGTGGCGTGGCTATTGGGGGCGGACAGGTAGGCGGCGTGGCGCGGGTTGGATGGGTTTGCCGGGGCGTGGCCCTTGATCACACGCTTTTGCTGCCGGTAAAGTTCAAAGGCGTCCCAGAGCAGTGTTATGCCAAAGATGCTGCACACCCCGCTGGTCGTCAGGCTAGACGAGATCAGGCTGCAATAATGCAGCCCCAGACCCGCACAGATCAGAGCCAGGGCGGCGGGACGCACATCGGGGCTGTGAGCCTCAATCCAGCGCACCCCGACGTGTCCCCACCAGATCCCCAGAAATGTCGCGGTGGCCATCCAGAGACCAACGTATTGCATGATGGCACCGATCCTCTCAGCTATAGCAATCCCATCCCAGTTATGAAGGAGGAGTCAAGGCTTCAGCCGACTAAAGCCTTGACTCCTCCTTCATAACTCCAAGCGGATCGCTCTAACACCTGACCTGCAAAGTCCGATAAATCTACACAAATCTATGTACGTGTGGCGCATTTTACTAGCTTGGTAGAGTCGCGTCAACCGTCCTGTAGAACCAATACTTTTCGAATAACGATTTTCCCTCTTGACTTTTTGTTATTCATACACTATACTTAGTGTCAGGTTGATACTATTCACGTATGGAAGGCAGGCAGGCGATGGCACGCACCCTCAACGAGTTGATCCACTTGATGCTGCGGGCCGTGGAGCCAGAGGATGTCTTTGGCACTCTGGGCGACGAACCCGACGAGGAGTTGCGGCGGCAGTACCGGGCGCTGGCCCTCGCCGCCCATCCTGACCACAATCCCGGGCAGTGGACGGCGGCCAACGAGGCGTTCCGCCAGCTCCAGGGCTGGTATGAAGCGGCGCAAAGCAAACTGGCCGAAGGAACCTACGGCAAGGTTGAGCGTATCCGTGCCACCAGCGGCGGGCGCAGCTATGTCGGCTACCGTGAGCCGATCTCAGGCGACCTGTGCGATCTCTTCGCGGCACGCGGGAACGGCACCCCGGCACTGCTGAAGGTGGCACGCAGCCCGCGCAACAACGATCTGATGGCCGCCGAGTCTCGCGCCCTGAGTCGGATTGACAAAGAGTTGGCGGGCCAGCCGGTACGTGCCCACTTCCCCTCCCTGGTCGAGTCCTTTTTGCTGCGCGATACGGCGGGTAATCAGCGTCACGTGAACGTGCTGCGCCCCGAGCAGGACGTCTTCTCACTGGCCGAGGTGCTGCGGGCCTACCCGCAGGGTCTGCATCCGGCTGATGCCGCTTGGATGTTCAATCGCACCCTGGCCGCCCTTGGCACCGCCCACGGGATTGGCTTCGTTCACGGCGCGGTGCTGCCGACGCACCTGCTCATCCGTCCATCCGACCACAACGGCATCCTGATTGACTGGTGCTACAGCGTGGCGATTGGCGAGCCGATCAAGGCGATCAGTACGCCCTACGCCGATGACTACCCGCCTGAGGTGTCGGCCCGCCAGGGGGCCACACCTTCCACCGACCTGTACATGGCCGCCCGGCTGATGGTGCGACTGCTCGGCGGTAGCGGGATCGCACCACCGGACAGCACGCCCAAGCCCATCCAGGCGCTCCTGCGGGCCTGCCTCATCCCCGCACCCGCCCGCCGCCACAACGACGCCTGGCAGGTACTTGAGGATTTCCGCACCATCTTGGGCGATCTCTACGGCCCACCCACGTTTCGTCCGTTTCGGATGTTGTAAGGAATCCACCGCCGATCAGCCCGCACCCCCCAGCCCCCTCTCCCAGAACGGGAGAGGGGGAGGAGATCGCTCTCTGATGAGGGAATCCCCCCTCTCCCCCGGTGGGAGAGGGGTAGGGGGTGAGGGGGTACAGTCGGCATAGAATCCGCTTATGTAAACAGTATTGTATCTACAAGGAGAATCATCATGGGCCACTCAGATTGGAGCGACGCCGCCTATCAGGCGCGACAGAACCACCGCAAGGCGACCAAGACGACCGCCTTTACCTACGATAGCGATGTGCGTAGCAGTGGCGTTATCAAAATTCACGACCAGATGAACCCCTACGGCGTGAACCGCGAGAGCCGCGACAGCGATATACACCCGGAGTCCCTGTCCATCGCAGTGATCTTTGATGTCACCGGCTCGATGGGCAATGTGCCACGGGTGATGCAGACCAAGCTGGGTGCGCTGATGCGTGTCCTCATCCAGCGCGGTTATGTGGCCCACCCCCAGGTTCTCTTTGGCGCAGTGGGTGACGCCACCTGCGACAGTGTCCCCCTTCAGATCGGCCAGTTTGAGTCTGGCCTGGAGATGGACGAGGATCTGGGCAAGATTTACATCGAGGGCGGCGGCGGTGGTCAGGTTTACGAGAGCTACGAACTGGCGATGTATTTTATGGCCCGCCACACGGCGATTGACTGTTACGAGAAGCGCGGCCACAAGGGCTACCTCTTCACCATCGGTGACGAGAAGCCCTACGCCAACGTGAACCGCGCCATCGTCAAGGAGCATATTGGCGATACGCTGGAGCGCGATCTGCCGCTGAAGAAGGTGATCGCTGAGCTTCAGGAGCGCTACGAGCATTTCCATATCGTGCCCACCAACACCAGCCACGGCAGCGACCCGGCAATCCAGGCCCACTGGCGCGGGCTACTGGGCGAGCGCGTCCTGATGCTCAATGACGAGGCCGCCGTCTGCGAGACGATTGCCCTCACTATCGGACTCTGCGAGGGCACCGTGGACGATCTCGCTGTCGGCGCGGTGGATCTGGTGGCGGCAGGCTGTGATGAGGGCGCGGCGACCACGGCGGCATCAGCCTTGGCCCGCTACGCCGCCGTCCGCCCGCCGGTGACGCGGGCAGCCACCGGGCTCCTGCCGGTGGCCACGGGGATGGGGGATGACGGGCGGTTGTAGTTATTTGTTTGGAATGGGCGGCATTGCCGCCCATTCCAAACAAATGGGAGGCGTATGAACCACGCATTTTTGACCGTTGACCTGGGGTTTGGCGACGCGGGCAAGGGGTCGGTGGCCGATTTCCTGACCCGTGCCTACGACGCGCATACGGTGGTGCGCTACAACGGCGGTGCCCAGGCCGGTCATCGCGTCGTTACCCCCGGATCGCAGCCGCAGGAACACGTCTTTGCCCAGTTTGGCGCGGGGACTCTGGCTGGCGCAGGGACGCACCTGTCACGTTTCATGATCCTCGACCCGCTGGCCATGCTGGCCGAGGAAGAACATCTACGCCAGATCGGCGTACCCGATGCCTTCGCCCGCACGACCATTGACGCCCGCGCTCTGGTGATTACTCCCTTCGGGCGGGCGATCAACCGTCTGCGCGAACTGGCCCGCGCCGACGGTCGCCACGGCAGTTGCGGCATCGGTGTTGGCGAGACGGTGGCCGATGCCTTGGCCCACCCGGATGTGGCTCTGCACGCGGGCGATATGGCTCATCGGGATGTGCTTTACATAAAACTATCTAAGCTGCGCGAGCTGAATCTGAGCAAACTGGCGACCCTGCGCCCATCCCTGCCCAGCAACGATCATGCCGCCGCCGAGCTAGATCTGCTCACCGACCCGGCCTGGGCCGACTGGCTGCTGGATGCCTACGCCGAGTTTAGCGCCCAGGCCCAGGTGGTTCCGGGCGAGTACCTGCACGCCATCCTGAACCGTCCGGGCGCGGTGATCTTCGAGGGTGCCCAGGGCGTGCTGCTCGATGAGTGGCGCGGATTCCACCCCCACACCACCTGGAGTACCACAACGCTCCAGAATGCCGATACGCTTTTGGCCGAAGCTGGCTACGCGGGGCAGATCAGCCGGATCGGCATCACCCGCGCCTACACCACTCGCCACGGTGCCGGACCGCTGCCGAGCGAGGACTCCGCTCTGACCACCGCCTTGCCCGATGCGCACAACGGGATGCACATGTGGCAGCAGGGCTTCCGCACCGGCTGGCTTGACACGGTACTTTTACGTTACGCCCTGGACGTGGTGGGGCATCTGGATGGCCTGTCCGTCACATGCCTCGACCGCATCGCGGATCTACCCGAACTTCGGATCTGCCGGGGCTATCAGGTTGGGCCGCTGCGGATTGAGCGAATCATCCCCGCGCCAAACCCGCAGGATCTAGGCTACCAGGAGCAGATCACCGCCGCCCTGGCGGGATGTCGGCCTATGCTCACGCACCTCAGCGACCCGGATGATCTGCTGCGCATCGTGCAGCGCGATCTGGGCCTGCCGATCATGCTCACCTCGCACGGCCCGACGGCGGAGGACAAAATAGTATCAACCACACATCCCCTGCTTATGCGGTATGATTGATGCGCGGCGACCTCACTCCATTGCGCAGGAGACCTATGGCATTTGATATTATCTTTCTCGGCGGGGCATCGGAAGTCGGCGCGAGCTGCGTCGCTCTACGGTTTGATGACGTGTGGCTGGTTGTAGACGCAGGTGTTCGCATGAGTGGGCTTGCCGAAGAGCGGCTGCCGGATTTCTCGCTCTTGGAGGGGAAGCAGGTGGCGGCCATCGTCGTCACCCACGCCCACGCCGACCATATCGGTGCCCTGCCGATCCTGCACCGCATGTACCCGAGTGCGCCGATCTACTCCACGTCGGCCAGCATCCAACTGATGACGATTATGCTAGCCGATGCCATCGCAGTGATGGAGAAGCGCGCCGCAGAAGAGCTTGAACTGCCCCTGTACGATAGCGAGGCGGTGGAGCAGATGCTGCAACGCCTGATGCCCCTGCCGGTGGATGATCGGCTTACGATCCGCGAGATCCCCGGCTTAGTCATTTCCCTGCGTTTGGCCGGCCACATCGCTGGGGCCGTGAGCGTGGGACTGGAACACCCCGAGGGGAAGGTGGTGATCTCGGGCGATATTAGCGTCGCCCCGCAGCGCACCATCCAGGGCGCACAGGCACCCCTTGTTAGCGAACCCGACCTCCTGATTTTGGAGTCGACCTACGGTGGACGGGAACACGCGACACGGACGTTAGAGGAGCAGCGCCTGGTTGCCGAGGTGGCGGAGGCCATCCAGCGCGGCGGCCACGTCTTGATCCCGGCCTTTGCCCTTGGCCGCGCCCAAGAGGTGATTCTCATCCTGCAAGAGGCCCAGCGACGGCGCGAGATTCCGCACTTTACCGTGTGGGTAGACGGGCTGGTGCGCCGCGTATGCGCCGCCTACAGCACCATTCCCACCTTCCTCAGCCCGGCGGTGCGCCAGCGGATTGTGCGCGGCCAGCCGGTTTTCTTTACCGACACGATCCATATGGTCGAACCCGCCCAGCGCAAGGGTATTCTCCACGAACCGCCCAGTTGTATTATCGCCAGTTCGGGGATGCTGACCGGCGGGCCGAGCCGCTGGTATGCCGAGCGCCTGCTGCCACGGCCCGAGGCGACGGTGGCGCTCACGGGCTACCAGGATGAAGAAGCTCCGGGCCGGATGCTCCAGCAGGTTGCTAGCGGACAGCAAAAAACCGTTGTTTTGGGCGATCAGACCATTACGGTGGCGGCGAAGGTGACGACCTACTACCTTTCAGGACACGCCGATCAGGGCGAGCTGATCGGATTTGCCCAGCAGATCCGCCCGCGTATGGTGGCACTGGTTCACGGCGACGGGGGCGCACGCAACAGTCTGGCCGATGGCTTGCGCGCCAGCGGTATGTCGGTGGTGCTGCCACCAACCGGAAACGTGCTGCACGTGCCGACGGTCAGGCGAGCTGTTGCCGCACCTTATGTTCCGCCTGCACTACCGCAGCGAACCCGCCAGGCGGCCCCCGACAACGCGGATGCCGTGGCTGCGGTGATCTGGGAAGAAGAAGGTCGTCCAGTTGAGCCGGTGGTCGTCGAGGCTCGCGAGATTACACGGCGCTGGTATGGGGTCGAGGGCACGCATGAGGAGATCCAGACGATGGTGACGGTGCTGGCGGATGGCCCGCAGCGGTTCCAACCAATAATCTCGCTCGCGGGCTTCTACCGCCTCACGCCGCCCGCCACCCTACGGCGAAGCGCGCCGGTGGAGATTCCACGGGTGGAGAATGGCAGCTTTATCCTCGTCAAAATCAACGGCGGAACCATCGTCCCCTGGTTCTGTCAGCGCATAGCGGCGGGGATCATCACCGGCGTCGGGCCAAGCCGCCAGATCGCCAGGCAGATCATCGGTATCCGCGATGTGGTGGCATGGATCGGCCACTGGGATATTCCGTCCTCCGCAACCAGCGACGCACAGCAGCGAGTCATTGATGACTGGATGCTCCAAAGCAGCGCCCACCGTAGTCATGTCTCTGCCCGTGCGCTTGCAGAAGCGATGAACCCCGCCCAGACGTATGATCTCGACACGTTGATAGTGGCGGTTGGCCATGCGGCGGATGATCTTTCGTGGCGGCTGCATGTTGCCCTGCTGATCGCGGCGAACCCGCGCATATTTACGCTCATCCCTGCCACTCGCCCGCTTCAGGACGCCCGCTGGTCGGTGCGGCTAGCGGCGCGCTGGGAAGACGCCCACGAGGAGCAGTCCAGCCAGCCGCGACCGGACACGCACGCCATTCAGCAGCGCATTGACTGGCACCTGCGCGGAGCCAAAGACCTCTACCGACGCAGTATTGACCCGGAGACGGGAGATATTACGCTGCGCTTTCGTTTTCCACTGACCATCGAGGCGCGCTACGGCCCCCAGATTGCGGCACTTCGCGCAGAACTGCCCGTGCGCGTGGAGATCGGCGGGGAGACGGATCACCTCGCACTGCTCAACAGTATCCAGAACCACCTACGGCCCCTGGTGAAGATCAAAGGCACGCCGACGGTACTCATGTCAGAGCGCCACGTCATGGTGACCTGCGATGGCACTCCAGCGGCAGAGAAACTTCAGTCGGCCTTAACGGCTATTGAGGAACTTACCGGGTTTCGTGTCGTCATGATGCCCTTCGCTCCGCCGGTGCGTAAACCAGTGGCGGCACCGACGACGCCCGTATCGGGCAAGCGCAAGTACCAGCTTGTGATGGGAACGGCGACAGCAGATCGCTGTGATCGGACAGTCGCCGCCGCGACAGCCGAAGAGGTACTGGCCGGGATGGCGCTGAAGATCGATCTCGATCCAACCAACGGCTTCGTGATCGTGCGCTTTCCGCTGCCGCATGTGGATATCCATCGCTACGCCGCGCAGTTGGAGGAAGTAATTCGGCGCACCGGGTGGGCGATACGTGTACGCCCTCACGCCCAGCATACGGCGCTAGAAGCGGTGATCCGCACAGTAGTCCCTGATCAGACAAAGCTGGTGCTACCCCTCTCGGTCTACGAACCACGACAGACGGCGGAGGTTCGGTACACGGGTCGCCTCACGCTGGAGGAGATCACAACAGCGCAAACGGCATTCCAACAGGCAACCGGCTGGCAACTGATCCTTCGTCCAATTGAAGCGGTCGCGTCGTAAGACAAGGAGGCAGGAGGCAGGAGGCAGCGTGATAGTTTTGTGGTGTCCGCTTCAGTGTGCGCGCCAGAACTCCGCAGACGCCTGACACCGACATAGATCTTCAGAAAAAGAGGTGGTGAGCGCGAACGAGTTCTGGGGTTAACCCCAGAACTCGTTCGCGCTCACCACCTCTTTATGCAAACCAGATCGTGTTGGGATACCTCGCGTGTAGGAGCCGATCAAGGCCGAACCACTGACCCGATGGCGTAGCCATAAACAGGATTGCGGCAAACAGGAAGGGCGGCATGCTCGGGTTGAAGAAGGCCCCGGCGCTGATGTTTAGCAGCAGGAAGAGCGATAGGGCGGCGGTTGGGCGTACTGCGATGCCGAAAAGCATCCCCACCGACACAATTATCTGCCCGATGGTGAGAACCCAGGAGATTGGCCGGTACCAGGGGATGGCGAAGTGGCGCAGGTAGGCCGCTGAAAAACTCTCGGGGTCAATTTCGCTCAGCCGCTTGGCAAAATGCTCACGCATCACCGGGCTTGTCATCCAGTGGCGCGTGGTCTTGTGGTAGGCTCCATAGAGGAAGAACGCGCCGAACCCGTAGCGCAGCGCCAGAACGGTACGCCTGCCCCGGCGACGCCAGCGGTCTGAGGGTTCCTGCGCAGTGAGATGATCTGCTTTCATAAAAAAACTCCACTCTCTTGTGCGGCCAGTTCAGCCGGAGCATCATCCACCACCGCCGCCTCAGCATCTACAGAAATCGGCAACCAGATCGCGAAGGTGCTGCCGCGCCCAGGGATACTCGCAACCGTCACCGAACCCTTATGCGCCTCTGCAACCCAGCGAACGATGGCCAGGCCCAGCCCAGCACCGCCACTATGTCGAGATCGCGAGCGGTCGGCCCGGTAAAATCGGTCGAAAATATGCGGCAGATCATCTTCGGCAATGCCTTCGCCGGTATCAGAGACTGTCATACAGACGAAGCCGTCGCGCCGCTCTAGGCCCAGAGTGACGATGCCACCGAACGCGGTGTGCTGAATCGCGTTCACCCCCAGGTTCAGCAACGCCTGCTTGAGCCGGTCGCGGTCACCCGTAGCCAGCACCTGATCTTCGGCCCCAATACGCAGAGTGACGGAGCCAGCCAGAGGGCGCAGCTCGCGGTAGACCTCAAGCAGCAGGGTGTCAAGCTCGACATCCTCGCTGCGGATCTGCCGACGGGTGTCGCTCTGGGCGATCACGAGCAAGTCGTTGACCATGCGAATGAGTCGGGCCGTCTCGCGGCGCATATCACCAATCGTCTCATCGAGAATCTCAGGGTTATTGCATGCTCCGCGTGAGAGGATCTCTAGGTTGCCCTGCATCGCCGCCAGGGGCGTGCGCAGTTCGTGGCTGACATCGGCCACAAAGCGCTGCTGGGCGTTGAAGAGATCCTCCAGTCGGCCGAGCAGATCATTGATCGTAACCGTCAGGCGGTGCAGTTCGTCTTGCTGGGGCGGCACCGGCACGCGCTGACCGAGATCCTCGGCTCGCACAATACTCTGCGCCGTCTGCGTCACTTGGTCAATCGGGAGTAGCGCACGGCGCGAGAGCAGGGCCGCGCCTGCGGCGGTGATCATCAGCGCGATGGCACCGCCGCCAAGCAAGATCCATGTAAGAAGGCCCAGGGTCAGATCGACATCCTTGAGCGGGCGCGAGATCTGGAGAATACCGACCACTTGGCCGTTCTTGAGAACCAGGGGCGTCACCAGCGACTGGATGCGGACGCCGCTGATCTCGCGCAGCGAGATTAACCCCGTATTGATCTCCTCGGAGCCAAGGCGGAGAGAACCCTCAGGCAAAGCAATGTTCTGCCCGTCCAGATTGGGCGTGCTATCCAGAATTTGGCCCTTGGGGTCAAAGACCTGCGCGCCGAGATTTGGGTTATTGAAGATCTGGATGAACTCGCCCTTGAGAAAGAGCGAGATCTCGCCGCTGGGCGTGCGGATGGGCTCAAGCCCACCGGCATTAAAGATCGCCCGCACCTGCTGCGTGGCCGCCCAGAGGTCACGATCTGCGCCGCCGTAGAGCGACTGGCGCACAGAGAAGTAGATCCCGCAGCCAAGCAACAGCAGGGCCAGGGCGAAGAACCCGGTGTAAGCGAGAGAGAGGCGGGCACGAAATGACATGGGGACGCATCCGATGGCTCATGTTTCTGACTTCCTCACATGAGTGTATCGCGCCCGCCGGGTGTTTAGCAAGGTCAACGTGGCGAGAACCTATAGCCTACTCCGCCATCACGCCCTCGCCGCCGCGTGGGTTGCCGACAAACCAGGCCAGAATGAAGGCTACCACCACAAAGCTCGTAATCAGCAGCAGCGCGTCGCGGTAGGCCATGATCGAGGCTTGCAGGCGCATCTGTCGGACGAACTGGCTCACAATCTGGGCCTGCGCTGGCAAGATCCAGCGGCCCTGCACGGCGGCCTGTCCAATCGCACCGCGCACATACGCATACAGCGGTGACGACGGATCCGTTTGCTCTGCCAGATGCGCGAAGTGCGGCACCGATCGGTCTTTTACATATGTTGCTAAGAACGAGGTGGCGAAGGCCGAGGAGACCTGGCGCATCACGTTGTAGAATGACGAGCCGCGAGCCAGTTCTGCGGGCGGGACGTCGCTCAGGGCGATCGCGCTGGCCGGCTGCGATGCGAAGCCAAGGCCGATACTGCGGCCAATCAGCCAAAGCTGAAGTAGCGCCGTCGGGGTGGTCAGGGTGATGTGGGCGAGCAGATAGCTCGCGCCGCCCAGGGCCACCAGTCCGATCAGGATTGACCATTTTGGCCCAAAGCGATCCATAACGATGCCCGAGATCGGCAGCACAAAGATCGTCGTCAACCCGGACGGCAGCATCACCATACCCGCCTGCATGGGGTTCAGCCCGCGTAGGCTCTGGAGATAGACCGGGACGAGAAAGAGCGCGCCAAAGAGGGCCAGGGTGGTTGCCCAGGTGATCAGGTTGGCACTCGTCCAGTTCCAGTGCCGGAACAGCCTGAAATCCAGCAGTGGATCAGGGGTGCGCAGTTCCACGATGATCAGCACGGCGAGGCAGATCATGCCAAAGATGCTGAACCCAATCACTTTGGTTGAGTCCCAGCCGTCGCTGGCAGCCTCGCCAATCCCGTAGACGAGCGAGGTAAACGCCAGGGTCGAGAAAACGATACCGGGGAAGTCGAGGCGTGCGTGTGTGTTGACACGCCCACGCTTCAGCAGCGTGACGCACATGAAAATCCCGACAATACCGATCGGTACATTCATGTAGAAGATCAGCCGCCAGTCCGAGTACTGCACAATGTAGCCGCCCACCGTTGGCCCCAGAGCCGGGGCGAGCAGCACCGGGATGCCAATCGTCGCTTGGCCCAGGCCACGTTCCTTCGGCGGGAAGACTGAGAAGACCTGCGCGATGCTGAGCGGCATGAGCGAGCCGCCACCTAGTCCCTGGAGTACCCGGAAAGCGATCATGCTGTTGACGTTCCACGAAAACCCGCAGAGCATCGAGGAGATGGTGAACAGCGCCAGTGAGATGATGTAGACCCACTTGGTACCGTAGCGGTCGGCTAGATAGCCGAAGATCGGGATGCTTACCGTCTGGGCCAGGGTGTAGCCAGTGATGATCCATTGCGCATCATTCAGCGTAGCCCCAAAGACCGCCTGGAGTTTTGCCAGTGCAATATTAACAACGGTGGTGTCCAGTACCGACATAAACAGGCCGAAAATGACCGCGATGGAGACCAGCCATTTGTAATCAAGTCCCAGGAAGTGCGGCTCGGCGGGCTGCCGCGTGGTGAGATTAGGCAGTCCTTGTGCTACTCCCCCCGGCAGGAACGATTCATCTGTACTCATCAAAATACCCCCCGCCTCGTGAGCGACAATCTCTTCGGTCACTGGCGGCATACCTACACTTTCGTTACTGCTCCGTGCGAATCCGCACATAGGCATTCACGCCGGGGTAGAGCGTGGAGCCGCCGGTTGGCCCAATATCAATATGGACTTCAACCCGCTGGGTGATCTTAGTAAAGTTGCCATTCGAGCGGTCGCTTGAAGGAATCAGCGCAAAGGTGCTAGCGGTGGCCCCAAGAACCTCGGTGACGGTGCCGTGGTAGAGCGTGCTGCCGGTCGAATCAATAGTGACCTCGGCGGGCAGGCCAGGGTGAATCTTGTGAATCTGGCTCTCATCAATATAGGCGGTGATATACATCGTATTAAGGTTCGCGACATAGGCCAGAGCCTGGGCCTGAGCCACCACCTGCCCTTCCTTGCCATCCACGCGCAGCACCGTGCCGTCAATCGGTGCGATGATGTTGACGTAGGATGAGCCTGTTGCGGGCCGCACCTCACCAAGCACCTGCCCCGCATGCACGATCTCGCCGGGTTTGACCTGCCAGATCGAGAGCGTGCCAGAGGACATCGGCGCGATGGGCACTAGGTTCGAGTCGACCAGCGAGTCGTCCGTCGAAACATAGCGTGCAGATTCCTGAACGTAGCGCACCCCAAACCAGATCGCCGTCACCACCACCACCAGCCCGACGAACCCAAACACCAGCATACGCCCCGACGTGCGTACGCGGCGCACGCGGGGTGATGAAGCCTCTGCGGTCATTTAACGATCTCCTCTTGCTCTGTGATAAGTATGGGCTGTGGATCGTTGATCATACTTCGGAAACCCGAACTATTAGTAAAACCAAATTCTTAGCAAGATAGCACGATACGGCAGTGATGTCAATGCTGCGCTCTTGATACACAGGGCTACGTCAAAGTCAGTGAACCCCCTCTCCCCCTGCCCCCTCTCCCACGCGGGGAGAGGGGGTATTTCGCACCAGAAAGAGATCCAGCTCCCCTCCCCCCGCGTGGGGGCATATCTTTCCCCACTTCTTTTTTACCGCATACCAATGCGGTTTATCGCCCCCCCCGGCGGGCGACTGAAGTCACCCACCCGTCCTTTCAACGAGATCGCCGTGGGGCTGAAGCCCTCGGCTACA
>Ga0007797_1000419_pt1 | contig 12904 bp, 10 predicted proteins | sample CryBogmetaGMA25M_FD_60364 | JGI IMG/M metagenome (GOLD analysis project Ga0007797, IMG submission 60364) | Freshwater microbial communities from Crystal Bog, Wisconsin, USA - MA2.5M | ecosystem: Environmental > Aquatic > Freshwater > Lake | place: Crystal Bog, Wisconsin, USA | collected 2009-07-06 | reverse complement strand
CAACAAGGGGCGTCACAGGGCAAAACCCCAAGTCAGCTTCGGCCATTCGGTAGTCGGCGAAGTTGTGCTCGACCTCAGCTTTGCGCTTTGCGTAAAAGCTTATCGGATGATCAGGCTTGGACGCAACCGCACAAGCGGTTTCAGCAAGTTTCCTGATTGATACCTCGCGACCGCTGGAAAGATGATAGACATGAAACCCGGGCAACCTCTTCTCCATGGCAGCAATTATTCCATGGCACAAATCCGTAACGTACAGAAAATCACGGGTGGCGGAGCCATCGCCGTATATGGAAATCGGATTATCATCAAGCAAGGCCTTGAAAAAAGCGGTAACCGCTCCCTTCTTGTGCCAACTCACCGGCCCCACCACGTTTGCGAAGCGCAGCGCCGTAACGGAAAGATCATACGAGTTCGCAAAAGCGCAACAGTATCCCTCCGCGGCTAGTTTACTAGCCCCGTAGGGCGATATTGGCCTGGGTACGGATTGTTCATTTACCGGGGGCGTTGCATTTCCGATCAGCGCTCCCCCGGTTGAGGCGAATACCACATTTGCAGTACCCAAACGCCGGGCAACATTCAAGACCGTTAATGTTCCGCCGACATTGACAGAAAAATTCTCCTCCGGTGAGACCACAGACTCCACGACTGAGCCAAATGCAGCAAGGTGAATGATCGCATCCTTACCAGCGGCGGCGCTGGTGACCGAGACTTCGTCTCGTATGTCCCCTTCAATAACTGTGTAAGCCAACTTGTCGTCCAGATAGCCGAGGCTACCGCGAGAGAAGTTGTCAAGTATCGTTATATCGTGCCCCCGCATGCGCAGCATAGCAATCAGGTTCGAACCCACGAAACCACAGCCCCCGGTGACCAGCACATTCGCCATTTCAATTAGCCCTCGATTCGCTCCGTTCCTTCTCCGCACTGGTCCAATACGACGTGCAAACGATCTTGCCTCTGTCACAACGATCCACGAACTTTCCGGCGACTTCTACTACTTCCAAGAGCAACCCGGCTTCAAGTGTTGTTGGATTTAGTCCCAGGTCGAGAAAACACCTGTTCTCGACAAACAACTCGTTTTCATCATCCTCTCTGCGCGGATTCGGCAAATATGCCACTTCCGACCGGGTCAATTTGGCAATAAGTCGAGCTAATTCTCGAACTCTATGGGTCTCCGTCATTTGATTGAAAATCTTAACCTTTTCGCCGCGTTTCGGCGGGTTGGCAAGAGCGATCTCAATACAACGCACTGAATCACGAATATGAATGAATGCACGTGTCTGGCCACCTGTGCCATGCACGGTAAGGGGGTAGTTTATTGCCGACTGCATCAAAAACCGGTTGAGCACCGTGCCGTAATCACCGTCATAGTCAAAGCGGTTTATCAGGCGTGGATCCATCTCACATTCGGGCGTATTAGTTCCCCACACGATACCCTGATGAAGATCGGTAATGCGGATCCCGTCATTTTTGTTATAGAACGCGAACATCAGCGCGTCCTGAGTCTTGGTCATGTGGTAAATGCTTCCCGGGTTTGCCGGGTAAAGAATTTCCTGCTCTACGGTTCCGCCCGAATCGGTCGCTACCTGAATCTTCAGGTAACCCTCCGGGATTCTTGCTCCAGCGGTGCCGTACCCGTAAACTCCCATGGTGCCCAGATGAACAAGATGCACGTCGCGTTCCGATTCAACAATCGCGCATAGTACGTTGTTAGTCGCATTTAAGTTGTTGTCGACTGTATAGCGCTTACCCTTTGACCCCTTCATGGAATAAGGCGCAGCGCGTTGTTCTGCGAAGTGGATTATCGCGTCCGCTTTTTCCTGGCTGATCAGATCCAGCAAGACGCGATACTGCTTGGCGACATCAATGTTATAAAAATTGATGACCTTCCCGGTTAGCGCCTTCCATGCGGCAAGTCGAACGGATATGGGCGAGATCGGCGTAAGCGATTCGACCTCCAGTTCCACATCTATCTTGCGTCGTGAAAGATTATCAATAATGATGACATCATGGCCGAGATTCGAAAGATGCAACGCGGTAGGCCATCCGCAAAATCCGTCGCCGCCGAGAACAAGAATTTTCATGATCGCCTCATTTTCACTCTTTCGTTCCACATCTTTGTGGATTTCCATGCCCCAAACCCCATCTCATCGCTGCCACATGCGCACATAAGTGCATTGTGCATGAGGGACTACCGTGCCGCCCGCAACTGATTGGACCAAGCATTGCGGTTCATGCCGCGTCACAAGCGAATCCAGTCTTTCGGACAGCGCTCGCTATTATCGTCCGCCACATCTGCAAACCAGCGTGCCGGAGCACACACTATGCCGTCGCTGCGTGCAAGCCATGCGCCCCACCAGGAGAAGCTCGAATTGGCGATCACATGGTGGCGACAGAGCGACATGAGGTGCATGTCGTAGTGCGGTTGAATCCCCAACTCGACCAGATCGACCACCGTCCCGGCGGTCCCGCAAAAATCAAAGTTTGCCCGAACCCATTTGGGGTCATCGCTGAACACGAACACATAAGGGCGAGCATGTCGGGAACAGATCAATTCTATCGCCCGCCTGTAGTAGGCGGGCGTGCAGCACCCTCCGTGAACGCTCCGAACGCGGTCACTATAGACATAGTCGCCACGACGGACATGTACCGCAACTGCGTTGTCCGCTCGCTCGATTGCAAGTCTCAAATTTTGCGAATGGCCGGACGGCAAAGGTGGCAAAGCAAACTCCTCCACCAGAGTCTCGGCGATAGACCGGAAATACAACTCGCTCTGCCAGTAACCGCTTAGCAACACACGCTCTGGAAGAGTCGCGAATGCTTCCGCACTGCGAGCCTCGGTCTCATTGATCACAGCAAGGGCGAACGGTGTCGCCGATTGCGGCCGCCGCCGTGACAGCAAACCTCGCCACCCCCTCGCCGGTTCTGCCGCACCAACGGCTACGTTCGAAATGCTCAGGCTTTCGCATAGGGGAAACATGCCCAGACTGTACTCTCGCGACGTTGCGCCGGCCATGTCGCCAAACCAGGAAAGATCCAGGCCCAGCCTCGCGCCGTGTCGGCACGCCAAGGCCCGCCCGGCGGCGTACTGGAACATCTGGTTGCCCAGACCACCCTTTAGTTGCACCCAAATCGACGGGAAGCCAATACTAGGAGGCACGTCTGCTTGCCAACACGTGCCAACCAAAGCTGGCGAACTGATGGGAGGTGGAATCTGCTAGCAATATTCGCAACAGCGCGGACTCGACCACTCGCGATGCGAAACGCTCCAGTAGCGACAATCTGAGGCCGGCGTTGCGCTGTGCCATGTCCGGAAGCCGGCGGAGCTCCCGAGTGAAACGGATCGAAACATTACCGTTGGGCGTCAGTTCGATGAAGTCCATCTCCAATGCGCCAGGAAGAAACCGATACCGACATTCGGATAGTACCGCATGGAAGGCATGGCATGCGGCATGGGCAAGAACGCAAAACGGCAATACCATAACCCCATTTGCATAGGTCATTTATTCAGCATGCGATTGAGTTGGGGTGGATTTCAAAGTCCAGGATTCCCAAACAAAAGGATAATTCCACATTTCTTTATGAGTTTCTGAAATTCTGCTTCTGATTTCATCGCGAAGAATTCTTGCATTTGGATAAAACGCGTGAAACTGAACTTGGATGTTCTTAATGATCGATATCAGATTGCTATCAAGTATGTGAGGGAGAAGGAGAAACTCCGAGCCCTCCACGTTGACCTTTAGCAAGTCGATCTGCTTGATTTGTAACTTCTCAATCTCGGCGCTAAATTGATTTACGAAGACGACTTCACACTCTGAATCTGCATTGTTTCTTACAAGACTCGACCCATCACACTTATTGCTAATGGAGAAGCTGCCGCTTGAGTCCGACAGGCCATAGTTGAAGCATTTTACTCTTTCGTTATGTTCAAACCGGCTGACGGATTCAAGGTAGAACTTTGTGACCGGCTCAAAAACAAAGACGTAGCAACCATGTTTCTTATAAATAGCTTCTGCAAAATCTCCTCTATACCCGCCCAAGTCAAATACTATGCTGTCTGGGTTCAATGAATAATTTAGGCGAAGCGTATCATCACCCTTGTCGCGAAACCACTTTGTTAGCGCTATGGTGAATTCGTCCCTGCATATGTAAACACGCCAAGCTTGAATCAATCGCTTTTTCAAATGACAAAATAGCACTGACGGCTCTCGAAACGCCTTGCCGAATTTACCCGTCAAAGTGCTTGGCGGCATTTCAAGAACACTGGTTTGCGCTCGAATATCGTCATTGGTCTTCTCAGCCATCCTTAACCGCCTTCGTCGTTGGCAAGACCCCACGGCAAAACGGGGGCAAGGGTTCCCGGGCGCCGAACATGCCAAAGAGGCGACTCACTCAACCCACCCTGGATCGTGAAATTTATTGACGGTCCCGTCCCGGGCGCAGTCAGCCACTGTCGGAAATGGAAACTGCTGATAAATTCAACGCGATAGGTTCCCTCGTTCAGCAGGCGTCGCGGCAATGGGCTCCGCAGCCGAACCTTTCCAACACTTAAGGCAGGCCAGTCGCATTCTCGCCCATCTGTTTGGTACGACCAGTACAACACCTGCCCATCTTCGGAATACAGCACATAGCCGAGCGTCAATGCCGGATCAAGCACCTTCAGCTCTATATCGACGGCGACCCAGACTTCCTCGTCGTTTGCAATAATCGGCTTCGCGGCATTTCCATCCTTCGTCTGAATGTGCAGCCCGAGTGGCACGACCGGTAGCGTGCAGCTTTCAGGTGAAGGATTGGTCCAGCCGGATACACCACCGCCGCTCAACCCAAGGTAGTCGTGTGTTGCCTGGCGCACGTCAGCCGTGTCGAGCTTGACCCTGCCCTGCTCCATGAGCACCGCACGGTTGCACAGGGACTGAATCGCGTTCATGTTGTGGCTGACGAACAGGATGGTTCGGCCCTCCAGCCGGCTCACATCCTCGATCTTTCCGAGGCACTTCTTCTGGAACTCCGCATCGCCGACGGCCAGAACCTCGTCGATGACCAGAACCTCCGACTCCAGATGGGCAGCCACCGCGAAGGCAAGGCGCACATACATCCCGGACGAATAGCGCTTGACGGGTGTATCGAGAAAGCGCTCAACACCGGCGAACGCGACAATCTCATCGAACTTGCGCCTCACTTCGGCCCTGTTCATGCCCAGAATTGCACCGTTGAGGAAGATGTTCTCCCGCCCCGTCAATTCGGGATGAAACCCTGTCCCCACTTCCAGGATACTTGCAACCCTTCCGCGTAAGACGATCCGTCCTGCCGACGGCTCGGTGATCTGCGACAGCAACTTCAACAGAGTCGACTTCCCCGCCCCGTTGCGGCCGATGATACCGACCCGATCCCCCTCCGCGACTTCGAGGTTTACATCCCCCAGTGCCCAGAACTCTTCGGTGCTCTCGACCTGATCCATGCCGAGCAGTCGCCGAGGAAGCCGCATGATGTCTTCACGCAGGGTGCGGTAGGGTGCCCCGGCCCGATGGCGAATCCTGTAGCTCTTGCCGAGGCCGTCTATCGATATAACCGGTAACATGATCAGATTATGTCGGCAAATCTGCGCTCTGCGGCGCGGAACCTGCTCAGGCCAAGATATAGCAGGAGCATGCAGGCAACGACGGAAATCGCCAGCGACCTTGCGGGGAACCCACTCGCACCGAGCAGAGCCCAGCGAAATCCGTCGATGATCCCAACCATCGGATTCAGTTCGAAAACAAAGCGGAAACGATCTGGAACGATAGCCGAAGAGAAACCGACCGGCGAGACGTAAAGGCCGAACTGCGTGGCGAAGGGGACGACGTAGCGGAAATCGCGGTAGGTCACGTTCAACGCACAAAGCATGAGCCCGGGTCCCAGCGCCAGAACTCCGGTCAGCAGCGCCAGAGGCAGTACTGCAAGAATCTGTAGCGACGGCTGAAACTGGTACAACAACATCAACGCAAACATGACGCCGACCGCCACGGCAAAATCGGCGGCCGCCACCGCAATGGCTGCCGCCGGCACAAGCAGCCTGGGAAAATAGACCTTGGAAACGAGGTTTGCATTTTCGACCAGGCTCTCGGATGCACCTGTCATGGCCGACGCAAAGAAATACCAAGGCAGCATCGCGGCGAAGACCATGAGCGGGTAAGGAACGCCACCATCGCTAGAAAGCCCGGCCAACCGGGAGAAAACCAGAGTGAATGCGGCCATGGTAAGCAGGGGCCGCAACGCGGCCCAGGCGACTCCGAGAAACGTTTGCTTGTAACGAACGGCAATGTCCCGCCAGCCGAGAATGACCAGTAATTCCCGATAGCGCCAGAGATCGTGCCAGTACTTTCGCCCGCTGTAGCCGGGTTCGATCACGACCTCGGCGCGATTGCCCATACTAGCCGTCGTCGTTGCCTGACTATCCATCACTCGGCCCCTTCCGACTTATCCCGCTGCAGATATAGCAGGAAGGCACCGAACACCAAATTGACTCCAAGGACGATCACGGTTGTAGCCAAAAAGGCGAGGTGGACGGTCTCCGGCATGCTCCCCCGCCCGCGCGCGAGCCATTCGGCGAGTATCGCAAGAATCACGGCAAGACCACCGAGCATGAGACTCGTGCCCGCCAACAGGCCGCGTTCCAGGGTAAACACCTGCAACAGCCGACCAAGAATGGAACCCGGAAGAATGGGGCAGCGAACTTCATTGACAAGTTTGGCGAACACACCGAAGCCGACCACATTCGTGCCGAGCATTGTAAGCAGACTGAAGACAGCGAGAAAGTGGATGCCCATGGGAAACCCTCCGAGGAAAACCGGCCCGCGCGCCAGCACGGCCATACCAGTCAGTCCAAGAATTGTCATCACAAGACCCGGCACCAGATACAGCCAGTCCGGCGCATAGGTCAGCATGAACCGAAGATGCCGCCAGCCATCGCGGAAGGAGCGCAGATGTGGTGGCCGGTCACGTTTGTCCGGATAGAGCCTGGTGGGTATTTCCGCGATTCGCAAACCCGAATGGGAGGCGTTGATGACCATTTCCGTGGCAAATTCCATCCCCGGCGTGCGAAGGTTCATGCGTTCAAAACCTTGCCGGGTAAAGGCGCGCATGCCGCAGTGAAAGTCGCCGATGGGGATGCGGTACATCACGCGCGCCAGGGTCGAAAGCACGGGATTGCCCAGGTAGCGATGCAGCGGCGGCATCGCCCCCGGTTCGATACCGCCCTTGAAGCGGTTGCCCATCACCAGATCATAGCCCGCGTCGATCTTCCTGACGAAGTCGCCGAGTACGGCCCAGTCGTAGGAGTCGTCGGCATCGGCCATCACCACAATCTCACCGCGGGCGGCCTTGATGCCTGCCGTCAACGCCGCGCCATAGCCCTTGCGCGGCTCATGGACGACGCGGGCGCCGAGCGCCCCGGCGATTTCGACCGAGCGGTCGGTCGATCCGTTGTCCGCCACCACCACCTCGCCGGCGATGCCAAGGTCGCGAAACGCACGCTGGGCCTTTTCAATGCAGAGGCCGAGCGTCCTTTCTTCATTGAGGCAAGGCATCACGGCCGTGACGCGGACATCAGTCATCGGCTTCCCCGCGCTCTTCATGGTAATCATCGTCGACATTCACCGCCCAGATCGCTGCCTTGTCCACCTTGCCGTCCAGGATCGCCTCCACCGCCAGTTTCGCCGTCAGCATTGAATGATCCTGGTTATTGTAACGGTGCATACCGTTGCGCCCGACCAAGTATAGGTTCTCCAGCCCGTCCAGCCATTCGCGAACGCGCGGAAACTGCTGGTAGGCGCCGAAGTAGGCCGGATAGGTCTTGGGCACCCGGATCACCGTGCCGTCCAGCACATCCGCGCGGTCGATCATGCCGATCTTTTCGAGTTCGCCGGCCGCCAGTTCGATCATCGCCGGGTCCTCCAGCCGCCACAGCTCGTCGTCTTCCTGGCAGAAGTATTCGAGTCCGAGCCAGACCTTGTCGGGCTCCGCCACCAGGTCCGGGCTCCAGTTGTTGAAGACCTGCAGCCGCCCGATGCGCACGTCGCGCTCCTGGATGTAGATCCAGTTGTCGGGCGGCATGTTGTCGGCGCGGGTGCTCTGCGCCTGCGGGTTGGCGCGCATGCGCGAGACCAGCAGGCCGACGGTGATGAAGTCGCGATAGGGCAAGGCGGCGGCTATGTCGCCGACATCCGGCGGCGCCGGCGGCTGCATTCCCGCCACCAGATCCTTGACCGGCATGGTTGAAATCACGTACTCGCCGCGCAGTTCGGCGACATGGCCGGCGGCATCCTGCGTCAGCACGGCGACCACCCGTCCGCCTTCATGCCGCAGGCCCTTGACCTGCTGTCCGCAGCGGATCTCGCCGCCGCCCGCGCTCACCCGCCGCGCCACTTCCTGCCACAACTGGCCGGGCCCGAGACGGGGATAGAGAAAGTGCTCGATCAGGCTGGTCTTCGTTGCCTGGCCCTGAGCTGCGGCGCCGAAGCGCTGGCGCAGCGCATGGCGCAAGGCCTCGATGATGGACAGCCCCTTGATCCGTTGCGCGCCCCAATCCGCGCTGATCTGATCGCAGGGCACGCCCCACACCTTTTCCGTGTAGTCCTTGAAGAAGGTGCGATACAACTCGCCGCCAAAGCGGTTGAACAGGAAGTCCTCCAGCGAGCGCTCGCGACGCCGCGGAAACAGCATCGCCCGGACATAGCTGAAACCGATGCGCAGCAGCCGCAACGGGCCGAGGTTCAACAACGTCGTGGCATTGAGCTTGATCGGATAGTCGAAATACTTGCGCAGGAAATAGATGCGCGACAACCGGTCCCGCACCAGCATCACCAGGCCTGTGGTGCCCGTGGCCGGGCGATCGGCAGCCACCGTCCGCCGCTGTCCCTGATAGGCGATCTCCACCGCCGCGCCGTCCCCCACGACGGGCAGGATTTCGCGCCACCAGTTCATCACCCAGTCGGACTTGGAGAAGAAACGATGACCGCCGATGTCCATGCGGTTGCCCTTGTACTCGACCGTTCGCGAAATGCCGCCGACGGCTTCGGTGGCCTCGATGACCAGCGGCCGCATGCGGCCGTCGCGCAGCAGTTCCAGCGCCGCCGTGAGGCCGGCGGGGCCGGCACCGATGATGATTACCAGGGGCTTGTCCATGAGCGATTATGGCCGGAACAGCCCCCATTTGCGCACGGCGAAGTTGAACGAGAAAGTCATCCCCGCGGCCACCGCCTTGGCTGCCAGCAGGCCCAGCCCGGCGTACTCCACAGCCGCATAAATCACCAGGTTGTTGAGCCCGAGACCGGCCACGCCGACGGCGACAAACACCGCAAACTCGGTCCTGGGGAAGGCCGCCAGACGGCGATGACGAAAAGCCCAACCTACCGACAGCAGGTAGCTCGTCACCGCGCCGAGTACAAAACCGAGGGTCGCTGCCCACAGGTAATGGATGAAGTTGGCAGCCAGCAGCATGACGCCGGTGTCTGCCGCCAACGCCACGCCGCTGACGACAAAGTAACGGAGCAGTTCTTCCAGTTGAGTCCGCAATTCGCGCTGTGCCGTCATGACGTCGGCCTTGCGGCGCGCAGTTCGGCGCAGCCATAAAGATGTGCGTAACGCTGCTCCGCCCGCGACGACAGTCCCGGCACCGGCGCAGGCAGCACCACCCAGTCGAGGAGCGGATCGCTGCAAAGCTGGCGCGGGTCGGTTCCGGCCGCCACCCTGGCCTGGCGCCGCTGCCACTCGTGGAACTTCCCGGATGAGAACACTCTGCCGATCGCCTGATACTGCCCGAAATAGCTGGCTGTCCCCAGCTCGAACCAAACCGCGAGCTCGCGTTGCGGCCAATACACCGTGCTGCCGGGCTTGACCCATTGCCGGAAGGGATGCGGCGGGCAGCGCGTGTCGAGATAGCAGGCCTGCTCGCCGCGATACTGTGGGGAACGCCGATCCCAGGCGCCAAGCGTCGCGACCAGGGCAAGGCTTACTGCGCCAAAGGCAATGATCATGGCCGGCAATGCACCGGGCATGCGTCCGCGGAAACCGGCACCCGGCCCGATCGGGAGCAACGCCAGCAGCAAGGCGAAATGCCAGCTGTTGCCTACCAGCAGGCCCTGCAGCCAGTCGGCACCCGTCCACCACGGATTGAGCAGTTTCGTGCCGGCAATTTCCCAGCCCGCCAGAATGTTGGGCACAGCCGACAGAGCGGGCACTGCCAGGGCAAGGCCGAACCAGCGCTGCCAGCGGCCGGCCCATGCCGCAAGCCGGTCGATCCAGGCCACGGGCATCAGGCTCGCCATTCCAATTGCCCAAAGCGCGCCCGGCAACCAGTTGGAGTTCATGCCGGTGAGAACGGCAATCAGGACGACCGACAGCCGGCCCGCCGCAGATGCCTGCCACGCACGCCGGCCAAGATCGAGAACAGCCACCGCCGCCATCGGGATCAGCAGTGCCATCACCCGCCAGGGCTGCACCTGCACCACGATCTCGACCGGAAAAACATAACTGGCAAGCAGGGCCATGCCCAGTCCGCCGAGGCCAAGCAGCAGCAGGCGCAGATGCAAGGCGCGCCACTGTTCGCTGCCCGTCCGCGCGCCGAGCCACAAGGCGGCCAGGACCGCCGAGTATTCCGGCAGGCGCGTCTGCAGCGGCGCTTTGAAGACCACATCGGGCGCCGAGGTTCTGGCGAACTCGAGCCATTCATCCGTCATCAGACGCAGATAGGGCAGGTCGAGGTTCAGCGCACCCAGCAGCAACACGACAATGACCGGCAACAGTGCCAGAGTCACTGCCGGCAGCGGGCGCAGGCGTGCCAACACCCATGCTGCCAGAGACCAGACGCCCTGCAGCGGATGCAGCGCGGTGGCGGCCAGAGCAAGGCCAAAGGACCAACCCTGCCGCTGCGCCGCCAATGCCGCGACGCTGGCCAGCGCCAGCGGAATGGCGAGGGATCGCGCCGTGGCGAAATTTTCGCCGAGGACAAAAATATTGGCGTTGGGCGAATAGCTCACCACCACCACGGCGCCGAGGAATACCGCGAAGCGCGAAGCGAAACCGGCGCCCAGCATGGTCCGCGCCAGGGCAAGGCAGGCCCCCGTCCACAGCAGCCCGCCACCGAGAGTCACCCACCACGCCGCGCGATCCAGCCCCAACCAGCCGACCAGTGCGCCGTACAGGGGCGTAAACAGGCTGAAGGAACCCTGCGAGCCGAAACTGAAGAACAGGTCACCGGCAAGGCCCTGCGGATTCAGCCAGTGCGCCGCCAGCAGGCCATAGACGTTGGCGTCGTGCCAGACACCCTGGTAAGGATGATTCAGCAGCCAGACCAGGAAAGCCGTCAGGAACACCAGTCCGGCGCGGGCTGCATCCATCGGCGCCGGCAAATCAGTCGCCTTTGACAAAATGCAGGAAGGCCGTTTCCAGCGACAGGCTCGGTTTGATTTCGATCAGCGCGTGACCGGCCTGGTCGAGCGCGTGCAAGGTCGGCCACAATTGGGTTCGCGCCACCTCGATGACCCAGCGCCCGCCCGGCTCGGCGATCATGCCGGGGATAGCCGCCGGCCCCTGGCTGCGCACCAGGACCTTGTCGGCTTCTCCCGCCAGTTCGGCGGGCGCCCGCACCGCGCGCAATTCGCCCTTGTGGATCAGGCCGAAGCGATCGGCCAGGCGCTCGACATCATGCAGCACATGCGAAGTGAGAAAGATCGTGCCGCCCTGCCGCCGATATTCCGAAAGAATATCGACGACATCGCGCCGCCCGATCGGATCCAGACCCGATAGAGGTTCGTCAAGAATCAGCAGGCGCGGCTCGACCGCCATGGCATGGGCCAGCGCGGTGCGCTGCGCCATCCCTTTGGAGAATCCGCGCACCACCTTGTTCGCCACCTCGGCCAGTTCGAAACGCTCCAGCCAACGCAGGCAGTGGGCGGCCGGATTGGCCGGCTTGCGGCCGTGCAGGCTGAGGCCCATGCCGAGAATTTCCATCGGCGTCAGGTAGTCCGGCAGGCTGGGATTTTCCGGCACGTAGCCGAGTCCGCGGCGGGCCTCCGGCTGCGCCACATCGATGCCGAACAGCTTGGCCGAGCCCGCGCTGGGGAACATGACGCCGGTAAGAATCTTGATCGCCGTGCTCTTGCCGGCGCCATTGGGACCGATGAAGCCGAACACCTCGCCTTCATCGACCGTCAGGGATATGCCCTTGAGCGCCTCGAATGGCGGCGACGCCCAGCTTCGCGGGTAGGTCTTGCGCAGGTCGGTGAGGGTGATCGCGACAGTCATTTTGCGGAGGGCACGGCAGGTGTTGTGCGCAGAATTATCCGGCCTTGCTTGTCCAGGTCAAAGCCGAAACCGAAGGGGTCGGCCGGAATCGCGGCGACGAAACCGGCATCGACCAGTTCCTGCAGTCTGGCCGGCGGACGCTTGAAGCGTTCCCGGAAACGCTCGGCCGTCTGGCGCAGGTCCTTCAGCAAATGCAGGCGGACCACGCGCTGCTCCAGATAGGTGCGGAAATCCTTGCGCTTGGCCTGGCCCGCCATAGCCTCGACGACGCGTATGGCCAGGTCGATGTCCTGCGCCTTGTCCATCCACCGTGCGGCGAGATTCAGCATGATGAGCCGCTCCTCATCGTCCGGCAGTTTCTCGGCCGCCGCGCGCAGCCATTGCGCCGCGCCCACCGCATCGCCCTTGAATTGCAGCAGGTGAAAGGCGTAGTAGAAGGGCGGCTGATAGTCGAAATAGCGGGCCTTGCCGGCGCGCGCCAGGATGGTCTGCGCTGCCTCCAGTTCCCCGTTCCAGGGCAGGATCGCCGCCGCGATGTAGTAGTTGTCCTCGTGCGCCGGATTCAGCCAGGAGGCGTCCTCCTGCACCTTGCCGAGAATGCGGTAGTCTTCCGGGCGCATCTTGT
>Ga0007797_1000416_pt1 | contig 12972 bp, 15 predicted proteins | sample CryBogmetaGMA25M_FD_60364 | JGI IMG/M metagenome (GOLD analysis project Ga0007797, IMG submission 60364) | Freshwater microbial communities from Crystal Bog, Wisconsin, USA - MA2.5M | ecosystem: Environmental > Aquatic > Freshwater > Lake | place: Crystal Bog, Wisconsin, USA | collected 2009-07-06 | reverse complement strand
CAAGCTGAGGCCGAGCACATTATCCCCAATAGTCGTGGTGGTAAATATTCTTGGATGAATTTGGTTATATCCTGTAGACCCTGCAATCAACATAAGGGGAATCGCACTCCTGAGCAAGCCGGCATGGGTTTGTTATATACACCCTATCTACCAAGTCTCTACGAGGATATGATTTTGAAGGGCCGAAATATATTGGCAGACCAAATGGATTTTCTAGCGGCTAACTTACCCAAAAATAGTCGCCTTCTTGAATTTACTCTCTAAGTATTGCATTTGGCCTGCCTTGACAACTCAATAATAGTAGTTTGATGTACGCAAACTCTTTACGAATTGTCCTGCTCGCCCTGGCCTTGTCTTTACTTGGTCACCTGATTCTGTTTTTTGGTATTCCGTTCTTTTCATTTGGCTCTGCTCCTCAAATTGCAGAGGATCTGATTATTAGAACTGAGCTAAAGCTTGAGCCTCCAAAGAAAATTCAAATGGCTAAAGCACCAAAAAAGAAAATTAGTAAAGAAAACTCCAGCAATAAAACGGAAGATGCTAAAAGTCTTGCAACAGGAGAGCAGGGTGGTTTGGAAAATCAAAAAGGCGCTGCCTTCAAGCTTCCAGAATCTGGAATTATTTATTACGACTCATATGTAGATGGCCAGAAATACCAAACTGGAGAAATTGACTGGATTGTTGATGGCAATGGATATCGGCTTTATATCAATATTCCCTATGCTTTTGTAGGCCCCTTTGTATTTGAATCCAGGGGAACTATTGATGCATACGGAATGGCCCCTTCAATTTATTGGACCCAACGAGGAAACAAACCCCCTAGATATTCACGTTTTGATAGGGATGCGAAGGGAGGAGGGCAGATGTATTTTTCGGAAAAACCAGAATTTACTCCAACCATCCTGCCGGGTACACAGGACCGGTTTAGCCTGATGTTTCAGTTTGCCTCTTTGTTAAATGGGGATAGCAAAATTGACGAGGCAGGCAGTATTAGGGCATTGCCAGTGGTTGATTACAACACCATAGAGATGTGGCAATTTAAAAGTTATGGCGAGAAGGTTTCTGAAGATATACCTACACTAGGGAAATCGGTCAATCGTCATTACGCACTGATGCAACGTGAGAATGATCCCTATAAGCGCCAAGTAGACATTTGGCTTGCTAAAGACTTGGAATGGTTACCAGGACGAATCCGCTCACAGGAATCTAATGGTAGGGTACTTGAACTTGTATTTAAGCAAAAAGGGCCTATACCAGTAGGAGCAACTCCTTAAAAGCTACTGCCTGATTCTGGATTCTGATTTTTATACAGCAAGTTGATGGTGTAAATTAATCAGTCGTTCTTTTTGGCTCAGTAAAGGTGGTGATTAGCAAGCTATAAAGTGCAGCTCCTGAGATTGCAACCGCAAATAAGCCTGAAAAGGAGATCAAAATAGGCAACATTCGCCACGCATCCTTAAGTACATAGATTGGATCATTGTGATCAAGGTTTGTGTACATTTCTCCAGCAAAGTAATAGGTCTTAATCACACTAGGAAATACATTGACGCTAACCATTGCATAGGTCCAAATGAAGATATCTATCAGATGGCTCAGTAAAATCAGCAGGACTATTGCAAAGTAAACCAGGATGTCTATTTTCTTATTCCTTGGCTTGCCATATTTTTTATCAAATGCATGAAAACAGCCCATGAGAAACAGTATCAAAACTCCATGGATCAATACCACTATCACAGCAACCAGTCCCATCAACTTGAGACTATGGTCAGACATGCTTCCAGTAATTTCGTATAAGACTGACAGAACATTGGGAAGAGAGCTTAGGGTTTCATTCATTGATTAATCTCAGGATTGTTGTATTTGCTTGATCCAAATCTTATTTGACATAATAATGATTATACGCAGATATGTCATATCAGGACTTCGATGGTTTAACCTTTAATGGCCCAGTGTACGGCTGTTTATAGAGCTTTAACCACCTCGATCTGAGCCCTTCCGCTATCCATGGCTTTTCATAGATATCAGCTATATCAATAGCACTTAAGCCATTGGTATTGCGAATTTGAATATCAGCACCTTTGTCCAATAAAAGCTTAACAAGCTGCTCGTTTCCTGACTGAACCGCCATCATTAAAGGAGTTGTATTGCCCAAGCTCATAGAGTCAATGATTGAGCCATTGGCAATAAGAAACTGAGCAACCTCTAAATGCCCCTTAGCGCAGGCGTAATGCAATGGCGTCCATCCAATATGGTCCACCATCGCTTTATTTTTCAACACTAAGGTCTTTACCAGCGGCAAATTTCCTTCAATTGAGGCAATCATAAGGGGCGTTTCACCACTTTTATTCGATAAATCAACGTCTGTTTTCTTATCATTTAGCAGTAATTCAATCACGTTGTCGGATTTATCTCTAATCGCAATGATGAGCATCGGGTTGCCGCTAGCATCAACCGCATTAGGATTCACACCCTTAGAGAGTAAGTATTTAACCTCTGAGACATTATCGAACTTCGCTGCCTTTGCAAAATCAGCAGCTTGATCTGAGGTTTGGCTATAAGCGCACGTAGATACCAGACACAAAGAAAACAAAAGTCTTTTAAATTTCTTTAGCATTAACTTGATAAATATCATTTATCTATTTGAAAACATTGATAAAAATTATTTGAAGTTCTAGTTGCTAGCTCCTGAATCTCTATTCCTTTGAGATTGGCAATGAATTCTCCAACTTTAGCTACCCAGGCCGGTTCATTCAACTTGCCGCGATATGGAATTGGGGCTAAATACGGAGAATCCGTCTCAATGAGCATTCTTTCAAGAGGCACTTGCCGACAAGTATCCTGTAAATCTTTGGCGCTTTTGAAGGTCACAATGCCAGAAAAAGAGATAAAGAACCCCATCTCCATTGCTGCTTTTGCGACCTCAAAGCTTTCAGTAAAGCAATGCATTACGCCTCCAATGCGATCAGCACCCTCCTCTTTTAAGATCTTGATCGTATCTACCGATGCTGAGCGGGTATGGATGATTAAAGGCTTTTTTGCAGCAATTGAAGCTCTGATATGGGTTCTAAACCGCTCTCTTTGCCACTCCATGGACTCGTAATTTCGTTCACCCATGCGATAGTAATCCAAGCCTGTTTCACCAATAGCAACAATCTTAGGGTGCTTTTGAGCAGTCTCAACTAAAAACTCTATGGTGGGTTCAGGAGTATCTTCATAGTCTGGATGGACGCCTACCGAGGCGTATAAATGGGGATGCTCCTGAGCAAGCTTGAGAACGTTTGGAAAGTCAGGCAAATCAACCGATACGCACAAAGCATGACTCACTTTGGCAGATTCCATATTCGCAAGCACTTCAGGCAGGCGGGACTGAAATTCTGGGAAATCGAGGTGGCAATGGGAGTCTATAAACATGACTCGCTATTTTAGACTGCCAAAGGAGATTTTAGGACTCGAATACCTGTTGATATTGAGAAAGTAAGGCCTCTAACTGAACTCGGTTAGCTAATGGATGGTTCTCGTGCCGCCTTGCTTGGATCAGGGATTTCCAAAAATGATGAAGTTTGGTGGTTTGGGTCACTTGGGACAGACTCTTCAGTGTTGACAAGTGCTTTGGGTAATAGCGCGGAGTCCCACCTTGAGTCACCGATTGCAAGTCAGCTACCCAACGTTGCATTGCAGCCAATAAGTAGGCGTATTGAGCCTTATAAGTCTTTTCAGCAGTATCGAGCCAATTAATGCGTCCGCCTTGAGACATCGATTGCAGTAAATAACGAGACGCTTGAATAGAAATGCTTAATTCATCTTTCTCATCTTTGTTATGCCTGGTTATTAGAGAGTCCAATACCGAATAAGGCGCGCCACCTTGCTCATCATAAATTGTTTCTATCTCAGCATCACTAACCTTAAGTCCACTAATTTTTGTTAACTGAGTATGCAGCCATGTCAAACCTTCATTGCGTTCTGGGCGAGGAGCGGATAACAATCTGCAGCGAGAGCGAATGGTCGGTAAAACACGATCTAGCCGATCGGCAAGCAAAATGAAGATGGTGTTTGCAGGAGGCTCTTCCAAGGATTTAAGTAAGGTATTTGCAGAGTCGGAACGTAACAATTCCAGGGGGTAAATGAGAATCACACGATTACCGCCCCTGTGAGAGCCAATCGAAAGACCTTCAATCGCGCTGCGGGTTTCTTCAATGGTGATATTTTTCTTTTCTTTCTTCTCACTAGTCTCGGCATCCGGTTCATCACGGCTAGCCTTGCTCTTTTTTGGTAGGTCGTCACCCTCATAGTCTGCGTGAGGCAACATTTTGCGATGCGTCTCTGGGACCAGTGCAATAAAGTCAGGATGATTTCCAGTACTAAACCAATGACAAGCTTCGCATTGGTTGCAGGGTCGCAAATCGACTTGAGTATGCTCACAAAGGAGAGATTTAGCGAGCTCTAAAGAGAATGCAAATTTACCGATACCGGATTGTCCGTGCAGCAATATTGCACTCGGGAAGCTAGCAAAATCCAAGCTATTCCATAAAGGCTGTAACCAGGGAGCTAGCTGCCTTTGATCTGCGAAGACATTGAGATCACTCATTTAGATTTTGAATTCTAAGTTCTTCAAACCATCCCAGATAACTTCTGGTGTTTGTGTGGCGTCAACTAGGTGGAAACGTTTAGGATCCTCCTTTGCACGGCGCAAGTATTCTTGGCGTACCTTTTCAAAAAAACGTAAATCCATTTTTTCAAACTTATCTGGGACGCGTACTTTAGACCGTCGTTCCTCAGCTACTTCTCCAGGTAAATCAAAAAGAATCGTCAAATTTGGCTGCAAGAGTACTCTGTTCGGACGTCCCTGTACCCAATGCTCAAGATCATTTAATTTATCCAGACTTAAGCCCCGCCCTCCTCCCTGATAGGCAAAGCTAGCGTCTGTAAAGCGATCAGAAATCACAATCTTCCCTGCTTGCAAAGCAGGCTCTATTACTTGAGCAATATGCTCGCGACGAGCAGCAAACATTAATAAGGCTTCAGTTTCTAGATTCATGGGCGCATCAAGTAACAATGCCCTCAGTTGCTCGCCTAATGGAGTGCCGCCAGGCTCTCGTGTCATTACTACCTCGCGATCTGGATAACGCTCTTGCATGAGCTTCTGGAAGGATTCGATGTGTGTACTTTTGCCGGCACCATCAATACCTTCAAAGCTGATGAAAAATCCTGGGTACATAGAAGTCATAGTTAATAAATCAAGTTATTGAGAAGGAGGGTTTAACTTACGCTGGTATTGATTGACTGCCGCCTCATGTTCACTGAGGCTTTGAGAAAATTGACTTGTTCCATCACCCTTAGCGACAAAATATAAAGCATTGCTCATTGCTGGATGAATGGATGCCTGCAAAGATTCCTTGCTTGGCATGGCGATGGGTGTTGGTGGCAATCCTTTGTGCATATAGGTATTGTAGGGACTGTCTTTGCGTAGATCCGCTTTGCGTAAATTGCCATCAAATTTAGGCCCAATCCCATAAATAATGGTTGGATCCGTCTGCAGCATCATGCCCTTAGTCAGTCTATTCGTAAAGACTGCTGCCACTAGACCTCTATCGCCCGAGCGGCCAGTCTCTTTTTCAACAATTGATGCCAGTATGAGGAGGTCATAAGGGGTTTTTAAGGGTGAGGCGGTTTCTTTTTGTAACCACATTTGAGTGAGTTGCTTTTGCATGGCCTGAGATGCCCTACGATAGATACTGCTATCTAACTCATCTGGATCAAAGGTATAGGTATCTGGCAAAAAGAGGCCTTCTGGTCCTGGGTAATTAAGATTAAGGATGTTCATTAACTCTTTTGAGCTCATCCCTTTAGTTGAATGAATTAATGCTGGATGAGCATCAACCAAACTTCTGAGTTGCCAAATTGTCATACCGGGAATAATCGCAATGCTCTCGCGGACCCTATCCCCTTTTGCAAATTGAAGGAGGATCGTTCCTAGGCTTGCCTGTGTGGGTAAAAGATAGGTACCTGGTTTTAGCTTTGAGCCAACAAATAATATTCTTGCGCTTATCTGAAAAGGTACAGTTGATACATGAATGCCCTGGCCTTTTAACTGATCAGAGATGCTAGTTAAACCAGATTGCGGTTTGATTTTGACTTTAAAGACAGGCAAATCTACAGCATTAGGGTTAGGCGGCACTACTGGCCAAAAGAAGATGGCGCCATAAAGTAGACACAGCATTGCAATCAATCCATAAAGCCATGCACTCAAACTGCGCCCTTTAGAGTTTTTTTTGCGGAAATATCCTCTTCCCTGAATTTTTCTTCTCATCAGGCTATGATAAAAGGGTCATGATCAATAACACCCAAAACGCACTAAATTTTGCTGCCCTGCCCCATTGGGGCTTAATCTTGGTTGAGGGGGCAGATGCTGCCAGTTTTTTACAAAATCAACTGAGTAATTCTGTTTTAGGCTTGAGTCGTACTTTTTCGCCACAATATGCACAAACACATGAGGCCGTAAGGCTAGTAGGTTATTGCAGCCCCAAGGGAAGGTTATTGGCTAGCGCATGGCTTGCCCTATTTCCAAATGATGAGACCGCTGAAGATCGTTTTGCCTTATTTATTAGTAAGGACATCGCTGCTAGTACCGCTAAGCGTTTATCAATGTTTGTCCTGCGCTCAAAAGTAAAAGTAAGCGATGTATCTTCTGAATGGATTGTTTCTGGATTCTGCGGAAGTGATGTTGATGCTGATAACCTCAAAATTGATGCTGCTCAAATTGCCCTGCGCTTACCCGATGTTCTAGAAAATGAGCAATCCTATTCTCGTATATTGATTGCCCAAAAAGAAAATGATTCGGAAATGAAGTTAAGTAGTGATGCTACGAGATGGAATCATCTGGAGGTGATGAGTGCTATTCCTAGAATTGTTCTAGCGACAAAAGAGCAGTTCGTGCCACAAATGATTAACTTTGAATCAGTAGCGGGTGTAGATTTCAAAAAAGGATGTTATCCGGGGCAAGAAATCGTTGCCCGTAGCCAGTATCGCGGTGCTATTAAAAGGCGCCTCCAATTGGCTCATGCCACCAAAGATTCCTTAGGCCAGTCCTCCATTGCTCCTGGGGTCGAGCTTTTCCATCAAAATGATCCAGCACAGCCTGCTGGAATGGTGGTTTTATCCTCTCCAAGTGTCATAGACCCTAGCAGAATCGACTTCCAACTGGAATGCAAGCTAGAGGTGCTCGAAAGTGGGGAAATCCACCTTGGAAAGGTAGACGGACCTGTGTTAAAAATAGACTCATTACCTTACCCACTGATTGAGATTTAGAACTGCTTTATGTGCCTTATTCTTTTCGCCTGGAAATCACACCCAGACTACCCATTAGTAGTCGCGGCGAACCGTGACGAGTTTTATGAGCGAAATACTGAAGGTATTTCTTGGTGGTCCGAGCATCCTCATGTATTAGCAGGAAGAGATCGTGCCGATGTTCTAGGAAGCCCTGGAACCTGGCTGGGTTTTACAAAAACTGGAAAGTTTGCCGCCCTAACTAATGTCAGAGCACCTAGTGAAAAAAATCCCGATTCAAGAACGCGTGGTGAACTTTCCTTAATGTATCTCTCTGGAAAAGAGCGCCCTGCTCATTTCATTCAGGAGAATGCGAAACGTTTTCAGAACTACAACGGATTTAACCTTCTCATGGCAGATATGAGCGATCCTGAAGATGCAGAAATGCATTGGGTCAGTAACCGTATGATGATGGGTCAAAATATACGTCCCCGTAAAGTCTTCCCCCATCAACCCTTAGAGGCTGGTGTATACGGCTTATCCAATGCCATGTTAGATACTCCATGGCCCAAGGTAAACCATCGTGTCGCCGCTTTTGCTCAGGCACTTGCTATGGATAACGGCCAACTCAAAAACGCAGATCCTTATTTAAAGCTCTTAGCTGATACTCATCATGCCAGTGACCATGAGTTACCTAATACAGGCGTCAGCCGAGAATGGGAGAAAGCCCTATCTCCTGCTTTTATTAAAACGGCCTCTTATGGTACACGCTCGAGTACCATTCTGAGGGTCAGAAAAGATGGTCAGTTTGAAATGGTAGAGCGTCGCTTCGATGCTACCGGCACAGTTGGCCATGATGTCATCACTGGTGCACTGACTGCTGCTCCAGGCTCAAATCTTTCTGTTTAATTCTTAATCGTTCATTTCACTGCGAAGATCGTCATTGATGACGCGATCGCCATCTGCATTTCGTGTTGCTAAACGTTTTAGGTATTTAAATGTACCTGTTGCCATACAACACACTTCGCCTTGGTCGTTATAAAGCTTAGCCTCACAAAATGCCATCGTAGCAGTCCTGCGAACAGTATCAGCTTTAACCCGCAAGACGCCATTGGCGGCCTGCATAAAGTTATTCTTAAGTTCGATAGTGACAACACTGCGATCACCTGGATCGCCCGATCGAGCAGCTACTGCCATAGCTACATCCATAAGAGTTAAGAGGACGCCGCCGTGGGCAACCGCCCAGGTATTGGTATGTTCTGGCTTAAGGGCCAGGAGAATTTCCCCTTTACCGAGTTCAGCGCTAAGACAGCGCACGCCCAAAAGCTTTAAAAAGGGTACGTTTAATTCTTCCCCTAAATTGGCCAGCTGAGTTTGAGGATTAATTTGTACTTGTTTGTTCATTATTTGATTTTAGAGGCTTACACACCATTTGGTAAATACACCTAGAATAGTTACTATGGCCTTTACATTAAGCGGCGATGACGCCATTCAGGAGCTTCTACCGAGCCCAATTCCAGAACCCTATTGGGTAGCATTTTCTCCGTCCGCTGCAAACTTAGTCAACATTCAAATAGATTCAGCGGGTCTCCCACAAGATCAGGCCTGGCTCGAAGTATTGGCAGGAAACTCATTGCAAACACTGTCTCAGAAATTCATTCATCCTATTGCCACTGCTTATAGCGGCCATCAATTCGGGGTATGGGCTGGCCAACTAGGTGATGGTAGAGCAATTCTGTTGGGAGAAATTGATGGGCAGGAATTGCAACTCAAAGGTGCTGGAAAGACGCGTTATTCCAGAATGGGTGATGGCAGAGCTGTTTTGCGTTCCTCTATTCGTGAATTCTTATGTAGCGAAGCGATGCACTCACTTGGGATCCCAACTAGTAGAGCCCTTTCTGTTGTCGGTTCCGATATGCCAGTTCGTCGAGAGACTATGGAGACAGCTGCTGTATGCGCGCGTCTAGCACCAAGTTTTATCCGCATAGGCCACTTTGAACATTTTGCCTCACTCCAAAATAGTGAGCGACTAAAGGAATTAGCCGACCTTCTGATGAAGGACCATTACCAAGAATGCCAAAAAGACAATGAACCTTATCTAGCACTATTCCAACAGATATGTGAGCGTAATGCAAAATTGGTTGCCCAATGGCAAGCAGTTGGTTTTTGTCACGGCGTACTCAATAGCGACAATATCAGCGCGCTAGGTTTAACAATTGATTACGGGCCTTTTGGGTTTCTAGATCAGTTTCAAATCGACCATATTTGCAATCATAGTGATCAAGGCGGTCGCTATGCTTATCATCGGCAACCTCAAATCATGCACTGGAATATGGCTTGTCTAGCCAGTGCCTTTATACCTCTTTTGGAGTTGAATCATTCTGCAGAAGAGGCCCAAAACCTACTTAGTACTGCCCTTAGTGAGTATCCCGCTGTATATGGTCAGACCTGGCAAAATCTGTTTAGAAAAAAGCTAGGATTGACTACCGAGCAAGCAGATGATATTCCCCTCATCGAGAGACTGCTTCAGGCAATGCATGATTCCAAAGTAGATTTCACAAACTTTTTTCGCAGCCTATCCGATATTAAGATGAATATGGCTACAGTTGAAGCGAAGATCAGAGATCATTTCGTTGATCGTGATTCCATTGATCAGTGGCTAAATGATTACATGCAACGCCTAAAAGCAGAATCCAGTATTGATGTTGAGAGAAAGCAAAGAATGGATTCGATTAATCCGAAATACATCTTGCGCAATTATCTCGCTCAATCTGCAATTGAGAAGGCTCAACAAAAAGACTTCTCCGAGGTAGCTACTTTATTGAAAATTCTAGAACACCCCTTCGACGAACAGCCGCAATATAACGAATACGCTACCTCTCCGCCTCTGAACTTGGATGCAGTTGAAGTAAGTTGCTCATCTTAGAATCATATCCACCAATGAACTCAATGGAGTTGTTATGAAAAAAACAGATCAAGAATATAAGGCTGCTTTAAGCGATATTGAATATAAGGTAACCAGAGAGGCTGCCACTGAGAGGCCTTTTTCTGGAAAGTATTGGGATCATTGGGACAAGGGAAGATATGCTTGTGTCTGCTGCGGAACCCCCCTCTTCTTATCGGAAACCAAGTTTGATGCTGGTTGTGGCTGGCCAAGCTACAGCCAAGCCGAGGAAGAGTCGGCCATTAAAGAAATTCGGGATGTAAGCCATGGGATGATCAGAACTGAGGTGCGCTGTGCCAACTGCGATGCACATCTAGGGCATGTTTTTGATGATGGCCCTAACCCTACTGGCTTGCGTTACTGCATTAATTCAGCGTCTTTAAACTTTGAGCCTAGCTCAAATGCAAAGTCTACTGAAAAATAGCTGGATAATCCCCTTATGAAATTTTTATTCGATCTTTTTCCCATTATTCTGTTCTTCATCGCCTTTAAATTTGGTGATATCTACACTGCTACTATCGTTGCCATGGTTGCTACCATAGGGCAAATTCTATGGGTCTACTATCGCCATCGCAAGATCGATGCAATGCAATGGATCAGCCTAGTAATGATTATGGTTTTTGGTAGCCTTACTATCTTTTTGCATGACAAAACTTTTATTCAGCTAAAGCCAACCGCCTTGTATTGGCTTTTCTCTGCCGCCCTATTCATCAGCGCTCAATTTTTTAGCAAAAATTGGATTCAGGTATTGATGGGCAAGCAAGTTACACTAAAGCCGGAGAATTCACATTCTGTTTGGCATCGCTTGAATATAGCGTGGACCATTTTCTTTTTCTTGATGGGCGTGCTTAATCTCTACATCGCATTTGAATACCCTGAAGAGACATGGGTAAACTTTAAATTATTTGGCAGCACTGGTCTGCTAGTTGTCTTTGTTATTCTTCAGGGCGTTTGGTTATCACGCCATATGGAGCATCCACCAGAATGAGTAAGCATCAAGAGCGCATTGTTTTATTTGAGCAAGATCTTCATAAAAACTTTGCAATAGAACACTTGGTCATTGAAGATGAAAGTCATCTCCATGCTGGACATGCTGGAGCTGCCAGCGGTGGCGGGCACTTTAAACTCGCTATTGTTGCCCCTGAATTTGAGGGGCTAAACTCTGTTACACGACATCGCGCGATCTATGCAGCCTTAAATCGACATATCCCAGCAGAAATTCATGCCTTAACGATCTCCGCTATGACTCCAAAAGAATTCGCCTCCCAAGGCTGAATTACACTCTCTTTAACTCTTTGATTCTTCATTACAACTTCTAAACCATGATCAATTCACGTCAAATTTTTACCTTGAGCCTTATAACGGCGTCTCTTTTATCTACCAGTGCGATTGCCCAAAATGCTGCCATTGTGAATGGCAAATCCATTCCCAAGGCACAGCTTGATAAATTAGTACAAAAGTCAGGTCAACCAGATAACCCCCAAGTTCGTGATCAGGCTCGAGAAATGCTGGTTACCCGTGAATTAATTTTGCAAGAAGCCAATAATCGTGGAGTTCTCCAAAAAGAATCAGTGCGCGATCAATTGGAGCAATCTCGTGTTGGGATTCTGGTGGCCGCAGTATTTGAGGATTATGTTGAAAAAGAAGGTGTCGCTGAGGCTGACCTCAAGGCTGCCTATGAGAGCGTAAAAGCCCAATACACCGGCAAGGAATACCACGTTGAGCATATTTTGGTTGATAACGAATCCGATGCTAAAGCCATCATCGCCCAGATAAAGGCCGGTGGAAATTTTGAAGAAATTGCGAAAGCCAAGTCTAAGGATCCAGGCTCTGCAAAGAACGGCGGCGATCTTGGATGGGTTTCAGATAAAGCTTTAGTTCCAGAGTTCTCAAAAGCCATGGTGCAACTCAAGAACGGTCAAATCACTGATAAACCCGTTAAGTCTCAATTCGGCTATCACATCATCAAGATGATAGATTCTCGTGATATGAGGGCCCCTAGCTTTGAGGAAATGAAAGATCAGCTAAAGCAAATGATTGCCTCTGATCAAAATTGGCAGAAAGCCAAGTTTTCAGAAATGATGCAAAAGTTACGCGCTAAGGCAAAAGTTCAGTAAAAAAGTTTTTGCACTACTGTGCTGGGTAGTGTCCAGGCCTAAGTTTTTGAATTGCCATACCTGCGAAGCCACAAGCAAATGCAGACATCACAAACACATCGCGTGGCTGAGATAACTCCCATATCCAGCCAGCGCATAAGCCTCCTAGCGTTCCACCCAATCCATAGGAGACTGTGGCCATTAAAGCCTGTCCTCTCGCCTGCAGAGGGCCTGTGAACCAACGTTGCAGTAGTTTGGTTGCTGCACTATGGTGGGCTGCAAAGGTTCCCGCATGAAGTATTTGTGCAAATATCAATACCGACGTGATTGGTAAGAAGGCGATCAAAATAAATCGCACTACACCAACACCGAAGGCGGCTTGCAAAACCACTTCAGCGTCCAATCGACTTAGCACCTTGCTTTGGTAATAGAAGAAAACTACTTCAGCAAATACACCTAAGGCCCAGAAAAGACCAATTTGGAATTTGTTGTAACCAAGATCTGCAAGATACAGAGAGTAGAAAACATACAGGGCGGCATGAGCAAATACCATGAAGAAGCCTGAAAGCAAAAACCAGCGTACATCAGGATTGAATAAAACAATCAGCAATTCACCTTTTACCATTTTGCGTCGCTCCATTTTCGGCTCATGCAAAAGGAAAGTAACCA
>Ga0007797_1000403_pt1 | contig 13142 bp, 12 predicted proteins | sample CryBogmetaGMA25M_FD_60364 | JGI IMG/M metagenome (GOLD analysis project Ga0007797, IMG submission 60364) | Freshwater microbial communities from Crystal Bog, Wisconsin, USA - MA2.5M | ecosystem: Environmental > Aquatic > Freshwater > Lake | place: Crystal Bog, Wisconsin, USA | collected 2009-07-06 | reverse complement strand
GGCCCTTTGGGCCATGCAAGTTGGTTGGCACGTTCATTAACTACTGAATCAAAGCCGGTCGATAAAATGGCCGCGAACCATTCGTTATCGACGTTTCCCAGATCAATTTCTGTTGCGTCAGTAGTAGTTACTCGATGAAGATATTGTTCGATGTCGTCCAATGACCAACCTAATGTTCGGACAATATCGTTACCAGTACCTGCGGGCATCACCGCGAAAGGGATATGGCGAGGAACCGCAACTTGCAAAATCAAATGCGCAAGACCGTCTCCCCCAACGCTTACTACCCCTTGGCATGAATGTAAGTCGAGGAAAGATTCCAAATCTGATTTCAGCTGGAGCGCAGTTGAAGCAGAGAAGACTTGATATGGAATCTTGCGTTCAGCGAAGAACGCTACTACCTGCGCCCCGATCGAAATTCCCTTGCCGTGTCCCGAAGTTGGATTGATTGCGATGGCCCACATTAGATGCCATCGATAAGTTCAAGTGCTGCACTTCGTTTAGCTCGACGCTTATCGTTCAGGAGCGCAATAGTTCCGGCTAAGAGGTAGAGAATGATGAGGGGCGCGGCTAGTGCAAACATAGAGAGCGGATCTGCGCTCGGAGTAAATCCGGCTATAAAGAGACAGATACCAAATATCCAGATACGCCATGGGCGCAAGATTGTCTTACCTGATAAGAACCCGATTGCATTGAAAGTAACTAAGAAGACTGGAAGTTCGAATGCTATTCCGAAGAGGAGAATTACTCGCAATACGAAGTCGAGATAGTCATCAAACTTGACCAAGTTGGTAAGCGCATTCGGTGTAAATCCAAATAAAACTTTGACAGCAATCGGAAGGACGGTATACCCAAGGAAGGCACCAATTGCGAAGAATGGTGTGGCAGCTATGAAAAACAAGATTGAGTTGCGCTTCTCTTTGCGATGCAATGCTGGTGCAATAAACGCCCACAGTTGGTAGAGCCAAATCGGCGCCGTGATAATGATTCCACTAAGGATCGCTACTTTGATTTGTAGATTGAGCGGCCCTAAAACACCATTGATGTAGAGAGAGCCACAACTAGCGGCGCCCGAGTGCTGAGCCGCCTTGAGATCACAGACTGGCTTTGCCAAAGTTGTGATGATGTCGTTGTAATAAATCCAACCAACAGCTGAACCGGCAACAATTGCCAACGCAGATTTAACTACGCGAGAACGAAGCTCGCGCAGGTGATCTAGGAGCGGCATACGACCGCCTGAGGTGGCCGCCATGGAGATTACTTTTCAGTCGATCCTTTATCTGGATCTGTAGATTCGTCTTTCATCTCTTTCATCTCGCTCTTGAAGATACGCATTGACTTACCCAATGATCGTGCTGAATCTGGGAGTCGCTTAGCTCCGAAGAGGATGACGAGTACGAGGAGAAGAAGAAGGATGTGGCTTGGTTCGCGTAAAAACATGATGTAACCCTATCGCACAGATTGGATTTCAGCCGTATAGCTCCAGGGCGGCCTTCGACCGGTAAGCAGCCTCAGACCGAACCTCTGCTGGCTCAGCAATGGTCATGGCTCCCCCCGCCGAGATAACAGTTCGTAATATCCATTGAGGACTGAAGGTTGCGAGAGAAACTTTCGAATCTGAAGTGGGTGCATCTACCCCGAGAGATTCGTAGCATTTTCGGAAATCTCGCGAGATCGAAATTTTAGTATTTATTGTGGCGTTAGGCAGAACTTTCGGTGCGATTTTTTCACTTTGCTCTTGCAGCAATTCAATTTCTCGAATTCGATCGATTCTGAAAGTTCGTTGAGATTGACTTGTTTCACAGAATGCAATGAGGAAATCGTTGCCCTCATTGTGAAGTAGTTCTAGTGGCGTGACTATGCGAGTACTCACTCGATCTTCTGAGGCGGTGTAGTAATTAATCCGAAGCTTTTTCGATTGGGCGATAGCTTCTTGCACTCGTATCGCTACCTGCGAATGTACAGCAGGCTCAGCTTCAATGGTGTGCTCCAACCCCTTACCGAGTTTGGCTTGCAATGAGCTGATTACTTGAACCAAATCATCTCGAACTTCTGGTAAATCCTTCTTAATGAGATCGAGCCCGAGCAATATGGAAATAATCTCTTGAGTACTGAGTGAACGAACCAAGTTGAGCGTTTCGGCATTCCTAATGGATACATAGCCTGATTCGAATTCAAGCTCAATCAGGTCGAAGCGATTGTCACCGCACATCCAAAGCGCATTGAGATCACTCAATAGTTCAGCTTCTGTGAGTCCGAAATCAGCGGCAAGATCTTTGCGTGAAATTCCTTGATGAGAAGAAATGTACGGAACAAGATCCAGCATACGTGCGGCCTTATCGGCGGGTGTCGATTTCTTAGCCATGGCTTTTCACGATTTCTGAAAGAGATCTTTGGATGGAGTCACGTGCACTTTGGGGTTCAATGATGATTGCATCATCGAGGTGCCAGAGAACATCTTCGAGGAGTTCAGATTCCCGAAGGTATGGGTATTCAAGAGTCGTCCACTCGTCACCATCTTCGATGACTCTACCTATGGAGCGAAGTTTATGAGCCTTATCGCGTCGAATTTTAAGAGTTGCAGATAACTTCTTTTCCGGAGATTTCAACACATTTGCCATCGAGAAATCACTCGGAATGTCGTAGGAATTTGGTTTGCCTTGCAATTCAATCCTTGAATCAAGTCGATCTAATCTGAAAAGACGTAACTCATTCTTTTCAATATCTCTACCGGCGACATACCAATGTCCGCCCTTTGTTCCGGCTCCATATGGCTCGATCACACGGCTTTGGCGACCTAGATCAGATGCAATATAGGTAAAAGAGATAGTTGTGAAATTTGAGATTGCATCGATAACGGTTGCAAAATCATCGTGTGGAACTGTGATGCGAGGAGCAAGACCAGGTAAAGAATCGACATCTGAATCAATGCCTAAGGATTTCAACTTTACTAGAGCAGATAACGCAGTGGTATCGAGTACTGCGCCCTTCCACACTTGTGTTGCCTGAGAAATGAGAGCGAGTTCAATTGCTGTGAGCGATTCGATATCGCAACGGTAGCTATCGGGTCGAATTCGGTAACCCACTTCATTTTCAAAGAGTGGATCGAAAGTTCCTACCTCGATAACGATTCCCATCTTCCGAAGCTCATCCTTGTCGCGTTCGAACATGCGCTCCATGGCTTCTGGTTCGCCTTCGTAACCATCAACGGCCGAGAAAATCTGGGATTTAGGAATCCACTTCTTAGTGGCCAACAAAGCGATTGTTAAATTAACAAGTCGCTCACTCTTCCGCGACACCGTAGGCACCTTTTGCTGGACGTCGACGGCGCGGAAGTACATCAACGCCTGGAGCCATGCGACGGCTTTGAATGAGAAAGCCGGTATGACCAATCATTCGTTGTTGGGGTCTGACTGCCAAACCTTCATGATGCCAACCACGAACAATCGTCTCTGAACTTTCTGGTTCAGTGAAGTGACCATCTTCCTTGATTGCTTCTGCCGTCGCGGATAACTGTGTGGTGGTTGCGACATATGCCAGGAATACCCCACCAGGACGCAGAACTTCAGCTGCCATAGATACACATTCCCATGGAGCGAGCATGTCGAGAATGACGCGATCAAACTGTTGGTCGAATTTCTGCTCTTGAACGGAGCCAACATCGAGGCGCCAATTTGCTGGCTTCTCTCCGAAATAATTTTCGATATTTGCAGATGCATTATCAGCAAAATCTTGACGACGTTCTACCGAATGTACCGATCCAGTTGGTCCGACTGCGCGCAAGAGCGAGAGAGTAAGAGCCCCGCTTCCGACTCCAGCTTCCAAAACTCGAGCACCTGGATAGACATCGGCAACTCCAACAATCATCGCTGCATCTTTTGGATAAACAATTGTTGCCCCACGTGGCATCGATAAAACATAATCCGCCAAGAGCGGAACGAATGCGGTGAACTTCAATCCTGCTGTTGTGCTAACGACTGATCCCTCGGGTAGACCAATTAAATCGTCGTGAGTAATCCAACCTTTATGGGTATGCCATTCCTTACCTGGAGTGATTGTGAAGCTGTAAAGCTTTCCTTTGGGATCCGTAAGTTGAATACGATCGCCGGCTTTGAAATACCCAGATTTAGACACATGCGCATCTTAGGTGAATCTCTCGTAACTGTCGGTATCGCGCTGTATCGTCTGCGCGATGGAACCGTTACGCCTCTCCCCTAGCCGCATGAACGATTTCACCAATTGCCCACAGCTCTACAAGTATCGTGCCATTGATCAACTGCCCGAACCCCCAAGCATTGATGCCGAGCGTGGGAAATTAATTCACGCAATTCTTGAAGATCTCTTTGAACTGCCCGCGGCGCAACGTACTTACGACTCCGCTCTGGGACTATTGCCCGAGAAATGGGTGGCGCAATTGGCCGAGAAACCTGAACTCTCCCAATTAGTTCTCGATGAAAAAGAGTGGTTTGACCGCGCGCGATCCTTACTTACGAATTATTTCTCGCTCGAGCGACCAGATACCTTTGAATCTACGTATCGCGAACTTCATCTTGAACGCACTTTGTCAGATGAGATTTACCTCCACGGATATGTTGACCGTTTAGATATCGCTCCCACTGGTGAAGTTCGCATTGTTGATTACAAGACTGGCAAATCTCCTAAACCCGGCTGGGAAGAGAAAGCGCTCTTTCAACTTCGCGTGTATGCCCTGCTTTATTGGAAGAATGAAGGTGTTCTACCGAAGCTTCTTCAATTAATTTACATGGGCGATTCACGAGTGATTAAGAGCGAACCTACCGAAGCGCAATTGTTATCGGCCGAAAAGATTTTGAGTGCTATTGGCGATGAAATTCTGACAGCTATCGAAACGAATCACTTCCCCACAAAAAAGTCTCGGCTCTGCGATTGGTGCTTCTTTAAGACAATCTGTCCGGCGCATAACAATTAATTACTCGGTTAAATAATTAATTTGCGTTGAAGTACTTCGCCTCTGGGTGGTGCACGATTATTGCGGACGTTGATTGCTCAGGGTGTAGCTGGAATTCCTCTGAAAGTTCAACGCCAATACGACCTGGCTCCAACAATTCACAGAGTTGCGTTTGTTGTTCGATATCTGGGCATGCTGGATAGCCAAATGAATATCGGGAACCGCGATAACCCTGATCAAGGATTCCTTGCAGATCCGGAGAATCATCGTTCTTCACCGAAAGTTCTTCACGGATACGGGCGTGCCAATGTTCAGCTAGCGCTTCAGTCAATTGAACCGAGAGCCCATGAAGTTCAAGGTAATCACGATACGCATTTGCAGCAAATAATTCATTAGCAGCTTTGCTGACGGTATTTCCCATCGTCACTACATGGAAAGCAACTACATCAGTCTTTCCCGAATCCTTTGATGCGAAGAAGTCTGCAAGACATAATCTGCGGTCGCGAGATTGACGTGGGAAAGAGAAGCGAACTCGCTCCTTTCCTTTATCTGGTCCTTCGTGGTGCAAGATGATGAGATCGTTTCCTTCAGAAACACATGGGAAGTATCCATACACAACAGCTGCTTCGAGCCAGCCCTTAGATTGAACTTCATTCAACAATTTACGAAGTTGAGGTCGACCTTCAGATTCAGCCATCGCTTCGAATTCGCCACGTGCCCCCTTGAGGCCCCACTGACCCATAAAGAGCGCTCGTTCATCAAGCATCCCTACGTAATCCGCGAGTGGAATACCTTTGACGATGCGACTGCCGAAGAATGGAGCTTTTGGAATTTCGATATCCATGGCGACATCACTGCGAACAGTGTCAACAATCTTTGCCTCATCTTTTCGAGGAACTGCCTTCACCTTGCGTTCACGGAGTGCGGGAAGTTCTGCACCTTCGTCGCCGCGCTTAACCGCCATGATCGCATCCATTAAGCGGAGCCCTTCAAATGCATCGCGGGCATAGCGAACTTCACCAGGAAAAGCAGCTGCCAGATCTTGCTCTACATAAGCGCGAGTTAATGCCGCACCACCAAGAACAACCGGCCACTTATCTGCTAATCCACGAGAAGTAATCTCTTCGAGATTCTCTTTCATGATGACTGTAGATTTCACGAGAAGTCCAGACATTCCGATTGCATCAACTTCATTTTCAAGCGCGGCATCAATAATTTGATTGATGGTCTGCTTGATTCCAATATTGACTACTTGATAACCATTATTTGAAAGAATGATGTCTACAAGGTTCTTACCAATATCGTGAACATCTCCCTTGACGGTTGCCAGCAACATGCGGCCGCGCCCGGCATCATTCGTCTTCTCCATGTGTGGCTCCAAATAAGCAACCGCAGACTTCATGACTTCAGCGCTCTGGAGAACGAATGGAAGCTGCATTTCCCCCTTGCCGAAGAGCTCCCCTACGACCTTCATGCCTTCGAGCAGATGATCGTTAATAATTTCAAGCGGCTTTATGCCTTCGGTCATGGCGGTATCGAGATCATCGATCAACCCAACCTTTTCGCCGTCGATGATTCGGCGTTCTAACCGCTGGCGTAATGGAAGAGCGGCCAATTCAGATGCTCGGATGTTACGAGATGCAGCGAGTTCGACACCTTCGAAGAGCTGGAGAAATTCTTGTAAAGGATCATAAGTGCATGTGTCGCCATCGTAAGTACGACGGTCGTAGATGAGATCGAGTGCAACTTCCTTTTGGCGGGCTTCAATACGTGCCATCGGCATAATTTTTGATGGATGCACGATTGCCGAATCCAGTCCCGCTTCAACACATTCATGAAGGAAAACAGAATTGAGAACAACACGGGCGGCTGGGTTGAGACCGAAAGAAACATTACTGACACCCAAAGTAGTTTGCACTCTTGGGTATTCACTCTTTAATGTGCGAATAGCGCTGATGGTTTCAATGCCATCGCGCCTGGTCTCTTCTTGACCAGTTGCGATCGGGAATGTCAGGGTATCAATCAGAATATCTCCGACTTGAACTCCCCAATTTTCAGTGAGGTCCTTGATAAGCCGTCGTGCAACACGCAATTTCCATTCAGCAGTACGTGCCTGACCTTCTTCATCAATCGTCAGTGCTACAACCGATGCGCCATGTTCTTGAACAAGCGGCATGATCCGGGCGAATCTACTTGTAGGACCATCGCCATCCTCGTAATTCACTGAGTTGATAACACAGCGTCCACCTAGCGCTTCGAGACCGGCCTTCAATACTGCAGGTTCGGTTGAATCGAGAACTATCGGGAGCGTAGATGAGGTGGCAAAACGTGAGGCGATTTCAGTCATATCGCGAACTCCATCGCGGCCTACATAGTCAACAGAAAGGTCGAGCATGTGAGCCCCATCGCGAATCTGATCGCGAGCGATTTCAACGCACGTTGCCCAATCTTCAGCGACGAGCGCATCGCGAAATGCACGGGAACCATTGGCATTTGTGCGTTCGCCAATCGCCAAGTAAGTCTTATCTTGTCTAAATGGAACGTATTGGTACAGCGATGACGCACCTGGATCTAATTCCGGAGTGCGAACTTTAACCGAGTGACCAGAGAGTCGCTCAACTACCGCTTGAAGGTGAGCGGGAGTAGTTCCGCAACAACCACCAATCAACGAGATTCCATAATCGTTCACAAATGTCTCAAGTGCTTGTGCAAGCTCGTCGGGACCAAGTGGATATTCAGCACCTTTTGCGCCAAGAATTGGAAGGCCCGCATTGGGCATAACTGAGATTGCGCACTCCGCATTCTTAGTTAGATAGCGCAGATGCTCTGACATTTCAGCTGGACCAGTAGCGCAGTTCAAACCAATCAGATCAATATCTAAAGGTTCAAGTGCGTTGAGGGCTGCCCCAATTTCGCTGCCGAGCAACATGGTGCCAGTTGTTTCAACTGTCACTTGTGCGATGAGCACGACATCACGTTTTGATTCGTTAATTGCTTGACGTGCCCCATTGACGGCGGATTTGGCTTGCAACAAATCTTGTGTGGTTTCGATCAGGAGCGCATCTGCGCCAGAATCAACTAAACCTTTTGATGCCGTGTAATACGCATCCTTTAGATGCGCATATGTTGTGTGGCCAAGGCTGGGTAACTTAGTTCCGGGACCGAGCGAACCTAAGACGAAGCGAGGCTTTTCCGGAGTTGAAAATGCATCTGCAGCTTCACGAGCGATTTTTCCGCCAGCAAAAGCCAGTTCATAGATTCGGTCTTCAATTCCGTATTCAGCCAAGTTAGCCCAGTTTGCGCCGAAGGTATTGGTCTCGATTGCATCGACACCTACCGCAAGATATGCATCATGTACTGATCGAACCAAATCTGGTCGAGTGACGTTGAGGATCTCATTGCAACCTTCGTGATTCTGGAAATCTTCTAGCGATGGGTCTGTTGCCTGCAACATTGTTCCCATGGCTCCATCAGCGATTACGGTGCGGGATGCGAGGGCACGTCGAAGTAAGCCTGCTTCAGCTTTGCTTCTCAAATCTCCGCTCGTCACGGCGCTGAGGTTACCGTAAGGTGTCGATGTGGAGATTCATCAGATTCCGGCACTTCGCTCACCAGTGATGGTTATCGCCTTTTCAGGATGGAATGATGCTGGAGAAGCAGCGACCGGGGCTGCATCTCATCTCCTTGCATCATGGACAGATTTAGATACCGATGTTGTTCCAGAACTGATTGCAGACGTTGATCCTGAAGACTTTTATGACTTTCAGGTTAATCGCCCAACAGTTTTTGTCGATGAATCAAGTATTCGTAGCCTTACATGGCCCGGCACTCAAGTATTTGGATTGCGAACTCCAGATTTGGATCATGACTTCGTCGTTATTCGCGGTGTAGAGCCATCGATGAAATGGAAGACATTCACCGCAGATATTCTGGATTTGGCTGACGACCTTGAGGTAGACATGGTCATCACACTTGGATCGATGTTGGCCGATACTCCTCATACTCGCCCCATTACTGTAAGTGGCAGCGGAGCTCATCCAGAAATAGCAAAAAGACTCGGAGTAGAAATTAGTAAGTACGAGGGACCAACGGGAATTCTCGGAGTTATCCAAGACGCATGTGTACGTCGTGGAATAGATGCAATCTCACTGTGGGCAGCGATTCCGCATTACGCATCAAGCTCGCCCTCGCCCAAAGCAACTCTTGCGCTAGTGAATGCACTTGAAGACTTCCTAGAGATATCTCTTCCACAAGGCGATCTTCCGAGTGATTCACTTGAATGGGAAGAAGAAGTCGATGAGATGGCCAAAGAAGATTCTGACGTCGCTGAATATGTGAAGGCTCTCGAAGAGAGTAAAGATGCAGCGGAACTACCTGAGGCGACCGGCGAATCTATTGCGCGAGAACTTGAAAGATTCCTACGTCGACAGAGCGAGAATTAGAGCGCGATACCGAGAAGTAAATCGATAGCTCGGGAAAGTTCTCCGGCTGATCCTCCGGTGGTTCCAGCTTGAGTATCTGACATCCACTTTCGTAGCGTTTGCAGAACAGATGATGTATCCAAATCACGCGAAAGAGAAGCGATCATTGAGTTGATTACATCATCGGTAGGAGCGACTTCTTCTCGAGCCAGCATCAGTTGCAATTGCTCAATTTCGAGAGAAGCAGATTGGAGAATTTCATTCGTCCACATCAAGTCACTTGAATAATGATGACCCATCAAAGCCCATCGAATCGCCATCGGATTTACTCCCTGGGCGATGAGCTTTGAAACGAAGACCAGATTTCCAAGAGACTTACTCATCTTCTCGCCATCAAGACCAATCATTCCGGCATGAACATATGTCCGAGCGAATTTCTGATTAGCGATGATGCGACTTTGCGCAGCTGACATTTCATGATGTGGGAATATCAGATCACTACCGCCACCTTGAATATCAATCGCGAATTCATCTGCAGATACAGGTTGGAGATAGTGCAATGCAATCGCACAACATTCAATATGCCAGCCTGGTCGCCCGGCACCGAAAGGGCTTGGCCAGCCTGGTTCATTTTCTCGTTGAGATAGCCAGACGAGAGCATCGAGCGGGTCTTCTTTTCCATTTCGAGTTGGGTCTCCCCCGCGTTCAGAAAATATCTTCAACATCTGCTCTTGCGAATAGTGTGAACGCGTACCGAATTCTTCATCGCTGCGAACTCTGAAGTAGAGATCGTTTTCGACCAGATACGTCGTATCTGCTTTTTGAAGTGCCTGAACTGCTTCGACGACTAACGGCATCGCTTCAACAACTCCGATGTAATGATCAGGCGGAATCACGTGAAGATCTGTCATATCTCCGCGGAAGAGATTGATCTGGGATTGGGCTAGTTCGCGCCAATCGACGCCATCACGATTGGCGCGTTCGAGAAGCGGGTCGTCGATATCGGTAATGTTTTGAACGAAGCTTACTTTGGCTCCTGTTGCGCGAAGATAACGATTAATGAGATCAAAGGTGAGGTACGTAGCGGCATGACCTAGATGGGTTGCGTCATATGGAGTAATTCCACAAACATAAAGCCGATAGTGGCTCTTGACGGGAAGCGCTTCTACTTTTCCTAAAGCAGTATTGGAAAGAGATAGTGCGGGAAGTGAGAATCTTGTGGCGAGCTCCGGAAGATATACCTGGGGCCATGAATTCATACGAAAACCCTAACTTAAAAGGGCGGCCAGGGCACAGCCGGCCACTCGTCACTTGGCAAAGGAAATTCCTTCTCAGAAATTAAACGCTGTATACGGAATTGAAGCGCTGCGAACTCATTATCAGTAATCAAACTTCTGATTTCTTCGTTTTCCTTTATGAGAGAGAGCAATCTCTCCAAAGATGCAATTTCGTTCTCAGTGAGTGGTTTACCAGCCCATTGCCACAAGACGGTACGCAATTTGTCATCCTCATGAAAAGTCACGCCGTGATCGCAGCCGAGCACTCTTCCCTGAACACTGGGTAGTAAATGTCCAATCTTTCTATCAGTGTTATTTGCAATAGCATCGAAGAGAGCCATGGTTCGTAGCTCAGGATGATCGGTCCGATAGAACTCAGCGAGGTCAATCGATTCGTCGATATCAATCCATTGCTGAACCATGCCTTGACCAAAAGGTCCGTCACGCAGAACGGTTGGTGGGACAACGCTGAAACCACTTAGTTCGCTGAGAAGATATGCAGCGTATTCCCGTTGTGCCAAATTGCCATCAGGGAAATCCCATAATGGTCGTTCCCCTGCGATTGGTTTATAGATGACTGGGATTGACTGTTCGTTATAGGTACATGTTGCATACAAAGTGGCATTCGAAGCATCAACCAATCGGCCTGTAACATCGAGAGTCCCCTTTTCAAGATGTTCAAGGATTGAATTCATCGACGGTAACCATTTGCTCGAGGACATAAGTGCCCGCGAGGATCGATAGGTCCGCCACAGAAGGGACAGGGTGTTCGTCCTGCATTCACGACTGTCATGGCGCGTTTTGCGAATGCATCAGCGATTCCGGGTGAAATGTGAACTCTTACGATGTCTTGGTCTCCGCTCAAATCATCGACATCGATAAATTCCGATTGCTCGTCTTCATTCTCTGAGACGGCTTGTAAATCAACTTGGATGAGAACCGTTTCGGAATCGAAAGCTAGACCTATCAGTCCGACACGGAACTCCTCTTCGATCGGAGTGGCAAGCGGCTTGTCATCCTTAGGAACTCGTTGGATGACGATAGTTGGGTCGCTCTGTTTAATCTCTCGAATCATGTACGTAAGACGTTCTGCCAAAGCTTGAACCTGTGACTTTTCAAGAGATACCGAGATCAGTCGTGAACCTTGCTGCACTTGCAAGAAAAAGGATCGCTCTCCAGGTTGACCAACTGTGCCTGCCACGAATCGATCAGGAGCATCGAAGAGCATCACGCGAGAACTCATTTTTTGCTCCCCTTATTTCCTGCTCCCCCTCCGAGCAAAACTTTGGCGCGCTTCTTTTGAGTAAGTGTTGATGAAATCTTCGAGTTTGTATCGTTGAAAGTTACTAAGCGAGCCTTGGTTCCATCAAAATCTAATATCGTTATTGAAGCCGGATCGATGACCAGACTTTGGAATTCGTCGAGTTTCAAACCAATCAACCCAGCAACGATTGATTTGATGACATCACCGTGGCTTACGAAGAGATGAACACCATCCTTCTTCTCGGTATGTGCATCTTTGATCACTGAGAGAGCTCGCTTCTGCATTGCAGAAATCTTCTCGCCGTCAGGGAATTGCACTTTGCTGGGGGTACTTTGAATAATCTTCCACAGTGGTTCACGCGAGAGTCTTGTAAGTTTGCGGCCACTCCATTTTCCGTAATCAACCTCGATGAGTCCATCGCACAATTCGTAGCGCCCAATATTTCGAGAATTTCGAGAGGTAACCCATGGCTTAATAGTTTCTTCGCAACGTTGCATTGGGCTCACGCGGATTGAATCAAATTGGCTTGCACCTAATCGCTCAACTAATCCTTGAGCTTGCTTGATTCCGTCTTTACTGAGTGAGACCCCAGGCAATTGGCCCGACAAAATACCGGCGCTATTGGCAGACGAATGTGCATGTCGGAGTAAAACAATCTTTGCCACGCCACGAAGATTAACGTGAATATTGTCTTCGCGTCTTTTCCAGAAGGCAGTTGCTAGGGTGCGCGATATGGAGATGAGACGAGCTGGAAAGAGCGGTTTAGAACTTTCCCGTCTCGGTTTAGGGACTATGACATGGGGTCGCGATACCGATACCCATGAAGCAGCCGATCAATGTCGCGCATATATTGAGGCTGGTGGTAACTTCTTTGATACCGCTTCCACCTATGGTGATGGAGACAGCGAAAGAGTAATCGGCGGACTTATCGGGACGCTCTTTCAAAGAGATCAAGTAGCAATCGCAACCAAGGCAGGAATTACCTACCCTGACGGTAATCGGACCATAAACAATTCACGCCAATCTTTGATAGCTGAATTGGATAAATCGCTAGCTCGACTTGAAACTGATTATGTAGATATCTGGCAGATTCATTGTTGGGATCCCTTGAATCCACTTGAGGATTCGTTATCCGCACTGGACTATGCCTACTCATCTGGCAAAGCGCGTTATGTAGGACTATCTAACTTTTCGGGCTGGCAGAGCGCCCGCGCTATCACCATCCAAGAATCAAATTCGGCGAAGGCCCCGAT
>Ga0007797_1000398_pt1 | contig 13214 bp, 13 predicted proteins | sample CryBogmetaGMA25M_FD_60364 | JGI IMG/M metagenome (GOLD analysis project Ga0007797, IMG submission 60364) | Freshwater microbial communities from Crystal Bog, Wisconsin, USA - MA2.5M | ecosystem: Environmental > Aquatic > Freshwater > Lake | place: Crystal Bog, Wisconsin, USA | collected 2009-07-06 | reverse complement strand
GCCCTACAGCGGCATAGGCGCATGCTATACTCACTTCTGATCCGTAGAATCTCCATCGGGTATGACAAAGCCGACAGGAAATTGGTCAGTGTGTGATTGGACGACCACCGATCCACGTAGCTGGGGTTGGTAGCAGGCGACCCATACGGCATCGTGGTAGGTGCGAGCCAGTGCTGTACACAGCCAAATCGGTAGGCGTCCATCAATGATGACGCCACCGGGTACGGGTGGCACCGTGATCATGTCGGTGTCCCGGCGATCTAGGTACCCGCTGGGAATGCTCACGCGCAGGCGGGTTGTCCCGCCGTGAGTCTCGCTGGCAATGTGCAGCGGGCCACGGGGCACGTGCAGATCGCGTGACAGGGGCAGGACCTCCACCCAGCCCTGCCGGGGGTCGAAGACGGCGCAGCGTGCGTGCGGGTTGGCGGATGCCAATGCGGCGTAGAGCCATGCGGGGCCACGGCCATAGATCGCGAGCGGCGTGTGGGACGGCAGGGTTGGAAGCAGTGTCCGAAGTTCACCCGGCTGCCAGGGCTGGTCACTGTGGGCGGGCAACGGGTAGATGGGCTGCTCCAGGTGGAGCACGAGTTCAATATCGGTTTGCACCAGGTGACTGCGGAAAAGTTCGTCGCTGGTGTACGCAAACAGGTGTTCCATCTGTGCAGCCAGCGCGCTAAAGCACGGCCCCTCCGAACTACTCGTTCGGCTCAGCCCGACGATGGTACCCCGCAACGGGGGGCCATGATCAATGAGTGTCTGCGTTCCCGTGAGTGCCGAGTGAAGATCGGCGCGGTGCTGAATACCTTCCACCACCTGCTTCAGCATCTTAAACAGCAGAACATCTCCGTCCACCTGTGTATTAGCGGGGGGCGGCGTATGCTTGGGGTGCTGGCCATGTCCGCTGCGCTGATTCACTTCGACTACGGCGACCGCATCTGGCACCTCTACTCAACAGACGCGATACGCACGCAGACACATGAGGGGACACTCCTGCATCTTCCGCCGGGTACCCCCGGTGTTCGGCTGCTGCCCGTCCCGGTGCGCCCGTGGGGCTACCTCTTCTCGGCGTTACGGGTCTCCCCAGACGCGGACGCACGGGCGGCGATGGCATCCCAGGACGCCGCACTCGCGGTTGCCGAGGACGCACGCTGCCAACTGGTTTATGATCGACTCACCCCGCGCCGCCGTGATGTGCTGCGCGCATTCGCCGACGGACTGACTCCGCAGCAGGTCGCGAACAAGCTCTCGATTGAGCTCAGCACGGTTAGCAGCCACCAGACCGCAATCTATCAGGAGTGCCAGGCCGCGTGGGATCTTCCCTCTACCACCAAGGTGGATTACCGCTGGGTGCGTGATGCCTTTGCCCGCTTTTTTGAGCGCGGCTGAGAGACTCGGCATGCGCAGTGTACTCCTTTTGATCCGGCCTGAGATCCGAGGTGATTCGGAAAAAGATCCGAGGTAGTTCGGATCTCAGCGCCAGGATGATGCGCTATCCTCAACAGGAGTCTCCCTGCTGTTTGAGGAGGTGCCCGATGCCGCTCGATGCTCCGATCTCTGCGCCGTCTCAGGTGCCGACCGTTTCCCCCACCCTGCCGCCGCTGCCGCTCCTGCGTGCCCGTCTGACCATGCGCCTTTTGTCGGACGCGACGTTGCCCGCCTATAAGGGTGGCATGCTGCGCGGCGGATTCGGTTATGCCTTCCAGCGGGTCGCCTGCGCACCCGCATGTCGCTCGGGCGACCAGCCTTGTCCGGCCACACAACCATGTCCATTCCGGGTGGTCTTTGATACGCTGCGACCGGCTGAGGGTGGCGCGCTGCATGATCTGCGTGATGTGCCGCGCCCCTTCGTGCTTGGGCCGCCCGCCGACGAGCGCACGCGCTACACCGCCGGCGAGTCGCTGGAGTTCGACCTGACCATGATCGGGCGCGGGGCCGACTACCTGTCCTATTTTATCCTCAGCTTTGAGGAGTTGGGGCGCATGGGATTGGGCCGCGACCTGGCTCGCGCCCGCCTGGAGCGTGTCGAGTTGCTCCCGGCCTGGCGTCCCGTCGGCGCAGTGATCTACCACGATGGTCGTTCACTTCTGGGCGGTATGGGCCTGCCCCCACTGTACACCGATACCGCCGATGTGTTGCGGCGGGCGGGCGAGTTGCCCAGCCGCCTGCGCCTGACTCTGCGTGCGCCGCTGCGCATCAAGCAGCGCGGCGACTTTATGCGCGTGCTTGATCCCGCCGCCCTGATTCAGGCGGCCTGCTGGCGGATTGACGCCTTGGCCACGTTCCACGGGGCCGGGCCGTGGGGCGTGCGCTACCAACCCCTGGTGGATGCCGCCCGCGCCATCACCGTTGAGCAGGCGCAGGTGCGCTGGCACGAGTGGCAGCGCACGTCAACCCGTGGCCACGAGCCGAAGACCATGCAGTTGGGCGGGCTGCTCGGTAGCGCCGTGCTGACGAGGGTGCCGGAATCGTTGCGGGCGGTGCTGTTGCTGGGCAGCCTGGTGCATGTCGGCAAGGCGTGTGTGTTTGGGCATGGGGCGTATAGCGTGGAGGGAGTATGAGCGAGCAGGATTCGCAGACGTTGATTGGCGCAATCGCCGGGTGTTTGATCGGAACACGCCTAGATGTGGATCGCGCAGCGGTCGAGAAACTTCTTAACGATGCACTGGTGAAGCCACCCGAACATCCCTCCCGCGAGGATGTGAATCGACTCCAGCGTTGGGTCATTGATCTGCTCGGGAAGGACGGCGATCAGATTGACCTGATCTACGGTGGGGCAACCAAGATTAAGGGCTATGTCTTCGAGGCGGATCGTCTGCCCGAGATCCGTGGTGCTTCGGCGCTGCTCGACTATGTTGGGATCATAAGGGTTGAAGAGATCTGCGGTAAGGATCGCGTGATCTACGCCGGTGGCGGCAGTTTCCTCGCCGTTGCCCCGGCGGGTGAGGGAGCGAAGCTGGCCGCGCAGATCGAGCAAGCATTCACCGACCAAACTCAGACGGCGCTGAGCGTTGTGGTGGCCGAAACCTTTCATCTGATCGAGCTATGTTTTGGCCGGGTAACGTTCACTGATGCCGGTCTGGTAGGTTGGTGGCTGGAGGAGTTTCTCCCCGCGTGGCGTGACAGAGATCTGCGAGAGAAGCTGGTTGACTACTATTACGGAGCCGATACCGAACTGCCCGCAACCCGCTTCTACAACCGCAAGACCTTCGGCGAGGTGGTGACGTTGCTGACGACGATGTACCACCGCCGCCGCGACGAGCGTGCGGCCAACGGTGAGACTCGTTACCTGCCAATCATCGAGCGTCTGCCGCACACAACCCGCTGCGCCAGCAGTGATCACCGTCCGGCCCGGATTGAAGCCGACGTTTACGGTACATCAACCAGCGTGAGCGAGGCATCGGCACGCAAGCTGGTGGTTGGGCTCACGGTGAAGCGAGATGGGGGGCGGAAAGCCGGACATCTTGCCGATCAGATTGGCTGGCATTCACCGCAGGTCACATCGTGGGAAACACACTGGCAGAAATATCTCGATAAGGAAGGGGCGGATACGCCCTACGGCAAGCACCCGGATGCTCGACAGGCAGATCCCGCCTTTGACATTCAGCAGATTGGCGCGGCGGGCAATGGCTTCATCGGCATGATCTACGCCGATGGCAACAATGTGGGTCGGGAACTGGCGAAGCTAAAGACGCCGCAGGCATACGCTGATTTCTCAAAGAAACTGGAGGACGCAGCGCAAGGCGCGGTTTTCGCTGCTTTGGCCACGCATCTGTTGCCCATGACCGTATCGGGCGATGTCATCCACCCCTTCGAGATCCTGACCATCGGTGGCGACGACCTGATCCTGATTGTGCCCGGTACGCAGGCGCTCAACATCGCCCTGACGATTGGCGCAACCTTTGAGCAGGAACTTGGACGAGACAACGAGTGCAAGCGTACTGTTCGCTACCTTCCAGAAACTGACTTCGACGCCTACACGCCTAAGATTGGTCTCTCGGCGGGGGTGGTGGTGGCCAAGGATGACGCGCCAATCTTCTTCCTGCGCTTGTTGGCCGAAGAGCTATTGGGCAGTGCCAAGAAGAAGTCGCGCATCAACCCCAACGCGGGCGGTGCGGTAGATTTCATGGTGATGAAGTCAATCACGATGGTGACGGACAAGATTGAGGGTTTCCGCAAGGAGGCACTGGATGGGACGCAGTGTCGTTTGACCGCACAGCCCTACCTGTGGCCCGAACTGGCGGGTCTGATCGACACCCTACGTGCGCTGATGAAGGCCGGTGTACCGCGTTCGCAACTCTACCGGCTACGTGCCGCAATGGAGCCAGCCCGCGACCAGGGGCCGCTCGCCAGTACGCTGGAGTATCTCTACACCCGTACGCGCCAGAAACCAGTGCCGTCTCAGGCGCTGTACGACCATGTTGAGCAGGCGTGGCACGGTGCAGCTACCAGCCCACCCTGGATGACAGACGGAGCCAAGCGCGAGACGATCTGGGCTGATCTGGTGGAGATCTATGACATGGTGAAGGAAACAATGAATGCGGAGGCCACCGATGCCAAAGCTTGAGATGAGCATCGCCTTGACCAGTATCACCCCGCTGAGTGTGGGCGCAGGCGGCAGCGCCGGTTCCCTGGCCGACAAAAGCATCGTGCGCGATGGCTGGGGCCGTCCGATCATCCCCGGCTCACAGCTCAAGGGTAAGCTGCGTCACGCCGCCGAGCGGCTGCTGGGCAGCGTTGGTCTACCCGTGCCGACCGACTTCAATGACACCAAAACCGACACACTGATCCGCACAATCTTCGGCACGGGCGGTGGTGAACGTGCACCGCTGCGGTTCAGCGACCTGATTGGCATTCCCGATGGTACGCCAGAGATGTGGCCTCCCGCAAAAGTTGACGCACGCAACCTGAGCCAGATCCGGCCCTCGGTGAGCATCAACCGGCGTCGCGGCAACGCTGAGGATGCCCGCCTGCTCTTTCAGGAAACCGCCCTGGCGGAGTTGGTCTATCGGGCTAGTCCGGCGATAAGTGGCGACCACAAGACACTTACGCTTGGCCACGCAGCCCTACTCTGGGCCGCACTCACGCTGACGGATCGCTGGGGCGGCGGCACATCACGCGGGCTGGGCTGGGTGTGTGCGCAGGCAACCGTGTGTTGGGACGGACAGCCACGAGACGAAGCAGAACTGAAGAATGCCCTGCGCACGCTGTTGGGTGGGAAGGGGGCCGCTGATGCTCTTTGATGTCACGATCACCGCACGGGGGCCGCTGGCCTTCCCCGAGCGCCGCTTCGGTGAACAGTTCCGCGCCAGCTTGGGCTATGTCCCTGGCGGTGCAATCTACGGGGCGCTGGGCACGCATGCGTTCAACGCCACGCAATTCCGCGAGCTGCGCTGTCACAACGCCTATCCGATCTTCCCTGGCTGCGAAAAGGAGCATGTACCCGGTGATCTCTGGAGTCGCCCGCTGCCCATGAGTGCGCTCAAGCCCAAGGACAAAGAAGGTGATGAGGGGATCTCCGACTCATTGGTTGAGCGGATCTGCTGGGAGAAACAGAAGCCCGCTGGATTGATCTACGCGCCGACCGATAAGCAAGGTCGAGCCTGGGAGGTGGTTAAGCACGGCTTCTACACGTTGCGCAGCGATGGATTGAAAACCCGTAGCGCGGTTCAGCGCGTGCTGACACGGGTGGCGATTGATCGCCAGCGCGGCACCGCCGCCGCGAGCCGACTCTACTCGCCGCTGGTGCTGAACGAGGTGATGCAATCCAAAGATGGCGATCCTTACCCATCAACCTTCCGTGGCAGCGTTTCCCTTCCTGACGACGACGCGCTGTGCGCCGCACTAAAGCAGATTGACGCCCTCGGCGCACGCCAGACCAGCGGACTCGGTGCGGTGACGATGGAGGTTTCCGATGCCAACGGTGATGATCATCTGAAGCAACGAGTTGAGGATCTCACTCGGCGCTTCCGTGAGCAGGCGAAAGCCTACCGTGAACTCGGCGGCGCGAAGTGGATGGTGCGCGGCCACGTCTTCACCGTCAACCTGCTGGCCGATGCCATCCTGCGCGAGCAGGGCTGGCTGCCGACTCAGGAACTCAGCGTGGCGGCGCTCAAAGAGTTAACCGGGATTGAGGCCACACTACTGCGCAGCTTTAGTAACACTGCCGTTGTCGGCGGCTGGCACGCCACGTGGCGCGAACCCAAGCCCACCGCCCTGGCCACCAGCATGGGCAGCGTCTTTGTCTTCCACGCGCCAAACGGCTTGAGCGAGAGTGACTTCGAGAAGTTGGCAGATCTTCAGACCAACGGCATCGGCGAGCGCCGCCCCGAGGGCTTCGGCCAGGTGCGGATCTGTGATGAGTTTCATATCACTGAGGCACTGAGGCACTGAGATGGTAACGTTCTGGTATCCGGTTGCCGAACGGCATCACTGAGGCACTGAGGCACTGAGATGGTGCGGCCTGTCTGAGGCCGCGTAGTACTACAGTTGTAGTGTGGATCACCCCCCCTAGCCCCCCCGCAAGCGGGGGGGAATAATGCATTGGTTCCCCCCCGCTTGCGGGGGGGTTAGGGGGGGTGATCAGCGGGAGCCTTTCTGCGAAGATAGTTACAACTGTAGTAGTAGGCGGCCTTCGCAAAAACGAGCCCGCGACTTCAGTCGCCGGGCGACAATGTAGGAGGAAAACAAACAATGACCACCACCGACACCGGACAACTCCGCCGCGAACTGCTGCTTGAGCAGGCGATTGAGCGCCACACTGCCGAGTTGGCGCGGCTCTCAACCAAGGCCGTCCTTCAGTTGCCCACATACAAAAGCGACATGAAGACGAGCCAACTGCGCAACGCAGTAAATGTCGCCAACGAGGATGGTTCTTTTGATGTCGTTGCCAACTTCATCCGCTATAAGATTGCGACCCAGCAGAAGTCATGGGGTCGCGAGACCGATAGCTTCGGCCATACGGTGATTGAACATCTCCAAACGCGGGTGCGCAAGCTGGCTGATGACGAGGGTTCCCTACCGCAGCAGGATGGCATGGGTGAGGAGATCTACCGGGCGATGATGCGGCGCTACTTTGGCTATGCGGTGCGGGCCTTCGCCTACTACGAGAAGGCAAGTAAGGAAGAGAAGCCCGCCGCACTGAAAATCTTGGAGGAGGCCGCCCGTGATAAATGATTACTCCTTCGCCACCCTGCGCAACCGCTTGCATGTTACGGGTACGCTCGTAGCCCTGACTGCCCTGCGCATCGGGTCGGATCGCTCAACCGAGGTTACTGGCACCGACCTGCCGGTATTGCGCGATGCCCGTGGTCGCCCGCTTATCCCTGGCGCATCAATCAAGGGTGCTCTGCGCGCCCGCATGGAGTCGCTGGTGCGTGTGGTCAATGATGGCGAGGATGGCGAGGCATTAGATCTGCCTGCGCTTCAGGATAAGGTCGGTAAACTGGCGAAGCTGTTAGAGCAAGATGTGGAACTGAAGCGGCTGAAGGCCAAGCCCAATAACGCAGCGGCAGTTGATCAGTACACCAGCACCTTCTACTGGAAAAACTCAACCCTGATTGACCTAACCTTCGGCGCACAGTGGACGGCCAGTCGGGTCTTTGTGCGTGATGCGCTGGTGGATACGTCGCTCTGGTTTGGCCAGTACGAGGTGCGCAACGGTGTGGGCATTGATCGCGATACCGAGACGGCCAGCGATGGCCTGCTCTACGACTACGAGGTGGTGCCTGCTGGGACGCGCTTTGACTTCGCACTGAGCGCCGAGAATATGGCCGATTGGCAGTTGGGCATGCTCGTGCTGGCCCTGGCCCCCTGGGAGCGCGGCGAGGCCCAGGTCGGCGGTTTCCGCTCACGCGGGTTAGGTTATGTGCAGCTAGAGGGAGCGAGCTACGACTACACAACGGTTGCCAACGCCGATGATGTTATCGCGCTACTGGAAGGTTCCGGCGGTGCGAAGATAAATGCCGATGATCGTCGGGCATGGATCGCCGCATTCAAGGCCGCTCTGGAGAATCCATCAAGCGTGAAGGGAAACTGATCATGCACAAGGCAACCTACATGGAGGGTACCCTCCATCTGATCATCCGTCCTGACGGGCCAATCTTGATCAAGGCCGGAGAGAGTGGCGGGGCCGACCCAACTCTGCCCGATATGGAATTTGTGCGCAGTCGCCAGCAAGGCGCGCTCCAGGTCTACCTGCCCGGCCCCTCGCTCAAGGGCGTGGTGCGTGCCCAGTGCGAGCGCATCTGCCGCACGCTTGATGCGCCGGGACGCAACCCGAGTGATGATAACCCGCCGTTGGCGGATAACCCGATGGGCGATGGAAAGAGCTACAAGGACGAGGCGGATATGGCCTATAGCTCAGGGAAATACCTTGAGTCGCTTCGCGAGACAATTAAGGGAGATCCCCAGCGTACCGCTATCATCTACCGCCGTTCGGCATTCACTGCGCAGATCTTTGGTAGTACATCCCTGGCTGGGCGGGTGCGCTTCGCCGACGCCTACCCGTCGGGGGAGGTGAGCATTGAGGAGCGCAACGGCGTCGCCATTGATCGCATTTATGGCTCAGTTGCAGTCGGCCCCTTCAACTACGAGACGGTGGTGTCTGGCGACTTTGTTACCAGCATTGCCTTTCGCAATCTGACTCTGGCCCAGCTTGGGTTGCTTGGCCTAGCCCTACGCGATCTTGCAGCGGGGCGGGTGGCTATCGGCTTCGGCAAGTCGCGTGGGCTAGGTCGGGTGAAGCTAGAGATGACTGCACTGGAGTTGCGCTACCCCGCATGCGAGTTGGTTGGCAACACGCTGAAGGTGATCGGGAAAGATGTTGCCGTTCCTGATCGCACACTAGCTGGCCTGGGTGCATTTTGCAAAGACGAGGGCTACCTGCTGCCCGCTCAGGATAGCGCGAAGCTGCCCGGTGGGTTGGCTTACGCGGAAGACACCGTGCGCGGCATGGGCGTGTTGCTGGAGGCGAACGGCGACGCCCAGGTGCGCGAGATCTTCACCGCCTGCATGCCCGCATGGAAAGCGCAGGTGAGCCGATGAGCGAGAAATCCGACCGTGTGCTACGTGTGGCGAAGGCCGATGATGCCAAAGTACGAGCACTGGTCAGCGAGATCGTCACATTCCCCTGTTCGCAGGTGATTGGCAAAGCCCTCTGGCTTGATGCGGGCGCAACGCCGGAGCTAACAAAGATTCTCCTGGTTGATAGCAGTGCCAAAATCCTTCTCAACGGCGACTTCGGCCACATCTTCGGTACAACTGCTGAGGTGCGCTGGCGGCGGATTGATGAGGCGCACTACGACATCCTTATTCTGAGCGATACGCCGCTAGAGATTGAGGGCGCGGATGCGCTAGGCGAAGGCTGGAACATCAGAGAGCGTCATCTGATGGTGAAGCACGATAAAGAGGTGCCTCGCGTCAGTGCGCAGATGTACCTCGCGCCGAACGGGGCCGTGCAGTTTGTCAGCTATCGGGAGGTGCTGCGATGAGCGACGACCAAGTACGCGAGAAGCCATACGGGTTTGTACCCGTTGCCAATCATGAGACTAACGGTATTGCTGCGGGACACCATCTTGTGGCTGGTACTGCTAAAACTCCACTGCTCAGCGGGACGTTGCGCGGAACCATTGTCAGCGAGGCATCCATTACCATCGCATCTGGCTATGTGGTAGCAATCGAGTCGCTCAAGGAGTACCGTGATATTGACCTGCCGAGCATCAAGCAGGATCAGCTTGTCGCCGCACATATGCGCTCTAGAGGTAAACGCATCCTGCCTGGCTCCAGCTTGAAAGGCGCAATTCGCAGCGTAGTCGAGGCAATCACCGCGCCCGGTATGCAGTTCACACCTAGCGATCCCAGATCAAAGCGTGTGCGTGGGCGCAATGTCTTCGAGATTAAGAATCGCACCAGCAACCAGCAACTCGCCACACCACCCGATCTTCCGTCCATCAGTTTGGTAAACCGACTCTTCGGCCTTACCAGCGGTAGAAATGGCTACCAGGGCCACTGCACGTTCTACGACGCACCTCAGGCACACGGATCTGGCGTCATCTTCCGGCGTCTGCCGCTTTATCGGCCACAGCCAGACTACAGTGAGGGCGATCCCGACATTACCACCAACTGGTGGCGCTACTTCCACGATGAGGAGCGTAAACAGTTTATCGGGCGCAAGTTCTACCGTTCTGGGAAGTCGCAGGAAGTCAAGCCACCATACACCGCTGTTGAGGCATGCGCCGTTGGATCGCAGTTCCCGTTCACCATGCACTTCGACAATCTAACCGAAGTTGAGCTAGGCGTGTTACTGATTGCTCTCGGTGCCGATGGCAGGTTGCCACGAATGAAAATCGGCGGAGGGAAGCCGGTCTCATGTGGCACGGTACACTTTGCCGATCTTGTTATTGAGACGCTGAGTGCGGCGAGCTATCTGGACTTTGAGCCAATCTCCCAGATGGTCGCTATTGATGTCTATGTCCAGGCCGCTACACAGTCACGTGAGCTATTCCTACCGGGGCTGGAGAAGCTGGCCGAGATCATGACTCAGCCCGCCATGTTCACCGCCGGGGGCAGTGAGAGGTTGTACTAATGGCATACTCACACGAAGCCCAGCACGCGCTAGCTGCGATGCTGGCAAACCAGATGATCGCAGAAAATCTGGAAAGCGGTGGCATTGGCGAGGCAAAGAAAGCCTTCGAGTACTTCCGTGCCTTCCGTGATCGTACGCAACTTTTAGACATGCTTCGCTTGCGGAGTAATGCCAAGCAGCCGTTTGCCCAGAATAAGAACACGCCAGATCATTGTGGCAAGGTTCTGAAGATTCTGGAAGATACCGTCGCTGACTACTTTGATCTGACCGAGGATGAGCTAATCGCTATCTTTGGATGGGCCGTTCGACTGGCAACCTTCCGTGATAAGACGGGCAGTGAGAAACTCAGCACTACACCCCCTGCTCGCCCGGTACGTCCCGCCCCCGCCCGCACATCCGGCTCGGCATTGCTCCAAGCAGGCGAGATCTTTCGTGGCGTTATTGCCGAGGTGCTTGACGGTGGCGTGAAGATCCAGCACCCCGACCACCCCATTGAGCGCGTACTTGGCATCATTGACGCCGAACATATGGGTGGGAGCCAGTTCAAGGTCAAGAATACGCGCTGGGTTGAGATCCTATCCACACGCACCCTCAAGAGTGGCCGCGTTGTGCTGGAGTTGCGCCCCGCGCAGAAGCCGGGAGGATAGTGATGACACGTGCGGACGAGTTTGAGCAAGCCATTATCGAATGGAGCAAGGCCAGCCGTGAGGATAAGGCGGGGATGTACGATCTATTCCTCTGGCCCGAGGTACGACGGCGCTTCGCTCGGCACACGCCGCCCGCAAAAACCTACGATGTACTGATCATCCCGGTGAGTAACCTTCACACCGCGTTGCTGCACATTGACCACTACCGACCGACGGCGGCGGTCTTTCTCTTCACCGAGCGATCTTTTGCGGAGAACGCTGAGCGTCTGCGCATCGAGTCCGATGAGTGTGATGTCGCCTACGATGATAATGGTGGACTGATCAACGAGTCCGACACGCTCTCGGTCTACCAAGCCGTTCGGCGGGCCTATGCCCGCTATCCAGATCAGCGCATCGCTATTGATATTACCGGCGGCACCAAAGCCATGTCGGTTGGCGCGGCTATGGCTGGCGCGGTGCTTGGCCTCGATAGTATCTATATCGAGAGTAAGTTCGACAAGGGCATCCAGGATCGTCGTCCTGGCACCGAGCAACCCCACCGCCTGCCCGATCCCTACCAGACCTTCGGCGACATCAAGCGCCCTCGTGCCTTTGATTTCTATCGTCGCCACGACTATGCGACGGCAGAGGAGCTATTCACCGAATTATCCCGCCGCGTGCAGCCGCCCGATCAGGATGCCTCTTGGGCGAATCTGGCGAAGGCATATGCCGCCTGGGATGCCTTCAATCTCACGCGGGCCGCCGATACCCTAGAGCGACTGCGAGACAATCCTGCTCGTCGCAGCGTCCTCTCGGATCATGAGCCACGTCTGCGCGAGCAGGTCATCGCCCTTCGCCGGGTGCAGGATCTTGTTGGAAGCCAGCGCCCGGACAGAGATGATCCGAAGACATGGAAAGGGACAAAGAGTTTCTGGAAAGCCACCCAGCAGTACCAGGAACGCCAGATCCAACTGCTTACCCGCGCCCACGTTGTTCCCTCACTGCTGGCCATGCTCTACAGCGCAGCGCAGCGTCGTAAGGATCAAGATCAGCTCGATAGCGCCACGCTCCTACTCTACCGCTGTCTGGAGTTGATGAGCCAGCAGCGCCTCGCCCGTTACGGCGGGCTCACCGAGTACTACAAGGATCTGATCACCACGTTGGGCGAGAAGCTGGGCGAGTGCGACCCCAACCTTGAAGGTCGCTACGAGGTAGCACGGCACAAGGCGAAACTTGATGGCCTTGACTTCCCCAAAGGCAAGATTACCCTCCTCAATGGCTACCTGCTCCTCCAAGCCGTTGATGACCCCTTTGCCATTCGCTGTGATCTGGCTGCCATCCAAGATCGCACGGAGAGCCGCAACGAGAATATCCTCGCTCACGGCTTCTCCTTTATCAACCCCAAGGAATACCAGGCATTCAAAACCGTCGTTGATACGGTGATTGACTACTGGTGCGCCGCAGAGCGCATCACCTGGGCAACCTACTTGGATACGTGCACTTTCATCGTCATGTCTGATCTGCCGCCTCAGGCTAACTGATCCCCCGCCGGGGGGCTGAAGCCCCCGGCTAGGCTCTACGAAGGCCGCTGAAGCGGCCTCAGATAGGCCGCTTCAGCGGCCTTTGTAGAGCCTAGCCCGCCCGTTTACGGGCCGGGCGCTTGGGAAGACAGCGATACTTCTACGGTAGCCAATATGAGGTTGCTCTATCAGTTTGCCGACCCCAGTGCATCTCCCTTGCTCGTCGCAGCAAGTGAGAATGCCAGGGAGTGAGGGGCATCTCGCTTCGCGCATACATTGGACACGAGCCTGCATGCAATCCATGCAGAGGTGCATACATTCCATGCGGGGGCGCATGCATAGCATGCGGGGGTGCATGCATAGCATGCGGGGGCGCATGCAATCCATGCGGGGGCGCATGCAATCCATGCGGGGGCGCATGCAATCCATGCGGGGGCGCATGCAATCCATGCGGGGGCGCATGCAATCCATGCGGGGGCGCATGCA
>Ga0007797_1000389_pt1 | contig 13363 bp, 10 predicted proteins | sample CryBogmetaGMA25M_FD_60364 | JGI IMG/M metagenome (GOLD analysis project Ga0007797, IMG submission 60364) | Freshwater microbial communities from Crystal Bog, Wisconsin, USA - MA2.5M | ecosystem: Environmental > Aquatic > Freshwater > Lake | place: Crystal Bog, Wisconsin, USA | collected 2009-07-06 | reverse complement strand
CGGTGCCTGGGGCCGCTGGATCGGCGGCGGTGAGGTCATCCTCGCGGGGATCGAAAAGGGAGTCGCTGGCCGGGGAGGGGGCGCCGCTCATGCTGCCTGTCGGTGAATCCGTTGCCGGTATGTTGATGGGCCGAGCGCACTCCCCACAAGCGGGGGAAGCCCGCACCTCTAGTTGCTGCATCAAGCTGCTGCGCCATCGACTGAACCAGCTGGTGAACCAGCTGCTGAACCGACAGCTCGACCGGACAGCCTGATCGAACTGCCTGACCGAACTGCAAATCCCAATCCCCGCAGGCGATCGGCCAGTGGCCAGCGAGTGAATTGCTCACAAGCTCGCCCATCCGAGGGCTGACGGAGCCAGAATCTGTAAACTCTCCTTTCCTTATCAGCTGGCTCGACCGGCTGAACAGCGCAGACGCCACTTATTCCTTCCTTCCCCTACCGGTTCCTTCCGGCAGCGGTCCAGCGATGAACTCCGACCTCGTTTCCCAGGGCCTGCAGCGCAACGGCAGCACAGCTGCAGCGGCGGATCCTGGCCATACCTCGCTGATCGGCGACATCGATCTGGGCCAGGCGCTTCTGGGGGTGGGAGACCAGGAGGTCGACGCCGAGGACCTGGAAGCCAGCAGCCAGGCGAGCGCGGCCTCGCCGGTGATGAGCATCGTCGATCGGATCCTGATCGAGGCTCTGACGTCTGGAGCCAGTGATATCCATGTGGAGCCCCAGGACGATGGGCTGCTCATCCGCTTCCGCCAGGACGGCGTGCTGCGCACGGTGGAGAAATTGCCGAAGACCCTGATCCCGGCGATCACCTCCCGCTTCAAGATCATGGCCGACCTGGACATCGCCGAAAGGCGACTGCCCCAGGACGGTCGGATCCGCCGCAACTTCCGCGGCCGCACCATGGATTTCCGGGTGAGCACCCTGCCCAGCCGCCATGGCGAGAAGGTGGTGCTGCGGCTGCTGGACAGTGGCGCCACCAAGCTCGGGCTTGACAACCTGATCACCGATCCGATGGCCCGGGTCACCCTGCGGGAGCTGGGGTCGAAGCCCTTCGGCATGATCCTGGTGACGGGCCCGACCGGATCGGGGAAATCGACCACTCTCTATGCCCTGCTCTCGGAGCGCAACGAGCCGGGCATCAACATCTCTACGGTCGAAGACCCGATCGAATACACCCTCAAGGGCATCACCCAGACCCAGGTGAACCGCGAAAAGGGCCTGGACTTCAGCACAGCCCTGCGGGCCTTCATGCGCCAGGACCCGGACGTGCTGCTGGTGGGCGAAACCCGCGACCTGGAGACGGCCCGCACGGCGATCGAGGCCTCCCTGACCGGCCACCTGGTGCTCACCACGCTGCACTGCAACGATGCGGCCAGCGCCTTTGCCCGTCTCGATGAGATGGGGGTGGAACCTTTTCTGGTGAGCGCCTCGCTGCTGGGGGTGGTCTCCCAGCGGCTGGTGCGGCGCCTCTGCAGCGACTGCCGCATCCCTTATCGCCCCGACAACGAGGAGCTGGCCCGCTTCGGGATGGTGGCCACCGACGAGAGCGAGATCACCTTCTACCGGGCCCAAGCGGTGGAGGCGGACACCCCAGGCTGCTGTCCAACCTGCCAGGGCCGGGGCTACCGCGGTCGGGTGGGGGTGTACGAGATCCTGCGGATGAACGAGATGATCTCCTCGGCCGTGGCCAGGCGCTCCGGCACCGAGGAACTGCGACGGCTGGCCCTGGAATCGGGCATGAAGACCCTGCTGGGTTATGGCCTGGATCTGGTGCGTGAAGGCCTCACCACCCTGGAGGAGGTGGGACGGATGCTGCTGACCGACACGGGCCTCGAATCAGAACGCCGAGCCAGGGCCCTGAGCACCCTCACTTGCCGCGGCTGCGGGGCCGGACTCCAGGACGAGTGGCTGGAATGTCCCTACTGTCTGAGGATTCGACGTTAACGCGCCATGGAAGTTCTGGTCGAAGACCTGATGACCCAGCTGGTCGAAGCCGGCGGCAGCGACCTTCACCTGGCGGCGGGCCAACCCCCCTATGGCCGATTCAACGGTGAACTGCGTCCCCTGGTGCAGGATCTCACGCTGAACGAGGAAACCTGCAACCGGCTGATCTTCTCGCTGCTCAACAACTCCCAGCGCAAACACCTGGAGCAGAACTGGGATCTCGACTGTTCCTACGGCCTGCGTAACGTCGCCCGCTTCCGCATCAACGTCTATCGCCAGCGCGGCACCTACGCCGCCTGCCTGCGTGCCCTGGGCAACTCGATTCCTGCCCTGGCCGATCTCGGCATGCCACCGGTGGTTGAAGAGATCAGCCGCAAACCCAAGGGGCTGGTGCTGGTGACGGGTCCGACGGGTTCAGGCAAGACCACAACCCTGGCATCGCTGCTCAATCACATCAACAGCAGCCGCTCTGAACACATCCTGACCATTGAAGATCCGATCGAGTTCACCTATCGAAACGTCCGCTCGCTGATCCACCAACGTGAAGTCAATGAAGACACCCGCAGTTTCGGCAACGCGCTCAGGGCCGCCCTCAGGGAAGACCCCGATGTGATTCTGGTGGGGGAGATGCGCGATCTGGAAACGATCTCGCTGGCCATCACCGCCGCCGAAACCGGCCACCTCGTCTTCGCCACCCTGCACACCAGCTCCGCATCCCAGACCGTGGACCGCATGGTGGATGTGTTTCCCACCGGTCAGCAGACCCAGGTGAGGGTGCAGCTGAGCAGTTCGCTGCTGGCGGTGTTCTCCCAGACCCTCTGCCGTCGGGCCGAAACCCGCAGCGGCCAATTCGGGCGCGTGATGGCCCAGGAGATCATGATCAATACGCCGGCCATCGCCAACCTGATTCGCGAAGGCAAGACAGCCCAGCTCTATTCCCAGATCCAGACCGGGGCCCAGATGGGCATGCAGACCCTGGAGCGGGCCCTGGCCAATCTGGTCAAGACCGGTACAGTCACACGCGAAGAAGCCCTGACCAAGACCACCCGGCCCGACGAACTGGAGCGGCTGCTCGATCAGGCGTGAAAAGCCCCACGCCATGACTGCCTTTCTCGTCACCTACGTCACCCGCTCAGGCCAGAAGCGGGAATTCACCCTAGAGGCCTCTAACCCCGCCGAAGCCAGGCGCGACCTGCGCCGTCGCGGCATCCTGGCCCAATCCCTGGTGCGCCAGGAAGCCAAAGCCAAGCCTGCGGCTGAGCCAGCGACCGAATCGGGCCGGTGGGATCTGCGGCAGCTGCTGGAGGGGAAAATCACCATCCGCGACAAAGCCCTGTTCGCCAGCAAGTTGTCGGCGCTGGTGAGTGCGGGGGTGCCGATCCTGCGTTGCCTGGATCTGCTGCGCAGCCAGCAGCGGACCAGCACCTTCAAGCGGGCACTGACGGCGATGGCCCAGGACGTGAACCAGGGCGAAAGCCTCGGGCGCAGCATGCGCCGCTGGCCCCAGGCCTTCGACAACCTCAGCATCGCCATGGTGGAAGCGGGCGAGGCCGGGGGGGTGCTGGACGAATCCCTGAAGCGTCTGGCGCGACTGCTGGAGGACAACGCCAAGCTGCAGAACCAGATCCGCAGCGCCCTGGGCTATCCGGTGACGGTGCTATTTATCGCCATCATGGTGTTTTTGGGGATGACGATCTTTCTGATCCCCACCTTTGCGGGCATCTTTGACCAGCTGGGGGCCAAATTACCGCCATTTACCCAGTTCATGCTGGACCTCAGCAAACTCCTGCGCTCCTACTTTTCAGTGTTGCTGATGGGGTTGATTCTGATTGGCGTTTATATGCTGGGGCGCTATTACGCTACACCGCTGGGACGCCGTGCCATCGACGGCTTGATGCTCAAGACACCCCTGTTTGGGGAGCTGCTGCAGAAAACAGCCACGGCCCAGCTCTGCCGCACGATGAGCTCTCTGACCAGGGCCGGAGTGCCGATCCTGATGTCACTTGAAATCGTGCGCGAAACCACCTCCAACAGCGTGATCGCTGATGCCATTGTCGATTCCCGGATTGAAGTGAGCGAGGGTTTACCTCTTAGCCTCGCCCTTGGCAAGAAGAAAGTGTTACCCGATACCGCGATCAGCATGCTCGCCATCGGCGAGGAAACCGGCGAGATGGATGCCATGCTCTCGAAAGTTGCCGACTTCTATGAAGAAGAAGTGTCGGCCACAGTGAGCGTACTCACGTCCATGCTTGAACCGATCATGATCGTCGTGGTTGGTGTCATCGTGGGTTCGATTCTTCTGGCGATGTATCTGCCGATGTTCTCGGTGTTTGAGAACGTTCGCTGAGGGCGGTTCCGGCCAGCCATCCCGAGCTCCAGCAGTGCTGGAAGTTGAAACCACCGGTCACCCCATCCACATCCAGCAATTCCCCCACCAGGTGCAGTCCTGGACTGCGGTGACTCTCCATGGTGGCCATATTCACCTCGCCAAGGTCCACTCCGCCGGCGGTGACGAACTCCTCACCGAAGGGTCCTCGTCCACGGATGCGGTAGTGATCAGCACGCAGATCAGCGATCAACGCCTGCTCAGGCCGCCGGCCGAGGTCGGCCCAGCGCAGCTCCGGCGCGATCCGATGGCGCTCCAGTAGATGCAGCCAGAGCCGGCGGCTCAGCCCCGGCCAGGGGCGGGCATTGGCCAGCTGCCGCCTGACCTGCTGACGCCGGGTATCGGCCAACAGCCCGGCGACAGCTTCGGCGGACAGACCACCGGTCCAGTCGACCCGCAGCTCGCCGCGGTAGCCGTGCTGATGGAGGCTGCGGGCGGCAAAGGCCGTCAGCCGCAGGGTGGCCGGGCCACTGAGGCCCCTGTGGGTGATCAGGACGGGGCCCGTCTGGCAATGGCGGAGCGGACGCGGAGAGGGGTCATCGGGGCAAGGCAGCAACTCCAGCGTCACCGGATCCATCGCTACCCCGGCAAGGGCCACCAGCGGATGGTCGACCAGGCTCAGGCTGAACAAGGACGGCACCGGTGGCACAAGGCTGTGGCCCAGGGCCGCCGCCAACCGATAACCGCTGGGATGGCTGCCGGTGGCAAGCACCAGGCGGTCGGCGTCGAGCATGGCGCCACCGCGCAGGCTGAGCCGGAAACCGCCATCGGACAGTCGTTCGGCCCGCTGCAGCGCTTCGCCGGTGACCAGGCGCACGCCGGCGGCGGTCGCTGCCTGGCGCAGGGTGTCCACCACCGAGCGGGAGCGGTTGGAGCGGGGAAAGAGGCGGCCATCGTCCTCCTCCACCAGCTGGAGGCCGCGGGCCTCGAACCAGGCCACCGCATCACCGCTGGCGAAGCGGGAGAAAGGACCGCGCAGGGCCTTGGTCCCCCGGGGGTAATGGCCCACCAGGGCCCTCGGATCCCAGCAGGCGTGGGTGACATTGCAGCGTCCGCCACCGCTGATCAGCACCTTGTTCAGCGGTTCAGGAGTGGCCTCCAGCACGAGCACATCCGGGCAGCCCCCCTCGGCGGCCGTGATCGCCGCCATGAAACCGGCGGGACCGCCGCCAGCCACCACCACGGACGCACGGCTGGGCAGCATGGGCAGATGCAGGACAACTACCGCTTCAGTGTGGCGCCGATGCTGGATTGCACGGATCGGCACTTCCGGCTGCTGATGCGTCAGATCACGCGGCAGGCCCTGCTCTACAGCGAGATGGTGGTGGCGCGGGCGCTGCACCACATCAGCCAGGAGGTCCATGGCCCCCGGGCCGGCGAGGCCGAACGCCGACTGGAACGGTTGCTGGATTTCGATCCGGAGGAACGTCCCCTGGCGCTGCAGCTCGGTGGCGACGATCCGGCCCTGCTGGCCGCCGCCAGCCGCCTGGCCTGCGAGCGCGGCTACGACGAGGTCAACCTCAACGTCGGCTGCCCGAGCGAGAAGGTACAGCAGGGCCGTTTCGGCGCCTGTCTGATGGCGGAGCCGGAGCGGGTGGCCCGCTGCGTGGAGGCGATGGCGGCGGCCAGTGGTCTGCCGATCACCGTGAAGCACCGGATCGGCATCGACCAGCGTGATTCCTTCGAGGAGCTGCTCGACTTCGTGGACACGGTGGCCGCGGCCGGTGCCCGGCGCTTTGCCGTCCACGCCCGCAAAGCCTGGCTGGAGGGCCTTGATCCAAAACAGAACCGCACGGTGCCACCCCTGCGCTGGGACCTGGTGCAACGGCTCAAACGGGAACGCCCGGGGCTCTGCATCGAGCTGAACGGTGGGCTGGAAACCCTCAGCGACTGCCTGGCCCAGCTTGAACTTCTGGACGGGGTGATGGTCGGGCGGGCGGCCTACGCCCACCCGCTGCGCTGGGCAACAGTGGACGGGGCCATCTTCCGCCAGGACGACCTGGCACCGGTGCGGGCCTCCGGCGTGCTGCGCGGGTTGCTGCCCCATGCCGAACGCTGGTGCAGCGGCGGCGGCCGGCTCTGGGCCATCGCGCGCCACCTGGTGCACCTCGTGGAGGGGGTGAACGGGGCACGCCACTGGCGCTCAGCCCTCACCCAGGCCGCAGGCCAACGCCTGGCGGGCCCGGAGGTGCTGGAAGCGGCGGCCCGGCAATTGGAGGAACGGGGCTACTGAAAATTGCCGGCGGAACGCTCAGACCTCGGCACCGCCGTAATCACCGCCGGCATCGCCACCGCCACCACGGCGGCGGCGGGCACGGCCCGCCTCAAAGCTGTCACCACCGCCGTAGCTGCGATCTTCCCAGCCGCGGGCGCCGGAACCCCGATCGCCATAGCCTCCGCCGGAATCACCGCCCCGGCTGCCGCCGCCGTAGCCGCCGCCGGAACCGGCGTAACCACCACCGCCACCGCCGTAGCCGCCACCTCCTCCGCCATAGCCACCCCGGCGGCCACCGCCGCCACCACCACCGCCGCCACCGCGGGGTTCGGCCTTGTTGATGCGCAGCGGTCGGCCCATCAGTTCGGCACCCTGCAGACCATCGATGGCCCGGGTTTCGGCTTCCGGATCAGCCATCTCCACGAAGGCGAAACCCCGTTTGCGGCCGGTGTCGCGCTCCAGGGGGAGGGAACAACTGACCACTTCGCCGAAAGGGGCGAACAACTCTGCAACGTCTTCCTGCTCAGCACGGAAGGGGAGGTTACCGACGAAAATGCTCACAGACTGACGGGGACAACCGACAAGAAGGGGAAATGACCAGGGGCCTGTTCGTCCCTGAGGCTTTCAAGATTAGACGGAAACTGTGCTCTGATCCGTTGGCCATGAACGTCCTGTAGTCCATCGATAGGGACCCTCAGTCGCCCAGGCGCTGGCGGGCCAGCTCCAGCTGGCGCCGCACCTGGTCGAAGCCGGTGCCCCCCTCGCTGCGGCGGGCGGCCACCACCTGGCGCGGGGCGATTGCCGCGTGGATGTCGGCCTCGAAGGCTGGATGCAGGCCCTGCCAGCGCTCCAGGGGCAGATCCCTGAGCAACACACCCTCCTGAAGGCAGGACTTCACCAGACCCCCCACCAGCTGATAAGCCTCACGGAACGGGACTCCCCGGGCCACCAGGTAATCGGCCACATCGGTGGCGTTGGAGAAATCAGCGGCCACGGCCTGCTCCAGCCGCGCCGGCCGGAACTGCAGACCCTCCTCGAACAGGATCGCCATCGCCTCCAGGCTGTCCAGGCAGGTGCGCACCCCATCGAACAGCGCTTCCTTGTCCTCCTGGAAGTCCTTGTTGTAGGCGAGGGGCAGACCCTTGATCATGGTGAGCAAGCCGATCAGATGCCCAAAGACACGGCCGCTCTTGCCCCGCACCAGTTCGGGCACATCAGGATTCTTCTTCTGGGGCATCAGACTGCTGCCGGTGGCGCAGCGGTCGCTGAGGCCAACAAAGCCGAACTCCTCACTGGCCCAGAGGATCACCTCCTCACTGAGCCGGCTGAGGTGCACCATCACCAGGCTGATCGCCGCCATGGATTCGACGGCGAAATCGCGATCGCTCACCGCATCAAGGCTGTTGGTGTAGATGGCCGCGAAGCCGAGTTCGGCCGCCGTCTGCCGCCGGTCGATCGGCACCGGCGTGCCGGCCAGGGCGGCCGCCCCGAGCGGACAGATATCGACGCGCCGGCGCACATCGGCCAGGCGCTGGCGGTCCCGCTCGGCCATGTCCACGTAGGCGAGCAGATGGTGGGCCAGGCAGACCGGCTGGGCCCGCTGCAGATGGGTGTACCCCGGGATCAGCACCTCGGCATGGGTCTCGGCCTGGCCCAGCAGGGCCCGCTCGAAGCGCAGCAGGGCAGCATCGATCCGATCGATCCGACGACGCAGCCAGAGGCGCAGATCGGTGCCGACCTGGTCATTGCGGCTGCGGCCGGTGTGCAGCTTCTTGCCGAGGGGGCCGAGCAGTTCGATCAGGCGCCGCTCAACGGCGAAATGGACGTCTTCGGCCTCCAGCCCGGGGTTGAACTCGCCGGCGGCGGCCTCGGCGCGCACCCGCTCCAGGCCCCCGATCAGCTGGTCGGCCTCGGCGCCGCTGATCACCCCACAACAGCCGAGCATGCGGGCATGGGCCACCGAGCCGTCGAGATCCTCCTGGAGCAGCTCGAGATCGAAGCCGATCGAGGCGTTGAAGCGCTCGATCATCGGATGCAGGCCCTGCTCGAAGCGGTCGCTCCAGCTGCCTGCGGCACCCCCGGTGACCCCGGCCGGGGCGGCGGGGGGAGTCGCAGGGGTCGCGGGGGGAATCGGCGAGGGATCGGCTGCCATCGGAGGCCTGTTCAGCGCTTCAGCTTGGCACCCGAGCCCTGGCGGACCGGCCGCCGGCGTCAGACCGGCAGGGAGGGCAGCATCACTTCCTCACGCACCTTGAGCACCACCATCGAGGCATCATCCTCAAGCTGACGATCATCACCGACGAAGCGATCCAATCGATCGAACAACTGATCAAGGATGCCCTGGGCACCGATGCCGGAACGACAGACGCGATGGAAGGAACGCACCAACCGCTCCTCATCGAAACGATCGCCGCTGTAGCCCGAAGCCTCGGTGACGCCATCGGTGTAATAGAGGAGCACATCTCCCGGCTCGAGCACCACCTCACCACAGCCATACTCGGCTTCACTCTGCAGGCCGATCAGCAGCCCGGGGGCATCCAGGCGTTCCACCCGGCTCTGCTGCCGACGCCAGATCAGCGGCGGGTTGTGGGCGGCATTGGCGAAGCGCAGCACGTGGGTGCGGGGGTCGTAATCGGAATAGAAGAGCGTCACGAAACGGTGGGAGTGGGCCAGGTCCTCCTGGGCCAGCTGGTTGAGATCGTGGAGGATGCGATCCGGTGGCAGACCACTGAGCACCTCGGCCCTGAGCATGCCCCGCAGCAGGGTCATCAACAGGCCGGCGGGCACCCCCTTGCCCATCACATCCCCCATCACCAGCGCCCAGCGACCCTGCTCGCGACGGCGACCGATCAACTGGGGCTGGGTGGGAATGAAGTCGTAGTAGTCGCCGCCCACCTGGAAGGCGGGCCGGCAGCGGGCGGCCAGCTCGACGCCATCGATCACCGGGCAATGGTCGGGCAGTAGCTGGGCCTGGATCTCGGCCCCGATGCTCATCTGACGGTCGAGCCGTTCGTGGCGGCGCATGTCCTGCTGCAGCAGCTCGTTCTCGAGCGCCACCCCGGTGAGATCGGCCACCAGCTGAAGATGCCGGCGAAAGACCTCGCTCCAGCTGTAGCCGCGCCGGTCGCTGAATACGTAGAGGCGGCCGCGCTGGCGGTTGCGCGCCACCACCGAGGTGGCCACCACCTGGGCGCCCCCCAGCAGCCGGCGGATCAGCGGATCCAGCAGCGCCGCCACCGCCTCATCGCCGGAGAGGGCCTGCAGCTGCCGGTCACTGAGGGCGGCCAGCTGACGCACCACCTCAGCGCAACGCTCGGGGCCGCTGGCCTGTAGCTGCTCCCGCCAGAGACGGCCATCGGGGTGGAACACCACAAGCACGCTGCCCTGGGCATCCACCAGCCGGGCCGCCACCAGGGGCACCAGTTCGAGGAAGCGGCCGAGGTTGGTGAAACTGCGCAGCGCGAAGGCCAGGGAAGCCAGCAGCTCCTGGTTACGCCGCTGCTCGCGGCTGAGGCTGTCGAGGAGCTGGCGCAGCGAAGCCGCAGCCGAGAGACCCGGGGCAGGCCGCGCTGGCGCTGGAGGCCCCTGGGAGGCGGACACCGCGGGTCGGGAAGGCGGCTTGCTGCTCAAGGAGCGGCCGCGAAGTGGCGCTCAAGGTAGCAGCGATTGCGCGGGAGAACCTGACTCGCCACTGAGCTGCAGCAGCAGCTGCCGGCGCCTCGGACCATCGAGCTCCACCAGCAGCACCGCCTGCCATCGCCCCAGGCCGAGACGGCCGTCCACCACCGGCAGCGTGAGGTGATTGCCGAGCATCAGGGCGATCAGGTGGGCGTGGGCATTGCGGGGTTCATCGGCCGGGATGCCCTGACGCAGATGCAGATCGTTGTGGAGATAGGGGCGATCGGGGGGAGCCAGCTGCAGGCAGAAGCGCTCGATATCCGCCAGCAGACGCTCCTCGGCCTCATTGACCACCAGCGCTGTGGTGGTGTGCTGACCGGCGGCCACCAGCAGACCCTGCTGGATGCCGCAGGCCGTGACCCAGGCCTGCAGCTGGCCGGTGAGGTCATGGCAGCTGAAACTGGAGCTGGTCTCGAGTTCCAGGCGGTGGGAATGGAAGGACAGCATCGGGCCAGCCTGACAGCGACCCCGGTGCGGCCATGAATGACGCGGTGAGCAACCAGGCGGCCATTTCCATCGCCACCGCCCTGAGTCTGGCGATGCTGCTTGCCGTCCCCCTGACCCTGGGGCTGGCGGCGCTGGTGCTGTGGCGCTACCAGGCCACGCTCACACGGCTGATGCGAATCGCCCCGGGACCCCGACAGGACACCTGTCCAGGGGAGATGGCCAGCGACGGTAACGGCAGCAACCACCGTCCCCTGCCCGCGGCCCGCCTGCTGCGGCGGCGCGAACGGACGCTGTGGTGGGGAATGGCGGGCCTGAGCGGATTGATCGGCCTCAGCAGTGCCGCCCTCTTCCTGGTGGGGTTCAGCGCCCAGCCCAGCCCGATGCTGCTGCTGCTGATCGGCCTCTGGGCTGCGGCTCCGGGCTGGTTGCTGCAACTGCCGCTGATGCGCTGGTCCTGGCGCCGCAGCCTGCCGATCAGCGCGGCCGCCGCCGGGCTGCTGATCATCGTGTTGCGGCTGGCCTCCCTGGAGGGCGACGCCAGACAGTGGAGTGAACTGACCGGTTTCGTGGCCAGCCAACTGCTGCTTCCCCTGCCCCTGATCGGCCTGCTGTTCGGCATTCCCAGGCTGCGGGCCGTGGCACCGTTTCTGAATCTGCCGGTGCTGCTGGTGGTGCTGCTCGCCGTGGCGGGGCAGGTGGCGCTGCTGGCCCAGGCCGAGGCGCCCTGGCTGCCGGCGCTGGCCCGACAGCTCGGCGGCCCGGGGGTGCTGCTGCTGGCCACCCTGCTGCCGGCGCTGCTGGGGGTGCTGCTGGCCCACCAGCTCAGCCGCTGGCTAGGGCACGCCTACCGGAAGCGACAGTTCTCCGATCTGTCGTGGCTGTATGGCAGCTGCTGGGCCTGGATCCTGCTGCTGCAGGTGATTCCTGGCTGGCACAGCGCCAACCTGGCGGGCCAGCCCGGCCTGGTGGCGCTGCTGCCGCTGCTGGCCTGGCTGTGGATTCCCGTAGCGATGGCGCTGTTCAGCCGTGCTGGCCGGCGGCCGGCGGCGGCTGCCACCCTGCTGGTGCTGCGCGTCTTCCGCAGGCCGGGCCCGATGGGCCGCCTGTTCGACCATGGGGTGCAGCGCTGGCGACTGCTGGGACCGGTGTTGCTGATCTCGGCCTCCGACCTGGCGGGCCGGACCGTGGAACCGGATCAACTGGTGGGCTTCCTGGAGGGGCGGACCCGGCAGCGCTACATCGCCGGCAGTGATGACCTGGAGCGGCAACTAGCCGCCCTGCCCACGGAACCCGACCATGACCGGCGCTGGCGGATCAGTGAGTTCTGCTGTTACGACACCACCTGGCAGATGGTGCTGGAGGCCCTGCTGGCCCGGGCCGACGCGGTGCTGATGGACCTGCGGGGCTTCACCGCCGCCAACCAGGGCTGCCTCTATGAACTGAATCGGCTGGCGGCCAGCGGCCACCTCAGCGGCGTGCTGATCCTCTGCGACGGCCACACCGATCGGGACCTGGCAGGCCGGGCCCTGGAGCAGGCGCGCTGCCCGGTGCACTGGCTCGAGGGTCGAGAGGTCGGGGCAGGGGCGCTGGAGCGGCTGCTGGGCGACTGAGCGCCCTGATCAGGCCCCCAGCAAAGCTTCAACGAATTCGAAACTGTTGAAGGGACGCAGGTCGCGGATGCCTTCCCCTGCACCGATGAAACGGATCGGCAGGCCGGCCTCATGGGCCACCGCCAGGGCGACACCACCACGGGCACTGCCATCGAGCTTGGTGATCACGACGCCGGTGAGGCCGGCAGCGCTGGCAAAGGCCATCGCCTGCCTGAGGCCGTTCTGGCCCTGGCTGGCATCGAGCACCAGCAACGACTCCACCACCGCTTCCGGGGCCAGTTTGTCGACAATGCGCCGAACCTTGGCCAGCTCCTCCATGAGGTTGTGCTTGGTCTGCAGGCGGCCGGCCGTGTCCACCAGCACCAGCTCGGTGCCCTGGGCCTTAGCGGCGCCGATGGCGTCGTAGACGACGGCGGCCGGATCCGCATTGGCGCTGGGATTGGCAATCACCGGCACACCACTGCGCTCCCCCCAGACACTCACCTGCTGCACGGCGGCGGCCCGGAAGGTGTCCGCGGCGGCGATCAGACAGCTGTAGCCGCTGCGAACCGCCAGGTTGGCGAGCTTGCCGAGCGTGGTGGTCTTACCGACCCCATTGACCCCCACCATCAGCCAGACATTGAGCCGGTCGTGCTCGGGGGCGAGCAAGGGCCGTCCACAGGCTTCGATCGGTTGATCGAGCAGGGAGCGCAGCTGTTCCTTGAGGAAGCGGATCCCTTCGGCGGGGTCCACCACCTCTTCGTTGAGGCGCCGGCGCAGGGCCTCCAGCACCAGATCGGTGGCCTGCACGCCGACATCGGCCCGCAGCAGGGTGGTTTCGAGGTCGTCGAGCACCTCGGGACTGAGCGGATCATCGCCGAGACGCTCCAGGAGCTGGGTGACGAAACCACGGCGCGTCTTCTCGAGGCCACGGCGCAGGCGACCGAGCCAGTCGATCTCCTCCAGGGACACCTGATCGAGACGACGGCCCTGGGCCGCCAACACCTCCGCCGACCAGGTGAAATCGGCATCGAACTCTCCAAGGGTCGGCTCGCCGTCGCTGCCGGGGGCCAGGGGCGCCGGCGGCGGCGCCGTGACAGC